>Ga0065720_1019579_pt1 | contig 23230 bp, 9 predicted proteins | sample Thericmetagenome_FD_59107 | JGI IMG/M metagenome (GOLD analysis project Ga0065720, IMG submission 59107) | Thermophilic microbial communities from the Joint Bioenergy Institute, California, USA of rice/straw/compost enrichment - eDNA_2 v2... | ecosystem: Engineered > Solid waste > Grass >... | reverse complement strand
CCGAGGTCGGCCGTGAGCCCGTACGCGTACCGCAGCAGCCGCGGGGCGGTGCCGCGGTAGAACGCATCGAATTCGTCGCTGTCCGCCATGCCGTCGCCTTCGCCTCGGATGCAAGGTCGACAGTGAAACACGGGACGGCGGCGGGAAAGGTTGCACACCCCAGCTGGACGCGCTCGCCGTCATGCCGGCGATGGCTGTCAACGTCCGGACAGGCGAGGCGCGCCCGATTTCTCCGGTCTGCCAAGATCATCGACAGCAACCGCGGCTGGTTGATCACGTTGCGTACCGACTCGGTCCCGCCAGGCGTGCCGCCGGATCGAGTAGCAACCAGCGGATGGACGGTGCATCGTCAAGGCGTCGAGGCGCTCGCCGGAGCCGCGCTGCCCGGGCCCGAGCACGGGCCGCAGCAACAGTGATCCACGAACCATACGTGTGGACGGGCTGCGCGTACGCTTGCGGGTTCTGCCGGCCTGGATGCTGAAACGTGTGGCAGCTCCGCCGCAGCGTCAGCCAACGCCTCATCATCCAGATCGATCAATGTACGCTTCACAACACCCTCATGTCATATTAACAGCGTCGACATGAAGATTGTCGATGCCGGCGACGTTGCGCGCGACCTGCGTCTGGACCGGCGGCCGATCATGAACGTGGCACAGATGCTGAGCGCCTGTCTCACGGCCGTCGATCCACACGGCACGCGATCGCACACTCTTGCCGACTATGTGACCGCCGCACAGCCGAGCCACGTGAAGCATCCTTGGCCAGAAGCGAAAGCCTCGGTGCGGCTGTTCTTCGATGGGAACGCTACTACGCACGGACGTCAGTTCCTTGCTGCGGAGACGCGACGCTCCCATCGACCTACGTGAAGGTTAGCCATCGACATGCGGTCATCCTGGTCATAGAGGTCAAATCCGATATTGATTGGTTTGTTGGGCTGTCGCGACCGCGCCGCAGCGGGTACTGTCTATGCGCTGGCGGGCATGGGAGGTTGTGATGACTTGGATGTCTGAGTTGTCAGGCATTCGGTCGGGTCTTCGCCTGCCTTCCAGTGGTGGTGCCGTCACACCCGCCAGTGCGGTATTCAGTCCGGGCGGCAGCTCGGGTACCGCGAGTCTCACTATCCCCATCACGACCACTGCGGCGCGTGGTGCCGACCTCGGGCTTGGCATCCGCTACGACGGCTCCACAACCCCGGGCGACCTCGGTGCGGGCTGGTCGCTCGACCTGCCCCGCGTGTACCGGCGCTCCGACCAGGGTGTGCCGAGCTACACGGCCGCCGACCGGTTCGGCTTGTCCGGATACGGCGATCTCACCCCATGCTCCGGCGACGCGCGGCTCGTCTCTGCCGACGGCGTGTCGTGGATCGTGGAGACCTACCGTCCGGTCCTCGAAGAGACGCTGCCCCTGGTGGAGCGCTGGCTCGACCAGGCGACCGGTCTGACGCGTTGGCGAGTCGTGACGGCGGCGAACGTAACCCAGTGGTACGGGCGGACCGACCTGAGCCGGGTCGCGGACCCCGACGACCCGAGCCACGTCGCGGAGTGGCTCATCGACGAGCAGCTCGACCCGCGCGGCAACCGGATCGTCTACGACTACCGGGCCGAGGACGGTGCGGGCATCCGCGACCAGGTCTTCGAGCACAACCGTGGCCGGTTCGCCCGGCGCTATCCGGACCGCATCCGCTACGGCACCCACCGCGCCAACCCTGCCGAGGAGGGCTTCGCGTACGAGGTCGTCTTCGACTACGGCGAGCACGACCTCGTCTCGCTCGGTCCCGGCTGCGACCCCTACACACCCACCCGGGCCTGGCCCGAGCGGACTGACCCGTACTCCAGCTACCGGATGGGCTTCGAGCTGCGTACCTACCGGCTGTGCCGGGGCGTGCTCATGTTCCACCATCTGCCGGACTCGTCGTCGCCCTGCCTCGTCCGCGCAACGACGTTCGGCTATACGGAAAGCGCCGCCCGCTCGCTGCTCACTACGGTCACCGAGACCGGCTACCGCCGTCAGCCCGACGGTAGCTACCGCGCCCAGAGCCGCGCGCCCATCACGCTGACTTACAGCTCGCCGGACCCCGACCCCGCTCCGCGTTTCGCCACGTTCGCCGTGGAAGCAGACGCGGCAGGCAGCCCGGCGCCGGGCTACCTGGGTGCCGGCTCGTACCAGCTGCTCGACCTTGACGGAGTCGGCACACCGGGCCTCCTCGCCGACTTCGGCGGCGTGATGGCCTACTACCCGCCCCGCGGCCCGGGGCGCTTCGGGGCGCCGGAGCCGCTGCCCAGCTTCCCCGGGCACGATCCGGCTGAGTTCGCGTTCGTCGATCTGGACGGTGATGGCGGGCTGCAGCTGCTCATCACCGAGCCCGGTCAGGTTGGCTACTTCGCGCGGCGCGGCGACGGCTGGGCGCCCTACACACCGCTGGCGGGGGGCGCCGTGCTGGCCGCCGGTGCCGAGGTCACCGATGTCGACGGCGACGGCCGGGCTGACGTGCTGACCGTGCATCGGCACGAGATCCTGTGGTACCCCTCGCGGGGCACGCGGGGCTTCGGTGAGGCTCGCCGGGCCACGAGGCCACCAGGGTTCCCGTCTCACCTGGATGGGGGCCCGAACGAACTGGTCACGTTCGCCCCGATGTTCGGTGACGGTGGCAGCCACCGGGTGCGGGTCGGTGACGGGGTGGTCGAGGTTTGGCCCAACCTCGGCCACGGCCGGTTCGGCCCGCCGGTGGTGCTGGCTGGCGCGCCCCGGCTGCCGGCCTCAGCGCTGGGGGTCTTCCTCTGCGACGTGGACGGCTCCGGTACCGCGGACCTGGCGGTGGCCTACCCGGACCGGATCGAGCTGTACCGCAACGAGTCGGGCAACGGCTTCGCGCCCGCTCGCACCGTGCCACTGCCGTTCACCCTCGGCGCGCTCGACCAGGTGTCCTTTGTGGACCTTCGCGGGGCGGGTACCGACGCGCTCGTCGTGACCCGGGGCTCGTCGGGGGAGCACTGGTGGTGTGACCTCGGCGCGCCACCCCCGGAGCAGGGTGCCGTGCGCCCCTACCAGCTGGTCGGGATCGACCACGGCACCGGTTTGGACACCCGCGTCGGCTACTCGACGGCGAGCGCCCTCGCCCTCGCCGACGCCCGGGCCGGCCGGCCATGGCTGGTGACTCCGCCACACCCGGTGCCGGTAGTGACCTCCGTCGCCGTGTCGGATCGGGTCACGGGACTGCGGGTGCGACGGGACTACCACTACCGCGACGGCTGGTTCGACCCGGGGATGCGGCGGTTTCAGGGCTTTGGCTTCGTCAGCGTCCGGGAACAGACCAGCTACCCCCTCTCCGAGACCGGCCCGGTACCCGTGCCCACGTTGACCCGGCGGTGGTACCACACTGGCGCCTACGAGCGCGGCGACGAGCTGCTCGCCCGGTGGCGTACCGAGTTCAACCACGCCGACGCATCGGGCTACGTGATGCCGGCCAGCGACCTCGACCCGGCCATTCTCGCCGCAGGCCCGGAGACCGCCCGACAGGCGAGCCGGGCGCTCGCGGGGTTGCTGCTGCGCGAGGAGGTGTACGTCGACGATCCCGCCGATCCCGCGGCCGGACTGCCGTTCACAGTGCTCGACTGCGCCTGGACCGTGCGGCTGGTACAGCCGGCCTCTGCGGGCGTGCCGGGGTCGTTCTTCGTGCTGGCGCGGGAGAGCCTGTACCACGAGTACGACCGGGTGCCCGACGACCCGCGCGCTGTCCATACGTTCGTGTTGCTCGATGGAATACTGGACGGGCTGGAGCAGGTCTGCGAGCGCCGCGTGCTGACCGTCGCGTACCCGCGCCGGCCCGTCGGCCCCGGTGCGAGGCCGGGCCCGGACCGGGTGCCCGACCAGGACGTGCCATCATCCACAGTGGAGCGATCTTGGGTCACCCGGGTCATTGACGGATTCCGTATGGTGGGCGCGCCGGTCGCGACCGATGTGCTGGAACTGCACGGCGTACCCGGCGAGCCGGGGTACCTGACCTTCGCGCAGGCACGGGAGCTCACCGAGCAGGCCCTGCTGCACGAGATCCCGTACGGAGTCGAGTTCGGTGAAGGGCCGCAGTGCCGACCGGTGTCGCGCCGCTGCGTCTACTACTGGGACGAGGACCAGGTCGGCCCGCTGCCGCTCGGCGAGGTCTCGGCGCGCTGCCTTCCTTACCAGGAGCAACGGGCCGCGTTCTCCGACGCCTGGCTGGCGGCAACCTTCGGCACACTCGTCAGTGCCGCTGACCTGGCCGCCGCGGGATACGTTGCCCACGAGGGCTACTGGTGGGCCGGCGGCCCGGTGCACGGCTACGCGCTGCCGGACGATCCGGCCGGCTACCACCAGCCGGTCTGGGAGGCGAGCGCCGTCGGCGCCCCGTTCCTGCGGGCCACAGTGGAGTACGACGCGGCGTACCGCCTCATACCCACCGGGATTTCGTCCTACGTGGACGAGGAGACGGCGCTGACCGAGAGGGGTGACGTCGACTACCAGGCGGCGGCGTTGTGGCAGGTCACCGACGCCAACGGCGTGGTGCGGCAGGTCGGTTACGGGCCGCTGGGCGAGGTGCGGATCCGGTCGCTGTTCAAGCCCGGTGAGCCGGGGCGTCCGCGCGTCGGAGACGGTGATGTGCGTGACTACGTGGAGCGCCCGGCCGCCAGCCTCGCCGATATCCTGGCCCGGCCCGACTGGTACCTGCAGCAGGTGGGCGAGTTCTGCTGGTACGAGTTCGGGGCGCGCTCCGATGGGCGGCCGCCGGCGTCGGTGGTGGTGTCGCGTCCGCGCTACGTCAGCGACGCGACCGCGGCGCCCGTTGAGGTCTCGATCAGCTATGCGACCGGGACCGGCGATGTCGACCTGGCGATGATCCAAGTCGATGACCTGCCGGCCGGCGAGTCAGGGCGGTGGCTGGCGGCGGGACGGGTGCTCACCGATGCGGCCGGTCGGCCCGTACGGTCGTGGCGGCCGGTCTACGCGGACGGCGCCGGGTGGGCGCCGCCCTCGTCGCCCGGGTCGACCATCAGCTACGACGTGCTCGGTCGCGAGGTCAGCACGCGTGCCGAGAACGGCAGCGTCCGACGCACGGTCATCAGGCCGTGGAGCCGGCAGGCCTTCGACGAGAACGACACCGACGTCGAGAGCCCGTTCTTCGGCACCGCGCAGGTCAGCCTGCTCGACCCGGCCGGGTCCGTGGTGCGCACAGTTGAGGACGCGCTCGGCGATATCACCGTGGATACGCTCGCTCGGGTCGTGGGCGACGTGGCGCCGGCGCTGTGGCAGGCGCTGGTCGACGCCGGCTACCTGGTCACGCTGACCGAGCCGGTGCGCCGGACCACCGTGACCGACGCATTCCGGCCGTACGAGCCGGACTTCAGGCTACAGCTCCCCCCGCCGTACGAGCAGTACGCCGATACCTGCCTGACGTTGCTGCGCAAGGCCAGGCTCACCAGTCTGGCCGGCTTCGACTCCCGGCAACGCCTGGTTCGGGCCGCCGACCCGAGGCTGCACTACCGGCAGGTGCACGGCGGCGGAGCCGAGGACAACCTGCGCTACCGCTACCCCATGGAGAGTTCGACCGCGGCCGCGGTCGAGTCCACCGACTCCGGGCCGCGATGGTCCCTTGTGGATATATACGGCCGGCCGGTGATCGAGGTGGACGGACGCGGCCAGCGCACCGTTCGTGAGTATGACGGCCTCGGCCGGCCCGTGCGGACGACCGTGTCGGCGCCGGACGGACCAGCTCGCATCGCCGAACGGTACGAGTACGGCGAGCACGTCCCTGATGCCGCCGCCAACAACATGAAGGGGCGGGCGTACCGGATCCACGACCAGAGCGGCATCCTGGCGTTCGAGCGGTACACGATCGCGGGCGACGTCGCCGCCTCGACCCGGCAGTTCACCGTCGATGCCAAGGTTGAGCCGGACTGGTCGACCGACGTGCCGTTGGACGAGCGGACCTACCCGACCACGGTCGAGTACGACGCCCGGCGACGGCCGCTGCGACAGTCCACACCCGACGGAACCATCCTCGGCTTCGGCTACGACCGGGCTGGCCGGCTGGCCTCGCTCTCAGCCACCCGGCCCGGCGAGCAGCCCACCGACCTGGTGACCGCCATGGATTACGACGCTGGTGGCGGCCGTACCCTGCTGCAGCTCGGAAACGGCGCCCGGCAGCAGGCCAGCTTCGACCCCGTCACGTCGCGCATGACGGCCGTGTGGAGCACAGGTCCCGGCGGGGTCGAGCGGCAGCGGGTGAGCTACACCTACGACCCGGTGGGCAACGTGACGAGTGTCCACGACGACACACCGACCCTCGTCTTCGCCAATCCGCAACCGGCAATCCAGGCGCAGTACCGGTACGACGCGACGTACCGACTCCTGCAGGCCACCGGGCTCCAGGGCCCGGGGCTGTCGGAGGACACGTATGCCACCGGGTTCAAGCAGACGGTCTTCCTGCCCCTCGATGCCCCCTCGCCGGCTCTGCAGCAATACGGCGAGACATTCGAGTACGACGACAGCGGCAACCTTGTCTCGATCCTGCACACATCGCCGTCCGGGGACTACTCCCGGTCTTCGCCGGTGGCACCGGACAGCAACCGCCTGGCGGGCGTACTGCACGACGGCAACGGCAACCCGCTCGCGCTGCCGCTGCCCGAGCCGGTGGTGCTGCGGTGGGACAGCCGGGACCAACTCGCCGGGGTCTCGGCGGCGCCGCGCCCGGACGGTGCCCGGCAGGCGAGCTGGTTCGGCTACGACGTTGGGCGGGTGCGCACGCGCCGTGTGGTTGAGTATCGCGACGCCACAGGGACGCTGCTGCGGACGGTCGAGACGCGCTACCTCGGTGCCTACGTGGAGGAGTTGACCACCGTGGACGGCGCGGTCACGGTGGCGGCAACCGTGCGCGTCGGTGATGGAAACAGGACGCTCGCGGTGCTGGAGCCAGGTGGCGGCCCGGTGCGGTACCAGCTGGGCGACCGCGCATGGTCGTCCACTGTGGAGCTCAGTGAGTCGGGTGCGGTGGAGAGCTACGAGGCGTACCTCCCGTACGGCGGCAGCTCACTGGTCGCCGGACCGGACGAGCCGACCGTGGCGCCGAAGGTGCTGCGCTATACGGGCAAGGAGACTGATGACAGCACGGGCCTGACCTACTACGGCGGCCGGTACCACGTGCCCTGGCTCGGACGCTGGCTCAACCCGGACCCGGCGGGCGCGGTCGACGGGCCCAACAGCTACCAATTCGTCGCGGGGAACCCCACCAGCCTGATCGACCCCGATGGCTACCAGGGGGACGAACCCGACTTCTTGATGCTGCTCGCCACCCTGCACGAGCTACACATGGCCTCGGCCCGGTCCTCCTCGGAGGGGCCGACACCCCGCCAGCCGATCCTCGTCGGCCGGGCAGCTCCGTACCAGTCTGTCGTGGACCAGTTCATCAACCATGCTCTTCACACGATGCCGGGGAGCTGGAGCTCCATCTATCGGGATGCGCCGATAGCTGTTGCCAAGCTCATCACCGGTGGCGAGAGGGCCCGCAGCCAGCTCGCGGCGACGATCGCAGAGAAGTGGATGTACAACTATAGTTTCCTCAAGGTGGTGACCGGCCCTACGCTGCAGTTCGCACCGTCTCCGCTGCGATTCGCGATCAGACCGCCGATCGACCGAGCGGGAGTGCAGGAGCAGATCCGCCAGCAGGTGCAGGATCCGCATTGGTTGGCCGGGTTCCTGGGCCGGCAGTTCGGCGCGTCCTCCGCGGCCTTCCCGATCGTCGCCTTCATGGCACTAGGCGGGGTCAAGGATCCACGCGCCTACGGGTCCGTCGCGGTGGCCACGTACTTCTTGCAGGGACTTGGTGAGAGTGTCGCGATCAACGCCGCGGTAGAGCAGTACATGAAGGAGCTGACCGCCCAACCGTTCGACGACCGCCTGGCCGCCCTCACACAGCTGCAAAGGTCGCCGATGCCGCGGACCGAGATCTACCAGGCGCGGCAGCGCCCGGAGCTTGCCAAGAAGCAGTTCAAGGACTGGCTGGAGGTGCTCTTTGTCCTCGGCGCGGGCGTACTGCTCAGCCGCAGCGGCAAGTCGGTCGGCCAGTTCTTGCGCCAGTTGTGGAGGTCCTCAGCGGGATCCCGGGGCGCCACGTCGTCGTCCGTGAGCACACGCGGCTCCACGGTGGACGCACGCGAGCTCTGGCAGGCGTTCGAGGCGGCGTACGGCAAGGCGATGTGGGAGTACTGGCTGCGGACGCTCCCGCGGGTAAGCGCCAGTGTACGCAGGAACAGGTACCCGCCCGACTTTCTAAGCATCCTCCGGGACCAGCAGGAGTTCTACCGCAGAATCATGCCGGCGAGCACCAAGGCGCTGTCAACGACCACCGCGTCGCCCACCTCAATGGCACTTAGGGTTTTCTCCTCGTCCGCGGATACGAAGGCGTTGGTGCCGGTCTCTCGGTATGAGAAGGCGTTGGTGCCGGTCTCCCAGTATGAGAAGGCGTTGGTGCCATACCGGGCTGCGCCGGGTTGGCAAGTCGGCAAGGTTACCTACAGCCAGTACCAGAACATGGGCCGCATCCTGTCCAACTTTCTCAGTAGTCCTAAGTTCGCCGAATATCTGAAGACCCGGCTCAAACCCAAGGAGAAGTGAGTTGCCGATGCCCGAGGTGACTGACGCCGACCTGCGCGACTACTTCGCCACTCACCCAGAGGTCGACCTGACCGAGGTCGACCTGGCGGGGCCGGACGCCGCCGACCGGCTCGGCCTGTCGGGGTCGCGGGCCACGGTCGTGCTCGAGAAGCTGCGGGCGTGGCAGCGGGTGCGGCGGATCGCCCCCGACGATCGCACGGCCCAGGCCCTGTTGGATGCGGGGCTGGACTCGGCGCACCGCATCGCGCGGATGCCGGAGCACCGCTTCGTGCGCGAGCACGGTCACCTCTTCGCGCATGAGCCGGCGGCCCGGGAGACGCACCGGCGAGCCGCGTCGCTCAAGGCGGCGCTGACCCACGCGCACGCCGATCTGCACGCCCTGACCTCGTCGCCGGCGTTCGGGGGAATGCGGGGCAACGCGGTCCACCCCGACCTGGTCGCCTACGTCAGGTCCATTCCGAGCTACCAGGACCTCTTCGGCGGCCTGGCCCACATTGCCTGCCCGGAATGCGCCTCCATCTTCAGCCCGGCGGCCTACTTCGTCGACCTGATGCGCATCGTCGATGACTACATCACCGACCACAACCGGGGGACCATCCCGGACCGCTTCCTGTTGGCGTCCCGGCGGCCCGATCTCTTCGAGCAGGAGTTGACCTGCGAAGCCACCAACAACCCGATTCCGACGTTGAGGCTGGTCAACGAGATTCTGGCCCGCGTCATCAGCGACGACGCGCGGATCGTCACTGGCACGGTGGTCTCGGCGACCACCACGACCGTCACCTTGGACGGGCAGGCGTCCCCGCACAACGGTGCGTACGACGGGCTCTTCGTCGTTCTCAACCCCGACTCCGGCACCGGCCAGCGCCGGGTGGTGATCAGCTACGACGGAGCGAGTCGCACGGCGACCCTCCGTGACCCGTGGACGACCCCGCCTGAGGCCGGCACCGCCTATGCCGTCTGCACCCCTGCCGACGCGGCGCTCGCGGTGGCGCATTACCCATTCAATCTGCCGTGGAACGCCCCACTTGCCCGGATCCGCGACCGTCTCGCTGCGGTGGGCAGCAGCCTCGAGGCTGTCTACGGGACACTGGCGGCGCCCGAGGTCAACGGCACCGTGGTGGCATGGACGGAGGACACCGTCACCCTGGACGAGGCTGCGTCCACGAAGGACGGTGCCTACACCGGCATGATACTGTCCATTTCGGATGGTATGGGCTCCGGGCAGGCGCGCACCATCACCAGCTATGTGGGCGCCACCCGCACCGCAAGTCTGGATCGGCCCTGGGTCGTGCCGCCCGACCGGCGATCCGGCTACCGGGTCACCGACCCGCTACCCGCCGACCGGGAACAGCTGGGCCTGTCGCTGGAGCAGTACGCCATGCTGACCACGCCGGCCAGCACACCGGAGGCGTTGGGTCCGAACTACGGCTACACGAGCATCGACCCGAACCAGTTGCGCCCCGTAAGCGTCTTCCTAGACCGAACCGGACTCAGCCGCGAGGAGCTCGAGGAGCTACTGACCCAGGGGCTCTCCTCCGACGAGCGGACCGCCGGCCTGGGCAGCTCGTTCTTCATCAACGCGACCGGCGAGACCCCGGCGGTGATGAGCATCGCGATGGACACCGCCGATCCCAACGCACCCTACGAGGTCATCGACGGTCTCACGCTGCGCCGCTTGGACCGGCTCAACCGGTTCATCCGCCTGTGCCGGGCGGTGGGCTGGGACGCGCGGACGGTGCAGACGGTGCTCACCTCCGTGGGAGCCACCGAGCTGGACCGCAGGGCACTGAGCGCGCTCGCCACCGTCAAGCGGCTGGCCGGAGCGAGCGGCCTCGGCGTGGCGGAGCTGTGCGCTTTCTGGTCCGAGGTCTCGACCATTGGGCGCGGCGACGGCCCGGTACCGCTGGATCTCTTCGACCGGATCTTCAACGCCCCGGCCCTCCTCGGCGGCCAGGATCCGTACCGGTCGGTGAAGGCGATCCCGTTCGACCCGAACCGGCCGCTCGTGTGGGACCCGACCGGCGCGACCGGCCAGAATGGAGTGATCCGCACCCGGCTACGCGCGGCGCTGGAGGTGAGCGACGACGACCTCACCCGGCTGGCGGGCTTTGTCGCGGCGCTGCGCGGCGACGCGGGTCCGCTCGAGCTGACGCTGGCGGTACTGAGCTGGCTCTACCGGCTCGCCGCCGGGTCCAGGCTGGTCGGGCTGCCCGTCGGCGACTACCTGCTCCTGCTCGACCTGCTGGGCTATCCCGTCCGCTCGCACCGGGTGGTCGCGGACCTGCCGCCGGCCCCGAGCCTGGCGGAGACCGCCGCGCTCGTCCGGGCGGTGGCGGATTTCTTCGCCACCGGACTCAGCGTGGCGCAGGCGCGCTACGTCGTGCGCGGCGCCGTTGACGCCGGATTCACGCCGCCCTATCGGCCGGACGACGTCGCGCCCTTCCTCGCCGACCTGAGTTCCGGTGCCGAGGCGATCCGGCTCTCGCCGTCGAATCTGAGCTACGCCACGGTCACGCCCGAGCGGGCGCAGGCCGTCTTCGACGGTCTCGTGGACGAGGCCGTCGCCACGCCAATTGGCATCGTCAGTGGTGGACAGCGGCAGTGGCAGGACGCGGCTCTGCGCTTCCCGCTCGGTCCGGACGCGTTCGTCAGCACGCATATCGACGCGGCCGAATCGGCTGAGGTCCTCAGCGCGCTGGCATCGGCCAGCCCGCCCGTCCTTGAGCCGGTGCCGGGCACCACCGGCGCGACGCTGAGCCCGTCGTTCACCGCCGATACCGACCTGAGCTACCTCTTCCCGGACCGGCCCGGTCCCGAGGCGGCGAACGCGCGCAACCTCGTGCGCGCGGTCCTGCTCGCCACGCTGCGGCGGATCGAGGTCACGGCCTTCGCGAACCTGTTCCGACTGACTCCCGCCGACCTGCACAGCGCGGCCGTCGACGAGGACGACGCACGGACTGCCTTCGCCGAGTTGACGGCGCAGTCCCAGCCGCTGCTGGAGGCCGATCCGGCGGCTGGGCAGCGCCGTACCATCACCGCCTACGACGGTACGACCCACACCGCCACGGTGCAGCCGGACTGGACGGTGTTGCCCGGTCGCGGCTCCGAGTACCAGATCTGGCAGGCCGTCACGACGGGCAGCCTCGCCGGCGCGACGCTGACCTCCGTCACGCTCGCCCCGACCGCCTCGCCGCACGACGATGCGTACACCGGAATGACGGTCACGGTCAGCGACAGCGCGGGCGGGTCGCAGAGCCGGCTCGTGACTGGTTATGACGCGACGACCCACACCGCAACTGTCAGCCCCGCGTGGGCGTGGGTGCCCGTGGCGGGGCAAACCTACCTGGTGGAGGCGCCGGTGACGCGGGGCAGGGCCCGCGGCGCCAGTAGCTCGACCGTCGACCTCTCCGCTGGCGCAAGCTCCACTAAGGACGCCTACATCGGCATGACCGTGGAGATCCTGCCCACCGCGCTGCCCAGCGCCCGCATCGACGCCCGGCCCGACCTCGGCTACCTGTTCAAGAGCGCCGGATCCGGGCAATCCCGCACCATCACCCACTACGACGGGCCGACCCGCACGATCACCGTGGACCATCCATGGGACGTGCTGCCCGATGCGACCAGTATGTACGAGGTCCTGGCGACCGGCCCGACCGGAGGCTCACAAGTGGTGGCACGCGGCCGGGCGCGCGGCGGTGGATCCGGCTTTCTCTACCTCGCCGTGGACGCCTCCGGCGTCAGTGGCGCATACGACCACATGACGGTCACGCTCGTCGACGACCCGGATGCCTCGCGCAAAAGGTCTGCCATCGCACAGGTTCTCGTATCCACAGTGGACAACGTTGCCCACACGGCCGAGGTGGTCGCGTCCGTGCGGCAGCTCCAACTCACTGCCGCGGCCCAAGGGGTGGCAGACTTCCTGTCCACGACCACGGACCGGTTGGCCGCCGTCGCGGCAGCGGTGGGCGTCGGCCTGGACCGCCACCTCGCGGAGCTGCTGACCCCGGCCGGCGACGGCCAGGTGCCGCCGGGACTGCCGCCGCTGTTCGCCGCGCTGAGCCGGGCCCTGGTCTGCTTCGACGGGCTCGGCCTGTCGGACCAGCAGATCAAGGCCGTCGCGGCGACTCCGCGCGCCATAGGCGTCATGGACCCGAGGGAGCTGACCCTGCACGACGTCACCTCCCTCGCGGCCTTCGCGGCGCTGGACCGGGCACTCTCCACTCCGGACGATTCCGTCGCCGCCTACCTGGCCCGGCCTGACGACCCTGGTCCGGGAGGCGGCCGGGTGGCGGCGCTCGCGTCCCTGACGAACTGGCCGGCAGACCAGATCGCCCTGCTGGCCGCACGATTCTGGCCCGCGCCCGCGGCGGACGGATTGGACAGCGTGGCCGGGCTGGCCCGGCTGCGAGCCAGTTTCGGTCTCGCCACTGGTACGGGAATGGACGTCGCCTCCCTGCTCTCGCTCACCAGCCTGGCCAGCCTTCCGGTGACCGGACCGGACGGTGCGGTCTCTGCGTCTGCCTGGGAGATCTACGAGGAGATGGCCGAGCTGGCGGCGGGCACCGCAGCCGCCCGCGGACTCGGCGACGATGCTCGACTGCTCGAGGTCCGCCGCGACGCCCTTCTCGGTTACAGCATCTGGCTGCTCGGGCAGCACATTCCCGACATCACTGACGCCAACGACGTCTACAACTACCTGCTCATCGATGTGGAGGTCGCAGGTACCGATGTGACGTCCCCGATCGTGGCCGGCATCGCGAGTCTTCAGCTCTACCTGCAGCGCTGCCGCCTCATGATGGAGCCGGGCGTCACCGACCTGACCCACATCCCTGATGCCTGGTGGCAATGGATGACCACGTACCGGGTCTGGGAGGCGAACCGGCGGGTCTTTCTCTATCCGGAGAATTATCTGCAACCGTCGCTGCGTCGCGGTGCCTCGCCCGAGTTCACCGCGATGGTCTCGGCCCTGCAGCAGTCCGACGTCACGCCGGCGACGGCCAGCTCGGCCCTCCGGGACTACGTCGACGGCTTCGCGACGGTGGCGAACCTGGTGATCTGCGGCGCCTACGAGACGCCGGTGTCGGTGACCGGCACGAGCGAGGTGCGAAACGCCGGCACCGTGCAGCCCGTGTCGGCCACCGAGCTTCGGCTCGACTCGGCCGCCGCCTCCCGGCTGGGCAACGAGTACGAGGGCATGACGATCGTGGTGGGGAAAGGCTCCACCGCCCAGACCCGGCGCATCGTCGCTTACAATGCCGACGACCGCGCGGGCGACCCGACCGTCACGGTGGACGCACCGTTCGACCCGCCCGTGCCATCCGGCACGGATTACGCGATCATGGGACCGCGTGTGCGCGCGACGCTGGTGCTGCTCGGCCGCACCCGATCCGAGCCGCACCGGTACTACCACCGCCGTTACGACCCCGACAACGGCTGGACGCCATGGCGCGAGGTCGAGGTCTCCATCCCCAGCCCGTACGCATCGCCCGCCCTGGCGCTGGACCGCCTGGCCGTCACCTGGGTCGAGCAGCGCAGCGTTGACCTCACGCAGATGATCGGCGGCACCCAGGTGAGCCAGTCGGCCACCAACGCGACGGTGAAAGTGGCCGTTCTGGACCAGACGGGCGCCTGGAGCACGCCGCAGACGCTGCGCGATGACCTGGTCATTGCATTCACCATATCCGGCAATCTCGATGCTTACTTGAAGAAGACGTTGCCCGGAGCAGAGGTGTACTTCGACCCGGACTTCCTGCTCTGGCGGCGGGTATTCCCGTTGCACATACTCGGTCGCAACATGGTGGCTCCAGTCATCGAGGTCGGAGACCGCCTGCTGTTGGCCTACGGTCCGTCCTTCGGCTACGCGTTTAAGCCCCTGCCCCCGCCTCAGAAGGTCGCGACCTACCCACCCGCACAACGTCAGTTCGAGCAGGCCGCGGCGGACGCCGCCAATACGGTGAACGAGCTCGTGCAGGGATTCCCGGGGCACTTGCCCATCCTCCAGCCGGCGGCGCTCGACCAGGCCATGGGCCGGCCCGACGATCCCTTCACGTGCTACGACACCGTCGAGCCCGGGGCGCCACTGCCTTACCACCCTGTGTTGGACCGCCCTGGGCGGACGCTGAGCGTGGCCGGCGCCATCACCAAGAACGTCCTTGTCGAGATGTCCTGGTACGACGACTATCCCGGCGTCAGCCGGCCCCCCAACCCCACGCTCGGAGCGGGCGGTGCACCGTCGTCCGGTGACAGCGTCGCGCCGCTTGTGCTGTTGAGCGCCGCCTCGGGTGCGGCCAGCGCGATCACCACGGTCAAGAACCGGCCGGGCAGCTTCATCTACGACAACGGCGACGAGGCGTTCCTGGTGCGGTCCAGCGACCCCGGCATCAGGTACCTCTCCGAGTCGATCATGGTTAAGGGATCGACGAATACGGAGAACGGACACCCGCTCCTCATTCTGCGACCCCAGGACTTCACCGGCAGCGTCCCGGCTCCGGCGCTGTCCGAGCTGACCTTTGCCTTCACCCGGCTGAGCACCCGTGCCGCCACGGCGCTGCCGGGCCGGCTGGCCGCGGGCGGGGTGGCGGACCTGCTGAGCCTGGATGCCCAGAACACCGCCGAGCTCGACTTCGGCCGGCTCGCGCCGAGCGCCAGCGTCACGGCTCCGAAGGACGGCGGGCTCGACTTCAGCGGGGCGTACGGTTTCTACTTCTGGGAGACCTTCTTTCACGCTCCGTTCCTCATCGCCGACGCGCTGAGCGCCGGCCAACGCTTCGCCGAGGCGAAGACATGGTTCGAGTACATATTCAACCCGATGCAGCCGCCCAGCCCGGGCGACGAGGGCGAGGCACGGTTCTGGCGGTTCCTGCCCCTGCGCACCATGGACCTGCCGACCCTGGTGGAGGTGCTCACGAACCGGGCCCAGATCACCGCCTACAACGACGACCCGTTCGACCCCGACGCCATCGCCCGGCTGCGGATCAGCGCCTACGCCAAGGCGATCGTTATGCGCTACATCGGCAATCTGCTGGCATGGGGCGACTTCCTCTTCACCCAGGACACCCGGGAGAGCATCACCGAGGCGACGAACCTCTACGTGATGGCGCTGGATCTGCTCGGTCCCCGGCCACGCACCGTCGCCGCTCAGCCGAGACACCGGGTCATGACCTACAACAGCATCAAGGCCGAGTACAACGACAGGCTGGTGCTGTTCGGGTCCGCAGACGACGCCCACGCCAACGACATCAGGCTCGCCGTTGGCTCGGCGGCCGACGACGCCTATACGGGCATGCACATCACGATCATCAGCATGGATGGGTACCGGCAGACTAGGTACATCACTGCCTACGACGGCGAGACACGGGTCGTCCACGTCGACCCGGACTGGGCGCTTGTGCCGCCCGGCAGCGTCACGTTCGAGATCCGTGCCAACGGTGTGCCGCAGTTCCTCATCCGAATGGAGAACAGCGACCTCGCCAACGCGATCGGCCGGGTGGGCGTCGGCCACCTCGACGTACCGTTCAACGACATCGACTCCTACTTCTGCGTGCCGGAGAACGACCAGTTGATGTCGCTGTGGGACACGGCCGAGGACCGCCTCTACAAGATCCGCCACGGGTTGAACATCGAGGGCGTCGCCCGCACGCTGCCGTTCTTCTCCCCGCCGCTGAATCCGGCGGATCTCGTGAAGTCGGCCGCCGCTGGCGCGGCCGGAACCGCACCAGCGGCGGGCATTGCGGTACCCGTACCCTACTACCGCTTCGAGACCCTGCTGGGTCGGGCGAAGCAGCTCGCGGCCGCGGCCGCCCAGCTCGGCGAACAACTGCTGGGCGCACTGGATCGGCGCGACGCCGAGGCGTTGAGCAGCCTTCGCGTGGCGCAGGAGCAGGTGCTGCTCAACCTCGCCACGGTCCTCAAGGAGCAGGCGGTAACAGAGGCGGACCAGGTAGGTGCGTCGCTGGCCGCGAGCCTGGACGGTGCGCAAGCCCGGCACCGGTGGTTCAGCGAGCAGATCGCGGCGGGCCTGTCGATCGGCGAGCAGGCGAACCTCGCCGCGATGGCGTTAGCCAGCGCGTACCACGCCATCGCGACGGACTTTCGCACCTCGTCCGGAATTGCCTATGCCCTGCCACAGGTCGGCTCGCCCTTCGCCATAACCTACGGCGGCCAGCAGGTCGGGTCGTCGCTCGACGAAGACGCCCGCCTCTTCGAGAGCGTAGCCACGGTTGCTAACTTCGCCGCACAGTTGAGCCTCACGCTGGCCCAGTACGAACGCCGCAAGCAGGAGTGGCAGCTGCAGGCAGAGCTGGCCCAGCACGACATGGATCAGATCAGACAGCAGATCCAGGCGAACCAAACCCGGCGTGCGATGGCGCAGCAGGACGTGGCCATCCATCGCACCACGATCGCGCAGCAGCAGGCGGTGGCTGACTTCCTGTCCCGCCGGTTCACCAACGAGGAGCTCTACCAGTGGATGGCGACGCGTCTGTCCACACTGCACTTCCAGACGTACGCCCTAGCGCTGGACCTCGCCCGCAAGGCGCAGCGGGCCTACCAGTACGAACTCGACACCGACACAACATTCATCGACTTCTCCTACTGGGACGGCAGTCGACGTGGCCTACTGGCGGGTGAAGGGCTGCAGCTGGCGCTCAACCAGATGGAGAAGTCCTATCTGGACCGCAACGCCCGCCGGTTGGAGATCTCAAAGACCATCTCTCTCTTGAGCACAGACCCTCTGGCCCTGCTGACCCTTATCCGTACCGGCGAATGTGTCTTCACACTGCCGGAGCGGCTGTTCGACGACGACTTCCCGGGCCACTACGCGCGCAAGATCGAGAGCATCTCGGTCTCGATCCCGGCCATCACCGGCCCGTACCAGAACGTGCACGCCACCCTGAGGCAGCTCGCCAGCCAGATCGTCGTCACGCCGGACGTGGCGACCGTGAACTACCTGCTCGGGGCCGGCGACGCCGAACTGCCAGGGCCCGAGACGCTGCGGACCAACTGGTGGGTCAACCAACAGATTGCAATCTCCAACGCCCTCGGAGACTCGGGCATCTCCGGGAGCAGCGCGGTCGATGGGCGCTATCTACCGTTCGAGGGCACGGGGGCCGTCTCGACATGGCGCCTGAGTATGCCCAAGGCGACCAACCGCTTCGATTTCGAAGCCATCTCCGACGTGGTCATCACGCTGCGCTACACGGCCCGCGACGGGGGCGCCCGGTTCCGCGAAGCGGTTATTCAGCTACCCGCGATGGCGGTGACGAGCGGCAACCTGTGCCTGCCGCTCGAGCGCACCTTCTCCGCCCAGTGGTACGAGTTCCTCCACCAGACCCCCCAGGGCCGTACGCAGACGTTGCGCTTCGCGGTGGAGCACCCGGTGCCGCCGCACCTCGAGCAGCCGGTACTGATCCGCGTCTATTTGCTACTGCGCGCCGAGGGGCAGGTCAAGCTCTCCGGCTCGCCGCCCTACCTGCAACTCCAGCTCGGCGCCGTCACCGACCTTCCGCTCGCGAACACGAACGCCGATGGCGCGGCGACCCTGGAGTTCAATCCGCCACTGCCGATGGATACCGTGACCGGCGCGGCGTCGCTGACCTTCCTGCTCGACGACACTCCGGCCGGCCTGCTCGTCGCCGACGGTAGCCGACTCGACCCGGAGAAACTGCGCGGTGCGGTGTTGGTTCTCATGTACGACGCGACGCCGGCTTGGTGACGACGGTGTGTGGCAGGGGTGACCATCCGGTTGGCCGGCTCAAGCGATCGCGTGCGGCCGGCACTAAGGTGCCGAGGATCGTCGATGTCGCGGCTGCGGGCGGCGAGGGCTTTCATGGCGAAGATGTGCTCGGGCGAAGCGACCATGACGCGCAGGTTCGGGTGGTCGAAGACACGCCGTTTGCCGGGGTCGGCCTTGCCAGAGACGTAGACACTGGCCTGCTCGTTGAGCCACCAGGGTGGCAGGCCGAGTTCGGCCGCAACCGCGCGCGCTTCATCGAGTACGACACCATGGGGCACGAACGTGGCGTCGACGTCGCGGGTGACCCGGTTGGCGTCGTATGCCAAGGCCATGGCCCGCCACCAACAACGAACAGATCGGCAACAACGCCACGGCGGGCCAAGCGCTCACCGAGCGCGGCGAACGCTCGCTCCAGCTCGGAGCGGCCCATGAGCACTGGGCCCGGATCGCTCATGCCGCCGTCAAGTCCTGGGCCGACAGGTAGACGCCATGCTTGCGGAACGCCGCCGGCGCCCGCACCAACGCCTCAACGCGCTGCACGGCGAGCTCGGCCGGAAACCACGGCCGGCGCAGGACCCGCGACTCGGCCCAAGCCGGCGGAGCGAGGTCATGCTGCGCGCACAGATGCTCGGCCAGGGCCGCCAGCAGGACGTCCCACCGCTCATCCCCGGTGGGCGCTGGCTCAACACGAAGGAGACCAACCTGAACCTGCGCGGACTCCGCCGAGGTGTACCGGAGGCTGAACGCGGCGGGTGTGTCCCAGCGGCGGTTGGCGGCGGCGACCGGCCAGTCGCAGAGCGAGGTCTCCGAGATCATGCGTCGCCGACGGGTCGTGGGCGACGTGGGTGTGCTGCAGCGCATCGCGGATGGGCTGGGCGTCCCGCGCGGGTGGTGGGCCTGGTCCACACGCTCCCGACCGACGGCTCCGCCACGGACGCCGGGGCGGTTTCGTGCGGTGCCTGATGGTGACGGTGACGCAGTGGACGGGCCGGGAGACTAAGGCGCTGCGGCAGGCCCGGCGGATGAGCATTCACGCGTTCGCCGCTCACCTGGGCGTCAGCGAGCGGATGGTGTCCAAGTGGGAGGCGGCCGGCGACCGGGTGCGACCCAACACGGCCAACCAGGCCGCGCTGGACACCTCGCTGGCGACGGCACCGCCGGAGGCCCGGGCCCGGTTCTGCCAGCTCGCCGCCGACCGGATCACTCGCGTGGAGGCGCTCAGCCTGCCCAGCCAGGCCCGGGTGCTGGCGCGGCATCCGATCGACGGCAAGCTCATGGTGCTCGTCGACGCCGGACCGTACCAGCCGCCCGATTCGGAGCGGCCGGTGTGGCTGCCGGCGTTCTACATCGACGTCCACCCCACCACCTGCGGCGAGTTCGACCAGTTCGCCGCGGACACCGGACACCGCCGGCCGCCGTGGTGGCCGGGCGGCGACGCGCTGGCCGCGGTCGCCTGGGCCGACGCGAACGCGTACGCCACCTGGGCCAGCAAATCCCTGCCGACCCCGATACAGCTACACCGGATCGCGACCGGCACCGAAGGCGTCGTCACCGGCCACCTCAACGAATGGTGCATCGACGACCACGGGCGGGCCTACCGCTTCGAGCGCACCAGCGACCGAACCAGACCGACGACCTTCCGCACCGCCGTACCCGCCAGCCAGCCCACTCACCCGCGCACTGACCTTCTAGCTAGCTAGTCGCCACCTCATTGCCACGCCTGGGTCAGTATGTGGGTAACGGCGTCGAGGTCGACCGGGCGCGGGTTCGGATACGGTGCCGCGACCGTTCGCCGAGCGAGGTCGACGAGGTCGGCCCGGGGTACGCCTAGTTCAGCGAGGTTGGCGGGACCGTCCACGGTCCGGGTCAACTGGGACACGACCGAGACTGGGTCGGCGCCGGTGATCCGGGCAAGTCGGGCGGCCGCCCGGGGCGCCCCGGGCAGGTTGTAGGCCATGACGTGAGGCAGCAGGATCGTGTGCAGCTCGGCGTGGGGCAGGTCGTACGCAGCGCCGAGGACATGGGCGAGCTGATGCTGCAGACCCATGCTGGTCTGGGCCAGCGCCAGCCCAGCCAGCCACGACGCCTCCTGCAACCGGGCACGAGCGCTCACATCGGACAGTGTGGCGAGGGATCCGGGCAGATCGGTGAGGATCATTTCGGCGGCGCCGGTGGCGACCGCGTCGGAGACCGCGCTGGCGTCCGGTGCCCACAGCGCCTCGACCGCGTGAGCCAATGCGTTCATCACGCTCGTCAGGGTCAGCCGGGCCGGCAGGGACAGCGTCAGTTCCGGGTCGTACACGACGGTGCCCGGGGCCAGGGCGGGATCGCGGCGGGTGGTCTTGACGCCGTCGGCGGTTTCGCCGAGGGTCGGGGTGAGTTCGGACCCGGCGTAGGTGGTGGGGACCGCGATCTGTGGCATCCCGGTTCGCGAGGAGATCGCTTTGCCGAGTCCGATGGCGGAGCCGCCGCCGATCGCCAGGACCAGGTCGGCGCCGGTGCTCTCGACGAGCTGCATCGCCTCGGCCGTGACCGCGACGGGGGTATGGACGACCGGCCGGTCGAACCGGGCACCGAACAGCGGGCCAAGGTCGGACACCAACTCGTCGGTCGCCGGGCCGGCCGACGGGGTGGCCACGACGATGACCTGTCGTGCGCCGAGTCGACGCACCTCGGCGGGAATCTCGTGCCGTGCTCCCGGTCCAATGAGGACGCGAACGGGAAGTGTCGTATGCACGCGGATGCCCGTCATCTGTCCGCTCCTCGAGTCAGGTGGTCGTTCACTCCGTCGAAGGACCGGCTAAGTCCTTGGCTAGTCGGTCGAACCGGTCCAGCAACAGCCGGCTGATCGCGGCAAGGCTTCGCACCTGGGCCCGGCTGAGCCCGTCGAAGACAAGGCTCCGCACGAGCTCGACGTGGGCCGGTGCCGCGGCCTGGATCGCCGCGAGCCCGTCGTCGGTGAGGTCGACAAACGCCCCGCGCCGGTCGTCCGGGCACTCCCGCCGTACCAGCAGCCCGCGCGCGGCCATCCGCGCCACCTGTTTGGAGACCCGGCTCTTCTCCCAGCCCAGCCGCGCGCCGAGTTCGAACATCCGCAACGAACGCTCGGGCACGTCGGTGAGCGCCACGAGCACGTCGTAGTCCGGCAACGACAGCCCACTGACCGCCTGAAGGTGCCGGTTCAGGATGGCGGACAGCTGAGCGTTGAGGTCGAGCCAGCCTCGCCACGCCCGCTGTTCCTCGTCGTCGAGCCACCGAGTTTCAGCCACGACTGCGGATTCTACCTGTGATGGTTGACACATCCACCATCTCCGGCCCAGACTGCTGGTTGACATGGAAACCGATCGGCCGTCTCCGAGATCTCGATCGGTGTCAGAGGCGACCGGGCTACTCAGCGACGAGAGGGGATCGCCATGAACAGTTGGAACTTTCTTGACCCGGCGAGCAAGGACAGACTGCTGACGTTGGTGCAGCGCGAGGCGGAAGGCATGTTCGCACTCGTCGGCACGGACGAGGCATGGATGGCCCCGACCGCCGCTGGTCACTGGCAGGCTCGGGATGTGGTCGGCCATCTCGTGGATACGACCGAGACGTACTTCGTGAGCTTCAATGCCGCCCGGGGCAACGGTGCACCGCCGCCCCTGGTCCCGTTGACGGACATGGCCGTGCACGTCGACGCCGGGGCACAGGCATTGCGCCGAATCCCTCAGGCCGAGCTCATCGCGCGCTGTCGCAAGGACTTCGACCAGATGATGGCCACCTTCGTGTCGCTCACCGATGCCGAGTGGAGCGGGTTGATGGTCCCGCACAAGTACATGGGCCCACTTCCGGCGAGCTTCTACGCGATCTTCCAACTCGTCGACTACGCCGTGCACAGCTGGGACATCCGCCAGGGCGCCGGCAAGGCCCACGCCCTCGCCGGCGACTCGGCCGACATGCTGGTGCCGCTGTGCTTCATCCTGTGGAGCGCCACCCCCAGGATCGCCCCGGGCACCGAGCCGTTCCAGATCGGCATCCGGATCACCACCGGAGCCCACGCGGGGGACAGCGTGGCGTCGGTCAGCCCCGACGGTGTCACGATCGCCGCTGGCGACGTATCCGCGCTTCCGGCAGTCATCGAGTTCGACCCCGCCAGCTTCGTCCTCACCGCCTACGGTCGGATCAACGCGGGCACCGTCCGCGGCGACACCGAGCTGGCTCACCGCTTCCTCACGGGCTTCTTCCGGATCTGACCCGGGGGAGTGGTCATGTCCATTGATCTCGATGCCATCGCCAGAGACCGCGAGCAGATCCGCCGTCAGTACCTGCATGATGCGGCGACGCGACCGCAGAGTTCGGCGCGGGGGATACACCATACGGCACTGCTGAGTTCCGACGTCCGGGCAACGATCGAGTTCTACCAGGGTCTGCTGGAGTTCCCGCTGACCGAGATCTTCGAGAATCGTGACTACGCAGGCTCCAACCACTTCTTCTTCGACGTCGGCAACGGCAACCTGCTCGCCTTCTTCGACATGCCCGGCCTGGACCTCGGGCCGTACCTCGAAGTCCTCGGGGGGCTGCACCATATCGCGATCTCGGTGACCCAGGAGAAGTGGGACCACCTTCGCGGGAAGCTCGACGCGGCCGGGGTGGCGTACCAAGTTGAGTCCGGCACATCTATCTACTTCAGGGGGCCGGACGGCGAGCGGCTCGAACTGCTCGCCGATCCGCTCGGTGAGATGTACGGAGCCAAGGTTCTGTGACGCAGCAGCTTGACCGCCCCCACGTCTGGCGGCCCGGCACGACGCCCCAGGCCGGGCCGCCTCTCCTGCTCCTGCACGGGACCGGCGGGGACGAGACCAGCCTGACCTACCT
>Ga0065720_1019576_pt1 | contig 23252 bp, 11 predicted proteins | sample Thericmetagenome_FD_59107 | JGI IMG/M metagenome (GOLD analysis project Ga0065720, IMG submission 59107) | Thermophilic microbial communities from the Joint Bioenergy Institute, California, USA of rice/straw/compost enrichment - eDNA_2 v2... | ecosystem: Engineered > Solid waste > Grass >... | reverse complement strand
TTTTTTTTTTTTTTTTTTTTTTGCAGCCTCTAAGTACACTCACATCTCTCCCACAAACAAACAAACCCTCTCCTCCACATTCTATGAGAGGTTCGCGTACTTCTTGAACGCAGCCAACAGGCCGCCGGTCGAGGCGTCGTGGGCCTCGCCGTTGTTGCCCTCCTCGTCCAGCTCCTTGAGGATCTTCTTGGCTAGGACTTTACCGAGCTCGACACCCCATTGGTCGAAGCTGTTGATGTCCCAGACAGCACCCTCCGTGAAAGTCAGGTGCTCGTAGTAGACAATCAGAGCGCCCAACTCTGCCGGGCCAATAGCACCGCCCACCAGGATGCTGGTCGTCGGCCGGTTGCCCAGGAAGACCTTGTGGGGGACGAGAGACTCGGGCACGTTGCCCTCAGCGCGCACCTCGTCGGCTGTCTTGCCCACCATGAGGGCCTCAGCTTGGGCAAGGTAGTTCGACGCCAGCATCTTCTGGTGGAGGTTGTTCGAAACCGGGTTGTGCGACTTGGCCGCGAGGATAAAGTCTGCCGGGATGAGCTTGGTACCCTGATGGACCAGCTGGAAGAAGGAGTGCTGGGCGTTGGTGCACGGCTCACCGAACAGCACGGCGCCGGTCTGGTACTTGGCCGGTGTGCCGTCCGAGGTGATGGTCTTGCCGTTAGACTCCATGGACAGCTGCTGCAGGTAGGCAGGGAAGCGGTGCAGGTACTGGTCGAATGGGGCAACCAAATGAGTTTGGGCGTTGAAAAAGTTGGTGTACCAGACGCTGAGCAGGCCACCAAGGACAGGGACGTTCTGGCGCAGAGGGGCTGTTCGGAAGTGCTGATCCATGGCGTGGGCGCCGGCTAGAAATTTGTAGAAATTGTCGAAGCCGACATACAGAGCAACGCTCAAGCCAATGGCGCTCCAGACGGAGTAGCGACCGCCAACCCAGTTCTCAAAGCCGAACATGTTGGCTGGGTCAATACCGAACTTAACAACCTCCTCTTCGTTGGTAGACAGGGCGACAAAGTGCTTCGAGATGTCGCCCTTGCCGCCAGTCTTCTCAAGGAACCACTGCTTGGCCGTGTTGGCATTGGTGGTTGTCTCAGCAGTCGTAAAGGTCTTGGAGGCTATCAGGAACAGAGTGGTCTCGGGGTCCGAGTTGGCGAGAGCCTCGGCGATATGGGTGCCGTCAATGTTGGACACGAAGTGCAGAGTCATGTCCTTGGCGCCGTAGTGCCGGAGGGCCTCAGTGACCATGACAGGCCCACTGTTTGTGCTAACGTCAGCAAGGAGCATACTAACAGTGACTCGACTTGTCTTGGAAAAGTCAGCAACTCACAGGTCAGAGCCGCCAATGCCGACATTGATGATGTTGGTCAACTTCTTCCCGGTGTAACCCGTCCACTCGCCGCTGCGGACCTGGTCGGAGAAGACACGCATGTGTTCGAGGACGTCATTCACACCACCCTTCGTGTTCATGACGTCGACGCCGTCGACCTTCATCTCCTGGTTGGTGACATTGCGCAACGCGGCATGATAGACGGCGCGGTTCTCGGTGAAGTTGATCTTTTCACCAGCAAACATGGCATCGCGCTTCTTCTCAAGGCCAGCCTGCTCGGCCAGCTTGATGAGGAGGTCCAGGGTCTCCTCCGTCACCAGGTTCTTGCTGAAGTCGAAGAGAATCTCGGTGCCATTGGGCTCGGTAGAGATGTCGGCAGGAAGCTTGACGGTCGTAGAGAACTTCTGGAAGCGCTCAGGATCGGCCTTGAAGGCCTCTTTGAGCACGAAGGCTTTGCCGACAATCTCATGGTGAGCTTGGAGCTCAGCCCAGGCGGGGAGGGTGTTAGTGGGGGCCATGATGAGCCTTGACCTGGAGTTTTGATGTTTTCCTGGCGGTTTGTGCTGGGGGGGGCGAGCGAGATAGAATTCGAACGAAGATCTCGGCCTCTTACTGAAAGGAAACTGTCAGGACTTGCGGCAACTCAAAAATCATGTCAAGATCAGGAATCGGGAGCACGACAGAGCAGGGAGGTGGGGTGCTTGATATCTGTGTTAGTTGCCCAGGCCTGCGAGAGTGCCCCGCACTGGTTGCGGGTATTCGCGATGGAAGCTGACCCTTTCTTGCTCCCTGGTCCACCCCTCCCCTCAGGCACAAACAGCCCGGAGCATGAGGGGCACAGGCCCGTCGGTTTCAAAACGCCGCCAAAACACAACCAAAAAAAAAGGTGGTACTGACCAGAGCTGCGGTTTCACTGCTCAATGGATGACAGAGATGCTGTTGAAAAGGAAGAAAAGACATTTCAAAGTTTTCCATAAATATTCTAAAGGCACCACGTTGGCACGTATCCTGCTCTGAGACCCAGCAGCGGCGGCCATTACGTCCCATCAGCACTGCACGTCATCTGGTACATCGGCATTCAACAGAGCCCCACCCCACGCCTGGGCTGCCAGACTTTAGAAAGAAAGCATGGATGGTCAGCCAGGAAGTCCCTCAATCCTTTCCTGTCACCATTGGGTAGTCGTCACCACCATGCTAAAGTTTGCCGCTCCACATCCGCGGATTTAGCCAATTCAGCAGGCCGGCCCAACAAGAGCCTCAGCGTCGCTAGCGCGGGGGTGCGCCTGTCGGTTCTTCGACAGGATAAATTCAGCTCACAGCATCAAATCGCTGCCCTGGTCTCCATCCCCTGGCGCAGCAACAGGCGACAGACAGGGAATCCGCCACGCAACCCGACTTCGGATGAACTGTTTATGGGATACCCTGCCCACTGAGGGATTGGGCGGCTGACCCTATGTATTGCGTAGGATGATGTTGACCCAAGATCCTTTTGGATTGGTAAGCACCTGCAGGAGACCCAAGGCACAACCCCCATCATGATCAAAAACTCAAAAGCCATCGGCTATTGACGTGTAATTGGTAGCGACGAAAAAAAAAAAAAGAACCATAGTCAAATACCAACACAGTCAAGCAATCCCAATGAACCAAGTTAGCCATGCCCCAGTGACCAAACGCAGCATGAAAAATATAGGTCAACCCCCCTTTCCCCCAGCACCATCATCCCCTTTCTTCCCCTCAACTTTCTCCAGCCCACCCACTCACTCGTCTCATGCCCACAAAAGAAACAAGAAGCCTAGGCTACCCATACGCCCGGCCCGGCGCTTGCCTCGCTCTGTCTGTGTCTCAGCCAAGTTCCATCCATGAAAGCCTATCACCCTATTCCCTAATAGACTCGTTTCCTGCCACTTGAGTCGCTAGCAAACTTGAGTCATGTCACGACGAGAGGCGATGAAACAGGGCTGTAAATGCTTGCTCTGGTCCAGTCAAAGCATCAAATAGAATCCAAGATCGAGTACTCCGACATGAGGGAGACGAGTTCTCTGATCTCCCTTTATCTGCCTTGGATGCTGCCCACGAAGGAAGGGTCCTTTATGCTACCACCAGCATCGCCGAGGCCAGCAACAGGGCGGTTGTATGTAAAGCCGGCAAACTGGTTCTGCATGGTCTCGGACAACACTGGGCCCTCGACATAAGAATCCTGGGGTGGCTCCGACGTGAACTCCACGTCAAAGTTGTCGGTGTCAAGGGCATCCACCTAGAATGAGAGAGGATCACAACGTTAGAGGAGAACATCCTGTTAGGCAAGAATGAGAGGTAGCTGCTTACCACATTCGGCTTGAATGCAGGCTCGTACTTGCGCTGCAGAAGCTTACGCCAATCTATGGCGTGGAAGAAGGGATGCGCCTTAATCTCACCCGATCCATTGGCACCCAGGCGCTTGCGTGGATCGCGATCGAGCAACTTAGTCAGGAGATCTCTAGCGGCCGGCGGCACGATGTCTGGGCCGGGGAAGTGCAGCGGTTCGCTGAGAATCTTGCGGTACATCTCGTTGGTATTCTCATCATAGAAGGGAGGAAGACCTGTAAGCATCTCGTACAAGAGGATGCCCAGAGTCCACCAGTCCACGGTCTTGTTATAGCCGTTGCCCAGCAGCAGCTCAGGGGCAAGGTACTCGGGTGTACCGCAGAAGGTGTTGGTGCGGTCCTCGTCCTTCATGTCAAGCTTGCAAAGGCCGAAGTCGCAGAGGGCAATGTGACCTTGATAGTCGAGCAGGATATTTTCTGGCTTGAGATCGCGGTAGATGACGTTGAAGCCGTGCAAGCACTCGAGGGCGCACAGCAGCTCAGCCGTGTAGAAACGACTGCGGTTGACATCGAAACGCTGTTCCCGCTGCAGATGATGGAACAGCTCGCCGCCGTTGACAAAAGCAAGAACGAAGTAGAGCTTCTCGGGACTCTGGAAGGTAAACTTGAGGGGAACGATGAAAGGGTTGTTGATCTGGGCAAGAACTGAGCGCTCTGCCAGAGTGTGGGCGACCTCGGAGCGCGAGATGATGTGGGCTTTCCGGATCGTCTTGAGCGCATAGATCCGGTTGGTGTCCTTCTTGCGTACCTGCATCACCTTGCCAAAACTGCCCTTGCCAACAACCTTGAGAAGCTCGAAGTCCTCGATCTTGAGCTTGTCGCCCTTGTTCTCAACGTATTCGACGCCAATCTTGAGCTTGCCGGTGCCATACTGCACGTCAACCCAATCAACACCACAGAAGCCCGAAGCACGCTCGCGGGCTGCATGCTCAGCTGCAGCCTTTTCCCGTTCCTTTTTGCTCATCTTGGGGTCCTCGACGAAGGGCTGTCTCTCCTCGAACCTCGGGTTGATGCGAACAAGGCCGATGAAGATGTCCTGGCTACGACCCGAGCCCGGAGGGGCATTGGGATTCCGGATGTAAAGGTGAACCACCAACTCAGCCGCTCGTGAAACGTCGAACTTGTACTGGGTATTAGAACCAGCCCAAAGGGGGTTCTCGGGGTTCCCCTCGACCGAGTTGACAAAGACCTGGTTCTTGTCGAAGTCGATCAGCGCATAGGGCAAATACTTGGTAGAGACGCGGCCATGATTTGTGGGGATGCCGCTGAAGCCGCCCGATGTCTGGGGGCGGCCGGATAGGAAGCCAGAGCCTCGGGACGACGTCGAGGGCCTAACTGAGCCAGCCGCAGCGAGGGCATTTCCTGTAGACAGCGAGCTGCCGGTATGGGTTGAGTTGAATACGTTCCGATGTTGCTCAGGAAGCGAGAATCCTTGTCCTTCATGGAGAGTGACGACGAGGATACCAGGCTTGGGGGCCTTGACAGGCTGTTCGTTTTGGGTTTCTGCGGTAGCTGTACAGAAATAAGCAGTCAGTATGTGAAGAGGATAATGAGCCAATGGAGGCAGCTTGTTGGCTGTTCGGGGATGCAACACATACTGCTCGCACTGTCGTTGGTAGGCGTGGCCGTCCCGGAGATGGATTCCTGGGCCTTGAGGTCCTTATCTGTGATCGTGGAGGTCGATGGAGATCGCGAGAAGGTATCCTTCAGAGGCCCCAGATGGGTCTGCTTGAGTTCTGGAAGAAGCAGATGTCGTCAGCATTTCGAGCGCCACAAAGAAGGGAGCGGCGGAGCGGCAAGCGGCATCAAGGCACAGCACAAGTACCGACTTTGATGCCATAAGGATGAGCGGAGAAAGCTCTCGACATACTTTGAGTGAGTTTCCACGACATCTTGCTATCTGTCAGATGGAAGGGTGTAATCGATTGAGGGAAGGTCGGCTAGTCGGTTGGTTAATCGGGGGGTTTGGTTGGGAGTGCCACTTGTCGAATGTTGCCGAGTAGCGCGAGGAAAGGATGGCAGATTGTGGGATGGGGAGCTGAGAATGCAGATGGGGATAGAAGATGGACGTGCAGCAAAGATGAAAGCGCACGATGCTTCCGTTGCTGCTTGTGTTATCTTCTGCCGCGGTGCAGACAACAGCGCGGGTTCGAATGTTATTTTGTCTTGCAGGTGTGAAGGTGTGAGTTGGACTTAGGAGAGGATGGGCAAGTACCGCAACACGCAGCACGGAGTAGGTGGTCACTAGTCACTTGTTGCCAGTTGGGAGGCGGCGGATTGGGCGGGCTGGTTGCTGGTCGCTGGTTGGCTTGCTGGGTCTGCTGAGACAGGGACCCTCCGCATGCGGCAACCCAGGGCTGAGAGAGGTGGGCGGGATCGGGCCCACCGGAATGTCTCCCTTGTCTCGCTGGGGGGGCCTTCGAAACCGCTGTGGTGGGCCACTGAGGCTGTGTGGGGCTACCACAAAACTGCACAGCAGCCAAGGTTCCAAGTAGATGCTGTGTTCCAGACAATCAGAAGCCTGGACTCCAGAGTCAAAACAGTCCAGAGGATCACGAGTTTCCGCAACCACACATTGTTGTTAAGCAATGAACCCCGACTGCCTTTCTGGCACAGCGCTTCTGCTACGAAACGAGACCTGATTCTGTGGATGAAGCACGAGTGGGTGCAACGAGGGCTCTCTGTTTCTTGGACGTGTCAGGTAGGTAGGGGATCCGAATGTACACAGACCATATGAGGCATGGCAGGACCACGCAAAACGGTATAAATTTAGAAGTGGGCTGCTTTAACCAGGAGGAGGGAAATGCAGGTTGCCAGGCTGGGTGGCTTCTGGAAGTTGCGAAAAGTGCTCAAGGGGGGTAAATTAAGACGGAATCATGAACCTTTCCAAGAAGAGATCAGGTCAGGAACCTGGATCAAGCTCGACCACTCGTCAGCGAAATTGACGGAATGGCCGACAGGGGGCAACCAGATGAACCAGACAACCAGCTGTTTGTAGTGGATGGTTGCAAGAAGCGTAGCGCTTTCGCAGGGAAATGGCACCCCAGAGCCAAGGCTCAAACGGCAGCCCTCGTGTTCAGCGCGTTCAACGAGTTCGAATGCAGTATTCGCGAGGGAGGCCGATATTGACAGCATGCTGTTGTGCCAACCATTAGTGGGCACAGCCTCAGCGATGGCGAATTTTATCAGCCCCCTTCATTCTTTCATTTTGTCGCCATATGGACTCCAAGCTCCCAGGTCAGGGGCCAGGAAAAAGGGGTCCCGCACGACCCCTTACCGTGTAGTTTGACGCTTGGGCCCTGCTTCACGTGACTGCATTCAAAGGTATTGGGGTATCTACCCTAACCCTGATTGGCTACTTCCTCAACCTTCTACTTACATAGCTCCTGTCGACAGTTTCAAAGCCTCAACCTCACTCAAAGCTTCTTTATCACAAATAAACAGGTTAAAAGCTCATTCATTGCTAGATGTTCATCATTAGAAATAATCTTATGCTCTTTTATCTTCGTGTTCTTCCTTTCAACGCTTTCCGATTATAACGACTAATGACCTGAGGCACGACTGCACCCTTCTGCTCTCTTTTATCAATCGATCAGTATTATGCCCTCTTCCAGAGTCACCACGTAGCCATCATGATAAGCACTATTCTTGATGAGCTTCAGCAAATCAGTGCCCCAAAGGAGAAAAAAAATATACAGTCTGACATGATCTAGACAAAGAGTTTCAGTTTCCAACCCGCATCACCAACCTTTCCAGCCACCCTGTGCAAGACCCCAGTGATCCTGCATCGAACAATCAATCAACCCATCGCTGAGCAAGGCTGCGTTCTCAGAGACCTAACCTAGCTGCCTTCCTTTGATGTTCCTCTGAACTTTAGTCGAATCGGCAGTCTATCCTTTGGATATCTAACAACATGGCCAACCTGGTACGTCCCCTGCCCCCGGACCATTAGAAGCTCCCTGTCATGCGCAACCTTAAAGTCGAATTCCCTTACAGTATCGCCAGGATCATCCTAATCTTCATCGTGCCAAGTTCCTGTCGGATGCATGACCTTAGACCCGTCTCGAAAGGCCGGAACGCATTCTTCCGCACGTGCAGCGGGTCGCTCTCGGGGGGCAAAAACCTCTTAGGTAGGAGCTCTGCTGCACGCGGGAATATATGCTCAAAGTGGCGTGCTGACCACATATCTCCATGGACCTCGAAGCCGTCGGTCGGGTAGCGCTTTGTGAAATCGGCCAGGTCGATGAGGTCGAAGCCCGGCTGCCCCCTGCGGACTGTTGCGGCAGGCGGGAACATGTGAAGACTCACTTTGATGACTGCGGCTGTGCACGGCAAGGAGTTGAATACCGTGGAATTTGCGGCAATGAGGGATGCGGTGCGGTTGGGGTCTGGCCCAAGAACTGCATCATACTCGGCCCATAGCGCAGCCAGTTTTGAGGGGTTGATTCTCAGTAGGTAGTAGATGAAGCCGAGCGTTGCGGCTGTGGTGCCGTGGCCGACGAGGATGAATATCGTGAAATGAGGGATGATTTTGGAGATGAAATCTTTGTCGAGACGGAAGCTGAACCTGGTGTTTGCGAGTTCCTCACGCTCTGCGGCAACATATCCCTTTGTGGCCAAGAAGAGGGCGGTTTTGACATCAGGACTTTCACCGGAATTGACTTTATCAGCCGCCTGCGCAACGACTCCTCGACGATGGGAAGAAAATACTCGCGAATGATCCGGCTCCTCCACCACATCAGCGGCGGACGCAACGGGTTTGAGGAGCTTTGCCAACTGTTCTGAGGGGTTTTCTAGGCATAACCACCAGATCTGTTTGGACAGAGCATCTTGCACAGGTCTAAGGGCTGTATGGCAATGCATTCGTGCTCCCCTGGACATGACCAGTTATATTATTCTTCCCCGACACCGGGTTCTCGGGCCTGCGGGATAGGAACTTACAGGACGGCACGTCCAGATGACGTCCATTGTGATAAGAGTGGTGTACTCATTAAGCTGGATAATCTCGTTTGACTTGGCTGCAGCTCTCTCAGCCTGTCAATGAAGACAACGATCTCCTCAAGGAAAGCCGGAGTGAGAAATATATGGTTCTTATCGAGAAGCTAGGGTTAAAGATTGATCCTGATCACTTCCATTCGGCGCCCTCAAGCGTTACAATATCCCCTTGATGTGTAAGGGGCCTGAACTCAGCTTTAAGATTGATGCTCTTTGGGAGACCTGTCCGGCTCTACGTGAACTGGGCAACAATATCAGTGTTAAAAATGAAGGATTGGGGGAGATGAAAAGCCATGAATCAAGGACTATAAAGCCCTGATCTGCCAGCTGAGGGTGCTTGCTTAGGACAAGATAAGATGGGCCGAGAGGACGGATGTCACTTGAAAGCTTGGCCATTATCTTCTTGCCTACGACTTCGAGGTAGCCGAGAGGTAAGAATGCGGCATCATTTTCTCTTCCCTTTGTTAGATCACTCGATGTTGGGAGTACGACGACTAGGTTGACATTACGGCTCCAGTTTGTTTACAACATCTCCGGACGAGCGTCCGGCTCTGATGCAGGCAGCGGAAGAAGCGAGCTACGACCGTCAGGACCCCGAGGGCCTTGATGACGAGAGCCCCCGAGCTGGGCGGTCAGGCTGGAGGGATCCCCAGTCATCGTAAAGGCCGCGATGTGCAGATTTCCCCTCCTCAAAGGTCGACAAGTGTCTCCATCAGCAACTTTAGGGTGCATGGAAAAGTTAAAAAGTCGGGTAGTTAATGTTTGCTATCACACTTAAATCAATTGTTGACGGGTTCTAAATTCTAAGATAAGGTAACACAATGTCCATGCAGCTTGTCTGCGGACCTGTCCCCAATCTTCCCGCAGGTGCACAGGTGCTAGAAGGAGGCGTTGATGTGGCTGGAGAGTAAGCCGTTTAGTGTATGATCCTCAGAGCTCTCCGCGTAACACCCGCTCCGCGAAACGTAACCGATACAGTGGTGTGCTCGAGGCTAATTGGCCATTCATGAATGTCCCTAATCCTCCGCAGGGACAGTGCTGACAGCATATGATGCCTAATAGAGGCTGGCGAACCAGCGCTCACGGGACGGGACGACCGTGGGAAAACAAAGGCAAAGAGAACGGAACGGTCTGGCAAGAGGTGCGCTGACCAGGAAAATGGTGAAACGGGGCACACGTTGAAAACCAAAAATGCGGGCCATAAATTATCACCAACTAAATATTACGATTAAAAACACCACATCATACAGGAACCCTCTCCACTTCCTAAATTAGAACTCATTCATCGCATCAACCGCTTAGAACAGGGCGGCGAAGACGCCAGCAACAGCGATGGCAACAGAGAAGCCAGCGACGACGCGGCCAGCACCGGCAGTGACGATCGGGGGCTCGGGGATGGCGCCGGTGGGCGTCGGGGGCTTGGCAGTCGGGACAGTGATGGTGCCGAAGCTCTTGGTCTCAGCAGGCGGCGGGACTTGGGGACCAGCAGAGCCAGTCTCAGCAGGCGGCGGGACTTGGGGACCAGCAGACCCAGTCTCGGCAGGCGGGACAGCAGGGTTCTCGGGTTGCTTGCTAGGCTCGATGGAGGGCAGGGTATGATTGCCATACGACGGCTGGGCCGGGGGCGGGACAAAGGTCGGCTCAGGACCATCAGTGACGGGGCAAACGGTCGTGGTGATGATGATTTCTGAAGTCACGATCGGAACGCCACCACCGGGGCAACGAGTGATCTCGGGCGGGCAGGAGGTGATGGTGTAAGTGCGGGTCGTGGTAATGGTGCTAGTGGTCCACATGGTGGTCTCTGGGGGAGCAGTGGTCTCCGGGCCGGAGCCGCCAGTGGGGCCAACGGTGACGGTGGTTGCGGGGGGCTCCTCAGTGTCGTCGGTGGTCGTGGGTTCCGGGTCGCTGCCGCCGGCAGTAGTAGTGGGCTCCGGCTCCTCCTCACAGTAGTCGGAATCGTAAAGGATACATTCGCAGGCCGAAACAACATCCTGAGCGGTAGCACAGGACGGCACCATCTCCTGGCCGATAACATTCTCGGGAGTCACCTCCTCGCACAACCAAGCGGGATCATCGCGTTCGAGCAGGCCGCTGAGGCACAGGTTGGTCTCCGCATCCTATCATGACGGTTAGTAGCCATGTTAACATCTAACATTCAAGCAAAGAGAGGACATGTGTGATGTGTCATACGCAAACATCAACCTCAGTAGCGGCGACAAGAGGTAGGGCAAGGGCGCCCAAAGACAAAAGAGCAGCGCGCATTTTTGCTACGGTGATGGTTTTGAGTATTAACTGGGAAATGGAGTTATAGCGAGCGTAGGAAAAGGCCAACAAGCGAGGGGCAACTGCAAAGGCAGAATGTTATAGGGCGAAACGATAGACGCTTTGCCTTGGGAAAACCCTGTGCCGTAAGGTGAGAGAAGGCTGGAACTCAAGGAGACAGCGAGCAACAAAGCTTTTTATCTCATGCAGCCCGAAGTTCTCGAAGGATTGGCGCAGAGGTGGAACGATATTATTGATTCCTCACCCCGGGCAGAGCTTAGGCCGGGGTTCTCGCAGGGCACTAGTGTGCACCATGCCCAATACGGAGGCCAAGGAAGACAAACCCGAGGGCAGGCGGTCAGGCTTGAGATGAGTAATGTGTTGCTCGCCAGCATGACCGCATCTGTACATCAGTATAAGGTACATTAGCCAATACTCCGTCTACATGCATGAAAAACATAACATGCTTCCGGATCCCCAGAAGGCTACAGACGCCCAGTATAATCCTGATAATCTTGTCACCCTCATGGCCTGCGCAGTGCACTATTCCAGTATACGAATTAGGGCGAATCTCTTCGGTTGGATAATGGCAGCGTCTTCGAAAGATGGAGGTTTAAATTGCGATTTACGCGCACTAACCTGCTTGCTCTTACCTACAAGTACGCTTACAGCATTAGCCTTGAATAATGTACAGGTACTTACGAAGTGGTCGTGGCGTACCCCGTGAGGAAACGGCAGAAGCCGGACCGAGCGAAGAATTTTGACCCTCTGGAGGACATCGTGACACACAAGAACTGCGGGTTCTCGGCGCCCACGAATACCGGGGTGCTGGTAACCTGTCTTGCGGGTGCTACCTACGCTGTGATATAACTAAATTAAACTTTTAAGCCTATGACGTTCTGAATTGGTAGGTATAATTGCCGTTGGAGTTGTTGGCAGCCACCTACGAAACACTGTTGAGTACGATCCAGCCGCTGGCGGCCAAAGAGCTAAATTCCCCTGCCTTGCTTGCCTTCAGTGCTTTGCTGGAGCCACTGATGATAACTAGGTCCTTGAATGGTGGGATAGGCGTATTGATGGATGGCCACACTCAGCAAGTCGAACACGAAGCTTCATTGCCCAGCCGGCGAGACATGATTTGCTGCTGCACTGCCCGGGCTCATGGAATGGGGCCTCGAGGTCCGAAGAGAGTGTGGAGCCCCCGGATCGAATCACATCTCCACAAATGGCCTCGCCCGCTGCGTCACCAACAGCCAAGCACAATAGGCGATGGGGTCTCTGAGTGGGTTCTCCAACATCACGACAAGAAAGCTTGGCAAGCAGGTGATGCGTGGGTCGCCGAGTACTCGTGGCCAGTGATTGTCCGTGGCTGCCCATAATCATCAGCGGGCTAAGTGAGCGGCTGGAAGTGGCTTTCCTTGGTTCTGCAGTGGTTCCACGGTGCGCATGACACGAGTGCAGGAACGATGTGTTCTGTCCCTGAGTGATCGGCAAACCGCCTCGGTTTTCGCGCCAAACAGTCACTCTCTTTGGTATCTGGTGACGGCAATGAACTCAATGTGAATGCTCTTGTAAACCGTCAAACCTGTCGTCAGGGAGAGTCCACCAGAATCGCTCAGCTTGCTGTTTGAAGTAGGTACACCACAGATGACAAGACAGATCATGTATGTTTGCTTGAGCCACGCCTGCAGGCCTATACACCCCGCGCACCGTACAAGTAGGTGGTGTAATGCACCCAGCTCTCATCACAGCCTCTCTGTTTGTTAATGATTGGCTCGTTGGAGTCCCAGCCAGCATCCCCATAGATAAGCACCCACTGCCAATACCACTATAAGAGTGGGGGGGTTGGGTACTCAGGTGGTAAGCGATGAAAGTCACATACAGAGAGACACTAGGGCTCAGTCAGGCTCCTTATGTGTATCTGGTGCTTACCTGGGATAGGTGTAGCTGAGTCAATCATGGTGATCGAATGCAACCTCGTAAATTGTTTCATGGTGATTTGCGAAATGTAGGAGCACACCACGTTGAGCCTATAGACGAGGGTTGTACTTATTTGTGGAACGCACCAAGAGGGCTCCTAACGATAACGAACTGTATGATGTATCTAAACTCCTGATTATCTTTCTCACTAAAGTCTGATGCATTCATATCGTAAGCAAAATACAAAGCTTTGACCTGATCACATTTACAATTATGTCTTCCTGACTCTTCGACATCGAGAAGCAAGCACGCCTGGGGTCGAGTCCCATCCCCGAGCGCGAGATCTACTCCTGCGACGAACACGCATACGACGTTGATCTGTAGCCTCCATGGTCCAATAACTGTTGTGCTCTAGAGCGCAAATTCATCCATCATTTTGTCGCGTCTTCACATATCCGGCAGGCTCCAGAGCATCGTGGGAGGAAACTGTTGCCTCTGGAAAGATGGTGTGTCAGATTCCCCGATGAGAACTTCCCAGGTCCCTTTTGTTGCTGTCATGATAATGGTAATGAGTGAGCGAGGAGTAGCCTCGTAAGAAGAAGCTGAGAGTTATGAAACATTGTCTTTTTTTTTTCCAGGAGATGCTTTCTAACCACCGGGCGCGGTGTTTGCAAACAATATGTACACTCGTACCCTCCCGGCAAAAGAGACGGGGCTAGGTCCCATAATCTGGAAAGAGTAGCGTAGTCTTGCTGAGGAACTTAGAGTCGTCCTACCGTCATCGTGCGAAACACAGGAAGTTCTAGATCGTTTCTTTAAGGAATTGGCTATTGTGGTGGCAGCACCAACGGGTCCGACGAGGAATAGAGTTGATCTGGTATGTTTGGGTCTAAGAAAACGAAAGTTTTGGGTAAGATAGGGCATCAATTGATCCAACGCTGGAACTAATCTACGTCTCTTGTACACCTTTTCTCGATCCTGTCATCGAACCCATCCCACAATGACCGGGCCGGAGCTTGGTATAGCATCTATCCCGACTCAACTGCGGGCAAACACTCGTCGTGGGCCAGCTGCTATATCGTCCGTAGCACTAGAGATACAGCCCTAAATGCGCCCTCCCTTCCCAACCCACAAAAAATCATGCTACCGAAGTGATTTGGCTTTCCGTCCTTCTCGGACAAGCCTTGATTACCCGTCCCCTATCCAGCACAATCTCAAAATCCGCGTCTGCAACAGCCTCAGCTTTGTGCGCAATTGTGATGACCGTGCTGTACTTGAGCTCTTCCCTCAACAGCCGATGGATATACATCGCCGTCTCCCCATCAATGCTGGCCGTTGCCTCGTCCATAATAACAATGGGACTCCTGCGCAGCATGGCTCTTCCCAGTCCCACCAGCTGCCTCTGGCCCTGAGACAAGTTCTTGCCACCTCCATCCACGCGGGTGTCGAGTGAAAACCTTTCGATACTCCCATCTGAGTTGGATGATGCCAGTCCCGATGCATTGAGCACTTTGTTGAGGACCAACGCACACTCCTCATCGCTGTGCTCACCCAACGGGTCCAGGTTATCCCGTAGCGTGCCGGGGAAGAGAACCGGATCCTGCGCAACAAACGTGATATTCCGGCGAAGCGCTTGCTTGTCCACGTTGGCGAGGTCGACACCACCAATGCGAATGCTGCCACCGCCCCGGTGATCAGGATGAAGGATGCCAAGCAAACTGAGAGCAAGGGTGCTCTTGCCTGAGCCCGTCCGGCCGGTGACAGCAACATTCGCACCACCAGGTATCCTAAAACTGACGTTCTCCAGGACGGGGGGCAGTTCAGGGGCATATCGCAGGGTGACTTTGTCGAAAATAATATCGTCGCCGTACAATGGCCAAGACGCTGGTGGCTTGATGTTTCCGCAAGGTTCTTGCTCCAAGCCAAGAAGCTCGATTAATCGTTCGACACTCACAAATTGCATCTGCATCTCGCCGTAACGACGACAGAGGCTGTGGGTGGCCTGAACAAAATTAGATGCAGAGGCGAGTACAAAACCAACAGTGCCACTTGACAAGCCCGAGAGAATTGCTGTGAGTGTCAGAGCGAAGGTGCTAAGTGCAGAGAGGAGGTCGAAGCGGTATTGGAGCCAAGCCTGAAGACACCAGTAGATATGATCCATTTTCTGGAACGTATCCGTATTCGCAACCACACGATTTTGGAAGTGATGCTCCGCATGGAAAGCACGCACTGTGGTCAGTCCTTCAACTAGTGTGCCGAAGTTAGACATGAGAGGCGAAAGTGACACCGTCTCAAGCCGACGGAGAGACTGAGATGTGGGCAAAAACCGATCGAAGATGAGGATGAACAGTGCGGTCATGGTCATGCTAATGAGGAGGAAGGGAGGAGTAGTAGTAGCGATAACCGCAATCGACGACAGCCATCCGAGTGCAAACCATGCCACGGACATGAGTTGGCCTGCTATCTGTCCGTCCACGGTACCCATGTCTGATGTCAGTCTGTTCATGAGCCGTCCAACAGGGGTAACATCATAGAATCTGAAAGTAGCGTTTGCAACTCGATGCATGGCCCTCTGGAAAAGGTTTTTGCCTGCTTGATAGACAATGACCACGAGAGCGATGTCAGAAAGGGCCAATGTGAAGACTTGCCCGAAGCTTAAGAGCAAAAATCCCAACAACCATGGTTTCACATCGGCGGCGGGTGAAGGCATGAAATCCAGCCATTTCTCGGCACTGGGGATGCTCGCAGTTTGAAGCGCGTGACGATCAGGATTAAGACGCTGAAGATCTCCTTGGAAACTGAGATGAGTGAGTCGGTAACGAGCTTCGGTTTCTTCGTCATATTTCTCACCCCATTCTTTAAGAAACCAGAAGTACGCCAACCTGACGAGCCTGAAGAGAGTGAAGAAAAAGATTACGACTGCCCACCATCGCAGGCGGCCAGCTTTGACGTATTGCCAATATACTGATGCCAGGACCCCGCCATTTACGCGGTGCTCGTCCTCGATGAACTTATCAGGGACCGGTTCTTCTTCTTCCGAGCGTGATCCGTGAGCTGAGAGGGTTGCTTGGGTGGCGGAGCGAACCAGGCTAGCTAGGTGTTGTAGCTCTTCCTCGTTGCTTTCCAACTCTGTTCTGTCAAACGTTTCGATCCGGCCGTCATCCAGGATCTCAATGACTTGGTTTGCATAAGGGGTAGCAATATCGATGCGGTGAGTGACAAAGATGACAAGCCGACCAGCGGTTAGGGGGCAGTTTTTGTCGGAAAACAGGTTTTTCATGATCCTGGTGGCCGTTTGATGGTCCAAAGAAGCAATAGGATCATCGAGCAGTAGGATCCGTGCTCGGCTGTAGATGGCTCTTGCTAAAGCTACTCGTGCTCGCTGACCTCCCGACAGTCCAACTCCATTCTCTCCAATAAGAGTGAGATCCTTGCAACGGAACTTGTCAAGGTCTTCCCGGAGGCAACAAGCATCCAGTACCTGTTCGAATCGAGTTTTGTCGTAGATGGATGAAAATAAGATGTTCTCCCGAATGCTCATGCTCTCCAACCACGGGCTCTGGGCACAGTACCCGATCATCTCCCGGGGCACTACCCTCTCGCCACCGTGCTGGTCCATCTCGCCAAGAACAGCCTGGAGCAATGCCGACTTCCCGATGCCCACCTTGCCGCATACCAGTGTCAGACCTGGACGGCAAGTTACTGAAACGTTCCTCAACACCCTCTTCGCTGCACCAGGCCAAGAGAACGAAGCGTCCTTGAGGACAACCTCGAGCTCTTCCAGGGGACAGACACCAGCTTCTCCTTCGCCACCGCTTTCCTCCAAATCTTCCTTCTCTGGCTCCAACATGAACTTCTCAATTCTCATCATTGCCACTCTCGCATTTAACAAGACCGTGATCAGGTCAGGAAGTTCCCTTAGACTGTCTTGCAACGTACTGAACAAGTCGAGTGCAGGGAATGCCACGTCCACAGTTAATGGCTTCTTGGACACGATGGCAAATGCCCAAAAACCGGCAACCGGGAAGAGATATGCCGCGAGAGAGTTGACCATGGAAATTGCCTTCATGACGATATTGCCCTTAATCCGTTTGGATAATTCATCACGCCGACTTTCCATGATCTTTTCCAGCCAGGCATTTTGCCAAGCGTACCATCGTAGGTGCCGAATGGCCTCGACAAACTGGCTTGTCCGTTGGAGCTTCGTGTCGGTTACCTCGCGGCGATCTTGTTCAATGCGCAGCAACATACGCATGAGCCCCATGTTGAAGGCCATGCCAGTCACTAAGATGAGAATTCCCGATAGGGACGCTGGGCCCAGGATGTTCCAGATTAACACGAGTGAGATGATGAAGTTAAGGGGCTTTGTAATAAGACCTGCGGCTTCCCAAAATCGTTGGGCAACTTCATAGGCGTCGTTGCGCATTAGGTTGAGGATTTTTCCTGTTGATGCAGGCGAGGCGCTTTCTGTGGGGGTTTCTGCATTAGATTCCGACCTGATGGACTTTCTGTAACCGCGACGCAGAAGGAGTCTGAGTCTTTCAACTACACTAAGACCGGAGCTCTTATTATCACCGTCATTATCACTGTCAGATTCGTCATCAGTTAATGTTGTTGCAGTTGAAATGCCTTCTTGATGCGATTCTTGCTGCTCTTCGGCTGAAGATGGAACGGACGTGTTTCCGCTGGGGAAAGTAAAGGCTTTCCGCTTGAGTGTTTTCTCATGAATCATAGTAATCATTTCTCCTCGACATCGTTCATATGCCCGACGGGAATACCAAAGACTGAATACTCCAGATTGAGTCTTGATCAGCCTAGTAATGAGGGTAATTCCGGCGTAAGCAATGGCGGCTCGGTAGTTTGGGGGAGCTGCTGTAAGTGAGCCGAGCAACTGCTTGAGCAGGACCGGACTCGCCAGGTCGAGGCATGTCTCGCATATTCCCAGACAACAAATAATAACAAGATCCAGACCGTTGGCTTTTAGAAGCCGTGCGAGAACTGTCCCAGGAACCTCGCGGAACAGCCTGTGCAGCCGGTCATGTTGAAACTCGTATGCGAGAGACCAGACATCCTCGTTGTTCAGCTGCCGCTTGTAGCCAATTCGAATCAAAGGCGCCATCCAAGACACGGTCATCCATTGCCACAAAGTAATGATATCTTCGGGGCTACGAACAGAAGCCGTGGGCTCAGTAAACGGTTTTCCGATACCAGAACTGTCCAATAAAGGGTCTCGAAGTGGCATGTTAAGCATGACGATAAGGGATGCAAGGGGGAGACCAACGCCGAGCCCCCAGACAAAGAGGAGAGGCCAGATTTCTTCGATGACATCGGGAATCAGGGTGAGTATAACAAACTGGACGGAAAGCATCACGCCGTTGATGACGAAGACCGCCCCTGGGAGAGTTCTAGGACGCTCGATGCCCAGAAGTAGAAGAGATATGACCTTGACCAGTCCATGTCAGTGACATGTCACATACTCAAGACAAAAGATATCAGAAGGAACCCACGCTTGGCAGAACAGGAGTTAAGCAAAGTTGGGAATATCCCGGCCATATCACAGCACCAAGTATGCCGGAAACAGCGGTAGCAGTGCTAAGCAGAAGAAGAGACAAAGTCCAGGGGGTCCAGGGCTTCATAACAACCGGACCAGGGCCGGATTCAGGATCATTTCTAGGAATAGGGGACTCGCATCCTTCAGCCGCAAACCTGCGCAGCCAGAAGGGACGGTAGGAGGACCAGGCAGGCCCGACAACATAACGGAGCGCCACAGTGAGAATGGCTGTCCATAGAGGAATATGGCCGACGAGACCAAGACATTGTGGAGATATAACGGCCAAAGAATGTATCTGCGGAGCAGGCGTGTGTTAGCCATCGAGATCCTGAAGACCAGGTAAGCGGTTAGAGGAAACAAGAGCAGAAAGCCCTGGCCAAAAGGGGGACCGGCCGGTGCAACTTGCCCATAGCTGCCGGCAGCAACGGTAACATGGCCACCAGAAAGTCCACCAACCCGGGTCGACAGAGACAGTGGCCATGGCGGGGGTTGGTTGTGAATGCTCCCGAACCAAGACCAAGGAGGAAGGGTGTTTGTGGTCAAGGCGAAATATCAGCATCGGCTCGGGAAATGAAGGGCAACCAGTATCCAAAATGGCATGGCTAAAGGACTAAATATAAGCGCGGGAATAGCCCAACAGCGGCCAACTCTCGACTGTCAAAACAAAATGGGGAGAAAAGTCGGGGCGACAAATGGCCAGAAGAGCAATCGGATAGAGAGATATCAGGTGAAAAGCGGCGACACTCCTGAGACCTGTGGCCGCAACGCGTGACCGATCGATGTGATCAGGGCAGCAATTGTGTTCCGCAGCACCATTCACCGACAAATGAGGGCAGTGACACGATAGCCGGGGGCCGAGTAAAAAAATACGGGGGAAGAGGCTATATCACCAACGCGCTTGAGGATGGCAGAGGCACAAAGATGACCTCCCCCCCGACAGATGCTGTACTACCCACAGATCTCAGGTAGCACAGCGGCTTTGTGGCGGGTTCCAGATTGCTTGTTCTAGGCCGAGCTTTGAGCCTCGAGCAGGGAGAAGGAGAGGGCCTGATGAGATGACGGACTGTGTCGTGCTTCCACGTTAGGTTCTGCCGTTCCCGTCTGCCGGCCACGGGTTCTGTTCTGCAAGCTCTGCTTGAGTGTAAGGTCAGGTAGCTCAGGTAGGTAGGCAGGTGGTCGACGCTGCGCGGCTACATTGGGAATTAACGATTACCGGCAGACGCAGGCAGAGGATGTCGTGTGTCGGGAGCGATACCCGGTGAGATGTCGTTGGCTGCTAGGACTCGCTGGCTGCGACGACGGATCGGCGGGTGCGCTTCCCGCAGGCCATTTGATGCAACCAGGAACCTAGCATTGCAACCTGAGTGGAAGGTCGAACTTTGCCCAATGGTGGATGATGGGGCAGTTGTAAAGTACCGTACGGATACGCTGTTACGTCGCATCGTGGAGGATCCATCGAGAAGGCACAATAATGGGAAAGTACGAAGTACGGGTGGGCCGGGTCCCAGGTCACCGGCCCCCGCAGTCCAATGATGACAGGGCAAGGGCAGCGGGATGGCAGCAGCAGGGGAGATCGCGGGGAAGAACTTGAAAACCCTGTTCGACTTCCTCGAAAGGCTGACAAGTTGTAGTCAACCCCCAACCATCGCCGGCTACTCTTCCCGGTGAGGCCTGGCCCCGGGTCAAGGTCCAGTTACTTGCTCCGTAGCTCGGCCCGTATTGAATGCACCTCGCCAATGACGGGTACAGTACATCAGCCTCTCAATGGCAACTGTGCGGCAGAATGCACACTCGGTGCGTGGCCGGCGATCTTCTCGTGTGATAGACACGCTCGATTGCATGTCACAAGAAATGCTGATAGCTGTTAGCGTCATGTGAACAAGTATTGCGGTGTCGTGTCCCATGTTCTGTCGACGAGTGTCCGTTTACTCCAAGGGACTTGCTTCGTTGTCCAAGACATTTCGCAGTGCTGTATCGGGACTATGGAGAGGGGACTGGGGAGGAGGCGGGACATGAGTGACCACGCAAGGCTCAGGGTATGCAGGCTACAGCTACCTTAGGTAGATGCAGAAGAAAGGTCCAAATCGCTCTGTCTGCCATCCATTAAGTTTTCGAGCATCAGACATAAAAATCTGACAGTCTCTACCGTAATGACAGCTAAAGTCCTCTTTATTAAAGGTAATGGTTAGCCTTATCCATTGTTGAACTCACCAACCCTGAGCCATATATCCAACCAGAAACGCCCAATGAACAGATCATTGCTCAGTATTTTATCCTTCCCTCCGCAAAAAAAAAAAAAAAAATATTGAAGCCATTCAATCCGCTTACGAATCGTTTCCCGGTTATAACATCACGGCTTGCTCCAAGAAAATCCAGAGGGACCCTGCCATTGTTGTGTTCTCGGCTCGGAACCACTCATCTCGGCTGGTGCCTGAGTTGTGCCGAGGGGATGGCGTTCGGTTGCCTCAAGCTCCGAGATTGGCGGCGGAGGGGACGATATCGAGACTGGCACTGGAACCGGAGCCGGCGATGGCGACGGAGCTGGCGCTGGAACCGACGCTGGTGGTATCGAGGTGCTCATGGGCAGACCGGCCGAGGGAGGAGTGACGCTCAACCCTGAAAGACCATACGCCCCGTACTGGGAATCATACGGTTGCACACTACTCGCATACGACAGATGTCCGGGCGACTCCCAACTGAGGCCGGGGTTGCTGACGACGCTTTGGCGAAGGTCGGGAGATGGGGTACCCCACGGCCTTGGCTGCCAGTCTGCTGCCGCCGCCATTTGGGGCTGCAAAGGGCTTGAGTACGGGTGGGCTTGGAGCACCATCGAGTTGGTCGCGGTGCCGCCACCGCCGCCACCGCCTGCACCTGCACCTCCATGCTGCCCTTGGGGAAGCATTGGGTGCGACTCTTCGCTGTATCTCTTCCTTCTTTTGCGCATAAAAAAGAATCCCAGACCGCCTAGGATCGCTATAGCCGCCACAGCACCTCCCGCAATGATCCCAGCCAACTCGGTCTTAGAAAGGCCTGAGTCATCCTCGTCATTATTGCCTGTTGTTGTTGTTGTTGTCGTGCTACCAGGTATGTTTCCAGTCGGTGTTGCTGTAATATTGGGGGTTGCCGTCACGATTCCTGTTGCTGTGACGGTTCTCGTTTCGGCAGCAGTTGGTAAAGACGTTGATGACTTAGCGCTTTCTGCTTCTTGCAGGAATTGTGCCTTAGTTAGGCCAATGGGTGTATTCGAGTCGCTGCATGCGACCCTCATAATGTCGTAAACAGATTCCAGGTCGTCAGGAGATTCTCGTCCAAGACATCTCGCTGTTCGTTTGATAAAGTCGCCGCCGTTACGACAGAGACAGGAGTTGGTCAGTGGCACTGTGCTAGCTTCACAATGTGACTCTCCTGCCGCCTGATACAGACAGGACTGAGCTCCTTCTGGGTAAAAGCCAAAGTCAATGGTATTGCTCGCTTGTGAGACTACCATTCTGACAAGAACGAGTGTTGCTAAGGCCACAGGAATGGCCCCTAGCCGGACAGGCCTGGTCATGCTTGAGGACTGCGGTATTGGGAGCCTGGTAGGAAATTCCGAGAGCGGGAGAAAAGTTTGATGTGATGACCAACCACGGGTTTACTGCGAAATTGCGTTGGCAAAAACTGCGGTACTGAACTTCTTTCCAAGCGAATGTTCTTCGACCTCTGGAGTTGATCCTACTGACGCATTCTGTTTACGGTTAGAACCTTTTACTGGTTAAACGAAGAGAACGTTGACCTTAAACGACTGCCAGGTTTAGGGAAGAACAGGAGACGAGAAGGGCAAACGGCAAATGGGAAAAGGCAAATGCTAAGCTCAAGATCCTGCGACGAGGTTCGGGTCTTTAAAAACAGAACTAATGACAGCGAGGGATCCGCGCAAGCCTAATGTGGTGGGCGGCGCCGGTGCTCTGCATGCATCGGAAAGAGGCTGAGCAGGGCCCCCGCAGGTTGTTGGCTGTTCTCACAGCCCAATCGCGTGCTCGCCTCTGGGACAAGCCACTGAAAATCGATGCAGAGAGCAGCCGGTTTGAATAAACCAGACGGATTGTGTGATGCGCAGCATCTTGATCATCAATATGATAAACAATATCCCTCCGATTCAATTATCTGAAGCTGGATGGACTCGAAGTCAAGCTCCTATCCACAATAGACATGCTGCCATGAAGCTGGCGGGACCGATCTGGGACCTGGAGGCAGTGGAGAGCGGAGTGGCGGACAACCCGTTCTGGACCCATACAGAATCGCGATTGCATTTCGGATCGACTTCTGGGTCTGGTAGGGCTGAAACAGCTTTGCAAGTTGCAATGAGGGTGTTGGAGACGGTATACTTCCACACGTGAAACTGCTTGACATACTCTCTTGCAACAACTTTCTGGAACTTCGATAGCTCATTCCATCGATGAAGATCTTCTACTGCCGCAGCCTCGCGCTCTTCTCTGCGAGGCGCCGCCGTAGGTGTATCGGCGGTGGGGCTGTTTTTTTGGAGATGGTGGGGACTAAGCCCGCTTTTGTCAGCTGTTCCTCTGGGTTATGCTTGGCGACAACCTCACCCTGGATGCTGCCCACCCGTCATCATCAAAGCCCCATCACCAGCTTGGCTGACCGAATCCTATGAAATGCAAATGCTTCTTGCAAGAATGCAGATGGACGAATCAAGTTGTTTAAGTTGTTTTTGTCCTAATAGGTATTGTTTTTGTGAGACTGCCATTTATTGCTCTGTGTATATGTCTGGCATTAATGCTGACATTGACTTTGTCTGAGTCTCTCATCCATGATTTTTTTTTTTTTTTTTTTTTTTTTT
>Ga0065720_1001714_pt1 | contig 23253 bp, 16 predicted proteins | sample Thericmetagenome_FD_59107 | JGI IMG/M metagenome (GOLD analysis project Ga0065720, IMG submission 59107) | Thermophilic microbial communities from the Joint Bioenergy Institute, California, USA of rice/straw/compost enrichment - eDNA_2 v2... | ecosystem: Engineered > Solid waste > Grass >... | reverse complement strand
GCCCGCTACGAAAACGCTTCCTTCCATAGCGAACTGCGGCGTATCGTCGAGGCTTGCCGCCCGAGTTGTAACCAGACGATGGCAGGACCGAGGCGACCGGCTTCCGGTGTGCATCAGCGCGAAGCAGCCAGTCCCGTAGGTGTTCTTGGAGCGGCCCGGACGGAAGCAGGCCTGACCAAAGAGCGCAGCCTGCTGATCGCCCGCGATCCCCGCAATCGGAATTTCTGCCCCGAGGTGCTCTCCAGCAGTTACGCCGAAGACGTGGCCGGATGGAGCAATCTCGGGCAGCATGGCTCTCGGGATTTCAAAGATGTCGAGAAGCGCCTCATCCCATGTTCCCGAGTCGAGATCCATCAGCATCGTGCGGGAAGCATTGGAGATATCGGTCACGTGAACGGCGCCGTTCGTTAGCTTCCAGACCAGCCAGGTGTCAACCGTTCCGAACAGCAGTTCCCCGTCAGCCGCCTTTTTCCGGGCGTCAGGGACATTGTCGAGGATCCAGCGGAGCTTGCTCGCCGAGAAGTAGGCGTCAATGACCAGACCCGTCTTTCGCTCGATCAGCGGTCCGACGCCAGAGGAGGCGATCTGCGCGCAGAAGTCGGCCGTTCGGCGGCATTGCCAGACGATCGCGGGCGCGACAGGTTTGCCGGTCGCCCGCTCCCAAACGATGGTCGTTTCGCGTTGATTTGTGATGCCGATGGCGGCGACGGATCCGGGGGCGGCTTTTGCACGATCGAGAAGCCGAAGCGCTGCCGTCAGTTGCGCCCGCCATATCGATTCAGCATCCTGTTCCACCCATCCCTGCTGGGGATGAGTGCTTTCGATCGGAGTAGCCTCAATGGCGATTCGTCGCGCCTGCTCGTCGTACAGGGCGGCTCTCGCGCTGGTCGTTCCTTCGTCTAAAGCCAGGATATATGCCACCGAGGCATTTTATAATGAATTCGTATGTTCTTCCGCAGGGAAAAGCCAGCCGTCCCAACGTTCGAGGAGCGCCTCCAGAGTCTCAAGGAGATCGGGTTCCAGGTCGCCCAGGAGCAGGGACGCACCGTTGTGACGCGAGACGGCTTCGCAGCTGTCGTGGAACAGCGCGGCGATACGCCTTTGATTGGGATAGTCGGCCTGAGGCACGGCAATGAAATTGCCGTGCTGACAGACCTCGGCTATCAGAAGGTGTTCGAAACACCGAGCGGTCGGCGTGAGCCAGCCCGAGCGGAGCATCTCCGGGCGCTCCACGACTTTACGGAAGACCTGAAGGAAGGCCTCGGCCTGATCAGCCTCTACAACGAGGGCCTCGGCTCCGTAAATCAGCGCCACATCTACGACCGCGTAGCCAATCGCGACAGAGGCGTTCAAACCACGCCCTGGCAGCGCTAGTTCTCAGCGGACTTCCCCGTTCCCTTCGAGCTACGCCATCTTTCTGTCTCGTGCGCCACTCCTCTCTTTCGTATGGCCCTGGCGGCACTAGCCCCTCCACGGCCTGGGGCTAGCGTCTGACGCTGGACTGTTATCTAATATACAGGCAGCGGAGGGACGCTAATACGAAATGGGACGCATGCGACGGCTGGGGTGGCTTGTACTGGCAGCGGCGGCAGGATCCGGTCTGCCCGGACAGAATGCGAGCCCGCCTGAGCGCGTGGACTTCGTGCGCGACGTGAAGCCCGTGCTCGAACAGTCCTGCTATTCGTGCCACGGGCCGAAGCTGCAAATGGGCGGCCTTCGTCTGGACGCAAAAGAGTCCGCAGCCAAGGCGATTCATCCGGGCAAGCCTGACGAGAGTTCGCTCTACCAGCGCATCGCCGGCATGGGCGATCAGCCGCGGATGCCGATGGGAGGCAAGCCGCTCGATGCGGCGCANACCGCNCTGATCAAGCGCTGGATCGAGCAGGGCGCAGAATGGCCCGATCATGCGAGCGCGAAAGTAGANNNGGTCCAGGANCANTGGGCTTTCCGCCCGCCCCAACGGCCCCCGATCCCCAAGACCAGGAACAAGACCTGGGCAAAGAACCCAATCGACCAATTCATCCTGGCGCGACTCGAACAGGAAGGACTCAGCCCATCCCCGCCGGCCGATAAGGTTACNCTCCTCCGCCGCTTGAGCCTGGACNTCACCGGACTCCCGCCCACAATCGAGGAAGTCGACGCCTTCCTCCGCGACCGGAGCAAAAACAGCCTCGAAAAACAGATCGACCGGCTGCTTGCTTCTCCCCACTACGGTGAACGCTGGGGCCGTCACTGGCTCGATGCCGCAAGATATGCCGACTCCGACGGATTTGAAAAAGACAAGCAGCGGTGGGTCTGGTTCTATCGCGACTGGGTCATCAACGCCCTGAACAAAGACCTCCCTTATGACCGTTTCGTGATCGAGCAGGTGGCGGGCGACCTTCTGCCGAACCCCACCCAGGACCAGCTCGTCGCAACCGGCTTCCTGCGCAACTCCATGATCAATGAGGAGGGAGGAATTGATCCCGAGCAGTTTCGCATGGAGGCCATGTTTGACCGCATGGACGCCATCGGCAAGAGCATCCTCGGGCTCACCATTCAATGCGCCCAGTGCCACAATCACAAGTACGACCCGCTGACGCAGGAAGAGTACTACCGTCTTTTCGCCTTTTTGAACGACTCACACGAGGCGAACATCGCCGTCTACACACCCGCGGAACACCAGAAGCGCGCTGAGATCTTTCGCGCCATCGCCGATATCGAAGCCGGCCTGAAGCACCGTATGCCGGATTGGGCCGAGCGAATGGCGAAATGGGAAGACCAGGTACGCAACGATCAGCCCGACTGGACGATCGTCAACGCGACGGCGGAGGATATCTCAACGGGCGGGCAAAAGTATCTTCCAATGGAAGACGGCTCCCTTCTCGCCCAGGGCTACGCTCCCACCAAACACCGCGTACAACTGATCGTGAAGACAGACCCCAGAAAGATCACTGCCGTCCGGCTCGAGCTGTTGAACGATCCCAACCTTCCGCTCGGCGGACCGGGACGATCGATCAAGGGTACGGGCGCACTGACCGAGTTCGAGGTGGCAACAGCGCCCGCGGATGCCCCGGAAAAGACGACTAAGCACAAGATCATCCGCGCCACTGCCGATATTTCCCTTCCCGAAGCTCCGCTCGAGCCAATGTTTCACGACAAGAGCGAGGAGCAGAAGAAGGGACTCCGCGTTACAGGACCGATCGAGTACGCAATCGACGGAAAGGATACGACCGCCTGGGGTATCGACGCCGGACCCGTGCTCCGCAACCAGCCGCGAAAAGCGGTCTTCGTTCTCGAAAAGCCGATTGAGCTGACGAAGGATACGCTCCTCTACGTCTATCTCAGCCAGAAGCATGGTGGCTGGAACAGCGACGACAACCAGAACAATAACCTGGGACGGATCCGGCTCTCTGTGACCGACGCTCCGGATCCCGTCGCGGATCCCCTGCCCGCGAACGTCCGGCAAATCATTACCTCCATTCCGCGAGAGAAGCGGACGCCGGAGCAAATGCAAGCGGTCTTTAGCTACTGGCGGACGACGGTTCCCCAATGGGCCGAGGCAAACGAGAAGATTGCTGCGCTGTGGAAGCAGCATCCTGAAGGTTCGTCGCAGCTCGTCCTCCAGAGACGGGAAAAACCCCGGCAAACCCATGTCCTGATGCGCGGCGATTTCCTCAAGCCGGGCAAGGCGGTGGAACCGGGTGTGCCGGCCTTCCTGCATCCGCTGCCGCCGGGAGAGCCGTTGAACCGGCTGACGTTCGCAAAATGGCTCGTAGCGCGCAACTCACCGACGACGGCGCGAGCGATCGTGAACCGTGTCTGGCAAGCTTACTTCGGCACCGGATTGGTAGAGACCAGCGAAGATCTCGGTCGGCAGTCCGAGAAACCGTCGCATCCCGAACTCCTCGACTGGCTGGCGGTAGAATTCATGGACTCGGGCTGGAGCCTCAAGAAACTGCACCGGCTGATCGTAACTTCCGCAACCTACCAGCAAACCTCTCGCGTGACGCCTGAGCTGTATCAGCGCGATCCGTATAACCGGCTGCTTGCGCGTGGCCCGCGGTTCCGCGTGGAAGCCGAAATTGTTCGCGACATCGCATTGGCAGCAAGCGGACTGCTCAATCCGAAGATCGGGGGTCCCAGTGTCTATCCCCCGGCGCCCGAGTTTCTCTTCCAGCCGCCCGCCAGCTATGGGCCGAAGATATGGAATGAGGAGCATGGCCCGGATCGATACCGCCGTGCGATCTACACATTCCGCTACCGCTCGGTGCCGTATCCAATGCTTCAGACATTCGACGCGCCAAACGGCGACATGTCGTGCGTAAGGCGTGTGCGGTCCAACACGCCCTTGCAGGCGTTGACGACGCTAAACGAGCCGCTGTTCTTTGAGGCTGCAAAAGCCCTCGGCGCGATCGCGTTGAAGAACGGCGGCATGCGAGATGAGGATCGCATCACTTATGCATTCCGTCGGTGTCTGGCGCGGAAGCCGAATGCCGAGGAGCTCGCCGAGCTGACGGCATTCCTGAACAAACAGCGTCCGCGGGGAGAGGAGGCGGCGTGGACGGCGCTGGCCCGCGTGCTGCTGAATCTTGACGAGACGATTTCGAAGGAGTAATCACGATGCCTTGCCATGATTATCTGTATCGCGGACTCACTCCTCAGGGGGTCGCACGCCGCTGGTTTCTGGAGAAGTGCGGAATTGGCCTCGGCGCAATCGCATTGCACAGCCTGACGGCCTCTGCTGCTTCGACGGATCCGCTGGCGCCAAAAGCGCCTCACTATACGCCGAAGGCGAAGCATGTCATTTTCCTTTTCATGGCAGGCGCGCCAAGCCACTTGGAACTTTTCGACAACAAGCCGAAACTGGCCGAGTATGACGGGACATTGCCCCCGGCGGATCTGTTGAAGGGATACCGCGCTGCGTTCATCAATCCCAACTCGAAACTCCTCGGACCAAAGTTCAAGTTCGCAAAGTACGGACAATCCGGGGCCGAGCTGTCGGAGCTGCTGCCTTACACAGCAAAAGTCGTCGACGATCTCACCATCGTGAAGTCGATGGTGACCGATGCTTTCAACCATGCTCCAGGGCAATTGCTGATGAACACCGGGTCGCAGCAGTTCGGCCGCCCGAGCATGGGCGCGTGGGTGACATACGGGCTCGGGAGCGAATCGAAGGATTTACCTGCGTTCGTGGTCTTCAGCAGTGGGAAGAAAGGCCCGAGCGGGGGCAACTCGTGCTGGGGAAGCGGTTTCCTTCCGACGGTCTATCAGGGCGTGCAGTTCCGCGGTTCGGGTGATCCGGTGCTCTATCTTTCAAACCCGCCCGGAGTCGATGAGGAGCTGCAGCGAGACTCGCTCAATTCCATCCGGAAGTTGAATGAGATGCGCCTGGCGGCCACGGGCGATCCGGAGATTTCCACGCGCATCAATTCCTTTGAAATGGCGTTCCGAATGCAAACAAGTGCGCCGGAGCTGATGGATCTTTCCAAGGAGCCCGAGCACATTCTGAAGATGTACGGAGCTGAGCCGGGGAAGCCTTCGTTTGCGAACAACTGCCTGCTGGCGCGGAGGCTGGTCGAACGCGGCGTTCGCTTCGTGCAGTTGTATCACGAAGCGTGGGACCAGCACGGAAATCTTGTCAAAGACCTCAAGCAAAATTGCAAGGACACGGACCAGGCTTGCGCCGCGCTCGTGCAGGATCTGAAGCAGCGCGGCTTGCTGAAGGAGACCCTGGTGATCTGGGGAGGCGAATTCGGCAGGACGCCGATGGTGCAGGGCGGCAGCGACGGCCGGGACCATCATCCGAACGCCTTCACGATGTGGTTTGCAGGCGGCGGCATGAAGCCCGGTATCACCCTCGGGGAAACGGACGAGTTAGGCTTCAACGTGGTCAGCAATAAGGTGCATGTGCACGACCTGCACGCCACGATCCTGCACTTACTCGGCTTTGACCACAAGAAGTTGACCTACCGCTTCCAGGGCAGGGACTTCCGGCTTACCGACGTGGCCGGGAATGTGATTCAGGAGATGCTGGCTTAGCAGACGCGCTTGCGGTTCGACCGGTAATCTTGACGTTGCGGAACCAGGCAGTCTCAAAAAACGAGCCGATTCCCACTTTCCCAGACCGGATACTGAGATCGTAGGCCTCGAGCGAGGGGTTCGGTCTGTCATTCACGAACACTTCGACGTAGCCCGGCTTCCGTCCATACTCGAGCCGCACTTTATACCACTCTTTGTCCGACGGCAGGGAGGCCGGTCCTTCCGTGCTGCTGATGCGCACCCGCTCTCCGCCGAAGACGTGGAAGATGCCGTTGTGAACGGGCTGCTTCGTGGCCTCGTCGACCGAGAGGTGCGCATAGTTGAAGTGCGACTTGTCGCGAAACGCGTATACGATGATCAGCGAGCCTCCGACGCGCTTGACCTCCGCCTCCACTGTCACCTGCTCGAAGTCCGGCGTCTGCGCGATCGCGAACTGGCTCGGCCGCCGGGGCTGCTCTTGCGGACGGCGCATCAGCATTTTCAACACCTGAGGGCCCTCCTCCTCGACCTTCCAATCCGCAGCGACAGGCACAGCCCACCGGTACCCGAATGCCTCAATCGTATCCTTCCATTCGGCTACGGGAGGGCCGATCGGGACCTGTGTTTGCGCGCTCAGAGCATAAGCAGCGAGAAGGGCTATCAGGATTTGTTTCATGACAGTTGATCTTACCAGTTCGCTTTGGTTCCGTCCGGCAGATACATGGCTTCATCACGCCATGTCACACCGGCCTTCGCGGCGCACTCTGCTTCCCGCCAGTTAATCTTTACGCCCAATCCTGGGCACTCCGTGATGGCGAGATGCCCGGTATCGTCGACCTCGAACATCGGCCAGTCGCTCTCTTCGATGTATCGCAGCCAGGGATCGACTTCGCCCGTAGCGCCGCTCGCGTTGTAATGGATTCCCTTCGACCATTCCAGAATCCAGCCGGCGCGTGACTGCGCGACCACGTGGAGACAGGCCATGAACGCAATAGGCGATAGCGGACAGTGCGGTGCAATCGCAATTCCGTTCGCCTCCGCCATAGAGGCGATTTCCGCGGCGTTTGAGATGCCCCCGATATGGACGAGATCCGGCTGGAGAATGTGCGCGCTACGTTGGGCAATGACATCCGAGAATTCAGCAACCGTACACATCCGCTCACCCGTAGCAATGGGCACCGCCGTAATCCCTGCAATCTCGGGCAGCCAGCGGTTGTACTCGGGACGCACAGGCTCTTCGTAAAACAGTGGGTTTGCAAACTCGAGCTCACGGGCGAGCCGACGCGCCATCGGTACATTGCAGCGGCCATGGAAGTCGAAGGCGATATCAACGTCAGGTCCGACTGCTTCCCGAACCGCACGCGCACGCTCCACGGCCGCCCGGATTCCCCCGTAAGTATCAATCGCGGCCAGCGGCGGACAAGCGTTCATCTTGATCGCGCGCGCACCCTCGGCAACAACACGCGCAGCCTCTTCCGCAGCAGCCCCTGGTGCGTTATTGTTGCCGCCCGCCCAGCGGTAAACCTTCACTTTGTCGCGCACCTTCCCGCCAAGCAGGCGGTGGATCGGTTGCCCCGCGGCCTTCCCCACGATGTCCCAGAGGGCGATTTCAATCCCACCAAGAGCGCTCATAAAATGCGGTCCGCCGTGGTAAAACGACTGGTCGTAGCAGCCGCGGACCAGCCGCTTCAGATCCCGCGCATCTTTACCGAGAAAGTAGGCGGAAAGCTCCTTGACAATGGCCTCAGCGCCATCCAACTGCCCCTCGACCGTATACTCTCCAAAGCCCTCCAGCCCGCCGGCGATGATTCGAAGAAGCCCCCACCGCGGAGGAACTTGGAGAGTCTCGATTCGTTCAATCAAAAGGGGTACTTGAGTCATGAATTCTCTATTAAAACAGAAAGCCTGCTGCCCGGAGAGCAGCAGGCCATATAAAGACTCTAAGGACAGGAGCTAGCTCAGGGTGAGACCGTCCAACCGGCCGCTTGCGTCGCCGAAGTGCTCGACGTGAACTCCCATGCAGTCCATCATCGAAAGGAAGAGATTCGACATGGGCGTCTCCTTCCGGTACACGATGCGCCTCCCGGGCCGGATGTAGTTGCCGCCCCGCCCAGCGATCAAAGTCGGCAGATCCTCGTGGGTATGGCGGTTTCCGTCAGCCAAGCCGGCGCCGTAGACGATCATCGAGTTGTTAAGGATGTTCGAATCGCCTTCCTCGATCGCCTTCAGCTTGCCGATCCATTTCGCAAACTGCTCCATGTGGTAGCAGTTGATTTGGGCGACCTTCTCCATCATCTCCGGGTCGTTCTTATGATGCGTCAGCGGGTGGTGGCCGTCGGGGATTCCGATTTCGCGGTAGGGACGGGACGTGCCTTCGCGCGTCACAAGGAACGTCACGACCCGCGTGAGGTCCGCCTGGAACGCAACGGTGATCATGTCGGTCATCAGGCGGAAATGCTCGGCGAAATCGGCCGGTACGCCGTAGGGCTTCTCCATGCCGGGATCGATCTGGGCGTTGTCGTTCTCGGCCTTCTCAAGCTGGCGTTCGATTTCGCGGATCGAGGAAAGGTACTCATCCAGCTTGCGCCTGTCTGTGGGCCCCAGATCTGACTGAAGCTTCTTCGTGTCACCGGATACGAAATCCAGAATGCTCCGCCGGAAGCGTGTTTGACGAGCGCGCGCTTCAGGGCTGAGAACCGGCCCGCTGCCGAAAAGACGCTCAAACAGCGCGCGCGGGTCAAGGATCGGCGGAAGCGGCTGCGTTTCGCTGCGCCACGCGAGGTTATTCGTGTAGGCACAGGAGTAACCCGAGTCGCAATCTCCTGCCTGCCGTGCATCTTCCAGGCCGACCTCCAGCGACGCAAACCTCGTGAGGTGGCCAATCTTGTTTGCCACAATCTGATCGCACGAGATTCCGGCCTTGATGTCGACCATCGTCTTGCGCGGCTGAACTCCCGTGAGATAAGAGGCGCAGCAGCGGCCATGATCACCCGGACCATCCAGAAGAGCCCGCCCGTTGTTGTGGGTTAAATTCCCAAGCAGCGTAATATCGTTCTTAAAGGGCTCGAGCGGCTTCAGAATGCGCGGAAGCTCCTGCAACTTGCCTTCGTAGTCAGGGTTCCAATGGCGCATATCGATGCCATTGGGCACGTACACGAAGGCCATCCGGATCGGAGTCTTCCCGGGTAGCTGGCTTGAGGCAAGGGCCGGGGTCATCGCATCGAGGACGGGAAGTGCGATCGCAGTTCCGAGTCCTCGCAGAATCGTTCGTCGAGGAAGAGCCTTCCGCGTAATCATCGTCGAGCAATCTCCTTCGCTTTTACCGCATTGTTCTCTTTCAAACCTTCTCCGCGCCGGGACTGGAACGGGAGGCTATGCACGATTTCGTAGATCAAAGTCTGGAACCGGTAGCCGGATGCAATCACCTTCCGGTTGATCTCATCCACCGTCTTCCGATCAAACTTCTCCAAACCTCGCCCCAGGGCATAAGTCAACATCTTCTCCACGAGGCAGCGAGAGAAATCATTGAGCTCAGCCTTCAGCACGATCCGCATCTCCTCCGGAGTGCTGAAAGACTTCCCATTCGGGAGCGTGCCACTGGAATCCACCGGGAACTGGCCGTCCATCGTCCGCCACTTGCCGATCGCGTCGTAATTCTCCAGCCCGAAGCCGAGTACGTCCATTCGGCTGTGGCAGGAAGCGCAGATCGCGTTAGTGCGGTGCTTCTCAAGCTGCTGCCGCAGGGACAGAGTGCTGCCGATGGCCTCCTCGTCCAAAGCCGGTACGTCGGGCGGCGGCGGCGGGGGCGGCGTTCCAAGGATGTTTTGCAGGATGTATTTCCCGCGGATTACGGGAGATGTGCGGGTCGGATAGCTCGAGACGGTGAGTATACTGGCGTGGCTGAGGATGCCCCCTCTCTGGGGAGTCGTGATGTCCACCTTCCGGAACTCCGGTCCTTCCACGCCCTCAATGCCGTAATGTTTCGCCAGCCGGTCGTTCAGGAACGTATACTTGGCGTCCAGGAATTCGGAAAGTGGCCGGTTCTCGCGCAGCAGATACTCGAAAAACATCCGCGTCTCCGTCTTCATGGCGTCCCGAAGGTCCGGTCCCCATTCCGGGAACTTCTGCGGATCGGGTTTGACGCTATCCAGATTTCGCGTTTCGAGCCACTGTCCTGCGAAGTTGTCGGCCAGCGCAGCCGACCGCTCATCGCTGAGCATCCGCTTCACCTGCGCATCGAGTACGCCGGGGGCACGGAGCTTCCCTGCTTCGGCCAGGCTGAGAAGTTCGTCATCCGGCATGGAACTCCAGAGGAAGTAACTCAACCTCGAAGCAAGCTCGATGTCGGAGATCGGGTGGATCTTTTCGGGATCCAAAGGATCAGGATCCCTTTCGATGCGGAAGAGGAAGTGCGGCGAGACGAGCATCGCGGTGATCGCAAGCTGGATCCCCTGCTCCACACTTTGCCCCTCAGACTTAGCCAGATCCACAAACTTCAGGAGCGAATCAACTTCAGCTTTGGTAACAGGGCGGCGGTAGGCGCGGCGGGCAAGCGTCGAGATGATCTTCTCAACGCATCCCCTGCCCGATGCGGGGTCGCAGATCAGGATCTTCTTGCGGCTGGCGCGTTCCGTCTGAAGCGGAAACGGACCTACGAAGGTGACCGAGTCCAGATACTTATTGGTCTTACTGTTGTAGATTTCCTTCGGGCCGAGAGTTTTGACAAAGTCGTCATTAATAAATCCCACCCGAAAGGTGTGGTCGCCTTCGGGGAGCGCCACACGAATCTGCTCTTCCGAATAAGGATTGAAGTAGACCAGGTTGGACGGCTTCGTCTCGACAGTCTTTGTCAGCAGAAGTTTGCCATCCATCCAGAATCCCATCGTGACAGGTTTTCCCTCCGGGCCGCGCTGTCCTGGAAGGCCGATGCGGACAACGTACTCACCGTCCCACTCGATGCGGTGCGACGCTTCAATCGCGCTCACCGTTGGCCGGCGGATTGTCTTGTGCTTTGCGTGGTACTCGACCTCGATCGGTTTCGGCAGCGGGTCGGCGCCGATCGCCCTTGCCGCAATTCTCTCTGCCGCCGACACATACTTTTCCATCAGGACCGGCGAGATTGTGAGCACGTCGCCGATGTTATCGAAGCCGTAGCCGGAGTCATCGGTGGGGAAATCTTTCTCAGCGCGGAAGTCCACTCCCAGCAAATCCCGGATCGTATTCGAATACTCGACACGATTCAGGCGTCGCGCCGTCACACGCCCCGGATCAGGCTTGATGTTCCGATCGGCTTTCTCAAACTCTCCGAGCACATAGCCGATAAGGGCGTCCGTCTGGGAAGCGGGCGGGCGAGGAACGCCTTTGGGCGGCATCTCTCCGGAACGAATCTTTTGGATAATACGTTCCCACTGGTCCCGGTGCTGGACGATGGAGGCGGGTTCCGTAAAGGGATGCACACTCAAGCCGCCGGAAGCGAGACGGTCATTGTGACAGGGAGCGCAGGTCGTCCTAAGAAAGGGCTGTACGTCCTTCTCAAAACTGACGCCAGCGGAACGCGCATTTGCTGCCTGACCGGAGGCCGAGCCGGCGGCGCTCAGTAACAAGCTCGCAGCAGACAGGGCAGAGACGAGTCTTGGAAGTACGAGGCGCATTCCGTCTACCTTTCTATAACGACAAACATTAAAGAAATGTTACTCCATTTCCCATCAGTTTCCAGCATTTACTTTTACTTAGTTGTACCGGGAGGTTGAGATGCGGGAGGTTTCGGAGGGTCCGCCTGCCGTTGCTGTTGCTGTTGCTGCTGCTGCTGGAGGAATCGCGGCACCCGGGGAACCGGCTTCGCACTGGCAAGCGCAACATAATCCGAAAGAATTCGCTCCTTCTGCGCCGGATCGAGGATTAGATACCGGTGCCTACCCTCCCGAGAAGGCGTAAAGCGGGTGCGGCCATCGTCAAGAACGGTAATCGTGCCCGGCTCGGACAGTTTGAAGTAACCCGCGTCCGGGCGGACTGCGTACAGTACAGCCGTCGCGTCCCAAGTTGGGGCGTCGTAGGGCATCTTTTTGTAAGCCCGGTAGGCATCAGCGATTGGATGGTTCGGAGTCCAGTTGAAATCCTTCTCAATGCTCGCGCCGGGATAGAGTAGGGCCTCACCCACTTCGTATCCGGAAGCCACAATTGGCGTCGGCCATTCGGCAAGCACCTTCCGTGCCGCCGTAATGTCCGACTTAACGTTGAACTCAGGAGCGCCGTCCGGGAAGGCGCCGCCCATCATGCAAAGAAAACGGACTTTGCGGGCAATGATCTCCTTGGCGCCGGGCAAATCGAGCACCTTGGCCAAATTTGTGGCGGGGCCGGCGAGGATGACAATGGCGTTCTGGTCGTGCTGTGCCGTGAAGGCATTCCGAATCAGAGGCGCGACCTCCGCGGTATCAGTCAGCTTATGAATGCTGTGGGCGTAGACTGGCTTGCCGTTAGCATCGGTCTTGGCAAGGGGAACGGTCACCATGGGCGACTCGCCGGAGATCCGTCCGTCCGCCGCAAGTCCAATCGGGAGACCGCGGCGCAGGGCGGGGCCTCCGGCATAAAAATTGGCCACAGCGTCGCAAAAAGCAGCGGTCTTTAAGCTCGAGGTCGTGAGGCTAATGGAAACGACGCGCGCCTCCCCTTTCCCATCCAAACCATACAGCATGGCAAGCGCCAGCACATCGTCAATGCTGTTGCCCAGGTCAGAATCAAAAATAATCCCGACCGGCGGCTTTGCCCGTTCCGAAGACTGCATCGTGGAGCCTCTTTTGCAATATCAGCGCAAGTCAGGTGAGAAACTGGCTTGCGTCTCTAGAGAAAATATCACGAGCCTACCAACCCCTTCCAACAAAATAGGCTTGTGGTAGCATAATCCCAATCTCACCTCAGGGAGGGAACGTGAAGACACGAAGCTTCTCTCAGTCACTCCTGTTCGCCGTCACCCTTTGCTGCAGCACGACCGTCGCCCTGGCGGGGAGCGCGGCGAGCCTGAAGGCGGGCAAAGCAGAGCTAAAATCGGCAGGGCCCCTGGCTTTCGGCCCGGATGGCATTCTCTTCGTCGGAGACACGGTGGGCGCGGCAATCTTCGCCCTCGATACAAATGACCGCACGCCGGGCAGGGGGACAAACCGCAGCTTTGAAATCAAGGGCATCAATCAGAAGATCGCCGCGCTGCTCGGCACGGAAGCCGACCAGATCCTGATTCATGACGTGGTCGTCAACCCATTGTCCAGGAACGTCTACCTCTCTTTGTCCCGAGGCCGCGGCCCGGAGGCTGTTCCGGTCATCATGAAGGCGGAGGCGTCGGGGAAGCTCACGGAACTGTCCCTGGAAAACATCAGGTATTCCAAGGTTGACCTGCCGGATGCCCCTGATCCGTCCGCGAAAGACCGGCGGGGCCAAAGCAGGCGGCTGGAATCGATTACAGACTTGAAGTACGTGAACGGCAATGTCATCGTAGCCGGGCTTTCCAACGAAGAGTTCTCCTCCACTCTTCGCTCGATTCCCTTCCCCTTCCAGGCTGCCAACAAGGGAGCGAGCATCGAGATCTTCCATGGTTCCCATGGCCGGTTTGAAACGAACGCTCCGGTGCGCACGTTTGTCCCCTTCGACATCAACAACAAGCCCTACATCCTCGCCGCCTATACGTGCACGCCTTTGGTAACGATCCCGGTGTCGGAACTGAAGCCAGGCAATAAAGTAAAGGGCACGACGATCGCCGAGCTCGGCAACCGCAACCGACCCCTCGACATGGTGGTGTATCGCAAGGGTGGCAAGGACTATATCCTGATGGCCAACAGCAGCCGGGGTGTGATGAAGCTTCCGGCCGCCAATCTGGATAAGTACCAGCCGATCACCACCCAGACCGAGAAAGAAGGTGTTCCTTATGAGACCATCGCGTCCCTCAAGGGTGTGCAGCAGCTCGACAAACTCGACGAAGCGAATGCACTGCTCCTAATGGACGATGGCGGATCTCTGGATTTACGCAGCGTGCCTTTGCCGTAACTTCAAACGCGTTGTCTACATTTCGCACCGCCGTCCTGGTTCTGTTGCTGCCGCTTGCCGCCGCAGCTGGAGCGGTCTCCATCCGCATGGAAGGGGGATCGTTCATAGTCGAGGGCTGGCGTCCTGGACCGGATGCCCCGGCAAGCGGCTGGCAGTCCATCTTCTCCGTCTATGCCGGGGATAACGATGTCCCGCCGATGCTGGGGACATACACAGTGGAAAACAGCCGTCTCGTGTTCCGCCCCCGGTTTGAACCTTCGCCCTCCATCCGCCTGCGCGCAGTTTTCCGCCCGCCTTCGGGCAGTCCGGTCGAGGCGGTGTTTGAACCGAAGCACGCGAAAGCAGCGCCCTCAACTCGGGTCGAGCACGTATATCCTTCGACCGACCTCCTCCCGGCGAATCAGTTAAAGTTCTACATTCACTTTTCCGCCCCCATGAGCCGCGGAGAAGCCTGGCAGCGAATCAAGCTGCTCGATGGTCAAGGCGTCCCGGTCGAACTTCCATTCCTGGAGATCGAGCAGGAGCTGTGGGATCGTGACTACCGCCGCCTCACGGTCCTCTTCGATCCGGGGCGGATCAAACGCGGGCTGTATTCCCTCGAAGAAGCCGGACCGGCCCTCGAAGAGAACAGGCGTTACACCTTGGTGATTGATAGCGGATGGCGGGACGCGCGCGGGGTACCGTTGACCGGGGAATACCGAAAAGCGTTTTCCGTAGGACCTGCCCTCCGATCCGCCGTGGAACCGGCACGTTGGAAGATCCATGCGCCGCCGCCGGAGTCGACCGATGCTTTGCGAGTTCAGTTCGACCGGCCGATGGATGCGGCGTTGTCGACGCGCCTGCTCACCGTGCAGCGGAATGGCGTGCCTGTCCTCGGAACGCCATCGCTCGCTGAAATGGAGACCGAATGGCGGTTCGTTCCGTCCCAGCCCTGGACAGAGGGCGAGTACACCATCGTCGTCGACACCTTCCTGGAAGATCTCGCGGGCAATCGCGTCGGACGACCGTTTGATGTAGACGTCTTCGAACAAGTGACGAAGCGCGTCGAGAAGAGCAGCGTCTCACTGCCGTTTCGGATCCGTCGTTAGGAGCGCAAGCGTGGCCCAGCCCGACGTCGAGATGTGCTCCGCATAGCTTTGCGCTCCTGATGGCCGTGTTGTCTCCGGCCAGCCTCCAGCCGCCTGCTGTTGTCTGATCAAAAAATCCCGTCCACGTCTGAGCGCCTCGCTCGTTCGTTCCGGCTGATTAACCTTCACGAGGGCGAGTAAGACGATGGCAGTGTCGAAGACCTCGGCGGGAACTGAAGGCTGCGGTCCCCATCCTCCATCGCTGGTTTGAGCTCGCAGAAGGCGTTCGAGGTTCCGCTGCAGGATAGGCTCGGAGTGCGGGTGCGCGAGCAAGAGTGCAGCGGCATCGAGGTTGCTACGAGGCTTTGCCGCCAAAAGCCATCGGTTCGCGCGGTCAATGGCATCCTGGAACTCCTTGGAGTCGGCACGTTCCAGCGCACGCCGCGCGAGATATGTCGCCAGGACGGGACCGTACGTAGCCGGAGAGGCGGCAGGAGACTCCGTATCGACGCGCCAGCACCCATCGGCATCCTGATAGGGGAGAAGCATCCGCGCTGCCTCAAGCAACGGTGTCCGGTCACGGAGGACCTTCGCGTCAAACGCCTCTCCCAGAACCGCGGCAAATTGAATGCGGGCAAGCTTTTGATCGCTGAAAGCGGAATCGGAGCGATTCGTGTCCCACCGGGAAGGCTGGCGGAGCCATTGGGTCGTGTCTTCAAGCGCCTCAGCCGGAACCCGGTAACCGAGCCGGACGGCCGTATATAGTGCCCGGGCCCCGTCGCCGTTATTGTGACAGGAAAGACATTTGTTTTCTTGCCGCCAGCGCGCTACTTCCACAGCCAGGTAATCGATTGCTCTCTGCTCAGGTGTTTCATTGGGGTTTCCGGATACCGGAAACTGAGGGAACCAGAGCAGGAGAACGGGGATTACCAACATTTCGTTTTCCGATTATAGTTACTTGATATGCAAAAGCCCCTGGTTCGCGGCGTTTCCTTGGCCGGCGGGGCCATCCTGCTGATATTGTTGACCTTGTTGTACTTCAACACTCGCAGCAAGGAGCAGCCGGCGCAGCCCGCGGCTCCATCGAACGCTCCGGCAATGGTGGGAATCCTCTCCTCCAGTCCGAAGGAGTCAGATTCAAAGCAGTCGGACACGGAGAAGCGCGAAGCGGCGGCGAGCAGGATCCGGCGGGCGGATGTCGACGAGTTTCCCCAACTACCTCCAGGCGTCGCCTCCGAACTGAGCCGAAGAAACTGTAGGGTTCCACAACCGACTCCAGATGGTCCGCTTCGTAACGTGATTCAGGGCGAGTTCTTCGCCAAAGGCGAGATGGGCTGGGCTGTCCTTTGTTCCAATGGAAAGTCCACAACCTTGCTCGTTTTCCCGAATGATTCCGGCGAGTCCCCGGAGGCACTCGATCAAACGGAGGATTCCTGGTATGCGGGGCAGGATCAAAACGGGCGCGCGCTCTACCTCAAAGAAATTAATACCGTGGACCGCAATTACATCGTCAGCCACTATCGCGCCTACGGAGGACCGGAACCGCCTCCGATCGACCATCACGGAATCGACGTCGCTTTCTACGAAACGGCTTCCATCATCCTTTACCGCTACGAAGGGAAGTGGCTGCGGCTACAGGGGGCCGACTGATGTGGGAGCGGCTGAAGCATCTCTTGCTCGTGCTGCTGCCAGGACTCAGCACCGTCCCGGTTCTCGGCGCTTCAGGAGATCCGATGAAGCTGCTGGAAGAGGTGCGGCCGCGCGTGCGGGCCGGCTTGGAGAAGACTCCTCCCTACCGCTGTACAAAAACCGTCGTGAGAAACCTTTTCACACGCGCCGACTCCCGCCTGTCGCGCCGCGCCTGCTTCGACGACGCCGACCAAAAAATGCAGCTAAGCCGGACAGACCGGTTGAAGCTGGAAGTGATTGTCAGCGACGGAAGTGAACGCCACCAGTGGCCAGATTCCCACGAACTTGAGCCGGCAGACGTGAGGGATTTGGTTTTTCCTCCCCTAAGTGGCGGCACGTACGGGAAGGTGGTCGCCAGCATTCTGCGCGACCGCCCGGAGGAGCTCGCTTCCGCCGGACGAGCCATCTATAACAACCGGGACGTCTGGGCGTATCGATACAAGGTGGCAAAAGAAAAGAGCGCCTATCTACTGAAAGCGAGCTCCTTCGAGGGAAACCTTGGCTATTCAGGCCGATTTTTGGTTGATCCCGAAAGCTTCGAATTGCTCCGTCTCGAGGTCGAGCCGGAGGCGCCGCCCGCGGAATCGGGTGTGTGCGCAGTCCGGAGCACCGTTGACTACCAGCCTCTTCCAGCGGAGGGCGAAACACTTCTGGTACCGCGAGAGGTGAAAGTCCACGCGGTGCTTGCAAATGGCATGGAGACCGAGTTGACGAACACATACTCGTCCTGCCGTTTGGATCTCGCCGAACCGCAAACGGCTGACGCCGGTCATTCGAGCGATCCGGTTCCGGCGTGGCTGGAACTCGACCTGCAACTGCTGACCGAAATCGACTCCGAAAGGGCAGCCGGGGGCGACATTGTACGCGCCATGCTCGTAAAGCCAGTCAAGTGGAAAGGCTCCACCCTTCCGAAAGGGAGCATCGCGGAAGGGAGGCTTGTACATGTGGAGAAAAGGTTCCGCCCGGTGGAGAGCGTGATCATCTACCTGATCTTCCAAAGCCTCGCTACGGACGGCACACGCCGGCCGTTGCGCCTGCAGCCGCGCATTGCCGATCCCAAGCTGGGCCCGTTTGCCTGGCAGTCGGGAATCAGCATCTTTTTCAAGGAGGCCGCGAGGCTCGTGCTGCCGCAAGGATCTATCACAAAGTGGATTACACTTCCGGTCGACTGGCAGGACGCGGGAACAGAACGATAGAATCCCTGTTTGGAACCTTTGTACATACAGGTCAACCGGCGTGATAACGTCGCCATCATTGCAAATCCAGAAGGCGTCCGTGCCGGCGCAGTGTTCGCCTGCGGATTAACAGCCCGGGAAGCCATTCCTCAGTCGCACAAGATTGCACTCCAGGATCTGGACGCGGGACAGCCGGTAATCCGCTACGGCGAGGTAATCGGGCGAGCGCTGCGCCCAATTCAACGAGGAGCCTGGGTGCGTGAGGATCTCCTCGACCTGCCCGTGCCGCCTTCTCTCGACGAATTGCCCCTGGCGACGGCTGTTCCGCCTCCACCCGAACCTCTGGAAGGGTACACATTCGAGGGTTATCGCAATCCGGACGGCAGCGTCGGGACCCGAAACCTGCTCGGCATCACGACGACCGTTCAATGCGTGGCGCCAATCGTCGATTATACGGTCCGCCGCGTGAAGGCCGAGATTCTGCCGCGCTTTCCCAACGTCGACGATGTTGTGGCGATCACGCACACCTACGGATGCGGCGTGGCCATCGACGCACCCGGCGCGGCAGTTCCGATCCGCACGCTGAAGCACATCAGCCTCCACCCAAATGTCGCCGGGCAGCCGCTGGTTGTAAGTCTGGGATGTGAAAAGCTTCAGCCGGAGCGCCTGTTTCAGAACCAGCTTCCGATCCTCGAAGACGGAAACGTCATCCGGCTCCAAAGCGAGCGCGGATTCCAGGAGATCGTCACGGCGATCATGACCGCCGCGGAACGGCGCCTCGCGGAACTCAACAAGCGGGTTCGAGTCACGGTACCTGCCTCTGAGCTGGTTGTAGGTCTGCAATGCGGCGGCAGCGACGCCTTCTCTGGCGTCACGTGCAATCCAGCCGTCGGCTTTGCGGCGGACCTGCTGGTTCGCGCCGGCGCCACCGTGATCTTTTCCGAGGTGACCGAAGTCCGCGACGCTGTCCATCTGCTGACGCCTCGAGCGGCAACTCCGGACGTGGCCCGCGACCTGATCCGCGAGATGCAATGGTACGACGAGTATCTGGCTCGCGGCCACGCTGACCGCAGCGCGAATCCCACGCCGGGGAACAAGCGGGGCGGCCTCGCAAACGTTGTGGAGAAGGCTCTGGGATCTGTGGCGAAAGCCGGAAGCACGGCCTTGATGGCCGTCGCCGGACACGGCGAAAAGGTCACGGCGAAGGGACTTGTCTTCGCAGCCACCCCTGCCAGCGATTTCATCTGCGGAACACAGCAGTTGGCCTCGATGAACCTGCATGTCTTCACGACGGGCGAAGGCTCGCCTTACGGACTCGCGATGGTTCCCGTCGTGAAGGTTTCCTCCCGAACAGCCCTCGCAGAGAAGTGGCACGATTTGATTGACATTGATGCAGGACGCATTGCGACGGGGCATGCCACGATCCAGGATGTCGGCTGGGAACTGTTTCATCTGATCCTGGAGGTTGCCAGCGGGCGAAAGAAGACGTGGGCGGAGCACTGGCAACTTCACAACGCCCTCGCCCCCTTCAATCCGGGCCCGGTGACCTGAACTAGCCCGCCTTACTATACTTTCTATAGCCGGCCTGAACGGGCTACGGCATCGTCTCCACTGCGGCTCCCCGCGGCGCTTCAGAGGGAACTAGCTGAACCGCAGCCACGTGCGCTGCCAGGAACCCTACAGATGCCCGCAATCGACCAGATCCTCATTGTCGTCTCGCTTCTTCTGCTGCTGGGCATCCTGGCGAGCAAGTTGTCGAGCCGGCTCGGCATCCCATCCTTGCTGCTGTTCCTCCTGATCGGAATGCTGGCCGGTTCGGAAGGCCTTGGCGGGATTCCATTCGACGACGCCCGGGTGGCGCAGTTTCTCGGCGTCGTCGCGCTCGCACTGATTCTCTTTGCCGGCGGATTTGAAACAGATTGGGCAGCGACTTCTTCCGTCTTCTGGAAGGGACTCTCTCTATCTACGATCGGTGTTCTCTGCACGGCGGTTCTTGTCGGCTTGTTCGTCGCGGCAACGTTGGACGTGTCGACGATCGAAGGCTTGCTGCTGGGCTCCATCGTGGCGTCCACCGATGCAGCCGCGGTGTTTGCCGTTTTACGCTCTCGGGGCGTCAGCCTGAAGGGTAGAAATCGGCCGCTTCTCGAATTCGAATCGGGCAGCAATGACCCAATGGCCGTCCTATTAACCGTCGGATTCATCCGGCTTCTGACAGATCCCACCGTGACACCGCTCGATTTGCTTCCGATATTCCTGCTGCAACTCGCGGTCGGCGGGGCCGTCGGATATGCGGTCGGAAAACTCTCCCTCCTGCTCCTAAACCGGGTGAGACTCGAAACCGAAGGTTTGTATCCCGTCATGACGCTAGCGATCTGCCTGGGTACCTACAGCGTGGCGTCGTTACTTCAAGGCAGCGGTTTTCTGGCCGTTTACATAACGGGCATCGTGCTCGGAAACGGCGACCTGGTACACAAACGAAGCCTCATCCGGTTCCATGACGGCGTCGCGTGGCTCATGCAGATCACGATGTTCCTCACGCTCGGATTGCTGGTCTACCCATCCCGGCTGCTGCCGATTGCGGGCATCGGTCTTCTGATCTCCGTATTTCTGATGTTCGTCGCGCGTCCAATCAGCGTATTCGTGAGCCTGCTCGCCTCAAAAACCGCAGTACGGAATAAGATCCTGATTTCCTGGGTCGGACTGCGCGGAGCGACGCCGATTATCCTGGCAACGTTCCCTCTCATCGCAGGAATCAAACACGCGGAGCTCTACTTCAATATCGTCTTCTTCATCGTGATCACGTCCGTGCTGCTGCAAGGCACGACCTTGAACTGGATCGCAAAGAAGCTGCACCTGCAGGCTCCAGTCTCAGCCAGGTCTGAGTATCCTTTGGAGTTCGTTCCCACGAAGAGAACTCGCAGCGACCTTGTGGAGGTCCCGATTTCGCCCGATTCCCCAGTGGCCCACCGGCAGGTCGTCGAACTCCGCCTTCCGAAATCGGCGCTCATCGTATTGATCAGCCGCAACGAGGATATTCTGATTCCGCGTGGGGCAACAGTGCTGGAGCCGGGCGACAAGCTTCTCGTGTTAGCCGACAAGGAGGATCTGGACAAGGTACGAGGAATTCTCAGTCCCGGGGCATCGGCTCCTGAAGGTTCAGAGGAGGGGGCGGACTAAAGAGCCGCATCAGCAACTGATTCTTCTTCCGGGGATGTTCGTCACCACCGACAACACACTTTTGCGACCAGGTCTGAGTGAAACCGTAAATGGATTGCTCGCAAGGAAGCGAATCGCTGGAGAGATCGCACGCGCTGTGCTGAATGCGACCGCAGCAGGTCAAGACCCTTCTGAGGATAGAGGAGGAGGGGCGGATTCATCCGCCCCATCTGCATTTGTGTTGAATTAGTAGCGATAATGGTCGGGCTTGTACGGACCGTCGATATCGACACCGAGGTATTCCGCCTGTTTCGGAGTGAGCCTCGTAAGCTTCACGCCGATCTTCTCCAGGTGGAGACGAGCCACCTCTTCATCCAGCTTCTTGGGAAGCGTATAGACTCCGACAGCGTACTTGTCTCTGTTCTTCCACAGGTCGATTTGAGCCAGCGTCTGGTTGGTGAAGCTGTTGCTCATCACGAAGCTCGGATGACCGGTGGCGCAGCCCAGATTCACTAGGCGTCCTTCCGCCAGCAGGTAGATGCTGTGTCCATCCGGGAAGGTGTACATGTCCACCTGGGGCTTAATGTTCGTCTTGACAACACCCGGGGCCTGATTGAGGCGGTCGACCTGAATCTCGTTGTCAAAGTGGCCGATGTTGCAGACGATCGCCTGGTCCTTCATGTGCTGCATGTGCTCGAGCGTGATGACATCGCAGTTTCCGGTGCAGGTGACGTAGATGTCCGCCCGCCCCAGCGTCTCTTCGACCGTCGTAACTTCAAAGCCTTCCATCGCGGCCTGAAGCGCGTTAATCGGATCGATCTCCGTCACAATGACGCGGGCGCCAAAGCCACGGAGAGAGTGAGCGGATCCCTTCCCCACATCGCCATATCCGCAGACGACGGCGACCTTGCCCGCTACCATCACGTCTGTGGCCCGCTTAATTCCGTCCGCCAGCGACTCACGGCAGCCGTAGAGGTTGTCGAACTTCGACTTGGTTACCGAGTCGTTCACGTTGATCGCCGGAACCAGCAGTTTCCCGGCCTGCTGCATTTTGTAGAGCCGGTGCACACCGGTGGTCGTCTCCTCGGAGACGCCGCGCCATTCTTTCACGATGTCGTGCCAGCGCGTCGGATTCTCCGCGTAGACCTTCTTCAGGAGATCCTTGATTACCTTCTCTTCCTTATTCGAAGANGGCGTGTTNACCCAGTCGGAGCCCTCTTCNAGCTCGTAGCCCTTGTGGATCAAGAGCGTGACGTCGCCGCCGTCGTCGACGACGAGCTGCGGACCCTTCCCTCCCGGATGGCTGATCGCCTGATAGGTGCACCACCAGTATTCCTCAAGGGTCTCACCCTTCCACGCGAACACCGGGATGCCCGCTGCGGCGATAGCCGCGGCGGCGTGATCCTGCGTGGAGAAGATATTGCAGCTCGCCCAGCGGACGCTCGCTCCAAGCTCGACCAGGGTCTCGATGAGGACCGCGGTCTGTATGGTCATGTGTAGCGAGCCGGTGATGCGCACGCCCAGTAAGGGCTTCTCCGCGGCGTACTTGCGGCGGACGGCCATCAGGCCGGGCATTTCGTGCTCAGCGATAGAAATTTCTTTGCGGCCCCACTCCGCCAGCGACAGGTCTGCCACTCTAAAATCGGTCTGTGTTGTGTTCGCGGTCAGGGTGCTCATCGGTTCGACATTCCTCCTGAAATCTTCGCGATGGACCTATCGAGTCATCACGATACGTTGATAGAATAGCTGCACAGGTCGAGTGACGTCAATTCTAAAGTCCTTAAAGCTTCTCGCCGATCCCACCCGGGTCCGCATCCTGCTGCTGCTCGAGCGTGAGGAGCTGACTGTAGCCGAGCTACAAGAGATCCTCGGTCTCGGCCAAAGCACGATGTCGACCCACCTGGCGCAGCTAAAACAGGCGGGCCTCGTGGAGGACCGCCGCACGGGAAAGAACATCCTTTACCGCCTGAAGGCGCAGCGGGATTCGGCCGTATTCGAACAGCTCATGGCATTGCTGCGTCTCGGAGCGGCAGAGATTCCCGAGACGGAACAGGACCGGCAGGCGCTGGAGCTGGTGCTGCGCAAGCGGAAGGACAAGATGCGGGCGTACTTCGATGAGCTCGCTGGAAAGTTCG
>Ga0065720_1019575_pt1 | contig 23270 bp, 22 predicted proteins | sample Thericmetagenome_FD_59107 | JGI IMG/M metagenome (GOLD analysis project Ga0065720, IMG submission 59107) | Thermophilic microbial communities from the Joint Bioenergy Institute, California, USA of rice/straw/compost enrichment - eDNA_2 v2... | ecosystem: Engineered > Solid waste > Grass >... | reverse complement strand
CCAGGCCCTCGCAGCGGCAGGCCGCCGCCCAGGTCACCGAGCCGCCGTAGCAGTAGCCGGTGATGAACACAGGGCCCTTGTCCTTGAGAGCATCGATGCAGGCCTGCACGTCGGCCACCGACCGGTCGAACGGATGCTGGTCGCGGGCGATCTTGATCGCCTCTTGGATGTCCTCGGCGCTGTAGCTGGCCTGGAAGCCGGGCACCTCGCGGTCGAACAGGGCCGGCGCCAGCACCTCGTAGCCTTCCGCGGCGTAGAGGTCGCACTGCTCCTTGATGTGGTCGGTGACGCCGAAGATCTCCTGCACCAGCACCAGGCCGCCGCGCCGCGGGCCTTGCGGCTCGACGTGGTAGACGCCGATGCTGGCGCCGTCGCTCATGGTCATCGAAATCATTCGTCCCTTGGTCGACATGCTCGATTTCCTCCGATGGTGGTTCCGTGAAAGCTCCGCGCCCGGCGGAGCGTCGTCAGGGAGAGTACCCGGCGGCGGGCGGCTTGTCCGCATCGATCGGCGCGGCGGCGCCTGCTAGACTGCGCCGCCCTTTCCGTACCTGGTGCCCGTGCCGTGCAACCCCCTGATTCCCTCGCCGCCGCGACCGATTTCCGCATCCTCGGCCTGTCCGAGGCGTTGTTGACCGCGCTGGCCGAACTGGGCTACGCCGCGCCGACGCCGATCCAGCGCCAGGCCATTCCGCCGCTGCTGGCCGGCGCCGACCTCATCGGCAAGGCCAGGACCGGCAGCGGCAAGACCGCGGCGTTCGCCATCCCGCTGCTGGAGCGGATCGACGCCGATGAGCGGCGGCTGCAGGCGCTGGTGCTCTGTCCCACCCGTGATCTGTGCGCGCAGGTGGCGGGCGAGATCCGCAAGCTCGGTCGGCGCCGGCCGAACCTGCGGGTGCTGACGGTCGCCGGCGGTCAGCCGCTCAAGCCCCAGGCGCAGGCCCTGGCGCGCGGTGCGCAGGTGGTGGTGGCGACGCCGGGGCGGTTGCTCGATCACCTGGAGCGGGGCGGCCTGGCGCCGCGGTCGCTGCGTCTGCTGGTGCTGGACGAGGCCGACCGCATGCTCGACATGGGGTTTCACGACGACATGGCGCGGATTCTCGCCGCGCTGCCGGTGGCCCGACAGACCGCGCTGTTCTCCGCCACCTTCGACGACGCCGTGCGGGCGCTGAGCGAGCGTTATCTGCGTAAACCGGTGTGGGTAGAGGCGCTGGACGCCCCGGCGGCGATCGAGCAGCGGCGGGTGGCGGTGACCGAGCAAGACCGCCCGGCCGCGTTGCGGGCGGTGCTGGCCGACTGTCCGCCCGGGCCGGTCATGGTGTTCTGCAACACCCGGCAGACGGTGGACGAGGTCGAGCGCGACCTGCGCCGCGCCGGGCTGGCGGTGGATCGGCTGCACGGCGATCTGGAGCAGCCGCAGCGGGAGCTGGCCTTGGCCAAGCTGCGCAACGGCAGCACCGAGGTGTTGGTGGCCACCGATCTGGCCGCGCGCGGCTTGGACATCGCCGGTTTGGCGGCGGTGATCAACTACGAGCCGCCGCGCACGCCGGCGCTGTACCTGCACCGCATCGGCCGCACCGGCCGGGCCGGCGAGCGCGGCTTGGCGGTGACGCTACACACCGCCGAGGACGCCGCCCGCCTTGCCGAGTTCGAGCGCTGCACCGGGGGTGCCGTCGTGCCGCTTGCGCTGACCGGGGCTTCGTCGCCGCCGCGGCCGCGGCGGCTGCGCACGCTATGCATAGGCGCCGGGCGCAAGGACAAACTGCGGCCGGGCGACATCCTCGGCGCGCTCACCGGCGCCGCCGGCTTGAGCGCCGCGCAGGTGGGGCTCATCGAGGTGACCGAGCGGGTCAGCTACGTGGCAGTGGCCGCCGAGGTCGCGCAACGGGCCCTGGTGCGCTTGCGCCAAGGCGGAATCAAGGGGCGGCGGTTCAGGATCGATCTGTCGTAGCCGGCGTCAGCGCCGGACGTGTGATGTTGCCGAGATGGCGTGCCAGCGCCTCCGGGGTGAAGGGTTTCTTCAGCACCGGCGCCGACCAGCCGGCCGGCAGCGATTCGCTCGACAGATAGCCGCTCATCAGCAACACCGGTAAGTCCGGCAGGCGGCGACGTAGCCGCGCCGCCAGCTCGACGCCGTTCATGCCCGGCATGGCGTAGTCCAGCACCGCGACGTGCAGCGGCATGCCGTGCTCCAGCTGCCGCAGCGCTTTCTCGGCGCCGTCGGCGACGAGAACCCGGCAGCCCAGATCCCGCAGCAGGGCGGCCACGGCCTGACGGACTTCGGGCTCGTCGTCCACCAGCAGCACGTGCAGCCCTTGCAGCTGCTGCGTCACCGCGCCATGCGGCACGGGCACGTCGGCGACGGGCGGTGTGGTGGCCGGGGCCAGTGGCAGGTACACGCTCACGCGGGTGCCATGCCCCTGTCGGCTGTCGATGCGGATGCCGCCGCCGAGCTGCTTCACCACGCCCAGCACCTGCGGTAGCCCCAGGCCGGTGCCTTTGCCCGCACTCTTGGTGGTGAAGAACGGCTCGAACACGTGCGCCAGTACCTCCGGCGACATGCCGCTGCCATTATCGACGACGGTCACCTGCACGTAACGCCCCGGGTCGGCGTGCTCGGGGCGGGTGGGGGGCTCGGTCAGTTCCACCTCGGAGGTCTCGATGCGGATCTTGCCGCCACCCGGCATGGCGTCGCGGGCGTTGAGAGCCAGGTTCATGATGATCAGTTCGAGCTGGGTTCGGTCGGCGTGGGCCGGCGGCAGCTTCGGCGCCAGTACCGTTTCGACGTGCACGTCGCCGCCCAGCGTGCTGCGCAGCAGCTCGGTCATGGTCGAGACCGCGGCGTTGACGTCCACCGGCTCCGGCTGCAGCCGCTGCCTGCGGCCGAAGGCCAGCAGCTGCGAGGTGAGGGTCACGCCGCGGTCGGTGGCGTGGTAGGCGCTGTCGATGATCTTCAGCAGCTTCTCGTCGTCGATCCGCCGCCGCAGCAGATCCAGGTTGACCCGCACCGCGGTGAGCAGATTGTTGAAGTCGTGGGCCACGCCGCCGGTCAGCCGGCCGAGCGCCTCCAGCTTGCGGGCCTGCACCAGGTTCTCGGCCGCCTCGGCGATGCGCGCCTCCAGCGTTTCGTTCAGGCGCCGGAGTTCGTCCTCGCGCGCCTTCAGCCGCAGCGCGGACTTCTGCATGGCTTCCGCCACCCGGTCGGTTTCGCGCATGCCGGTGGCGACCGTCGGCGTCTCGCCGCGCCCGAGCATGCGCGCCGAGGCCGACAAGCCGTCCATGGCGAGCACCACCCGCCGGCCGATCCAGACCGACATCGCCACACCTACCAGCAGCAGGCCGAAGGTGCCGAAGAAGGCGATCAGCAGTAGCCGCCGTACGGTGGCGGCCAGCTGCGCGTGCGGGGCGCCGACCGCCACCGTCCAGCCTGAACCGGGCGCGCGGCTCAAGGCCAGCATCGTCGATACGCTATCCAGATCGACGTGCTCGAGCAGGGCGTGGTCACGCTGGCGCAGCAGCGACTGCAGATCGGTGCTGGCGCCGTCGCCGACGAAGCGCTCCGGGAAGCCGTTGTGGGCCGCGACCGTGAGCTCGCCGTCGAGGATGGCGGCCACCCAGCCGTCCGGCAGCTGCTGATCGGCCAGCACGTCGTTCAGCGCCGAGGAGGGCATCACCAGGGCGAGGGAATACTCCGTGCCCGCTACCGTCACCGGGATGGTGACCGCCAGAATGCTGCCGTCGCGAAGATCGCAGGGGTGTAGATTGGAGATCCGGGCCTGATCCTGGGGCAGCGGCGGTTGGTCGTTCGCGGTCGCCAGGTTCGGCGCCGGCTGGCCGTGCGGCCCGCGGGTGTTGGCGAGCTGCCGTCCGTCATGGTCCACCAGCACGATCCAGCGCTCGCTGTCGGCGACCGCGCTTCGGGCCTGGTCCATGAACGCGGCGATGTCGCCGCGGGCGAGATCGGGGGAGGTGGCCAGGCCGCGCAGCAGGCTGCGCGATTGGCCGAGCTGGCGGTCCACCACCAGCGACAGGGCTCGGGCCGTTTCGCTGAGCTGTCGCTCGATGGCGGTGCGCTGGTTGAGGTAGGCGTCGTTGATCAGCAGCCCGGCGATCAGACACGCTGGCACGACTACGGCCGTCGTCAGCAGAATCAATCTGCCGCGGATCGAGTGGAGCAGCGTGTCAAAGCGGCGACGCAGCAAAGCGACCTCGTCGGGGATCCGAGACGGCGCAGCAGGTGCGCGGGTTGCGGCTATCGTGTAGCCGTTGATCGGTCTTAGGCAAGTGTCGCTCGGTCGTGAGCGAAAGGAAACAAGAGGTTACTGATGAAAGAGTTGTTGCCGTGCCCATTCTGCGGCGGCGCCGCCGACATCTATCACGATAAGGGGCAGCCTGGTTATCCGCCGTATTGGGTCGTTTACTGCGAGCGCTGCGAGGCGCGAGGGCCGGAGAAGGACAAGCGCCAGGAAGCGGTCAACGGCTGGAACCGGCGCACAGGCGCGCCCAGCAAGGGGTGAACGAGGGCTGGGGCGCGGCCTCGGCCGCGCTTGGGGACGTCGCCAGCGCGTGTCGCAGTTCCTCCAGGCAGCGCTGGCGCAGCGTCGCTGGCAGGCAGTCGTCGGCGGCGGTGCGCAGCAGCCGCTGGCGGGCCGACTGCAGGATGGTGCGCGCTAGCTCCGGGTAGCCGAGTCGGCGATAGCTCTCCGCCAGGCTCTGGCAGGTGGCCACGTACATGCGCGGCGTCGGCAGATCCTCGCAGCGTTGCAGGAGCAGTTGCTCGGCTTCCTCGGCCGCATCCTGGAACAGCCGCGCGGCGGCGGGGAAATCGCCGCTGTCGTAGGCGTGCTGCGCCGCTCGGGTGGCCGCTTTCCAGCGCAATAGATGGGTGTCGCCGAACATGGGCGGGCTCCTCGCTAGGGATGATTCATGCCGCAAATGATAATGGTTCGCATTTGCTATGAGGGAAAGTACCTAAGATCCCGCTCCGGCGCAAGCGCCTCGGTACTGGACGCGGCGCGGCCTTGGATGTATGCAGCGGAGACACATGGACGACCACAACCAAGCGAGGAAACCGACCCATGCGTACCATCCGATGGCTTTCGATCTCCCTGCTTGCGGCGAGTCTGGCCCTGGCGGTCGGTTGCGCGCAGCGCGGGCGCGTCGACGCGGCGTCGACGGCGGCCGTGGCGGGCGACCGTATCGGCGAGGTCGTCGTCACGCCCGTCGAGCACGCGTCTTTGCTGCTGAGCTGGCGTGGCAAGACGCTGTACGTCGATCCGGTGGGCGGGGGCGAGTTGTACCGGGGCTTGCCGGCGCCGGATCTGATCCTGATCACCCATCTGCACCCGGACCACATGAGCGCGGAAACCCTGGCCGCCATCGGCGGGCACGCGCCCATCGTCGCGCCGTCGTCGGTCAAGGCCGCGCTGCCGGCGGAGCTGGGCGCGCGCATCCATGTGCTCGCCAACGGCGAGTCGGCCACGGTGGCCGGCATCCCGATCCGGGCCATTCCGGCCTACAACACCACGCCGGAGCGTCTGCAGTACCACCCCAAGGGGCGCGACAACGGCTATGTGCTGACCTTCGCCGATGCCCAGGTCTACATCGCCGGCGATACCGAGGACATTCCGGAGATGCGGGCGCTGCGGAACATCGACGTTGCCTTCGTGCCGATGAACCTGCCCTACACCATGACCGTGCAGCAGGCGGCGAGCGCGGTGCGTGAGTTCAAGCCTCGGATCGTCTATCCCTATCATTCGCGCGGCAGCGACGTCGCCGAGTTCGCGCGGCTGGTCGGCACCGACAGCGGTGTGGAAGTTCGGCTGCGCGATTGGTACCCGGCCCGCTGATCGGCGCCGGGTGACATCGGGAGGGGGAGGGCATTTCGCTAATGCATAACGACAATAAGGGGATATTTCCGGGCTGGTGGGTGGTGGCGGCGGCATTCACGGCGCTGTTCGTGGTGTTCGGCGCCCTGTACTGCTTCGCCGCTTTCTTTCGCGCGCTGGAGAGCGAATTCGCCGCCAGTCGCGCCGACGTGTCGCTGATTTTCTCGCTCGCCGGGTTCCTGTACTTCGCGATCGGCGCGATCACCGGCAGCTTGGCCGACCGCTTCGGCACCCGGCTGGTGGTCGCCGCCGGCATGGTGCTGACCGCCGCCGGGCTGTTCTTGGCCAGCCGCGCCGACACGCTGGTCGGGATCTACTGGGCGTACGGGCTCGGCGTCGGCTTGGGCGTGGGCTTCGTGTACGTGCCGGCGGTGGGCGCGGTGCAGCGCTGGTTCGAGCGCAAGCGCGGGCTGGCGTCCGGCATCGCCGTGGCCGGCATCGGCGTCGGCACGCTGGTGGTGCCGCCGCTGGCGTCGCTGCTGATCGAGCAGGCCGGCTGGCGCGGCGCGTACGCGGTGCTGGCGGCTGCCGCGCTGCTGATCGGCCTGGGGGCGACGGCGCTGCTCGAGCACTCGCCGGAGCGGCGCGGCCTGCAGCGCGACGGCATCGCGCCCGCGGGCGCGGCCGCCACGGCGGCGCCGACCGGCTGCACCCTGGGGCAGGCGCTGCGCAGCCGGCCGTTTTGGCTGCTGTACGGCGCCGGCCTCGCCACGTCGTTCGGCATTTTCATCCCGTTCGTGCACCTGGCGCCGTTCGCCCGCGATCTGGGGCTGACCGAGCAGTTCGGCGTTCTGCTAGTCGGTTTGATCGGTGTGGGCAGCGTGATCGGCCGTTTCCTGCTCGGCGGCAGCGCCGACCGCATCGGCCGCCGCCGCGGCCTGGCGCTGATGATCTTCGGTCTGGCGGCGATGATGCTGCTGTGGCTGTGGGCCAGCGCGCCGCTGACGTTGGTGGCGTTCGCGCTGCTGTTCGGTACCTTCTACGGCGGCTTCGTGGCGCTGATTCCGGCCTTGACCGCCGACTACTTCGGGGGGCGCAGCGTCTCCAGCATCATCGGCTTCCTCTACACCAGCTACGCGTTCGGAACCCTGCTCGGCCCCACCCTGGCGGGACTGGCCTTCGATCTGGCTTCTTCCTACACGCTGCCCATCGTCGCCGCCATCGTGACCAATCTGCTGGGGCTGGCCTGCGTGCTGCTCAGTGCCGAGCCGGCCCGGTTCCGCGCCTCGCTGGAGGCGCGGCCGGCATGACCGCCGCCGCGTCAGGGGGTGCCGGCCACGGGCGCGGGATGCAGCAGGGCGAGCAAGCGGCCGGCGAGCTCGCGCAGCCGCTCGCCATTGCGCGGCTTGACCCAGCAGGCGGCCGCGCCTAGCCTGCGCGCGGCATCCTCCGCTTCGGGCGGCAGTTCGGCGGCGAGTATGACCGCCGGGATCGTCGCCAGCGCGGCGTGCGATTTGGCGAAATGCAGCACTTCCAGGCCGTCGCCGAGCCTTAGGTCGAGCAGCAGCAGATCGGGTACCATCGTGCCCGACCGCAGGCAGTCCCCTAAGGCAACGATCGCGTCGCGTCCGCTCTCCGCCGGCATCACATCGCACCACGCCCCGTTCAGTTCCAACGCCGCTTTCATCAGCGAGCGGAACCACGGGTCGTCGTCCAGGTGCAAGAGACGGATTTGCGGGCGCCGGCCGGCGGTTGGGAAGTTCATGGCGGTCCGTCCGTAGGCGGTTGACGGCGCATTGTTACCGCACGCCCGTGCGGCACGCGCCGACAAATTCACGCGCGCGGCGTTTTGGTCGCCTTTTCCCGGGGGACTTCGCCCTGCGATGTCTCGGGGCTGCGGTTGCGGGCCGTTTCGCTCCGGCCGGTTCGCCTCATTCGGAGAGATTGACCTGCCTCAACAGTGCCTCACCCGTTCGCGACTAGGGTGAGTGTTCTGCCGTGGTGCAGGCCAGCGAGAGTCTGACGACAACGAGAGTAATAGCAAAAAAGCGGCACTGGGCCGCGATGTCATGGCGGAAGGAACTTGTGAATGAGCCTGACTAGCCGATACCTGCGCAAAATCCCTATCCGTGTCCGCATTCCGCTGCTGGGAATGCTGGTGCTGATCGCCTTCGTGGTTGTGGGGGCGCAATCGATCATTACGCTGCGAGCCGGCGTGCTGGGGGTCGAACGCCAGCGGGTGCAGGACGTGGTGCATACCGGCATGGCGGTGCTCGAGCGCTATTACGAGCTGGAGCGCAGTGGCGCGCTCAGCCGTGAGGAGGCGCAGGCCGAGGCCAAGGCGATGCTGCAGCGCGTGCGTTTCGGTAAGGGCGATTACATCTGGATCAACGACATGGCCGGGCGCATGGTCATGCACCCGATCAGTCCCGAGCTCAACGGCAAGGACATGCTCGGCCACCAGGATCCGACCGGTAAGCGGATCTTCGCCGAATTCGTGCGGGTGGCCTCGGAGCAGGGCAGCGGCATCGTGAACTATCTCTGGCCGTTGCCGGGCGGCACCGAGCCGGTCGACAAGACCTCGTTCGTCCAGCAGTTCCAGCCGTGGGGCTGGGTCGTGGGCGCCGGCGTCTATCTCGATCACGTCGACGCCCTGGTATGGCAGGAGGTGTTGGAAGGCGCCGGCCTGATCGGCACGGTGGCGCTGGTGCTGGGGACGCTGTCGTTCCTGCTCGGTCACAGCATCACCGCGCCGCTGGTGAACATGGTGAAGCGGATTCGCGCCCTGCACGGCGATCGCATCGACTTGACGGCGCGCATCGACGATGACGGCACCGACGAGCTGCACATCGTCGCCGTCAGCCTCAACGATCTGCTGGACACCGTGCAGCGCCTGGTGCGCGAGGTCAAGGACGCCAACGGCGAGCTGCTGGGCGCGGCGCGCATGCTGAGCGAGGTTTCCGAGCGGACCCGCAGCGGCATGGAGCGCCAGCAGATGGATACCGAGCAGCTGGCCGCTGCCATGAACCAGATGGCGGCGACCGTGCAGGAAGTGGCGCGCAACAGCAACGTCACCGCCGACGCCACCAGCGAGGCCGACCGGCAGAGCAGCACCGGCCGCCGCGTGGTGGAAGAGACCATGGGCGCGATCGAGGCGCTGGCGGCCGAGATCGATAGCAGCCGTAGCGTGGTGGCCGCGCTGGCGGAGCGGGTGAGCGCGATCGGCAAGGTGCTGGACGTGATCGCCGGCGTCGCCGCCCAGACCAACCTGCTGGCGCTCAACGCCGCCATCGAGGCGGCCCGCGCCGGCGAGCAGGGCCGCGGCTTCGCGGTGGTGGCGGAGGAGGTGCGCAACCTCGCCAGCCGCACCCACCAGTCCACCGAGGAGATCCAGAGCATCATCGCCGAGCTTCAGCACAGCGCCGAGGCCGCCGTCGAGAGCATGCAGCGCAACGTCGCCGCCGCCACCCGCACGGTGCAGGAATCGGCCCATGCCGGCGACGCCCTGAACGGCATCGCCACCGCGGTGTCGACCATCAAGGACATGGCCGCGCAGATCGCCGCGGCGGCCGAGCAGCAGGCTGCTACCGCCGAGGAGATCAACCGCAACATGATCAGCATCCGCGACGCCACCAGCGTGGCCGCCGAGGGCACCGAGCAGACCGGTGTGGCGGTGGCGCAGCTGCAGGGCATGGCCAAGCGGCTGGACGAGCTGCTGAGCCGGATGGCCGCCTAGGCGGGATGCGCGCCGGTCCCGTCCAACCGCGCGCGGGATCGGCAGGCAGGGAGCCTTACCCTCTCCCGGCACCGAAAAAGGGCCAGGGAGAGGGGCGGGCGCGGCGCGGTGCCGTTCGATCGTCCATGGCTGGATCGTCGGGTTCGTCGAACACCGGCGCGCGGCACCGCGGGCAATGCAGATAGATCATGCGGCCGTCTTGGAGCGGCAGCGTGTCGTCGCGGAAAGGGCTCCGGCGCCATTGCCCGCGATCGCCGTCGGCGAAGCTCACCGCACCTTCCGCGTTGCAGTTGGACTGCGTCAAATCCCGGCTGTAGGCGAGGCGGCTGATTGGCTCGGCCCGGGCGAAGAACTCCTCGACGTCAGGCGCGCGCGGCGCGAACGCTTCGCACTCGCTGGGGCTGCGCTCGCCGCCGCGGTAGGGTGCTTGTACGAGCTGGCGGGATGTCGGTGTCCTTCCGACAGCGGTACGCCGAGCGAGAGGCCGGGTCGCTCTATGAGCCCGGGGGAGCGCGTCCTGATGTGAGGGTGGATGACGTGGCTGTCGGAATCGATCGTCAGCCTAAGGTCTTCCTTGAGAATTAATCCTTAACTGTCAATGTGTTGAGTTGCTCTATGGGCCTGCCGCGGCCGCGCAATGCGCGCGGGGGGCCTGCGGCGCCGTTGTTCCGGCCGCCTCGCCTCCGGCACAATGTGCCGCCGGTGAGTCGGTAAACAGTCCCACAGCGTCGGCGCGGCGGCGATGTCCCAGCCGGCCGCTTCGCCGCTCTCCATCACGGATACATTCCCATGACCACAGACCGCGCGCAGCCGGGCGGCGCGCCAGCCGTGCTTTCGGTCCGGTCCCTCTGCAAACGCTACGGCGACAAGGTGGCGGTGGACGACATCTCCTTCGAGGTGCATCCGAACGAGATCGTCGGCTTGCTGGGGCCCAACGGCGCCGGCAAGACCACCACCATCAACATGCTGCTCGGGGTGCTGGAGCCCACGTCCGGGGAGATTCGCATCGAGGGTGTCGATCTGGCCCAAGCGCGCTCGCGCGCGCTGGCGCGCACCAATTTCGCCGCGGTGTACGCGCCGCTGCCGGGCAACCTGACCGTCTACCAGAACCTGAAAGTGTTCGGCCTGATTTACAGCGTGCCGCGGTTGGCCGAGCGGATCGAGGAGCTGCTGGAGCGCTTCGATTTGCGCCGGTTCCGCGACGTGAGGTGCGGCGTGCTGTCGTCCGGCGAGCAGACGCGGGTAGCGCTGGCCAAGGCCATGCTCAACCGCCCGCATCTGCTGTTGCTGGATGAGCCCACCGCCTCGCTGGACCCGGCCACGGCGCGCGAGATCCGCGCCACCATCCGCGAATTCGCCGCCAGCGGCAGCGGCGCGGTGCTGTGGACCTCGCACAACATGCACGAGGTCGAGGAGGTGTGCGGGCGGGTGCTGTTCCTGGCGCGCGGCCGGATTCTGCTGCAGGGCGATCCGCGCACCCTGCCGGCCGAGCACGGGTTGGCGTCGCTGGAGGACTTGTTCGTGACGGTGGCGCGCGAGCCGCTGAGCTTGGAGGGCTAGATTCGTGTCGCTGAAACGCATCGCCGGCGTCGTGCTGCGCCAGTTCTATCTGCTGCGCAGCAGCCCCACCCGCATCCTGCCGCTGTTCGCTTGGGTGGTGTTCGACATCGTGCTGTGGGGCTTCATCAGCCGCTATCTGCAGTCGGTGATGCCGCCTGGCTTCAATTTCGCCACCACCCTGCTGGGGGCGGTGCTGATGTGGGATTTCTTCGGCCGGGTGATGCAGGGCGTGACCGTCGCCTTCCTGGAGGACGTCTGGTCGCGCAACTTCCTCAATTTCTTCGCCACGCCGCTGACCATCGGCGAATACGTCGGCGGCCTGGTGATCGTCGGCATCGGCACCAGCCTGGTGGGGCTGCTAGCAATGCTGACGGTGGCGGCGCTGGGGTTCGGCTTTACGGTGCTCGGCTACGGACTGATGCTGATCCCGTTCTTGCTGATCCTGTTCCTGTGCGGCATCGCGCTGGGGATCTTCGCCAGCGCGGTGGTGCTGCGGCTGGGGCCGGCCTCGGAATGGTTCGTCTGGCCGATACCGGCGGTGCTATCACCGTTCGTCGGGGTGTTCTATCCGCTTTCCACCTTGCCGGAATGGATGCAGCTGCTGGCCTACCTGCTGCCGCCCTCCTATGTGTTCGAAGGCATGCGCGCCGTGCTCGGCGTCGGCGAGTTCGCCGGCTCGACCCTGCTGATCGGCGCCGGGCTGGCGCTGCTGTACACGGTGCTGGCCGGCGTTTTCTTCGCCCGCGTCTACCGGCATGCCGTGCGCACCGGGCTGATCGCCCGCTACAGCGCCGAGAGCCTGAGCTGACGCGGCGGCCGGTCAGCTTGGCGCCGCGCCGCTGCGCACGATCGTGCCCTGGGCTGCGGCGCAGAGCCGATGCTCGCCGCCGTCAACGGCGAAGACGTCGCAGCGGCACACCGCCTGGTTGCGACCGGCGTGCACGACGCGGGCCTCGGCGAGCAGCGCCTCGCCGCTGGCCGGGCGCAGGTAGTTGATCTTGAACTCGCCGGTGAACACCAGCGGTTCGAGCACGCTGCCGCCGGCGAAGGCCAGCGCGTTGTCCGCCAGATAGCTCAAGACCCCGCCGTGCACGAAGCCGTATTGCTGGCGCAACTCGTCCTTGATCGGCAGACGCAGCACGGCGCGTCCCGGTTCGTATTCCAACAGCTCGGTACCGAGCAGCGCGCTAAAGGCCTGGCCGCGCAGCACGGCGCGCGCCTGTTGCAGCGATTTGTTCATAGGGGCTCCTGGTCGTGGCAAGCGTCGGTTCGTGACTAGAGTGTTACTCTAGAGTAAATGCTCTAGAGGGAGCAAGCGGTGGTCCGCTTGCCCGGCCCGGCGTCACTCGTTAACTTGCGATGCTGCGTCGGGCCTGGCTGGCGCCACGGCGTAGGCGATCGACCGCAACGGGCTGTGAAGTTTCATGACCGAACCGACCACACGGGAACGCATTCTGGCGGCGGCGCGCGAAGTGTTCGCCGAGCGTGGCCTGCCGGCCGCGACCATGCAGGAGATCCGTCAGCGCGCCGGGGTCAGCAACGGCAGCCTGTTCCATTTCTTCCCGACCAAGGAGGCGGTCAGCGCCGCGGTCTACCTGGACGCGATCACCTCGTATCAGGCCGGCCTGATCGAACTGCTCGAGGCGCCGGCCGCGCCCGAGGCCACCGTGCGCGGCATCGTGCGCTACCACTTGGATTGGACCGTGCGCCACCGCGCGACGGCGCGCTTCCTGCTCGAACTGGGCCATGCGCCGCCCGGTACGGCCTTGGCCGAACAGGTGGCGGCCGCCAACGCGCGGCTGCGCGCCGCCGTCGACGCCTGGCTGCGGCGCGCGGTGGCGGCGGAGGCGGTGAAGCCGCTCGCGGTGGATGTGGTGGTTGCCTGTCTGATCGGCCCGGCTCAGGTCATTTGCCGGGCTTGGCTGGCGCGGGGCGAGGGCGAGCCGCCGTCGGTGCATGCCGCCGCGCTCGAGCAGGCGGCCTGGGATGCTCTGCGGCGCTGAGCGCGCTATCGGCTAGCGGGAGACGCCGCCGTGCCAAGGCACGGCGGCGGGAGACTCAGGCGGCCAGCTTGCGGCCGGGACGGCGGGCGCGGCGCGTCGACGGCCAGTTGGCCAGATCCACTTCCTCGCGGATCTCCTCGCAGGCCCGGATCACGCGCTGCACGTCGTCGTCGCTCAGCCCGGCGCTGACGGTGAAGCGTATCAGCGAGCGGTTGGCGGTGGTGGCCGGCGGGCAGAACGGCGAGCCGAAGATGCTGCGCGCCTCCAACGCGTCGCGCAGGATGATGGTCTGCCGCTCGGGACCGGCTTCCAAGCCGATGATCTGCGAGGCGCTGCCCTGCAGGTTGTAGCCCTGCGCGGTCAGCGCCTCGCGCAGCCGCGCGGCGTTGACGTGCAGGCGCTCGCGGCGCCAGCCCTCTTCGCGGATGACGTCCAGGGTGGCGCGCAGGCCGGCGATCTCGTGCGGCAGCATGCCGGAGCTGAACACCGCCGGATGCGAGCTGACCCGGAAGTAGTCGACGAAGCGGGCGGGGCAGGTGATCAGCCCGGCGCGCCCGGCGAAGGCCTTGGCGAGGCTGGCGGTGATGAAGTGCACCCGCTCCTGCAGCCCCAGGCTGGCGACGATGCCTTCGCCGTTGGCACCGTGGGTGCCGAGCGAGTGCGATTCGTCCACCACCAGCACGCAGCCGTAGCGCTCGGTCAGTTCCACCAGTTCGGGGAGAGGGCAGAGGCTGCCGTTGGTGCTGTACACCGAATCGACCGCGATCACGCCCGGGCCGTAGCGGCGGATCAGGGTTTCCAGATGATCCAGGTCGTTGTGACGGAAGGCATGGCTCGGCGCGCCGGCGCTGCGCACGCCTTCCCACAGCGACAGATGGGCGATGATGTCGAGGTAGATCGGCACGTCCGGCCCGGCGATGGTCTGCAGCAGACCGGTGTTGGCGCAGTAGCCGGATTGGCACACGATCGTCGCTTCGACCCCCATGAAGGCGGCGAACTCGGCTTCCAGGAGGGCCTGCGGACTGTCATGACGGAGAAAGGCGCCGGACATCAGCAGGCCGTTGCCGCTGCGCGCCAGCTCCTCCCGCTGCGCCTCGACGATGCGGGGATGCGCGGTGATCGACAGATAGTCGTTGCTCATCAGCAACACCGCGTCCGGGCCAGGCATCCTGCCGCGCAAGAAGTCGCGCCCCCCCCAACCATCGCTGACCCGTTCCTGGTAGAAACGCTCGACCCGGCGGGACAAAAAGTCGGGCTGCGAAGCATGGCTGACGCCGGATCCCGCGAAAGCGTTCGAAAAGGCCATCGTCATCTCCTTATTGTTGATGGACCAAGGAGCCGACAGCCGGTCTGCGCCCGCGACGCGCCGCCGGGATGCGGAGGATGAAACGGCCGCGCCGCCGCGGGTGTGAAGGATCGCCCGTCGTGACGAGATCGCCTATCGTCCGTCGTCCCTGGCAACGATGTCGCGGCAGCGACCGGTATGCCGGACCTTCCCCCCAGTAGCAACTCCTGCTAGGGGATACCTGCGCAGGTACCACTACAGACTCTAGCCTTGGATCGCGCAGGGAGCTAGTGGCCAGGCCGCCGCGCCGATCGGGCGCGGGTCGCCCGGTTTCAGGTGCTGGCCTTGTACACCGGCATGGCGAGCGTGGTCTGCGTCACCCGGCCGACCGATCCAAGCTCGTCGTACAGCACCGTCTCCGCCAGCCCGACGCCGTCGGGTTGCATGCGGCTGCGGGCGTCCAGGCCCAGCCAGCCGGGCGCGGGCGTGCGGTGCAGGTGCAGACTGATGTCGGCGTTGATGGTGCCGACGTCCGGGGCGAGCCGCAGCTGGCCGACGCCATTGCCGAAGTCGCACAAGGTGGCCGCCTGCACGGTCGGCGACACCGGCTCGCCGGCCACCACCGGTACTGGCAAACGCATCCACACCCGGCCAGCGCCGCGGCCGCCGGTGCCGTCGATCAGGCAGGCCTCGGCGGTGGTGTGCAGGCCGGGCAGACGGTGCTTGTCGGCTTTGTTCATGCCGCTGAGCTCGGCCAGCGTGCTCACCGGCCGGCCTTCCGGCGAGGGCAGCGTTTCGGTCGGGAAGCGGCCGTAGTCCGGCACCGTCACTTCGCGCCGTTCCAGGAACAGCGCGGTGGCGCGGCTGACCTCGACGCCGTCGGCCAGCAACGCAGCGGTCAGCAGCTGCAACCGGCGGCCGCTGCGGACGGTTTCGACCCGCACCGTGAGCGGCGCGCTCGGCACCGGCCGGAGCAGATCGACGGTCAGTCGGGTAAGGCGCAGGTTGACGGTGTCGGCGGCCCGCTCCAGGGCGTAGGCCAGCAGTCCGGTGGGCGGCCCGCCGTGCAGTAGGTCCGGGCTCCAGGGGCTGCCGGACAGCCGGGTGGGAACGAAGGCGTCGCCCTCGCGTACGAACAAGGCTTGGGTCATGGCAATCTCCTCGTGGCTGGCAAGCGCGGCCGATCGCAGCCAACTCGGCGCGCCGGCCCATATGTTCGGAACGATCCGCTGCAACCGTGCGAGAGGAGGTTCGCCATGCAGACCGTCGAGGAACTGGCCGCCGCGCTGCAGGTGCCGCCGGAACAGCTCAAGGACCGGCTCGCGCTGATCGGGCTGGCGGCGCTACGCCGGGTGGCCGAGCAGCTGGCCGACGCCGACGCGGTGGAGAGCCGCGGTTTCGAGGCCGTGCTGCACGAGCCGGCGCCAGAACCGGAGCACTGGCGCCAGGCGTTGGCGCGCTTGTCGTAAGCGCCGTCGTTAGCGTTGCACGTGGGTGGTGTTGCCGCCGTCGGCAACCACGTGGGCGCCGGTCACGAAGCTCGCCGCCGGGCTGGCCAGGAAGGCCACCACGTTGGCGATCTCCTGCGGCGTGCCGAGCCGGCCCATGGGATTGCGCTTGAGCACCTTGGCGAAGTAATCCGGGTTCTCCTTGCGCGCCCGGTCCCAGACGCCGCCTTCGAACAGGATGTCACCCGGGGCCACGGTGTTGACCCGCACGCCCTTCTTCACCAGCTTCACCGCCAGGCTCTTCATGTAGTGGGTCATGGCGGCCTTGGCGGCGCCGTACGGCGCCAGCTGCGGCACGCCGACCGTGCCGGCGATGGAGCTGATGTAGACGATCGAGGCGTTCTGGGACTGCTGCAGGTGGGGCAGCGCCGCTTCGATGCCGGAGACGGTGGCAAGGATGTCGGTGTCCACCGTTTGCCGCCAGTCGGTGGACATGGCGCTGACGTTGGCCACGTAGATGTCGAGGCCGCCCAGCTGCTCGGTGGCGTCGGCCACCCAGGCGCGGAACGCTTCGGCGTCGGTGACGTCCACCGCCCGGCCGACGTAACGGCCGCCGTAGCCGGCGAGGTTGCGCAGCATGCCGTCGACTTTGTCCTGGCTGCGCGAGCAGATCGCCACGTCGCAGCCTTCACGCGCCAAGGTTTCGGCGATCGCCGCACCGATGCCGGCCGTGCTGCCCGTGACCAGCGCCTTCAAGCCCTTCAAACCCAGATCCATCGCTCCTCCGAAAGTTGTTGTAAGCGCCGGTCAGCGCCGGCGACGGGATATTAATAGCATGCTATCGTCTGAGGCGAACCTCGGTCGCGGCGGCTGCGAGGACAGCGCCGTCGTTCGACAAGGGATCGAGGCCTCGCCATTTCTCGAAGAAGAGCATCATGAAAGCCGAAATTCTGCTGGCCGGCTACATGCCGCCGAATGTGATTCCGCAACTGAAGGACGAGTTCATTCTGCACGAGTATTGGGGGAACCCAGACGCCGAGCGCATCCTGCGCGAGGTCGGGCCGCGCATCCGCGGCGTGGTCACCAATGCCGTGCACGGCGCCTCGGCGGCGTTGATCGAGGCTCTGCCGAATCTGGAGATCATCTCCTCCTCCGGCATCGGCACCGACGCCATCGACCTCGATTGCGCCCGCGCCCGTGGGGTGAAAGTGACCAATACCCCGGACGTGCTGACCGACGACGTCGCCGACATGGCGATCGGGCTGATGCTGGCCGTGTCGCGGCGCATCTGCCGCGCCGACCGCTCGGTGAAGGAGGGGCGTTGGCTCGGCAACCTCGGGCTGGGCCATCGGGTCAGCGGCAAGCGTCTGGGCATCCTGGGCCTTGGGCGCATCGGCCAGGCGGTGGCGCGGCGGGCGGCGGCGTTCGACATGGAGATCGGCTACCACCAGCGCAGCCGCAATCCGGACGTGCCCTACACCTACTTCGACAGCGTGCTCGAACTGGCCCGCTTCAGCGATTTCCTGGCGGTGATCGTGCCCGGCGGGCCGGCCACGCGGAACATGGTCGACGCCGCAGTGCTGGACGCGCTGGGGCCGGAGGGCATCCTGATCAACGTCGGCCGTGGTTCCACCGTCGATGAGCCGGCGCTCATCAAGGCACTGGCGGAAGGGCGCATCCGCGGCGCCGGGCTGGACGTGTTCGCCAACGAGCCGCACGTGCCCGAGGAGCTGCGCGCCATGGACAACGTGGTGCTGGCGCCGCACTACGCCAGCGCCACGGTGGAGACGCGCTTGGCCATGGGCCAGCTGGTGGTGGACAACATCCGTGCCCACTTCGACGGCCGGCCGCTGCTGACGCCGGTGGAGTAGGGCAAGCGCCGGCGCCGGTGCTGGCGCCGGCCTCAGGCGTGGCGGCGGTCGCGCTTGGCCGTGCGCCGCCGCTGCGGCGGGGTGGGCGGGACGTCGTCGCTGCTGGGCGCGGCCCAGCTGGGCGCGTCGCTGGCCGGAAAGCTCTCCCAGGAGCTTTCGTCGACCCGATCCCAGGGCAGGTTGTCTCTGAGGTGACCGCCGTGACGGCTCGTGCGCTTGCTCGGTGCGTGGGTCCGGGGCATGGCCGACTCCTGTTGATTTACCTACCGCTGATATTGGGGAGGCCCGCCACCAGGCAAGGGCGGTGTCAGACCGCCGCGTGCATGGTGGCCGCTTCGTCGTCGGCGCCGGCCGCTGGCTTGCCCGCCAGCAGCGCGCGTAGATCGGCCTCCAGCCGGGCCGCGGCTTCCGGGTTCGTCTTGAAGTACTGGCGGGTATTGTCCTTGCCCTGGCCGATGCGCTCGCCGTCGTAGCTGTACCAGGCGCCGGACTTCTCGATGAAGCCTTCGCGCACGCCTAGTTCGATCAGCTCGCCCTCGCGCGAGGTGCCCTCGCCGAACAGGATCTCGAACTCGGCCTGCTTGAAGGGCGGCGCCAGCTTGTTCTTGACCACCTTCACCCGGGTCTCGTTGCCGATGACCTCGTCGCCCTTCTTGATCGAGCCGATGCGGCGGATGTCCAGCCGTACCGAGGCGTAGAACTTGAGCGCGTTGCCGCCAGTGGTGGTCTCCGGCGAGCCGAACATCACGCCGATCTTCATGCGGATCTGGTTGATGAAGATCACCAGCGTGTTGGAGCGCTTGATGTTGGCGGTGAGCTTGCGCAGCGCCTGGCTCATGAGGCGCGCCTGCAGGCCGACGTGGGAGTCGCCCATCTCGCCCTCGATTTCCGCCTTGGGCGTGAGCGCCGCCACCGAGTCGATCACCACCACGTCCACCGCGCCGGAGCGCACCAGCATGTCGGCGATCTCCAGCGCCTGCTCGCCGGTGTCCGGCTGCGACACCAGCAGCTCGTCGACGTTGACGCCGAGCTTCTCGGCGTAGATCGGATCGAGCGCGTGCTCGGCGTCGATGAAGGCCGCAGTACCGCCGTTCTTCTGGCAGTTGGCGATCACCTGCAGGGTGAGCGTGGTCTTGCCCGAGGATTCCGGACCGTAGATTTCCACCACACGGCCCTTGGGCAAGCCGCCGATACCGAGGGCGACGTCCAGCGCCAGCGAGCCGGTCGAGATCACGTCGACGTCGCGCACCGCGCGCGCGTCGCCCATGCGCATCACCGCGCCCTTGCCGAACTGCTTCTCGATCTGGCTCAGCGCGATACTGAGTGCCTTCTTGCGGTTTTCGTCCATCGCATCCTCATTGCGCGTCAAGCGCCGTAAGTGGCCGGCAATTATTTCACATTCCGCCCGGCGTCTCCTACCCATCGACCACTTTTGCGCGCCATCACCGCTCGGGCTGCGCGGCACCGCTCAGCGGCCAGCGCCCCCAGACGGTGTAACGCGCCCCCTGCGGCAAGGTCTCGGAGCGCACCAGGCAAAATTCGTCGATCTCCCACTCAATGGGATCTATGGCTGTTTCCGGCTCCGGCCGCGCCTTGCGGGCCAGGGTCAGGTGCGGCCAGTACGGCCGGGTCTCGCGCGCCACGCCGACCTGGGCGGCGGCGTCGGCCAGCGCTTGCTGCAGCCGCAACAGCGGTGGCGGCGCGACGCTGGCCGCCAGCCAATAGATGCCGGTACGGCGCCAGCAGCCGCGCCGATCCAGCGTAAGACGGAAAGGCGCGAACCGCTCCGCCGCGACGGCCTCGGCCAGCGCCGTCCAGGCCGCCGGCGCCAGCGTGCCCAGGAACACCAGCGTGACGTGCCAGTTCTGCGGCGGCACCGGCCGGCCGTGCCTCGGGCAATGCGCCGCCAGCCGGCGCCGTATCGTTGCGTTCGGCCAGAGCGCGAAGAACAGCCGAGCCGAAGCCGGCGCGTCGTCCTGCCTCATGGCCGCACTATGGGTACACCAAGATGCCGCCAATAACATTCAGACTGCGGCGATCCGCTCCGGTTCCGCCGGGCCAGGCGCATCGGCCTACCCCTCGACCGGCGCGCCCAGTTCGGCGAGCAGCCGCTCGAGCGCGTGCGCCACGGTCCGGCGGCGAATCTCTTCCCGGTCGCCGGGAAACAGCCGGCGCTCGCTCAGCAGCTTGCCGCCGGGCAAGGCCCAGCCGAAGCAGACCGTGCCCACCGGCTTGTCCGCCGAGCCGCCGCCGGGGCCGGCGATGCCGCTCACCGCGGCCGCCACATCGGCGCGGCTATGGGCGAGTGCGCCGCGGGCCATGGCCAGCGCCACCGGTTCGCTGACCGCGCCATGGGCGCCGATCAGCTCGGCGTCGACGCCCAGCAGCTCCTGCTTGGCCTCGTTCGAATAGGTCACGAAACCGCGCTCGAACCAGCCGGAGCTGCCGGCGATGTCGGTCACCGCCTTGGCGATCCAGCCGCCGGTGCACGATTCCGCCAGCGTCAACCGCCAGCCGCGCGCCGCAAGCACTTCGCCCAGCCGCTGCGCAAGCGTTTGTAAATACGCGTCGTCGTAGCTCATGGAGCCGCCTCGGATTGCCCACCGCCGTCGAGGCTAGACCAGTCCGCGCGACATGGGCAACCACCACCCGCCAATGGGCGTATACTGTGCATATATACAGCCATCAACGCAAGGCAATCCGTCGCACGGCGCGGAACGCGAGCTGCATCGCGGCGGCGAAACGGACTATAGTTCCTGCCCTAGTTTTGACCGACTGCCGAACCTCGTTGGACACCGTGGCCGCCAAGCTCGACAAAACCGGCTTTGAGCAACACACGCCGATGATGCAGCAGTACCTGCGCATCAAGGCGGAGTACCCCCATATCCTGCTGTTCTACCGCATGGGGGACTTCTACGAGCTCTTTTATGAGGACGCCGAACGCGCGGCCAAACTGCTCGACATCACCCTGACCCAGCGCGGCCAGTCGGCCGGCAAGCCCATTCCCATGGCCGGCGTGCCGATCCACGCCGTGGAGAGCTACCTGGCCAAGCTGGTGCGCAAGGGCGAGTCGGTCGCCATCTGCGAGCAGATCGGCGATCCCGCCACCAGCAAGGGCCCGGTGGAACGGCAGGTGGTGCGCATCGTCACCCCCGGCACGCTCACCGAGGAGGCCCTGCTCGAGGAGCGGCGCAGCAATCTGCTGATGAGCGTCGCTGCCCACGGCGAGCGCTTCGGCCTGGCCTGCCTGGAACTGTCCAGTGGCCGCTTCACCGTCGCCGAGGTGGAAGGCAATGACGCCCTGCTGGCGGAGCTGGAGCGGCTGCGCCCGGCCGAGGTGGTGATCCGCGACGACCAGGACCCGCCGCCGGCGCTGGCGCAGATGACCGGCGTCACCCGCCGTCCGCCCTGGCATTTCGAATACGACAGCGCCGAGCGGCTGCTGTGCCGGCAGTTCGGCACCCGCGACCTGGCCGGCTTCGGCTGCCAAGAGCTGAAGCTGGCGATCTGCGCCGCCGGCTGCCTGCTGCAATACGCCCAGGAGACCCAGCGCGGCACCCTGCCCCACCTGCACGGGCTGACCGTGGAGCGGCGCGAGGACGGCATCATCATCGACGCCGCCAGCCGCCGCAATCTGGAAATCGAGTACAACCTGAGCGGCGGCACCGACCACACGCTGGCCTGGGTGCTGGACACCACGCTGACCGCCATGGGTGGCCGCCTGCTGCGGCGCTGGCTCAACCGCCCGCTGCGCGACCATGTCGTGCTGCGCGCGCGCCAGGACGCCATCGCCCTGATGCTGGAAACCGGCGGCCATCACCGCCTGCGCGAGCTACTCAATGGCGTCGGCGACGTCGAGCGCATCCTCGCCCGTGTGGCGCTGCGCTCGGCGCGGCCGCGCGACCTGGTGGCCCTGCGCGAGGCGCTGGCGCGGCTGCCGACGCTGCAGACCGTGCTGGCCGAGCTGGATGCGCCGCTGCTGCGCGAGCTGGCCGCGGAAGCCGGCGAGCATCCACAGACCGAGGATCTGCTGCGCCGCGCCGTGGTCGACAACCCGCCAATGCTGATCCGCGACGGCGGCGTGATCGCCGAAGGCTACGACGCCGAGCTGGACGAGCTGCGCGCGCTGTCGCGCAACGCCGACGAATTCCTGCTCGACCTGGAGCGGCGCGAACGCGAGGCGACCGGCATCGCCAACCTCAAGGTCAGCTACAACCGGGTGCACGGCTATTACATCGAGCTGAGCAAGGCGCAGAGCCGACAGGCGCCCGAGCGCTACATCCGCCGCCAGACCCTGACCAACGCCGAGCGCTACATCACCCCCGAGCTCAAGGCCTTCGAGGACAAGGTATTGAGCGCCCGCGAGCGCGCTTTGGCGCGCGAGAAGGCGCTGTACGACGAGTTGCTGGACAAGCTCGCCGCCGAGCTGGCGCCGCTGCAGCGCAGCGGCGAGGCGCTGGCGGCGCTGGACGTGCTGGCGGCGTTGGCCGAGCGCGCCGAGACGCTCGACTACCGCCGCCCCGAGCTGACCGCCGAGCCGGGCCTGCGCATCGTCGCCGGCCGCCATCCGGTGGTGGAACGGGTGCTGGACGGGCCGTTCGTGCCCAACGACGTCACGCTCACCGACCGTGAGCGGATGCTGATCATCACCGGCCCCAACATGGGCGGCAAATCCACCTTCATGCGCCAGGTGGCGCTGATCACCCTGCTCGCCCACGTCGGCAGCTACGTGCCGGCCGAGCAGGCGGTGATCGGCCCGATCGACCGGATCTTCACCCGCATCGGCGCCTCCGACGACCTGGCCGGCGGCCGCTCCACCTTCATGGTGGAAATGACCGAGACCGCCAACATCCTCAACAACGCCACCCGCGACAGCCTGGTGCTGCTCGACGAGATCGGCCGCGGCACCAGCACCTTCGACGGCCTATCGCTGGCCTGGGCCGCCGCCGCCCACCTGGCCGGGCGAATCGGCGCCTTCACCCTGTTCGCCACCCATTACTTCGAGCTCACCGCGCTGCCCGAGCAGTTCCCGGGCATCGCCAACGTCCATCTCGACGCGGTCGAGCACGGCGATCAGATCGTGTTCCTGCACGCCCTCAAGGGCGGCCCGGCCAGCCGCAGCTACGGCCTGCAGGTGGCGGCGCTGGCCGGCGTGCCGGAACCGGTGATCGCCGCCGCCCGCCACAAGCTCGCCGAGCTGGAACGCGGCAACAGCCGCGTCCCGCAGCCGATGGACCAGCTGCCGCTGTTCGTGGAAAGTCCGCCGCATCCGGCGCTGGAGCGGCTGAAAGCGCTGAATCCTGACGATATGACGCCTCGCCAGGCGCTCGAAGAGCTCTATCGATTAAAGCAACTGCTAAAGAACTAATACCGGGCCGGCCGGTTGCCCCCTGCGGCAACGCCGACTAGCATTACGCGATTCTTTTTTGCGGAGAGCCTCATGACCTTCGTCGTCACGGAAAACTGCATCAAGTGCAAGTACACCGACTGCGTGGAAGTCTGCCCGGTGGACTGCTTTCACGAGGGACCGAATTTTCTG
>Ga0065720_1019574_pt1 | contig 23291 bp, 18 predicted proteins | sample Thericmetagenome_FD_59107 | JGI IMG/M metagenome (GOLD analysis project Ga0065720, IMG submission 59107) | Thermophilic microbial communities from the Joint Bioenergy Institute, California, USA of rice/straw/compost enrichment - eDNA_2 v2... | ecosystem: Engineered > Solid waste > Grass >... | reverse complement strand
GTTTTTTCTGTCCTTAATGAATAGGTCCGTGCAAGTATGCTCATGGTTGTTTTAGGAAATGACGAGGAGCATGATCTGATAAAGTTCTGTTCTGATAATGAGGTTCCTGAAGGAACTGTGATTCAGCTGAATACAAATGCTCAAATTGACAAGTTTTTTTGGAATGTGGCTCTACATATCGCTAAACCTCCTACCACAATTTCTGAAATATTGAATAAGGATATTGAAATTAACAATACCCCTATGGAAGAAGAAGCTAGCGAATATGATAAAAAAAGTAAAAATGCAAGAAACTTATTAAAAAATAGGGATCGAACTGTTTGAGACTCTTGCAAATGACAGACTTGTCCAAGAAAGCATCAAAAATCTCAAGCGATTTTTCAGTGAATTTGATACCCGTCCTGAGGCAATGACGCTTGAAGCTCTTGGAGTTAAGAGAATAAATATTCTTCTCCTTGAGCGCAAATCAAGTGACGAAGTTACCCTTATGAAGACTCTTGCCCAAAATTTAGGAGGGATTACTGAAGATTCTCATCCAGTAAAGCTCCATCAACACTACGGTGAGAACCTATACAAGATCCATTTTGCTGAAGTCTGTGAGCAAATTGGAATTTACACAACCCATAAGAAGGAAATGAGGGACTTTATTGATATGTATGAGGATTTGGTAGCGACTGGCTTTAATTCTGAGGATTTCTTGCACGGTACTGTGATAGCTTTTGACCCTAACATCCTCGATTACCTGGAAGGGCTAAAGCTCAAAGAGACCCTCAAAATAGATGGTAGCATAGTTATGAGTTTATCTAATGAGTTTTAGGGCCACCTATTAGTGCAGTTATCTCTAACTTGGATAGAAATAATAGCTTTGGCAAATCAGCACCACTTCATGAGTATCTAGCAAGTGCAGAAGTCTTAGATGTCTTGGAGACATATAGGCTGAATGATACAGTTACAACTCATCCTTTTATTGGATACAGAATATATGAAGACAAGACTGAAAGAAAGAATGCAATCATTCAGTATTTAGCCTTAAGAGTATTGAAAGAGACTGTGGTCACAGCTATCAACTATTTAAAGCAAAAAAAGAAACTTATTGATGTGTATGATCCTACTGGCAAGGAATTACTTGGATCTGTCCTTGTGGAGACTGGAAATGAAAGCCTGTCCGAGATTAGAGCTAAATTAATCAATTTGAAGGCTTTCCACGATTACAAGTTTAACTTTTTGGACAAGCAGTTCCAGGACATACCTGAAGAAGATGAGCCTAATATTCCATGTAACCAGATTGAGACTGAAAGGAAGGAGAAAAAGCGATATTTTGCAACTACCATCAGAGTTTTTGTTACAAATGTCTCTGAGGCACATACCCAAAATAAAATTGCAGAAGAGATTAGAGAGGAGATGGATGCCTGGAATTGTTTACTCTATAATTGCTACTATGAAAATGTTACTGTTATTAAGTCCAAATAAATCAACTTTCAATAGTATTTCTCTCAGTTGTTACGCCCTCTTTCAAGTTCTGATAATTAGTAAGCTGTGTTGATTATTAGCATAGAAACTTCGATTTGCTTATGATTTCTTCTGAGAAAAAGCTATTTCACAAATTTGATTACTATAATCCTAAATATAGAACTTATTATTTTTAGAATTTAATTCTAAGTGAAATTTGGAGTTATTTTAGCTTTATTGTTTAGCTATTGAGCTTGATTAATTATATAAGCGAATTAGTAAATTAAGAATAATCTTAGAATAGTTAGAAATCTGATAACAATAGAAGGATTAAGTCAAGCCTGCATTTAAATTCCAGCATTCATGATGAATAAAATCAAATCTAGTCTTTGATATGATCCATAGCATCAATCAGACATTACAACTAGCACGTGAGCAAACTGTCCAAAAGAAGTATCTCGATGCCTTAGAATCCTATGACATCGCCCTGTACTTCTATCCCTCAAATTCTCAGATTTTCTATGAGAAAGCTGAGGTTCTGCTGAAGCTAGAAAGGTATCAAGAAGCTCTAGTGAATGCTGATCTAGCTACAAGGCTTAATCCATATAATGATCAAGGGTTCATTACCCTTGGGACAGCTTACTACCATCTTAAGAAGTACAATGAGGCTCTAAATGCCTATAATATAGCGATAGGGATTAATCCCTACTGTGCAGTGGCATTTGACAGTAAGGGACAAACCCTAGTTGCTCTAGGGAATTATGTAGATGCTGCAGAAGCTTTTGAGAGAGTTCTGGCGATTGAACCTCGTAACCTTCGAACGGCTCAAGATCAATTAAACTGTTTTGAGAAGGCGGGTATGTATCAGAAAGAGTTAGAAGCTGCTGATCGAGTAATTGCTCTAGAAGAAGACGAAAATAACCCCAATTTTATCTTTTACAAAGCAAATGCTTTATTCTACTTGAAAAGATATGAAGAAGCATTAATCTGGTATGATGAGGTCCTGTTGAGAAATCCCAATAATTCTGATGCGCATGTCGGGAAAGGAAGCAGCTATTATGGTCTCGGAATGTATGATGATTCCTATATGGAATATAATAAGGCTGTAAGTATGGATCCCAATAACCCCTTTTATGTCTGCTGTAGAGGAAAGGCTCTCATGGCCATGCCTAATAAAGACTCTGAAGCTCTCGCTGACTTTAATCATGCATTTGAGCTGATTGAACAAGGACTTGGTGGGGATCTCCCCGACAAGCACATTGATTACATCGGAAATGTAATTAGCGCAGATAGAAAAATGCTACTCCAGAAAGTAATGGAGCTCAAAACTGGAACAACCACTATTAAAGCTGAAGCCAAAAAGATTGAGAAGGAGAATTCGCAGGCTAAGACTTTAGTCCAAAGAATTGAAGAATTTGAAATGAATAATCGTAATATTATACAAACAACTATTGAGCAAAGTATCATAAAGAGATCCAAGCCAGACGTCAAAAAGGTAGAAGAAGGACTCAAAGAGCTTGAAAGACTCAAAGCTGAACTAAATTCAGTGAAAGAGCAACTTAGAAGGCATGATAATATTATAGTAATTTCAAATACTCAAGCTAAGGCTGAGATAAAACAAGAATTTTCCAAAATGAGAGACATGGATCCAAGACTCTATGAATATACCAAGACACTCTACTGGACTTTATTAAATTACTTTACTGCATATAGATCACTGAGTACTGAGATATTTGCGGTAGATGTTAACTTTGATGAAGAAATGGCCGTGAAGGGTGTACAGAAGATGCTCGAAATCGGTAGCTCGATGATCGAGGGAGTTCCTTTTATTGGAGGACTACTCAAAGGGCTCGAAAATATCGCTTCTGAGATTTATTCTTGGAACAAAGAGAGAAAAGTCCAGAACAAGGCAACTATAATAAATACAGTCATTTTCAGATATTTTGAAACAGATGAAGATCTTAGTATAATGATTGCTAAAACTGCTATTACGGTTTCCAAAATCAACCCTCACCAGAGAGAAAGCAATATTCAAGTCATTAAGAATTCTCAATACCAAAGAGGACTGAAATGGGTTTATGATAAAATCGATGACCTGTTCAAGACGCTCAGATCTAAGTTTGTTGTTGAATTGGAAACGTATAATACCCCTGAGAAAAAGAAGGCAATCAAGGATACAACCCTCATTCTTGCTTATCTTTATAAAGATTATACTTCTCTTAGAGAAAATTTGCCATTAGAAATTCAATTTTCAGAGATAATTGCAAGAGGGGGACTCGAAAATCTGCTTATGAATCCACCAAATTCTCTTGAAATTAAAAATGGACAAATTAATGAAATAAAGGAAACCACGAAAATAAACTACTCTCCTAAAATAGAATCAAGAAAAAATTCAGATAGCTCTCATCAAAACTATCCCAATCCCTCAAATAACTATTATTACTCAAAGACCTATCCCTCAAATAGCTATGATTTTTCAAATAAGCCTAACCCTTCAGATATTCCTAATCCTAAGAAGCAAAACAAGGTCGTAAAATTTGTTAAATACCTATTCCTTGGGAAATAAAATTGGATCTTTTCCCTCGACTATATACTTATTTTAGCCTATATTATTTTACAACCTCTAAAATATTTGTTGTCTTTATCTTTGATAATGTGCTAATCATCATTATTACCTCGTACAAGTCTATCAAGACTTTTGGCGGGCAATGAAGAAAATCAAAATCAGTTTTGCAGTGTCACATTGCGAAATAAATTTTAAAGTTAAGAAACAAGTTTGTTAACGATTTAGATTTTGAAACAACATATGCACGAGAGCCCAATAGACGAAGACTCCCAGTTATACGAAACGAGTCAGACTGGTAGCTATAATGATAATACAATCTTTCATACTCCAATCTCCAAATTCAGCCAGAAAAAAGACCGTTCTTCAAATGATAAATCTGAAGAAGGCCCCGCATATTTAGCCAAGTACAAATTAACCGAACAGATGATTAAGGATGCAACCAAGGCCCAGAATCTGAGTAATATCCAGTTGTTTTAGCTCATTTTTAGGTGAACTTACTGAACTAGTGCTAAATGGGAACTCAAAATTTGTAAGATATCGCTTGAAGTACATCTCAGGTACCTTTTATATTTGAGTATAGTTTATTTTAAGGACTTCATAATATGATGAACCTCAAAGAGCTCGATCTCTCAAATAATGATATAGAAAAGATTGAAAATCTTCACACTTTAAAAAGACTCAAAGTCTTGAACCTTTCTTCCAACAAAATCACGAAAATCGAGGGCATATCTTCTCTGAAGAACCTTGAAATTCTTAATCTCTCAAACAATCTCATTGAAGATATTCCAGCCATTATAATGAAGAACATCAACCTCACAGAACTCTATCTAGCAAACAACAACATTTCTAAGAAGGAGAGCATTAATAACCTAAAAAGTCTCAACAAACTGGTTATCTTAGACTTAGTCTGCAACCCAATTACCGATAACCAGGATTATCCTAATTTTATCCTCCATGTCTTGAAAAAGCTATGCTTCTTGGATGCTAGACAGGTCAGAAAATCTACAGCTCTTTCCTTCCAAGCTCAAACTACAGAGGATAATGAACTCAGAACTGAGAGTTCTAGCAACACAAGACAAGGAATTACACTGGGCAACCACAATAATCTCGACAGATCTCCTGAGCAACGAGCTTCATTAAGAAGTTCTTATGAGCAAAGACTGCTTTCCACTCAGTCTAAGCTCAATCAAATCCACCTCCTCAACAACCAGGTTCAGCTTCTGGAGACTGAAGATATAAAGGAAGATGATAAACCCTCCCATGAAAGGCAATTGAAATATGACGATCCTGATAATTCCCTTTCTAATTTTGATATATCTGGAATTCATAATGATCATGACAAATCACAGGAAGAGCTTCTACCAAACTCAGCAGACGGATTAAGATTTCAGCCACTAGAAAGAAGAAGAGACAGTCGCAGTCATGGAACCAACAAATTTAGCGATGGTCCTATCAACGAGAATACTTTGTACTCAATGTCAGAAACCATGGTGGATAGGTCCAGAATGATGCCTCAATCTGCCCAAAGCACTCAAACAAACTGGGAAATGAAAGCTTTACAAAAACAAATCCAAGCACCTGAGAGCTTGTTAATGTCCAGTAGATATAATCAACAAGGAACAGGTCCAATTAGTTTGATGGACCAAGAGCCCTTGTCCACAAGAAGAAATCACATAGAACAACTTGCTCCTATTCCTGAGCCGGGGGACATTACTAATAGGTCAAAACGAACTTTTGAAATTACTGCCACCCCAGGAACAAGGCTTGATTTGAGCGCTATTGAGCCTGCAAGCTCATTAAAGGGAGAGTTTCAAGAACAATTCTCTCTTGAGAAAGTTGTAGATTTAAGGAAAGAGGTAAAAGAATTTGGAATATTAGTTATTTTATAGAGACAGAAAATTCAAGCAAGTATACATGACATCAATGAGGCCATAAACAAGGCAAGCCTTAGGGCAGACAAAAAGGTTAAGAAATACCATATTCAAGTCCAGACCTTGATATCCTTGAAGTAGTCGTAATTGTTCCAAATAATGATTGCTTAGAGAAGGACTTGTCAATATGATGAGAGCTCTAAATCAAATTCTCCAAAACACAGTATCAGGAAGAGAGTCAGTATCTAGTGATGATCCGAGATTGGCTGTTGTTGCACAGTACTTAATAAAAACTTGACATTAATATCGTTAGGAGAGCCGAATTGCTTGAGAAAATTCATCAGTATCTTGCTTTGATGGATAATGAGACTGATCTCCACATGAATTATTACCTCATCTTGAACAAAATCAGAGTTCAGGATCACGAGTTGAGAGATCAGAAAGGGGACCCAGTCAATCCTCAAGAGATAGAATATGAATTTGAGGTATTATTCGTTGAGAAGTGTTTAACCGATAGACCTTGAATAAGGAAATTGAAGCTAATAGGAGCAAATTAGAAGTATTGAGCTTGGAAATTTTGAATATTGAAACCAACATCAAATCCCAGCATACTTCAATGATACAGACTTCAGAGGAGGATGAATGCTTCCACAGAGAAGGAGAGATTATTGAAAATCATTTTAAACAGCTTCGCATAAAATTCTACGAATTGGAAAAAGAAGAGGAAGTCAAGAATAAGTACTTCAAGGAACTCAAGACCTTATTTAATCACATCTGGAAATTCTTCAAGGCCTTAATCACTTACCAAAGAAAAGATGTCCAAAGTAATTATGGCTCTGCTCATATGGATATATCTCTTACAGTGACTGACTCCAAGGTGTCCTCCCCACAACGACCTCCATCCAGTTCTCGCATGCATCTTGTAGAAAGCAAGAATAAGGAGAACATCAAGGTCTCTTCCTTCGACAGAGAACCCAGAGGATCCTCTATGAAGAAGCAACAAGAACATGCTGTCGATGATTCCATATCCAAGATCTCCAAGAAGAATGTATTGAAGAAAATTATAAATAAGTCTGTTGCGGAGTCCAATGAATTACCAACTCGCAGAAGCGTCCCCGCAACAAATGAAAGCATTACCGAGAGAAACTCTGTTAAGATCACCAACAGATCTTTAGTCACTCCAGAGAAAACTCCTACTAAGAATAACACTAGCATAAACAGTGCAAAGAAAATTGCAGAACCCTCAAGGTTATATCTCTCCCATGGAAGGGACAGAGAGAACAAAGAAAAGAGTGTCAATAGAAGTAATGCCTCCGTCAATATTGGAAGCATCACTAAGAATAATCTTTCGAGACAGGAAAGCCTCGTAATGATCAACTCCCCAGAGAAATCAGGAACTCGTGATAAGTTGCAAAGTTCTAGAACTGATCTGTCAATTTCTCAGCGCAAAGAGAAAGTTGATATTTCTTCAATTGGTATTAATAGCACTAACTGCACTATCAATCATAATATTTCTCATAATCTTTCCTATATCATTGACATGGAGAGAAAATTCAGAGAACAGCTCGAAAATAAAGGTACCATATATTGATATACTCTCATGTTCATTAGATAAAATAATTAGCATGCTCCAAGAAGAGTTAACTAACAAACAGCAAACTATCAACAACTACGAAGACGAAATCATTAAACTTAACGACCAAATCGTAGAAACTAGAAGAGAATGTGAGACTCAAATTGCTTCCTTGAGGAATGCCTTAAATCTCAATGAAAAAAGCATGCAGATGGAAAAAGAGAGTATGAATAAAGCTGTCCAAAATCTTGCCGATGTTTGTGATAAGAACAAACTCAAGCTTGATGAAATCAAGAATAAGATTAATAACACTTTGGACAAGATCAAGACAACAGCTACAAGCTCTATGCATTGGGTCTGTATGGCACAGGCTTGTACTATTGAAGAACTTGTCAAGCAAAATAAGGACATGTCTGATGTTGTGAAGAAACTCATTTTAATGCACGGTTCTGATATACAGAATGATATCTCAGCACCCTTATCTACAGAAAATGGGATCACTGATGCCACTCAAAGTTCTCATAGAGAATCCAAGAAGAGTATTCCTCCTCCAACTGAATCAGAACGTGTAATGACCTATCATACCAGAACTGAAGAAAACATTACTGAGAGTCCAAGGCAGACCAGCGATAGACAAATCACTAGGGAAGGAACTCAGATTAGTGATTACAATGACCCTCAACACTTTTCATTAGGATCAAAGGAAATCAAGCCACCTACCCCTCAGCTTAGAAATCCTAACCAAAGCTTGCCTCGTGTCACTGAGACAATTCAAGAGAGCTCAAACACTCTGGTCACATATTCGATCACCAGCCAAACAGGTACCCATTGTGACACTCAACAGACTTTCTACCCTAAGAATCCCCATATCCATCAAGCCGCACATATTAATACCAACAACCCTCCAGCACATATTTCTCAAGATCTTATTACTCCGAATGTCAACACAGCTCAGGGTCAAATGATCAGAATGAGAGACTTCACTTTCAAGAAGAATGCTGGCCAAAATCCTCCTGATACTGATCGTGACAGGATTCCTGAACAACCTCCCTTACAAGAAAAATCCTTTGAAAAGCAAACCAATAATTTCTTCATAGCCCCTCTAAACTCACACCAGAACTTTGACCCTAATCATAGCGATCCTCCTACCACCAAAGGTGCCTTTGCTTTAAATCAGCTAACCTTCCAAAAGAATTCCTTCCAAAATTCTGGCTCAATGCAAAATCTTCACAAGATTCTCTTTGGATGTTCAGGTGATTTGGTCTCTGATGACAGAGCTCGCAGCAATCGCAACTATGAGTCTCTTGATTCTAGTCGCCCTGGAGATCAATCCGCCAGTAGAAATCAAAGTAACATCCAACCCCCAACGGAATACACTCCAATTGTCCATAAGAGAAATTCAATGCCGACTTATCGCTACTTCCAACATTCACATAGCCAAGCAGTTCTTTCGAACCTTCAAGAATCCATCGCAAAGCAGCTGGTTCTTAATTCCAATAAGAAGCCAGAAAGCATCTTGAACAAAGTCTCAAACCACATCAAGAGCTATAGAAATCTTCGTAATAAAGAAAACGTCCAGAGTGGAAGAAAGTCTGTTGAGAGTAAATTCTTCAGTAATAAGAAATCCTCAGAAAGTGTGAGTCCTTTAAAGGCCAGCAACAGATCTCACTCAGCCCAAAGATCACAATCTCCCTCTACAGCCCGTGGCAATCTAACAAACAGAGGGAATCAATCACAAAGAGGTCCCTCTACTGATACAATGAAGAGACAGAATAGTGCTCGAGCACTTATTGACAGCAGTCAAATCTATAGAAAACCGGCTGACTACAAGGAAGGTGAAAGAGACATCAGTCCCAATCTAAGAAACTATATGATGCAAAAGAGAAAGATTTTTGAAAGTCCTAATGTGGCTAATTTTAGCGACAAATTCGATTTAAACAGTCCTTATCATCCAAAGTTCGCAAATTCTTATTTTGAGGGTGGAATAAATTCAAATGCTTCCAAGGAAAATATCAGCAAGCTGAATTTGTCTTATATTTCTGGTAATGCCTCTAGAATGAGCCAGAAGACCTCATTCTTGCAGACTCACATGGATCAAAATACATCTCATTCAAGATTTGAAACTAAGAACACTAGTCTTCATTAAAATACTCCTTAGGACAAATAATTTCAATTCATCGTAATTACTTTAGTTTTAGTAATTTGGAATTTCTTCATATTAATCTACAATTTTGTTTATATTATATGGCGAGACCTGCTCGCTGTTGAAAATAAAATACTCATATACAAAAAGTGAAGTAATAATAATTTTAAATACTTGTCTTACTCTGGACAGGTGTTGTACTCTTGCTGCCACTATTGCTATCGCTCGACATTCTTATTGATTCAGGTGATTCAATATCTACACGCAACCCGTCTCCATCATCAGGAATCTCCTCAATAGAGCCAACCAAATGAAGAATGCTCGACCTCTTCTTCATGAGGTTCTGTCGAGATATGGTAGAGAAAGTGCCTTCTCTACTACTGTTTCTTCCCTTGAAGGCTTGAATTGAGCTCAATTCCTCAAACTTTGTTGAATCTTGGCTAATACTACCTCTCTTGATTAGAGACTTTGCGGATTGCTCTCCATTGCCATCAATGGTGAAGATCTCGGTACTGACAGCCAAGTGAGGAATAATCATTTTGGGGCTCACTTCTCCTACTGGCTTGTTTGGTTCTACAGGTTGAGGATTATTCACATTATTATCAAGTTGCTCTAACTTGATATTAAATTCATAATTTAGCAACCTGAGAGTTTCTTTTTTCTGGAGTAACTGGAAAAGCTTAGTTGATTTTTTCAAAGTTTCATTTTCAATCAGATCAGGATTTTCTTTGGAATGACGGATGAAACGGATGGAGATTTCAGAATACTTAGAGAGAATTTCGGACTTGGTTCTTCCCCTGCTTTCAATGAGTAAGGCTTGCAGTAAGAAACCTGCAATTAAAGAAACCCCTCCAAAGATCAGGAAGCAAGAGTAGCTGCCGAACTTATAAGCCAAGTATAAATAGAATTGGCTCACAATAGCATCCGTCAGATACCCAAAGAAATTGGCCAAGGCGACACCTTTGTCAGGTAATACTTCTGCGAGATATGCTTGCATATAAATTCCAATTCCGCTTTCGAAAATAAGAGGCCAAAGCAGTAGCAATATAATGAGTATAGGAGAATAATGATTGAAACTTCCAACTGTAGCATATAGGAGACCCAATACCCCTATAGAGAGATATCCAAGTACTATTCTTGGCTTCCTATCTCTCTCCACAGCATTATTGAAAGCAAAGATAAAAGTTACTAAGCCAACAACTGGGGCGATCAATGCATAAAGATAGGCTTTATCTGGATTATATCCATCAGGCCCAAGGGACTTGTCAAATAGCTTGATCGAAAACAGTAACATTGGGATGAAGCCTGTAAAAGATTTCAAGCAACGAATTAAGACCCCTGTCAGAAAGGCCTTTCCAAACTTTCTGTCAAACAGAGCCCTTATTCCAATGCTTCTTTTGAGCTTGAGGACTTCATTGTCTTGTAATAAAAATCCCATTCTTTTATCAATATCAGTTGCATTTGATAGATATATCTTTTCCAGAAACTTTCTAGCTTGCTCTTGTTTGTTAACAGATACCAAGTAGGCCGGTGGCTCATCCCTTAGTATTACCAATAAGAGGATTATCTGAATAGCACAAGGGGCAATTGCAGCTCCAAAAACATATCTCCATTCTCCTGAGATATGTTCCCAAACATGTTGAAGAATGAAGTCTATATTACCATCGTGGTCATATCCATGAATTGATTGTACCTGTTTTCCAGCCAACAGCCCACAGATGATTCCAAAGCAACTCACGATCTCAGATAATACTCCTATTCTTTTTAAGCTCTCTGGAGGACACAGCTCACTCAGGTATACAGGGACTACTACTAAGCTTGTTCCAATACTAATGCCCTCTATCAACTTTCCAGCATATAAAACTTTCCAATCTATCCTGGCTATTGTCAAAGAAGTCCCAATAACTCCCATCAAGCCTGAAATTATCAGGTATCTTCTTCGACTACGCAATTTGTGTGCTTTCTCAGCTATGAATGATCCTAAGCTCATCCCAATGTAGACCAGAGATGCCAAAGATGAAACCACGAGATATGAAACCTCATGATCTTTTGTTTCTTCAACTGAGCGAGAAAAGAAGCGACTGAGAAAAGAATTAAGTACAGAAATGATATAATAAAAGAAAAAGTAGCTCAGAGATCCATTCAAAGCTATAAAAGTTATTAAGAACTGTCGATATGGAAGCTGTTGAGTAAACGGGTTCATGATATAATGATTTTAAAATTTATACCTTGATTAAAATGGAGGTGAGAGCTTCCTAACAGTCTGTTTTGCTGATTTCGTGCTGCACAAAAGCTTTCTATTGTAATCACAAATTTGATATCTAATTCTTCTAAAGAAATGTAGTTTGATTGCTTTATTCAATACTCACTTCTTTGGACTAAAGTCTCTGATGTTGTGCTCTCATAAACAGAACCCTTTCTTTTATCAAAGAATTGACAACTTGATTGCCTTCAACAATATGGACTTATTTGTTAATTTGAGCTTAGCTTTAATATTCCGAGATTCATACTATGAGCATTCTGATAAAATAGGTTAGGGGTTATGCATCAAATATTAAACACTAGAAATGCCTGAAATACTCTAAGCTTAGCTTCTGGACTAATGAGCAAGTTGCTTAACCTAAGAGGGACATTATATTATCTCGCAGAAATTGAAAAGGAAAATATTTTGATATCTTCTGATATGGATCCCACCAAATTTAGCATCAACAGTGCTTTATGTGATGATTTTGATATGAACCCACTCCTGAATAATTCTGTCATTAAACTGAAATTTTACATAATTAAAAGATATGACCAAAGGAAACCAAAATTTAGCAGAAATTTACTAGTATCCTATCAATCTGGTTCGGCCTTCATTTCAGAAAGTAAAACACTAGAAATCTGGATTTTTTTTCTTTCATTTCTTTGAATTTCCTTCGAGTTTTTTTATCCGTTTTTCAATCAATTACCAGAGCAATCAGTGAGATTCTCTAGCTATGTTTATTAGGATAGATCCAACTCAAAAAATGGATGCTTTATTCTAGGAAGCACCTGTCCAAATGCAGGTTAGGAAGAGTCTTAGACTTATAGATCTGACACACATATTAGTAATATGCGTTAAGCCACTTTAATAACTGAATTTATTGTCATATTTACAAAATAATGAGAACTATCTTCAAGCTCCTCCTTATCCTCTGCTTGGTTTCCTTGTCTTTCCAAATCAAGGGTAAAAAGAAGCATCAAGTCCATATGCATAAACAAGCAGCTGAAGAGGTTACCGCAGAACAAGATGAGAATTATGGATCACTCAAGGAAATAATCGATGACCATTTACGATCAATCTATGAAAGAGGCTACAGTACTAGAAGCCCCAGTGAAAGCGAAAGTATTGCCAGCTTAGCTCAATTACCAGAATTCTCCAAAAGACCTTACCTCCAGAAATAAGAACTGATGTTTTAAAACATAAGTATTTGTATTCGTCGTAGAGCTGTATACCTCATAATCTATGCCCAGAGCCATCCATTCATCGAGTACACTTCTTGAAATTCGATAAAATTCGCATATATTTTTCTCTCTCTTTTCTCGATCTAGAGAAATTTGCATTTCAGCATAGAATATAGGAAGAAATAAATAACAAAGCAGAGATTTACTTGATCGAATTAGATATGTCTAGTAAAGTTCTCTCAATGAGGCCTAGGTTAGGTGACTCAAAAATAAGGAAAACTTGTTAATAAAAAACATGTCGGTGCTGGGATTCGAGCCCAGGTTACAACGGCCACAACGTTGGGTCCTAACCACTAGACGACACCGACAACTGGTATAGCATGTATTAAGATCCTTTAAGAAAAGGATTTCATGTGAATGGTCTGAGGAAGCCTTTATCTCCCTATCTTATTTTAGCTAGATAAGTTCTTTAGTAGAAGACATTTTCTAAATTCAAGATTTTTTAATAAATTAATTTTCGAACTTGACTAAACGTTTTGATATTTTAACAGCATTCCTATTCTAAGGATTCCAAGCTTTACGACATCAGATTATTGTAAATGATAACTATAGCTGTAAATATTTTCAATACCACGATAGTTATCTACAGAGGGAGCATCTATAAACAATCAGGCTCTATCAATCCTGCATATCTCTCAGGGCCTTCAAGATTTTCATCAACAAATTTAGAAAAGGTGTTAAAAGGTTTTGGTTGGAATTCAGGTTCGAATCTGTTCTTTGTAATTTCTCTAAATTCTTGAATCTTTTCTTCTAAATCACTAAGTTCTACAGGATCATCGTTGCCAATATCTCCAAGGTCATTTACGATTTTGTTAATGTATTTGATAGCCCTCTTCAACCTTGACCTTGCGAGAGCAAACACGATATCAAATTCATCTGAAATCACACTAAAGAATGGCTCTCTATCACTTTTATATACCATTGTATAAGGTTGCAAGCGTGGCTTTGTATTGCATTCAATAATCCAAAGGTTCAAGTCATCATCAAGCATAAAATCAGCTCCAACAAGTTCATAAGTCTGACTGAATTTGACAAAAGGTCCAGAAGTTGCTCTCAAAAGATGAATAAACGCTTTTTTAAATGAAGGCCTCAGGTAATTGTCTAACCAATTAGGATCAGTGATCTTTCCTACTTTAAGGAGATATTCTTGGATTCTCTCAAAGCTCCAGAAATGAGCTTCTCTTAATTGCTTGGCATTCATTCCCAACGGCTTCTCTCCTTGAGCAGCCTGTTCCAAATATTCGTCAAAACCCACATTAGTGATAAGAGTGCTTTTTTCAGTTGAGGTTACATCATACGGAGTGAGTGACACTTTAGCATATCCATCATGATAATAAGCAATTAGAGGGTTGACAGAAGCAATGAGCATGTAAACACGGAAGTCCATCTTCCTGCCATCAATAAGGAGAGGGTTATAGATAAACTTTTGTATGATTCTATTCTTTTTTATCTCTCCACATTTTCTGCCGTTGTCATATTCTTCTCTAATTGCTTTTTCCTCCTCCTCATTGACAGGATTAACACCCTCTCCTAAGTGAGGACCTTTTCCTAATTTTCTGATGTAAATAATTTTATATTTTGCCTTTAGATCAAAGTACTCCTTTGTGTTGAAGTGATTGTTGAAAAAGTCAATGCATTGTGATTTTATATGTAGTAACCAAGTTTCTGGGAAGAAGTTGCTGAAGTTAAAGCAGTGAGGACGGTCAATGTACTTCTTACTGTATGTTGACACTGATTCTGATAACAAATCTTTTCTATTAAATAAAGCATGTCCTGGAATGTGATCATAGGCCTGAAAGGTGCAAGCAAAGGATTGTCCAACGAGTTGATATTTATGCATGGGTCCTGAAACAAAGAAGTTGTGTATATTGGGTTTCAGGTCATACTTCCTGATGTCTTGATCCTCCATATATTCTCTGATTTCGGGCATGATATCAACTCCGAATCCTTTCATAATCCTCCTAACATGTCCATATCTATCAGAAAAGAAGTGTGCTTGCCTAAAGACTTCGTCAGATCTCAAAGCAAGATAATGATGTACTTCTTTACAGTAGTTCTCATTCCATGTTAATGAAAGATAACCTTCTTGAAACCTTGGAACTGGAGGATTGTCATTGTTGAAGTAGTCTTTCGGTACTGGTTCCGGCACATCTAACAAATTGAGTACCTTTTCAGCAATCGAAGGCCTATCGAAAACGTATGGGCTTGATGCAGAATTAACCTGCTTGTATTTAACCTTCTCATCGATTTTAGGTGTAACAGATAAAGAACTGCTGGCATAAAACAGAATAACAAAATAAAAGAATAAGAGAATCCCTAGTAAGACCAGAACTTGCTGTTTCCTCATTTTATTTTTTAAATAAATTTATTAACCTCTGATATAGATAAATTAGTAACCCTCTTTTACCACAAATGTCACTCATCTTATGGACCTTAATAACATTAAGGAACTGAAGAAACTGCACATTAGATCAAGATAAACTCAGAAATTTCGGTTAAAAATATTTTGATATTTTTGCAATTATTCAAGATAAAACCCTTAAAAAAGCAAACGAGAATTAGTGATATCTTTGCAGAAACCATTTCGAAATTGCTCTTGTTACAAACGTAAAATCGAATTGAATCACGATTAATAGAAACAAAAAGTGCAATGATTATTATAAAGTCTAGTCACTGAGGCTATCATTCTTGTTGCTCCTCATGATCTGACTGGTCATCATCATCATTCTTTTCTCCATTATGTTCTTTATGATCTTCTTCAGGTTGGCTATTCTCAATTTTTTCCTCAACAGGTTCATCAACAGCGATCAAGACTCCAAGCTTACTTAAGACGCTTGGCTGATTTTCTTCCTCTATTTAGGTTAAATTAGTCATGGCATTCTAAATACCTTTTAAAGTTCCATATATACAAGCAGGGAACTCAAGTTCGTTTATATCAAATTTGAATAGCTTGCTTGTTTTCTTAGGTTCGCCTATTCTCTTAGACTCTCCCTTAAATGAGGTGATAATAAGGCATTCAATTGCTCCTTCAGTTCTATCAATGAACCCACTAATTTCCTTGATATAGTCTCCTTTTTCTGGGGCAAAGACCTCAACATTTCCATTACTATTAGAGCAATGCTGTCCTCCTTGGATAGTTCTGCCATCTCTAGTATAATATGTAGCCTGAATACCGCTTAGCTTATTATCAAGCTTCCAGACTTTTAGCGAAACAATCTTGGCCTTTAGATCACCTAACAAAGGTTGGTCGGAGAACTCGCGGCCTTTCTTGGCTTTTCCTCTTTCATCCTTTCTGAAACCCTTACTATTCATAGTTTCTCTTTCTGTTTCATCTTGATTTTCCCTCTTGGGTTCTGGAGATTTCGAACCGGATCTCTTTTGATCTTCATCAGCAGGATTGCTTTCTTTGCCAATAGGGGCTAATGCATGGTGTCTCACCATCTTAGTAAGTTCCTTAGCCTTAATAGCAAAAATTCGGATTTCCTAAGCAGTTCATTTTTTGTTCAAGACATGTACTTTTTCTTTCTCGTCAGCTTTTCTATTTATTTCTTCGGTTTCCCTTTCGACCTCAGCAATTTTCTTTCTTATTGCTTCAGCCTCTTTGTCATATGCAGCCTTTGCAGCATTAGCTGCTTTCTTGAGGATTTTGAGATGATTCTTTAGCTCAGCATACTTTTCTTCTGAGAGCTAAACACTTAGTTTTATTTCAATCTTCTATTACAACAAGCGGTTCATCTTCAAACTCTTCAGAGTTTTGTTTCCAAGGTAGTGTGGATTTCTTAAGTTTATCCTTGGAATCTAAAGTCTTCTTTTCTCCAATTATTTTTGGAATTGGAGTCTTATCATTATCCGGGTTATATCCAGTCTTTTGGATGACCTTCTGAAGTTTAACTTCAGCTGCTTGGATACGCTCTTCTCTTTTTCGAAATTGAAGTTGGGCATTTTCGTCACGTAAAGTTACTTCCCTGATTTTATCACGAAGTGTTCTGATCTGCTCAGTTAAGAAATTTACCTATAAAGTTAGGAATTCAATATCACTCATACGGAAGATTGGGTTTCACTTTCTTTCCTTATACTGTCAACTTCTTTTTCTTTTTGTTTTAGAGCCTTTTCTAAGTTCTTTTTCTCAGCTATTGCTTTCTGGAGCTCTGACTCTTTCTCCAATAATTTATCCTGAAGCTTGTAATATCTATATTCTCAGATATTATGAGATCAAATTACTTATCAGAGTTAGCTTCATTCTCGATTTTTTGTTTCATTGTCTTAAGGTCTTTCTGATAAGTAGCCAATGTTTTGTTGGCATTTTCGATCTCCTTTAATAGTCCTTTCTCTACGGAATAAGATAGGTTTATACCCTCAATTACCTGAAGTATAAGATCCACGGACAATAGTATCGACTGTCTTAACAGCTGGTTTATCGTTTTTTCTCTTTTCTATTAATTGATTCAGTTGGCCTGTAAGCTCTCTAACTTCCCTCTTGAGTTTTTGGTTTTGATTCTTTAGCTTTTCCAAGGTTTGTCTGGAATCATAAGAGTCTATACTCATAAAAGTTTACTTCTTGTCAGCCTTGGGTTGAGAATTGTTGAACTCTCCTCCGTCAAGATTTTCGTCTCCATTCTTGATATCATTTAACATATTATTGTGGTTGACATTCTTAGAATCATTAATATTAGCCAAATTGGTAGAGAGTCCGACTGAGTCATCTATGTTGGTTTTAATGGCGTCTATTCAGGTTAGTTTAAGAGTCTAGAATGAGTTACCGATATCGGTCATATTATTACGCCTTGCAAATAAAGATAATTAATATTATACCAGTTACAACAAAACATCTTTTTTCAAGAAAGTGAAATCTGTATAAGTGCTGAAGTCAAGATCGACTGAGAAAACTGAATATAGTGATCTTTTATTAAGACTGGACTTTGAAATTCTGTTAATATTAACATGCATTTTTTCTTTCAATTGCTATCTCGAGATCTTTGACTGCTATTTCTTCACAGATTACACTATACAATTTTTGGCTCATTTTACCTCTTAAATCTAACGAATTTGTTGATATTAGGTGGAAATATTAAAATTCACTATTTCGTGGATTTTACAATTCAATAAAGTTGTTAAGAACACAGCTTAAGTCACTCAACTTTTACTTAAGTGTAATTTAAAATGCTTGGTCATAGAATAGTCCATACTACGATGATCATTTTATAGCTCTTTACCAGAAAAGAATAGCATTTGTCTTTGAATTAAAATCCCAGTCTGGGCTAATATCATTTCTTGAGATACTAACATTATCATAATCGTCCCCATTTATCAAGATCGCTTCACCTCTTAATTTATATATCTTATTGTCCTGAGGTTTCACAAGAAGTTATTTCTAATTTATAATTTGCTCAGTTAGAAGCCCTATACTAGGGATTTAGTAAGTGGAAATCCTCCTTTTCTTGGCACAACTTTTTACACTTGTCCCTTCTTTTAAATGATAATTGGGCAAATATGTTGAGCGGATTATCTTGTATTTTTCTGACTTATTGACAAAAATCAAATGCTGATGATCTCTCATTTCTGTCCACTCTGTAATTTTTTTCTTATAGACTCTGAACCTCTGAACAGTATCAGTTGTCTCAACTTGAAGGATGTAGTTGTCCCCTTGTGTGGTCTCAATAGTAATCTTTACCATGTTTGAATTCATTTTTCATGGTGGTTGTTTACTTTGTGGTTTTTAGTTCAAATCCATTCCTTAACAAATTGAAGTCTTGCTCCTAGTAACAATCAAGAAGTAGAGATAAATTCTGTTCATTAGTCTCGAAATCTCAAAATCTACTAGATCGGTTTTGATTAAGATATAGTCATGCAGTATTGTGATTTTTTTTATTATCTAAAGGGCTTTTGTAGTTAGAATTAATTCAGATTAATTCAGTTTTCTTTCTTCAACGGAATATTTAAATGGATGAGTAAGTAGGAACAATGTTAAAAGTATTACGCTCTTTCTTAAGATGAAGATTGTATATATACTTTATAAGAAAGTAACTTGAACTTGAATTTCCTAAATAAATCTAAAGCTGAATGCGCTTCTAGACGCGTACCACCATATGAATTGTTGAGTCTCTACAGATGCCATAATCACTCAATACTTTTCCATCTTCAATCAATTTTCCCGCAAAAATAAGTCTTATTTGTCCAACAGGAAGCGCTTTTTCTGCTGCTATCATTCTTTTCACATATCCCACAGTATCGAGTGCATCAACATGCAAGGTGAATTTCTCTACTGATGTTTTTATATGGATTGGCATTCCTCCTTGTCTCAGCTTGACTTCTATAACTGACCCATCTTTCATGTCAAAATCTGAGAGATATTCAGATGAAATTCTCTTGAGATATTGAGGTTGACCATCAAGAACAAATCTTAATTGCTCTTCATTGATACCTTCAAGCTCGTTTACCTTCTTCCTAACTACAGAAATGCGATCATTTTTCCCAACTTCTATAGTATGCTCATTCCCATTGAACATTTTGAGCTTAATCTTTATTTTCTCGGAGTCCATGATAGTCAAAATTGTTTAAAATGTATTTTTAATTGTAATTTGAGCTTAATTAAGAAATATGTCTTTATATTCGTTCTGATCAAAAAATGGCAGTGTATAAAAACACTGTATAATAAGCTCAATTTTTTGCAATTTGTCCTTCTCGAAGAAATTTTGATTAACTCTTTCTATTTGTCGTTATGCTTATTATAGTGGTAAGGTCGTTTTGAAAGCAATCTTTTATTGACTATCTTTTGTATTTGTCATGAGAGGGATGCTATTAACACTAGAAATGCCTTCTCAAATGACGGAATGTGGGTAATGAGTTTCTGAGAAAAGTTCGTACAAAAATCGAATATGAAAAATCTATGGACCAAATAATTGCTTTTCAGAATATAAAAACCTGGATTATTGGTATATGGTAATAAAGTATCTTGACTTTTTTGTCAGTTCCTGACATGAGAGATTCATCAATAGTTCATGTGAGTATTAGCGAAAAAGTGTTAGGCAAATAATTGTAAAATTTCTTGTGATCAGATAAGATACTCATATGATATGGTAATTATTACTTCTTGAGTTAGAGACTTAATCACATGACAATAGCTTAATTTGGTAAATTTTGTTGGCAACTTTTTATAGAAATTATCAAAGTTTGAAATTTATTTTACGATGATATTTCACATATTTTCATCATACAGATTGTAGACAAGCTAGAACAGATAAGATATACCCAGTCTATGTCCACAGAACCATCTCAAATAAATAAGGAAACTAATCATGAGAGCAACCGATTTGGTAGTCAGGAAATGAAAGAAAAAATCATAATTTTGGTTTTTTCTTGTGCAATGGTCTTTGGAAACTACTATTTGTATGACTTACCATATGCTGTTCAAAACAACATGCGAGCCCAATACCCTGAATATTCTACGGATCAATTCCAACTTTATTTCAATGCACTTAATACAGCATATAATGTTCCCAACCTAGTTATCCCCTTTATTTTGGGTTATGTTGCCGTTCGGATAGGCACAAGGAAAGTTATAACTTGTACAGCAATTATAATAGCTATAGCCTCAATTATCATTGCCTTTGGGTCATTCTATAGATCCTTTTTCATAATGATTATGGGTAGGGCTATCTATGGAATTGGAGGTGAAGCCTTGCTTGTAAGTCAGTGGGCTTTTCTTAATGAATATTTTCCCCCTGAACAAATTGGATTTGTCTATACAGTTTCAACAGTGTTATCTGCAGCAGGGGAAGCGGCTGACATTTTCTTGAGTCCAAGGATTGCAAGCTGGTTTGGTTCAACCACCCATGGAGTCACAGCGAGTTTTTTATTCGGATCATTACTGTGCTGGCTTGGAGTCATTGTTAGGTTTTTATTAACAATTTTTGAGAAAAAAGCCCAAGCAAAACCATTGGATCTCTCTACTCACTATGCTCAGTTATCACAGAGAGAGTCCCTGACTAAGAGCTCCAAATTAGTCATCATGTTTGGGACCATTACAATGATAGTTGAATATGGATTTTATTACTACGCATCCATTTTTCTTATTCAAAAATGGTTCTCTGATCTAACTGATGATAAAGCCCAAATTCTTGCAAGTAATTATATCTCCCTTTCTGACATGATTCATGGATTTTCAATAATCTTATTGGGGCCATTATCAGACCGATACAACTTATCTAAACATTATGCAGTACTTTCTCCTGTGTTGTTTGCGGTGTCTTTTGTCCTGGCAACTTTTATGTGGCCAACAGTTCCTTTCATTATCTATGGAATTGCACAGGTTTTAGGAGAGGTTGCATTGTGGTCCTGTTTATCATTTTCACTTCCCACAAAGCAGATAGCTTTGGCAACAGGGTTAATCTATTGCATTGATGATGGATATATTGCAATAGCTCAGTATGTGAATCAATTCATTTGTTGGGTCACTGGAAGTTATGATGCTCCCCTATTTTTTTATATTGGAGTAAGTGCAATAGCTCTTATTGGTGTCTTTCTCTATTTGGGTGAACAAAGAAAAATCAAAAAAGATGAGAAGGTAAATGGTTTAGCTCTCCAACCTTTATTGGATGAGCAGCCTATGAGTACAGAATAAGAAGAGACTCTTCATACTAATAATATTCTGAATCAGATTTTAGATGCTTCATGTGTTATAACTTACATCTTAATTAAAATGAATTCACAAAGATATGGCATAGCTCACACAATAATTTTGAGTTGTTTAGTAATTTTGTAATTCATTTTTTACACTATAAATCTTAAAGGGCAAATTTTCATCCAGCCATTGATTCATTCTTGTACATTGTGAGTGATAGTGGTCCTAAAGCTAAATCATCATGGAAGAAAACAAAATGTAGTTTTAGATGTGAAACAATCATGGACTTTTAACATTATTTCTCCAATTATTTTTATTTTGAAAATTGATGTCTTTTTTCAAGAGATACAGTAGAGCAATTATTTGTGCCTTAGTCTGTGCAAATGCAGATTACTGGCTCTATGAGTTACTTAAGCTTGGCAATTTGATCGTTACTAAAGATCTGACTGCCATTACAGTTAAGGATACATTCACAGGATCTTTTTTATTTCCCAACAGCATTCTCTTTCTTCCCATCTTGGGAGGGATGCTGATTGACTATATTGGAGTGATTCCTGTCCTCAGGTACTTGACAATTACTCTTCTAATTGGTGCAGTAATTCTTATTAAAGCAGTAACCTCTGGAAGTCTGTGGATGTATATGATCTCGGCTTTATTCCTTGGCTTCTCAGTTGAATTGATTAACATCGCAACTTATATTTATCTTGCCAACACTTATCTTACAAAGACTAAATCTATAGAATACTTTAGAGTTGCCATTGGAATATATTTAATCTTGGGATATATACTATCATTTATTCCTGTTCACCTTCCTCCAGAGATGATAGGAATTTGCATCGGAATTGGCCTGATTGTGATTTCTGTCTTATTGGGGAGTTATTTACAGACGAAGCCAACGGAGTATATTGAACGCATGTCTTTCGACAGCTCTCATAGCTCTTTACTGTCTTCTATAGTGTCTGATCAAGGCTCTATTCACTTTCAAGAGGCACTGATTCGAGAGGAAACATTTACTCAGCATAATGACAAATTTGAGACAGCTGAACCCAAAGGATTTTGTCAATTTCTCAAAGAGTTAACTTGGCCTCGATTGCTCATTATATTGTCTCTTGGGATTTGGGTCGGGACTTTCACTTACTTGAATCGGATTGCAAGTATCACTTATATCTATGAGAAATTCATCACTAACTATTATTATTTTTTTCAGTCAGCATTTCTTATTGCTGCGGGGCTCTACCTAACTTGGAAGAAATTTTATAAGAAAAAGGTGCAAAGATTTATTAAGATGGGGTTAATTTTGGATTTTCTTTTGCTATGCATTCTGGGAATAGGATTACCAAAGAGCGTTGGGACTTCTTTTTTCATGACAAAATTAGCTGCAAGCAGCTTAACCTATGCTATGATACTTATCTCAATTCCTTTCTATTTGAATTTCCAAGTCGAATCATTTGGGAAAGCTTGTGGAATATATAGGTGGTGCTCGTGCTGTCAACAATTTTTGTCAAGTGCTGTGCTAAGTTCTACCTATAACTTTGGTTTCTCTGATATTCAGTACGATATCTCTTTCATGCTGCCTATAATGT
>Ga0065720_1019570_pt1 | contig 23295 bp, 19 predicted proteins | sample Thericmetagenome_FD_59107 | JGI IMG/M metagenome (GOLD analysis project Ga0065720, IMG submission 59107) | Thermophilic microbial communities from the Joint Bioenergy Institute, California, USA of rice/straw/compost enrichment - eDNA_2 v2... | ecosystem: Engineered > Solid waste > Grass >... | reverse complement strand
TGAACTTGGCATGACGGGAGAATTTTAACAGAATACACCTAGGAACATAGTATCTTAACCTACCAAAGAGGATATAGAGGTTCGGAACTGAGTAAAATTTTTGATGAAGAAACATGAACAAATCAAATCATATAAAGCTGAGATGTCCTTTTTTCCGTTGCTTTCATAGTTTCAAAGAACTTGGCCAACTCAAAATGTCTTAGTCAAATTTGATTTCAATATTATCAAAAGCGGATAAATAAATTATCTTTCAAAAAGGATTTTTCGACCATCTCTATGAAACTGGATTTACTTGACGTGAACTTCCTTGCTGTTTTCGTAGCCTCTATTGTTGGCTATGCCTTCAATATGATTTGGTATGGACCTCTTTTCGGCAAAACATGGCTTAAATTCTCCAAATGGGATCCCGAAGAGCTCAAAAAGGTCCCTCCTAAGTTGATGCAAATAAAATTCGCAATTGGTTACCTCCAGCAGATTGTTCTCTCTTATTTCCTTGCTGTCTTCCTAACAGCCTTCAAAGCTGAGACCTTTGCTCATATTCTTGGATTTTCATTTTTACTTTGGCTTGCTTTTGTTGCTGTGATTGCTTTCAACAGCGTACTTTGGGAAAACCACTCTGTCCCTTTCTACACTATTAATGTTTCAGCCAGATTAGCCAATTTCTGGGTTTTATCTACAATCTATTTCGTTGTTAAAAATTTTGCTCAGTAAGAGAATATATTCATATCCTATACCATATTACCAATTCCAAATGGACAAGTGAATAATTAGCAAGTCCTCTCTAAGACATTTTTGAATAAAGTTAAAAGACATATCTTCTTTAGTGAAATTATAAAAGGTTGAAACTTTGACAAAACCTGCATTTATTTCTTTCTAGCAAGGCAGAAGCTTATTAGACTTATAATTTGGACCTTTAAGGAAGTTTGTAGTTTATTTTATCGTATAGCGAAGCTAAATTAATTTGGGAGATGAGTACTTATTCGAGAACTGATGAGCACATCTTCAATTTCGACTGGACTACAGTTGTCAAAGCTTTATGGAATAAGTATCCTCACAAAGATATGGACTTTGTTATCTACAACAAAGTGGTTGATCTGAAATTGCTCGATGAAGATACTATCTTGGTCAAAAAGATCATGTACTGCAAGAAATACTTTCTCCTCTGGAGCTATACTCTTGAAGAGACAAAAATAAACTTCAAGAACAAGATTCTAGACCTTGAGACCAAGCTCATAGCGGCCTCCAAGGCTTTTCCACAATCAGGAATTGAAAAGATTTCTTATTTCCAACTCCCAGACAAACCAGGATGCACCCTATATACCAAGTACATCGAAAGTAAGTCTACTGTCTCCAAGTACTATCACAAGCTCGGCTCTAGCTTCCAAAAAGGATGTGAAATCATCGAAGAGAAGTGCAGAGAGATTCTTAACGACAAGAATAAGTAATCACGCCTTTGTCTTATTCTTTGAAACTGAATTGAATAGAAAAATAGTATTCATTGACATTTCATACAATATGACTGTCACTGCTATACATATACCTCAAAATCTTCTCTCTCTATTATTTATTATACAAGCACAGTCAAAAATATGGGAAAATAATCTTATTAGCCTCCCAAGGATTGCATCTGTCCTTAGTCATCATCATTACCATCATCAGCTTCATTTTCTTCTTCCTCAGGTTCTTCCGCTTCTTCTTCTTCCTCCTTTTCATCCTTGTCTTCCTCTTCTACTTCTTCTTCTTCTTTCTCGACTTCTTCTTCTTGTTCCTCCTCCTGTTCTTCTTCCTCATTTTCTTCATCTCTTTGTTCTTCTTCCTCATCTTTCTTTGATTTCTTTTCACTCTCTTTTTGTTTTTCTGTCTTAGTTTTATCCTTATTCTTCTTGTCTTTATCAGCCTTCTTTTCAGCAGGCTTTCCTGTAGGTTTCTCGCTGGCCTTCTCTGACAGTTGTGTCTTGTCAGGGGAGGCACTAATCTCTGAAAGTTTATCCTTAGCAGCCTTCTTTTTCTTGTGGACAATGACTGGGGAGATTTTCTATAATTTTAGTGAAATTTGAACATTATTACCACTTCATCACTCTTGATATCATCAGCATTGGGATCAAAGATATTATTATTTGGGTGCTTTTTCTTCTTTTTTTCTCCTTCGTGATTATCGTAGTCATTTCTAGCAGTAATCTGTTCTGAGGATTCGTCAGACTTAGGCAAGAGCATCTTCTTGTGCTCAGTTTTATTCGAGAAGAAGGAGCCCTCTTCCTTTGTTCCCATATGGTAGCTAATAGCATCACTGGGCTGAGCTCTAAGATCGCTGAGGGTTGGACTTAGGGCCTTCTTTTCATCATTATAGTACTGATTTAAAGCTTCTTTTGAGTAGAGCATAGAGTCAGCTTTGGAGCGAATAATAACTCTTCCACCCTTGGCAGGAGGGCTTTGGAAGATATTGTGTTTAGAACGAATGTCTGAAGAAGACTCATTACCTCTTCTGTTGATCTTGGGAAGAACAACCCCGGAGTCTGAGGGAGAGAGTACTTTCTTAAGTCTTTCAAGCTCGTTTTCTTTGGTGCGAATCATGGTCTTTGAAGACTTTAGCATTTCCTTGAGAACGTTGATTTCAGTATCTTTCTCTCTAAGTTTCTTTTCATGCTCTTGGAAATTATTTAAAGCCAAGAAGGAGTACCTTTGACTTGTTCTTCGATAATTTTGTTGAGTTTCTGACTGGATGCTTTGACTTTTTGTCTCAAAAGATTTATCTAATAATTTTATAAGGAACTAAAATTATAGTACTTCCTCCATCATTCTGATCGCAGCTTGGTCTTTCTTGATAATATCAGCATCCTTGTAGCTTACAATATCTTTTAGCTCATGTATTGTTCCAGTAAGTTCCTTGACCTGACAACTGAGTTCTGACAAATTATTTGACTCACCTTCTTTTGAAGATTGTTTTTCTCATTTCTAACTTCTCTGAGTTCTATCTCTTGCTGTTTATTTTGCATTTGGAGCTCTGCAATCTGGTTGCTAGTTCCCATGATTTTCTCTTGGATTTGGGCAAGTCCATCCTTCAAACTGAATGTCAATTCTTCAAGCTTGGAATTTGTTCTATTACTATTAAACACATTTTTGGTTTTTACTCTTCAAGATCCATGAGCTTTCTCTCTTGTTCAACTAAGAGGCTCATCTTGTCATTATTTTGCTTTTCCAAAGCCTTCAGTGTGACTTGAAGCTTTGTGATTTCTTTATCCTTTTCAGCAGTAACTTCCTGGATCTTAGCCTCCAGTTCTGCCTGTCCAATCATATTTTGGCGATCTTTCTCAAAGGCATCTACCCTTTCTTGGAGCTCTGAAAGCTTTCTAAAAAATTAGAGTCACGTTTTTTTGAAATACTTGTTTCTCTCTTCAAGGTCCTGCTGAAGCTGGGCTATTTGCTTTTGTTTTTCCTGAATTTCTTGCATATGCTCTTTGATTGTATCAAGGTAGGCTTGTTCCCTAGAATTGGGTTCTTTGGCTTGTTCACCACCATTATTATTGTTGTTGTTGTTATTATTTTCTTTTTCTTTTTCATAAGCTCTGATTTGTTCATAAAGGGTTTTGATATTTTCCTATTTTATTACTATACAAGATCTCATAGATCTACTTTAAGTTTCTGAATTTCATTATGCTGTTCAGCTTTTTCTTCAGTGGCCTGATGAAGAGCTTCTCTCAGCTCCTTAATAATTTCTTGATCGCTCCTAAATAAATGATATTCTTATTTTTGTGTTTTACTTTTCCTTATTCTCTTCTTCAGGAGTTGGGTGTTCTTCCGTAGTTACAGGTTCAGAAGATTTATTTTTTAGCTCTTCATATTGAGATTCGAGCTGTTCATATTTAATTCTGAGTTCATCATATTTATGCTGAAGAAGCCTGGGTTGTTTAACATTGAATGGAAAATTATTACTCATATTCCTCATCTCTTTCTTTCTTTTTTCTTTTATAGTCAGTGACTTTCTCATTGAGTTTTTCATTTTTCTAGACATAAGCAAAAAAATATTCTTTAATTAATACTTCATCAGCTAAGGCGACTTCAACTTCTAATTCCTTGATTCTCTTCTTTAATGAGTCAACATCTGTTTCTAATTTGGACTTCTCCTAACACTTTAAAATTTTTAAAGACTATCCCACTTTCAGATCCTCAGATTGTCTTCCAATTTCGTGGTCTTTTGCATCTAAGTCATTCTTTAAATTTCTGATTTCATCTTGAACTATTCACAATATCGAATGGTCAAATTACCCTCAAGTTCTTCGATCTAGGTTATGTTAGAATAAGAAATTCACAATTGTACTTTTTTGTCTTTGTCTGCTACAAACCTAGCAAATTCCCCTTTTTCTAGGAGTCCGATTCTAAAAATCTTGGGATTTATATTAATAATATACTTACTTCTCATTAAGGGCTATAATCTGCTTATCTCTAATTAGGATCTCGTCTTCCTGGCGCTGGAGGACACTAATAAGACTTTCTTGGTTGGGTTTTTCCTAAAAATTTTTAGGAGGGGAAAATTGTAACTTATACAATCTTATTTAGCTCCTCAAGCAATTTCTGCCTAGATTTTATCTCAGTTTTCAACTGAGAAAGTATATTCTCTTTATCTTTAATCTCTTTATCAAGATCCTTGACTTTGTCCTTTTTGTCTAACTCGTAAGATTGCGATACACATTAATACCTTGTCCTGACATTATTTTTTATGTAATAATAATTCAATTAGTTTGTATTGATTGAAGTTTAGGAGTGTTTTAGAGAAATTCCTCAAGAAAGAGCTATTCAAAATCCTGAGAAGATGAAATCGAAGCTACACTATTTTAATACTTTCAAACGAAGAGAGATATTAATTTGAGCACTGTTAAAATATTGTATCAATAGGGGAAAATTAACACTATTATATGAAGTCCTTAAGGTTGTGAGACAGCGAGATAAATTAGATTTAGTCCATAATAAACATGCATAAGTGAATATTAAAATAAGGGAAATGAAGATAGCTGTGATTAATGGACAAAAATAGACTCATCATTAAAACTAAATAAAAGATGCCGAAAATTGTTTAGGTTATAAGTCATGGTAATATATACAAGGGAATTAAAACTAAATGGTTAAAGAAAAAGTTAGTTTTGTGCTATGTAGGTCTGTTGGATTTTCTCAAGTTCAAATTTAGTTTCTTGGAACAAATGGTGGATGGATGATAGTTTACTCCTGATTAACTCGATCTTTTCCTTAGCCTGCATTTTCACAAAATCATGGGGAAGCAACTCTGATTTACATTTAGCTTTCTCCATTGCAACAGGCTCGTTATTAGTATTGAAATTAAAACCATGTTGTCTTTGGTACTCCAGGAAGTCTTCAGTTTGGTCGAATGACTCACCATAGAGCTTAGTATTTACAAGTTGATAGTCAACAATGGCTGTTTGATTTTCTGGTTCAGATTTGCTGTAGTAATTTCTAAAGAGGTCGTGGTCGTCATAATAAATTGTTTCTTTTTCTTTTTGGTTTTTGCTTTCATTATCACAGTTAGCATAGCCTACACTAGAGTCCCAAACCTGGCTGTTTATAAAGTTATCACTTTCAAAGGTGTCAGCCTTGGATTGTTGGATTTTCATGTTCTCTTGTTTCTTCTGATTTTCAATTTGGTTGATTTCAGCCAAATAGGCATTTACTAATCCCCTCTTTTTGATAAATGAGTAAAATCTGTTTTTGATCATGCTTGGAGTTCTCCTAGGGAAAAATTTTGAAATAGTATCCCAATTGGATCCATAAATCTTATAATACTTAACGATAGTTAAGTCTTCTTGATGAGTAAATCTGGTCTTCTTAGAAGGGAAATGTTCCTTAAGTGCAGCATATCGCTCCTTAAGGAACTTGGTGGTGATAGCAGGGTTGTCGAAGAGCTTAGCGACCCTTTTCCAACTACAATTGCATTCTCTGGCATACTTGATCAAAAGCTTGTCATACTGATCGTCCCAGAATTTTGGGGTTTCAGTGATGGCAGCCTTTTTACTCTTCTTGTTAATTGGAGCAGTAAGTCTGTCGAGCTCTTCTTCATAGTTACCACGGAAGGGTCGGCCATATATAGGAGAATCATCATTTTCAAGGAAGATTTCTGTGTCGTCGCTGTGGGTTTGTTGTTCATTTTGAGAGGAGACTGCATCAGGGCTTAATTTGGTGGAGGCAGAGGCATCATGTTCTTCGGTTTCTCTGTATTCTTCTGGGAATGCGGAAGATCCTTTTGAGCTAAATTTCTTAGCCCATTGGTCTGCTGCTTTGTTCATGAAGTCGAAAAATCCATTTGGGGTATTGAAATCTTTTTCCTTTTCAGGATTAGAGATTTGGATATCGACTTGAGGTCTGATGTAGGAGATAGGAGTTTCATACTGGAGGTGGTAATTGTTTTCGAATTCATTTTCATTTTGAGCTTGAATTAAAGAGCTTGTTCTTTGAGAGCTGAAAGTTTGTAATTGGGGACAGCCAAGTTGCTCGGAAGATAGGTCGGCACAACTGGGGTTAGAGAAGATTTGCTTACTGTTTAGTTCAAAAGTGAAGTCACAAAGATCTTTAGCACAGGAAACATAATCTAATTTATTGTCATAATTAGAAATAGGGTTGTCGTCATATTGAAAGATAGGATCAAAGAAGAACTGTTGCTGGATAAGAGTATCTTCTTGTAGGAGATCTTGTTGCATAGGATATGAAAAGAAGGACCTTTTTGTAATGCTTTTATTTTTTTTATTAATATTTTGTCAAATTAGTACTAATATATCAGATTGCGTTAGTCTGAATAAATTACAACCTTTAAATTAATATGCTTTAATAGGAAAGCAGAAACTGACAGTCTTAATTTAGCTTTTCATCGGGTTCCATCTGCTAAAATTAGTTTTTATAATGAATCCTTAACAGAATTCGTCATACTAATCCTTGGTTTTACTAAATTCCTTTTTATCACTCTGTTCCAATAACTTTGTCTCCTTCCTGATTTATATATTTATCTTGTTTTTCCCTCTATTTCATTTAGTTAATCTACTGACCCTTCCTCTACTCATTCCTAAAACATGGTTGAAATAGGTTATCGTGTAGTTAGCCTCATAAAGCCCACAATGGGACTTAGCATTGAAATCTAACGAGGTTGGAAATCACATCTTCTAGAATGGATTCAAATAGTCTAGTGTAATTATCATTACGTCCAGAGAAATTCTATAATCTTTAACCAAAAAACCTTCTCAACCTCTACTTAGAACTCTGGGGCAATTTCAGTCTTTCTCAGAAAAATTCCTGATGACTCCATTTTAAACCTTCTTTCAAATTATTTCTGGAATTGTCCCCATAGTCATTGCCAAGAAGTCCTTTCATAAAATACAGAGTGTGAGAAACTCATGGGACATCTAGGGCTCTAGGGGCATATCTTGAATATGCTCAGCAATAAAAACGATCCAATTTGATAAATTCGTGAAGTAAGACTTTTAAGGAAAATCAAATATAATGATGGGAAAAGATATTTCCTGCATAGACCTGTGTATAAGAATAATAGTGAACTTAATCCTTATCAGACTACCTTGGATAAAAACAAAAAATTTTGATACCTTTAGAATAAAAAATGTTTATTCTAAAATCAGATAGGACAAAAAGATACAGGGCAATATCTTCTTGGTCCTCTAAGGAACAAGATTTAATCAGATTTTCTGGTCTACTTTCTTCCCCCGAGGAAATACATTCAATATTGCGTTTCTATCAAATTTATTCCTAACTCTAAAGGGTTGACAAAATTGAATTTAACACAGAACTCCAACATATCTACATTGTTAAGTTTGTCTAAAAAATTTATTCTTAAGATAAGTCCAAAATCCCTCTCTGGCTGAGAATTTACTAGGAACTGGTTCCGTTTGTATGACTTCATCATAAGATTTTGAATATTTCAATTATTGCGACCTGTGATGCTAATAAGCGGCAGGAGCTTGTACTGATAATGAACCCCAACAGGAGAATACCTCGAGAGATACAAGCTTCTCTTGAAGTGTTTCTAATAGTAGTCTAGACCAAGATTCTAAAGAAAATAGAGAGATTAATGATCAAAAGGTTTGGAAAGTTCTTTATTCCCTGTCGTTGCCCGACAAAAGAAGTTCTTGACGGCCTTGAGTCAAACTCTAGAATCCAAGTGGGTTTTCTAAAAAACTTACAACTTGATAATTATGTATGTTACTTATATTTTTATGCATATATTTCGTTAATCATATATTGTCAATTCTTTTTGTAGAAAACTTCACTGATGTGGTTCCGTGAGATTAAGATAGGAGTGTTTCAAACTTAACAAATCATTATTTGGTCGGATGAGTAAACTTTGGGAATACTTTTGAAAGTTAAGCTGACTCTATATTTTAATTTATTGCCTTTGAAATTAAACAGTAGTGATCCCAGTTGCTATGGATCCCATTCTTTATGAAATACTGGGGAATGATGATCATGAATTCCAAACAAGCACCAAAGTACATTATATAGAACTTCTTTGAATCATGAATAGACTGAAGAGGAAATAAAAAAACTGACACTTGAAGAAAATATGCCAGAAGTCAAGCGAACTATTCATATCCTCAGTCGTGGTCAACCAATACAAAAGATTTCTGTACTCTTTGCCAGCCCAAGTCATACTCATCACTTTTTTAGGTTTATATGAATCTGCATAAGATATTACTTGAGCCGGAGGCATTCAACAAAGTTTTGCCGCTTGTCAGTGTAACAACAGAGCAGGGACAAATTTATTCTAATTTGAATAGGAAGAACTTCTCAGCCAGAACGAAGAAATTCAGAAGGAAGCAGCCTATAGTCTTATCAAGTTCTTGAAAAAGAACGTATTAAATTGTAATGATTCAGTTAGCCTGTTAGGAACTTGACAAAAACCAAATTTTGCAAATATTCCGTATATGTACTACCATCCTCAGAACATGGAATCAAGCCGTTCTGGATGCCTGGTCTCTATTATACAACGAAATAATACAAAAAATCCCATATAGTGATATTGCCAAAGAATCTGAAGATACGCTGCTTTCCCTATCCGAACAATCCCAGCATACTATGAGCAAGTATATCGCAGCAAAGATTATAGGATACATAGCTGAGGTACTATTCAGCATACTAACAATTTCAATTCTGAATAGAATAAAGTCGAAAATCCTGGCTTACTCTACGATAGAGCCAAGATTCTCTGCCAAGACCCTGATCCAGAAGTCAGAAGAATAATGGCTATGGAAGTAATGACCAAGGTCTGTCATACTGTGGGAACCGACATGACAGAGAATAAATATTTGGAGAAGGTGACCCTTAAATTCATATGACTCATGGAATAGATCTTTGAATTATTATATGACTCTGATCAACAAGTCAAACTAGCAACCATTGACACTCTTGTTGATATCCTGGACATTCTGAGCGAAGAATTCAAGGAAACTAGAATGATGAACGTCTTTATGGAATTAATGTCAAGTGTTAATGAAGAAGTCATGAAGAGAATGTCTTTTCATGTTGGAAGGATTGTCCTCCAGGTAGCGCTACCAAGATAGCAATTTAGTAAAATTTTAGAATGAGGATATTCTCTCGAAAAACACAACCACAATGGCTCAGATTCAGAAAATATACAAGGATACGTGGGGCACCCATAAGAATCCAGAAATCAGAAAAAACTTCATATATAACTTGCCGTATATGATACAGACCTTTGAGAATAGAGATTATCTTAAGGGCCTTTATTTGAAAGCTCTTAGAGATAATGACAAAAATATTAAATATTGTGCTATTAGCTTTATTCATGAAATTTCTAAAATCCTTGGACCAGATGAAGCTGTGAACAGTTTTAGCGAAATTTTTGAAAGTCTTTTGAAGGAAGATGATCCTAAAGTTAAAGAAAAACTTGTTAAAAATTTCCATGAAGTTGCTATGGTCTTCCAGTCGAAGACTGATGATAAATATGAGGACTCTAAAGATCAGAAAGAAGTAAAACAGAGAGGAATTAAACTGAAAATTTTAGATGCTAAAAGCAAATTCTAAAGACATTAAAGATCTTTCCAGCCTATTTACCCAGATCATTGCTTTTGGAGATAGCATTGTGAATATGAATTCCTGGAGAAACGAATATACTTATTTGGAAAATCTCAAAAAGTAATTAAAATCTTGTATATAATTGAATGATTAGGTGTATTGAATTCTTTGACATCAGAGAAATAGCAGACAAATATGTTACATTCTTGTTTGGAAGAATATCTAGGGGTATCAACGAGGTTAGAGCCCTCGCAATGGACCATTTGGTTCTATTTCTCCAAGACTGTCATGTGAGCCAAATCACAGCCAATATAATTAAGAGAATTGGAACTGAATTCCAATCTTCTCCAACATCTCTAAACAGAGTTCGTTTTCTTGAGATATACAAAAAGCTTACCGATGTATTCTCAAGAAATTTCCTCAGGAACCACAAATTGAATGACTTGGCTATTAAGTTAGCAAGTGATAAGACTTCAATAGTCAAGAAAAAATTCCTTGAAATCGCCTTTAATCTCAGAATTATGCTCAGTGATGAAGAGGATGGAATTTTATTGGTGCAATTAAGAGAAGTACTGAATAGGCTATGTAATGACAAAACTAAGGATATTGCAAAGGTATAATGAAATTAGGTCTGAGTAAAATAATAGCTTGCAGTAGAAGTGCAAAAGGAGCTCAATTCCTTAACTTCATACTTCTTTGAGGACATCGAAGAAAAGGATGCAAAGAAGATGGAACGTGAAGAATGCCTAAAAATTAAAGAAGAAAAGGAATTTGATGAAATTAAGAAGAAAAGAGAAGAAGAGCTACAAAAGATGCAGGGAGACTATCCATTTTCATATGGATCTCTTATAGGCAACAAGAAGGTAACCCCATTAAGAATCATCTTCATTCGACAGACTACAAAGAAGTGGGGAAAAGATATTCCTCAGACAGGAAAAATTGGAAAAACGCCAACATTCTTCAGCCCTGGTACTCTGACACCAAAGCTCAAGGTTGGCATGGAAGAAACTGAGAAAAATAAAGCCAAGTAAAACAAATTCTCTACTTTCTCATTGTTTTAGGAGTATTGTAGGCAAAATGACTACTACAAATGGACTCAATTTGATGCGTAAAAAGTCAGAATCTACAGGAGGAAGCACTTCAGGAACGCCAGGAAATGGTAGCTTAGGGGATATTGATAAAAAAGTTTCGTCAATTGGCACAACAAAGGATCCTTCAAAGGATAAAAAATCGATTGTAGACTCACTGATCAGAAGTGACAGTGGCAAATCTGATGGTAAAGACACCAAAGCACAGAATAAGGAGAATACGACTAAAATAACAAAGGACCCAAAGAATATAACAGGGTTCAAGAAAAAATAGACTAAGTTACTTTTGTTGTGAGCTATACTTACATTTTATTTTTAATGTTCCAATCCTGTCTTGTACATTATGCCCAGCTCCCTAGGCTGACTGTTTGATTTCTTCTTAATTGTTTCATTGTAGCTCTATTATCCATATGCATCAATAATACATCCTTAAAATCAGTATTTCTTATACAAACAAATTTAAGTAATGATTCTATTAACCCCACTCTATCCTATCTCATGCCTTAGACCTACAGATAGGACAAAGATATTTGGCACTATTCAATATCTTAAGCTTCTTAGTTGGAATTCCATCACATTCAGCATGAATCCCTACAAAATTAATGACAATTATTCCGGTTTACAGAGATTGCAATTGTCACAACAAATATAATTTCCTTCATCTTCATCATCCACAACTCCATAACAAACTGGACAGTAGAGATCCTAATGGACTAAAAAAAAATAATATTGCTTATTACGTTCTTAAAAGCTTCCATACACTGACTGCAAAGCAAAAATTCTTTGTTCCAGAGATTTTTTTCTACGTTAGGGAAACCACGCTCTTTTGTGAGAGAACCCTTGCAACTTTTGCAATGTTGGCAATCGTAGCAGTACCAGTCCCCTTGTGGGATCTAATGATTAGTGATAGATATTTCAAACTATACGTCATTCAAAGGAGGAGATAGACAATCTATATGGAAAGCTCTGTCACAAATGTCACAAATAATCATTCGATTTTCATTTGTCTTTTGGTGACAGACAAAGCAAAGTTTACACTCACTGCACTGCCATGGATATCTATCAGCAACATCCTTGATAAGAGGTGGTATACAGCATTTTGCATGATATGTTCTCTCACACAACCTACACAAGAGGAAGTCCTCAGGATTGGACCTAATAGTAAATAACAAATATTAAAATTTTACGTCTTTCCACAGGACTCATAGTGACAAATTGGTTCAATATCCTCTCCGTCATTAATCTTAAACATTAATATATGAAAAGAGAGATTACGGATTGAAATTGAACAAAAAACATTAAAATTACAACCAATATTGAATAAAAAATTCCCAACCTGTCTATTTTTTCTGTTGTTAGAAAAGGTAGTTCTCCTTCTCCTTTTCTCGAAGTCCCTTAGAAAGTCAGGAATAATTAATCTTTATTTGACTGGTTTGCAGATGTAGAGCTGTTTATTTTTCCTATTAGCAGGCCTGTAGGCTCAGTCTGGACCTTTTTTGTGGGAACACTGCCATGCATAGCTTTCTTTTTTGGGTCTTTTTCATCGTCGAAATACCCTAGATAATATTCTAAGTCTTCGGGTTCTTGGAAAGTCTTATATTTTTCTTTAAGGAACTGTCTCTAGAAAAACGTTAGGCCATCTTTCTCTACATTATTATACTCTATCAAAAACTCTTTCATAGAATTTTCTATCCCTTCCTTTATACTCTCCTTCGAGAAATTCTATCAATGCATGTTGAATTTCTTTTTCCTATTGAAGATAATAAACCCCAGTTTCATAAAATTACTTACTTTAGCTGGCATCAAGGAGGCAGGATTAAGTTTGCAATAACAGATCTTCTTCTTAGTATATTGGCAATCTAGGCGGTAAATAATCAAAGCCAAAAATTACCTATATGGAAGATCTTTGGCGTATCGTGATCAGGGAATAGATTTTGGAGGATATATTGTGTTACTCCTTTGGGCTGGAACTTATCGTCCTCAGAGAGGTGTAGGAAAGCGAGATTGGAATAAAGATTCATATCAAAATTATTAATCAATTTCTAAAATCAGTCGAGTTATAGTCGTATCAAGATGGAAAAGAGAGCTCGTCAGCAAGAAGAGTTAATTAGAAAGGAAGTTGACCAAAACCCCTTTGAAGTTTTTGCAAGACTTTGTACTAAAACTGGAAAGACCGATTTTATTCAAAAGGAGGCTGCACTCAATTATCTTAATAAATACCATGAATTGATTAAAAACGGAGTTCTAGCTTTTCTTGGTGGTTCCGCTATAACTGGAGGGCTGGCATACTCGATCTTCCCAAAGAATTCCTTATATACTTCACTCTTTGTAGGAACATTCGCTTTAATTGGTGGTTCGATCGGAATTTCCTCTGTCAAAGATAAGTTAGCCTCACAAAAGTTTGAGTTATACCAAATAATGCAAGCGTATGGTGAATGGAGCTCAAACCCCAAAGTTATTAAAGCCTTAACAGAAAAATAATGATAATAAATTCATCTTGTTGTAGTGGAACACTATCTATCCTTAACTTTTGTCATGAGAACAGGGATAATATTAGATAATTAATCATTGGTTATTTAACATATCTGTCCAGGAAACAAGGATATAGTTTAGTGAAAGATTTCGTATGCATTTTTATTGTAGCCTAGAGAACGTCAGAGTATAGAAGTTCTGATTCTTGCCAGACTTTTAGAAAGAGCAAAATTTTTGAATATCTTTCTTAACCGAAAACAAATACAACGACAACAAGTCTATTAGAGATTAATAAATTTAAATTACAATATACTCGAAGATGAACAGCATCTTTGGCACTTCAGGCTCTACAAACGAACCCAAGAAATCCTTATTTAATGGAGGTCAGAATCCTAATGATCCTTCACAATGGACTGGTTCCCCCAATTTTTATACACCCCAAGGAAATCTCACTGATAAGAAATCAATTTTCGGTCAACAAAAGGATTTACAAGGATCAAACCTCGCTTCTTCCCAATTCGGAGGTCAAACCAGAACACCTGAAATAAATGATCCCTATTATAATCAGTCACAAGTAAAATCACGCTTTGGACCTCAGGACGATACTCGTATTAGTACTAATCAAGTCTTCCAGAACCCCATGTTCGGCCAACAACAGATCACTGGACAACCTCTCTTAAATCCTAATATAAAGGGAAACGAAAAGCTCTCATATTCAGTCACCCCAAATAATCTTCAACCCATGGGAGGATATCAACTTGGTGACATCCCCATGAGCCAATCTTATACCCCTCAAAGACCAGGGACTCTATCATCCACTCCTAATCAATATCCTCAGCAACAATACCAACAAGGAAACCTTCAAATGAATCCCACTGTCCAAAGATTAGCCCAGTCTAATGTTCTGATACCTCCTGAGATGATCCAATCCCAGTTAGCAAAGCAATCTGTTACTCTCAACGTTCAGATGAACAGGGCCAGCGTTCCCAATATCCAAGCCAGAGAGAGCACTATCGTTAAGGTCGATCCCTTCATGCAAATGAGCATAGGAGGACAACAAGCATATTTCCAAAATAAAAGAGTCGTTGTCACTGGTGCATCCAGTGGTGTTGGTAGAGCTGTCGCCATGTGGTATAGCATCTTGGTCCATTTTTTTTTAATATCTAGGTTCCTTAATGCTGGAGCTCAAGTTGCTCTCGTTGGAAGAGATCTTGAACCCCTCATTCTAATTGGAAAGCAATTCCCCAAGCAAGCTCTTGTTATTAGATGCGACCTTACAAAAGATGACCAACCCTACGATATGGCGACAACTGTCCTTAAGGAATTTGGAGGAGTTGATATTCTTATTAACGCAGCTGGTAATAAGAATATGATCTGTTACTTACACCTTAGGTATCCTCGTTGAAGGTGATATCAAGAAAACTTATCCTCATGATTTTGACTACATGATGGATGTGAATATTCGTGCTGTCTTTTATCTATCATATCTGTTCCATCAAGCACTCATTCAAAGCAAGGGTTGCATAATTAATATTTCCGGTCAAGTACATATCATTTCCTCATTCCCTAAATCTTCAGTATGGTTCCAAGCCATTCGCAGGACTTTATGCTTACTGTATGAGCAAGGCAGGTGTCGAAACCTTAACCAAGCACTTAGCCTTTGAATTGTCCCACCACGGAGTCAGAGTTAACTGCGTTTCTCCAGGAATGATCGACAGTAATTTCCTAGTCTACAGAAGTAAAGAGCTAATGAATATTGAATAACAAATTATAGGAGTCGAAAGAAGTGAAATTGAAGAAATTCAAGCCAACGCAGCCAAATTTAACCCTCTTCAGAGAATCGCCACTGTTGATGATATCGGAAAGGCAATTATTTTCTTGTGCTCTCCAGGTGCTGGCCATATTACGGGACAAATCCTCCATGTTGATGGTGGAAGAACCCTTACTAGCTCAGGCTGGCACGAATGGTTGGGATCCAAGTTCCATGAACTTGTCATAGAATCAAAGGAATCTACTATCGATAAAGTTAGAAGTTTCTTCGCGCCAAAGAATTTCGTCACTCCTACCAACTACAGTAAGAAAGTTGTTAGTTTTATAATGGTTTATTAGAGCAACAAATTGAGGTTAAATTGAATTCTACTAAATGGTCTTCAACTGATAAGAATGCTCATGCTACGTAAAATTAGAGATATTATTATTTAAATCTTAGTATAAAGAATGCTAAATATCAACAAGGAGAGGGAAGATATGATCCTATTGAATCAGTCCAAACTGTAAGGGATATTGTAATGGCTTGTTAATGATTTAGGTTGAAAAAGCCTTCCACAAAGTCGTACAACATTAAGAGAAGACTTTTGGATTATGAATAGCCTGTATTTTAATTTTTATTCTATCCAATTTATATTGATGACTTCATACAATAATTATATGATTATATGACTTGTGACTCTTTTTCATTTTGAGAGAGACATAAAACAGATAAATACTGACATTGTCATTTGAAAAACGTTTCTTCATTACGAAGTTGGCACCGCGAATTTTATACAAATACAACCATTAATGAAGAATAAATTATTTGATTTTCATGTTTATCTTCTGTCAGCTTTACCAATTCCTCTCTTTCCAGAGAACAAATGTTTAGGCATAAGGTCGACAATAGTTCTATCAGCTTCACCTTTCTTGGCTTCTTTCTTCCATTTTTGTTGGATCTTATACTTCAATTTCTCCATATTCTAAAAAAATTAATCAAATCTTAAAATTATAATTACCTTTTCATTCTCAGTCAATTCCTTCTTAACACCCTGGCTTCTGGATCTAGACATAGATCTCAATCTCTTTTCAAGCTTTCTTTCATTTCTATCGTGCTTTCTTTCTTCTTCCTCAGCTTCATCACAGATTCCTCCATCAGACTCTTCCTCATCAATATCATTAGCTTCACCATACAAGGCACTCAAGGGCTTGGGCTTTCTTTCCTTCTTGAATCTTTCATAGACTCCTTGGGTGTTCTTTCCGGTCTTTTCGAGGGTTTCAGTGACTTCACTAAGAGGAATATTTCTATTGAAAGCAGTCTTCTTGGACTTGAGTTTATGTGCGATCTTAAGAAGAGCTCTTTTATTGGTGATTTGCTCTTTGGCCTCGATGAGTTCGGGGTCCTCTTCTTCGTCCATTTCTTCAAGAGGTCTTCCCAACAACAGCATTTCTTCTTCTCTTTCTAATTCGATAAGTTTTTCTTCGATGTCCTTGTCAATGAAGTCAGCGACATTCATACCGTCCATGATTTCGGGGACGACATCATACTTCCAGTTGGGGTCTTCCAACTTGTAATGTTCTTGAAGGGGGAAGTTGAAAACACCAGCACCTCCCATGCTTTCTTGATATTGCTTCAAGGTTGGTCTGTCAAGCTTAGGCTTCTCTCCGTTGAGGATTTCTTGAGGGATGACTGGAGGTCTGTCTTCTCTTTGTTTCTTTGGCATGGCAACATAAAAGCCCTTAAGGAACTCTTCTTCCTTCTTGAGGATGTTGGATGGGACGTTCTTGACGCTTCCTTCAGCGAGTCTGTAGTCAAGAAGAAGATCACAGGCAGTTTCCTTGACTTTAAGAATACCTTCTCCACTCTTATTACTCATCTCGCAGCACTTGACTCCATTTTCTTCGACGAGTCTTCTGAGTTTTTCTTGGGCTTCTGGATCTAATTCATCAAATCTCTTAAGATCGATCTTGGTAAAGACGATGACAACAGGCTTCTTGGCGAAAAGGGCCTTGATATTGTTGTATAAGGAGATTTGAGCATCCAAAGAATATCCACATTGCTCAGAAATATCAATGAAGAAGAGAATACAAGCCTTCAAATGGGCAAGAGCAGTGATAGATTGCATTTCAATAGTATTTCTCTGATCAAGAGGATGGTCAAGAATACCAGGAGAATCAATGACTTGCCAGCGGACGGTATTGTAGTCAGTGTGACCAACATAAAGGGATTGAGTGGTGAAAGGATATGGCTGGACATCGACATTGGCATGGGTGACTTGGTTGATGAAACTGGATTTACCAACGTTAGGGAAACCAGTGATAAGAAGAGTTCTAGTGTAAGGGTCGATACTGGGCATTCTGGCTAAATGCTTTCTGACTTCTTCAAGGAAACTGAGGGAAGGGCCAAGTTTTTTTATGACTTTGACCATTCTACCAAGGGCGGCTCTCTTAAGCATCTTGCATCTATACAAGCTGTCACCGTGCTTCATCATTCTAATATAGTCCTTGGAAATATTGTCAACAAGGTTGATTGCAGTACGGATATGGCCCAAGGCGATTTTATAGTGATCTCTATCGTAAATGACGTTAATAAGATCAGCATAGAATGGGTGGATATCATCCATCTTAGGGAAACTGTCCAAAATTTCAGCGAATCTTTCGTGAATGGATTCAGCACAAAACTTGACCTTTCTCATGTAAAATTGTCTAATTCTTTGAATGTTGTATCCAGGATGGACAACGGTTGGTGTCTTTCTTTGAGTCTGGGATAGAACAATGTTGGTAAGGTCGACAGAAGTTGGGATTGCCTTTATTGACTTGAAATTGTAGCTCATTTCTCTCTAGCTCTCTCAATCAGATTTAATTATTACAGTGTAATAATTTTAATCATCAGATTTTCAAGGAGAATAAATACATTGATTTAGTGTTAAGATTCTATTATCTAGCCTGTTCAACTTATCAATCCAAGCAACGAAACTTTTCCAGGATCTACATTCAATTACGACTGCCTGTGGACACTTCAATGCAGTCACAAAAAAATTACTAGTTCTACAGAAATTATCTCATAGAAGAGATCTTGTGCCATAACTACACGATATGGAACAAATAATTGAGGGAAATATCTTGAAGGAGTTCGGAGTGTATGTTTGAAAGACCAACAGAAAAATTAAAATTTATTGAATTACGCAGATTAGAAGAAACAAACTTCAAATGGTTTTTTCTGTTCAGGACTACTTGGATGCTGACTTCTTTGCACACCAGGATTTCATAGGGTCACTTTCAGTATCTATGCCTGTGATAGACCCTGACACAATAAGAGTAGATTTTGAGTATGAGTGATAATGTTTTAGGATGAAAGACAATTTATCAAGGCCTTGATAAATCAGAACAAAGCCTATGCTAAAAAGATAATAGATCTATTTGAAGAACTTTCAAAGGAAATTTCCATAATTTCCCCAACAAAAACACGAGATAACGAGGGTTTTCTTTCCAAGTAATTGCGCTATTTCCAAAATAACTGTTAGGCCCATATCCCCTAGTGAGAAGGGAAAAAGTAGTCTCAGGTCTAGCCAATTTGAAACTTCCAGACAAGATTATGATACCTTGAAAGTTGACCATAGCGCTAGACATCATTTGGAAAAGAAAGTTGAATATTTGAATAATTTGATCATGGACTCAAGAAGAGAGCAGGAGGAAAAGGAAGCCGAGCTCAAAGTCTTAAGCAAGAAGAACTCCGAGTTATTACAAGAATATGGAAAATTGATGGCAGAATATGAGAAAATAAGTCAGGAAAAAAACAAAATAGAGCAAGACTTGCTTGACCTTATGAATGAATATGCAGGACTAAAGAATAAATTTGAGATAAAGCTAGAGGATATTTTAATTGAAAAGGATACACAGATTGCAGACTTAAAGAGGAAACTTGAGCTCAGAGGAATCTCAGATACGAGCAGACAACCTGATAAAATTCCAGAGCAGAATGAAGAATTAGAAGAACTTAGGGAAAAGTTGGAACAAAAAGATAGAATTATAGAGGAGTTGAGAACAGGGAAATTGGAGTATACAAATGAGATGTCTGTAGAGGCTTTAAGGGTATTTTTGAAAAATTGTATGTTTAACATTACATTAGGAAAATCCACAGTTTTCGAATTTCTTTGATAAAGTTTTACAGATTGGTTCAAAACTGGATGAGTTCAATAGCTTATTTAAGAAGCTATGTAAAAAGTTGAATATTTCAGTGGAGGAAAAGGACAGTTCCATTGTGAGAAATTTCCATTCAATTGATCAAACTGTTGAAGAATTCTCAAATGCAATTGGAACAGAGTATTTGGATAGATTGGATACGCTAAAGGCATATGCAACAAAAGTTATAGACAAGATAGGCACAGAGCTAGCCAATGCTTCTGCTCTAAATAGTATGGCCACAACTGAAAGAATGTTCGAGAGAAGAATGACTCCAGTTAAGAAGGACATATTATCTGTAAAGGATGAGATTCATGAGAGATTAAAGAGTACCTTTAGTCAAATTGAGAGAACGAGTCATATTGATCTTGCAGGAGAGCTTCAGGCCCAAATTGACAAGAATGGGCAATTATCTCAGAAGAATGAAATCTTGAGAAGAGCTATTCATAGAATGTCTTTGGTGATTTCTGAGGAGCTTGAAAGACTGCAGTGCGTCTATGAGTATTCTACAAAGACTTCGAATCTGCAAGAGTTCAGGTTTGAGATTTTGAATTGCAAGAAACAGCTTTCTGAAATATTGGAGAGACATAATATTGAAGATGTCAATATTGACAGCGAGTACGAGAATCAGAAGCTCCTTTGGCAAGAAAAAATGGTACAACAAGCTAAGACTTTCGATCAAGAAATTTATAAATTAAGGACCCAAATGGAAACTGAGAGACAGATTTCTGAAAAAACCATAGAAAAGTTAAAGCAAGAGAAAGAGAGGCTCAAGCAAGATTTTGTGGACTGTGAAAATAATTTCAAATTGGTGGAAGAAAGACATTTAGCCAAGATCCTTAAATTAGAGAATGAGCTTTTGGAGCACAAGGAAAAATTAAGGGCAATCAAGGATCAGAATGATGCTCTTGACAAGATGATTAGCGAACGTGAAGACACTGTAATTTCTTATTCCAATACGATAAATGAATGGCAAGACAAATGTGCTGCTATAGAGCAGGATCATTTAGAACTACTGAATGAGTATAATAGTCTGAAGGGATACATAATCGAGAAAGAAAAGGAGCTTGAGATGTACAAAAATGAAAACAGAAAGATAGAGAATGAGAAAAATGAGTTAAATGAGGCAATTAACAATCATAAGAAAACTGTTCTTGATATGGAGCAGGAAATTGGTGAGCTAAGAGCAAAATTTGTCGAAATTGAGAATGCAATAGCTAACGAAAGAAGGATCTTACAAGAGGAAAAAGAGGAAATTTCTAGAGACTACAAGAGGTTCACAGACGAATCAGAAAAAAGAATGAAACAATTGAAAGAAAATTATGAGAAGTTACTGGCAGAATATACTGCTGAAATAGATGAGAAAACCAATTTCATTGAGGAGTTAAGGAAATCCCATGCTCACCAATTGGAATTAAAAAATGATGAAATCAGACAATTGAATTCAACAAACAAAGCCCTTGAAGAATTTACTAGAACCCAATCAGCAGGTCTCAAGAGCAGAGACGATAGGATTGCAGCTCAAGATGAGGAGATTAGCGATCTCAAGCAACAAATCAAGAATCTGGAGGGCCAGTTAACTGAAATTGATTCAATCAAGGAAAAGAATAAGAAATATTTTGACCTCTTGACAAGCAGTAACAAGGAATTGAATAACATGAAGTTGGAGATCCAGAAAATCATTCATGAGAGAAATGAGGCAGTGGCGAAGGCAGGAAAACATGAAAGACAGATTGAAGAGTATAAAGATGAAGTCAAGAAATGGAAAGATCAGTTCGAGCTAATTTTCCAGTCTGTTCAGGATTATCAAAATCAGATCAAGACTCTCAAGCAGGAATTAGATGCAGCACATATTATGCTCAGAAACAAGGAAAAAGAATTCAAGTATTTTTTTTTGAATTTTTTTCGTAAATTTTTAGGGAATTAGAAGAGTCAAGCCTGAATATAACCAAAAACAATTTGGAGTATAAAGATGCTATGGTATAAGAAAAAGTGGTGATTTCTAATAAAATAGATTACCACAATGAAGGCAGATATCAATTTCTTAACGAAGGAATTGGAGGATCTGCAACTAGAATATCAAAAATTACAAGAGAAAAATGAAAGTATTCTCCAAGAGAATGAAAAGCTCAAAAAGATGATTCATGAAGCTGACCTGAATATGAGTGAGGTGGAGAAGCTTAATGATCTGAATGATGAACTTCTCTTAGAAATTGAGAGACTCAGAGAACAGGTAACTTAGAAGATTCTCAAAATAAAAATTATAGCTCAAGCAAAGTGAAGAGCAATACAACCAACAAAAGAAGACATTTAGATTAGAGATAGCAAATTCTCATAAGAAGATAAAGGAGCTGGAGCTTCAGCTCACAAAGCCTGAAAGGATGGTATGCTTTGGATGTGATTATTCTAATTTTCTAGTCAAAGAAGTAGGGAATGTGTGTATAGACTTGTTTCAATTTTGCATAAAATGCTTAATTTTTGATGATTTTAATTTTGTATCAAAGAAAAGTATGACTAAATTTTTATATGTGATATCTTTCCCGAGATAAATGGTATTTTCCTGTTACATAAAGAATGGTTTAGGGCTGTCTTGTTCGGATTTTATGCAGGGCACAACAGAAATGTAGGCAAGATCATCATCATAACAAAATCGCGAATATTACAGAACGGCTCTGACAATTTACTCTTGTTGTTCTTGGGCTTCTCCTTCACCTTGTTGGGCTTCTTCAGCTCCTTCTTCCTTTTCACCTCTGTCTCTTCTTCCATATCTAGAAATATTCACAACACGCAAAAATTATAGCTCACCCAGCTCTGCCTCCACGGCCTCCTCTTCTTCCACCTCTAGCACCTCTTCTGGCTCTTGGTCTTTCCTCACCTTCTATTCAAAGTCAATTGCGGTAGATTTTGAGTATTTACCTTCTCTTTCTTCAGTACCGTAGTAGTTCTTCTTGACCTTCATGTAGGTGATGGGGATGACTTCATCGGTAATACCGAGGGCTTCTCTCAAGAATTTAACACCTTCGGTCTTAACATAGTAATAATAGTGGTGCCTGATGCATTTGAGACCAGATCTCTTTATATGCTTACCAGTTGTAGACCAATTCAACGTAGTTTCTTGAGGCGAGGGACTTCAAGAGCATCCAGCAGTGAAGGTTGGGAACCTTGGTGTCTTTGTGTTCCTTCATGGCGAAGTCCTGAAAATAAATGAATATCACTGAAAGATTCGCATTACTTTTCTGATGACGATGACTCCTTCATTAAGAAGGTATTCGTAAACAGTTCTTCTTGTTTGTCTGGAAATGATAACCATGCGCTTATTGTAATATGTTGGCTTTGAAGAAGAGCCTTTGAATTGTTTAATTAACAAGCTTTAATAAGCTTACGATTTAAGGTTGATAAGAACCTCTGAAAACACAATGAAATTATCACACTCGTATCTTCGCTATCCTTCAGGAGAATAACTTAAAAAAATGGAAACTATTAACTTCACCATGGCCCAAGCTATCTAACGAGGTATTTCATGGTGTTCTACTTTTACATGTGTGGCAATCATAATATGCCTTTTTGGACAGACAAGTCTTAGGATTTCTACGAATAACTAAGAAATAAGTTCCAATCTATCCAATAATCATAGACTTCTTAATGAACTGTGCTAGAAGAATTGTATACTCCTTTTGATTCTCTTTTCAGAATAGATGTTCAAGGATTGAGATTAATGTTAAGAACCTTTCAATACATTTTGCTTTGGCCAGACCTAAAAATA
>Ga0065720_1019573_pt1 | contig 23297 bp, 26 predicted proteins | sample Thericmetagenome_FD_59107 | JGI IMG/M metagenome (GOLD analysis project Ga0065720, IMG submission 59107) | Thermophilic microbial communities from the Joint Bioenergy Institute, California, USA of rice/straw/compost enrichment - eDNA_2 v2... | ecosystem: Engineered > Solid waste > Grass >... | reverse complement strand
GGGGGGGGGGAGGGCAGATGGAGGCAGATGAGGAGGGGGCAGCGATGGCCATCTCACCATCATGGCTCACCAGACTTACCAGACTCACAGGACCCTAACCTAACCCCACCACAGCGCTCCAAGGGGAAGGGGCTCTCGGCACGGTGACACAGGGCCACTTTCCTGAAGCAGCACACTGGCATCCAACGGCAGTCTCTGATTGGCTGGCTTAGACTAGCTACGGCGGACAAGACGTGGAACCTGGGATTAAGGGGACACTACCAGGGATGGCGCCAGGGATCTACCAATCTGCCACATGCCGCGCGGCGCGTTCCTGGGACTAAAATCGGCCAAAAAGCGGCGCCCCAGCGCAACAGCCAGAATCTGGAAGCGGCGGGTTGCTGCCCTGGGGAAGCCGCGATCCGAGAAATGAGCCCTGAGGTCATCCGTCCCTTTTTGGTCACGACTGCCCACTATGATTCTCAGGATCTTGCATCCTTGCTCACCAACTACCAGAAAATTGTGACCTCCAGATTTAAGGACGAGACCATCCACGATTTCACATGGACCAGGGCGTACGTTTGCTGTCGTGATAAGTGCGTAACGTGCCCACTGCCCAAAAGCCGTCATCCGACCGCATTGCAAACCGTCGTTCGGCCCAAGAGGGCATTCGTCGTCGCCAGCTCGAGTGATACAGTTGGGGCAGACAACTTCATTTCGTCGCGCAGACGTCTCACTCTGCTTGTGGCAGCGTCGTTTTTAGCTGTTCGACGGCTTCTCTGGCCACGGCAGATCGTGGTGGGCAAACTCAGTTCACTGTCTCCCCCCGCGCTCTGTCTGGGAATGGGGCCACGGCAGCATGGAAGGTGGACGGAGATTTTCTGTCTGGCTTAGAAGAAGTGGATGAAATTGTGGGGAGAAACAGAGGCAACGCCAGTGAAATCAGTGGCATAGATGGCTGTTACACGAGCATCAGTGAAGGATGGGCCACGGCGGCGGGTATGCACATGAGATGAAGAGCTGCAAGGGGCTGCAGAAAGCAGACGGCCAGGGCCGACTGCAAACCGGCAATGATGCGGTGTGGCCTGCGATCGAACACGCCCAAAGCCTGAAACATTAACACCCTGGATGTTTTCTCGCGTTGACTTGGCGTTTTTTTTTTCTTATTACAGCAGAGATTGCGGGAGGGAATCCGGGAGGAATGGCGGCCCAATGGAATGATGACGACAGCCGGTGCCCATCTGCGTTTCGTCAGACGCCGCGTTGCCGCTGCGCCCAGCCTCTTGGCTCTCGACCTCTCGAATAGCGGATGACTCGAGCAGGAAAGTCTAAACAAGTCTAAATAGAGAGTCATTTATGCTTACCCGTCAAGAAACATCTTTAATTCCGTCCACTTGGATAAACGGAAACATATATTGATAATGAGGCTGTGGATTCTCCATAAAGCAAGGCAACCACCAACCCATCAACCGCCATTCCACCGCTGCTTGCTTAGCTCATCGCTGTCTGCGTAGGACAGATATTTGAGACTTTCATCCAAATGCCTCGCCGCTCCGGTCAGCGGCACATCTCGGTTCTGCTTGCTCGGCGCTCACCGAGCTCGGCACCGAGTTGGCGGCGGAGGCTATGTGTGGGCACCAATCTTTGACGCATGATCCTGTAACTTCATGCAGGCTTGGCATCTGCTGAAGCCACTGCGGGGCCAAACCCCTGGATCTGAAACGGTCCCTGGTTCAATTTCAGCCACAGTTCAGCCACAGAATAGCACTGTAATATGACTTTGTTGATAACTGTGTGGCTGTGCAATTCAGGGGTCATCATCCGCCAGCCTGGAGACACAGTGCGCGTACCGTTGTCGCGACCTGTCCCCTCTCGAACTTGATTCGACCACGACGAGCACCTGTTCACCTCCAGGTTTCCAACCAGCATTGGACAACCATTCAAGGTTCTGGCAATCTCGATGAGTATCCTGCCAGCTTTCGAGCCCGACACAAAATTCCTAATCACAACGCGACATCCGCAAATTGACCGCTTCACACGATGGACGACCTTGCCGGCCTCAGCTGGTCGACAACGCCCAGTAACCCGCCGAAACCTTCCCAATCTTCAACTTCAACATCCCCGTTCGCAAATCTAAACCCTCCCGTTTCAAACCCCCTCTCCTCTCTCCGCCCTAGCCCCTCACCCTTCGCCTCCGGCCGCAACACGCCTCTGTCAACCCAAGGATCCGGCAATGTCATCAACAAACCAGTCCCGACCTCTGCGAAGCCCGCCCAAGACAGCTTCAGCAACTTGTTGAACTTTGGCACCGGCGGCAAGAATAATGCCAATCTAAGCCTGCGACAGCGGCAGGAGCTTTTGGAGGCAGAAAAGCGCAGGAAAGAGGAGGAGAAGCGCCAGCTCGCGCAGCAGACTTTTGGAGAGGGTCATTTCTTTGACTCGCTTGCTTCAAGGAGCCAGTCTGCATCGTCTTTGCAGGCGCCGCCGGCGGCTGGTGTGCCCACGCCTCTGACGTCGTCGACGGGGTCGACTCGTGGGGCTGGAGTTGCGGTTGGGGCACAAAAGAAGACAGCAAGTGAGTCGGATGAGGACTTGTTTGCTGCGTTCAGGGCTGAGACGAAGGTGGATAATTCGAGCTACTTTCCTCCGCCAACTACGTCAGAGAAGCCGACGCCTGCTAAGGCGCCGGCGCTTGATCTTACAGATCCGAATGCGTGGGGGAAGCCGCCTGCATCTGGGCCGGGGTCTGGGAATGGGAGTGGCGGGTTGCTGGATGATGATGATCCGTTTGGGTTGAGTCAGCTCCAGGCGAAGCCAAGCGCCCCGGCGGCGGCGGCTACTGCTGTTGATGAGGAGGATGATTTGTTAGGCGACCTGGCCAAGCCTGTAGAAGAGATCCGGAAGAAGAGGGAAGCAGAAAGGCCTGCCTTTTCCCGGCAGCCTCAGCCGGGCAAGCCGATCGAGGATTCGTCATCAGACTCTGAGCCGGAGAGGCCTGGTGCGCCTACTGGATCTGATGACCCGTTTGATCGGGCCGTCGCCCAGATCATGGAGTATGGATTCTCCGCCGAGGATGCTAGGAGGAGCTTAACCGAGAGCGGCGCTGGCATCAACGTCCAGGTTGCCGTCAACTGGCTGCTCGATGACGCGCATAGGAAGGCCAAGGATAAGGCCAAGGCACGAAGCAGGGCAGGCGATCAGCCTTCATTCCCCGAGGAGCTACCCCCCAGACCTCCTCGCAATGGCACTTCATCATGGATAAGGGAGGAGTCATCACGAGATAGCTCACGCAGCCGAGACAACCGGTCGCCTGCTTCCTTCATCGAAGGCGATCTGGCCAAGACGGCTGCAGCCATGGGTACTCAATTTCTCAAGACAGCCAACAATTTGTGGAAGCAAGGACAGAAGAAGGTCCAGAAGGCCGTGGCCGAGTTCCAGAACGAGGGCGACCCCAGCCAGCCCAAGTGGATGCGGTCAGCAGCGACGGACCGGCTCCCGGGTGATATGCGGGATGAGCCAGCCCAGGTTACCGACGAAGCTCTCATGCTGGAGGCTGGAGGCCCTCCTCCGAAGCCGAAGCGTCCCAGTCCCGAGAGCCGCGCTCCGAGCGAAGTCCCGTCGCGCGAGCGGTCACCGGCTCTCCCCCCTCGTCCGGGACAGGCGCCGAGATGGCAGCACCTTTCTCAGCCGCCCCTGGATTCCCGCTCGCGCCTGAATAGGCTGGCTGCTGAGGAAGAGAGCTTCCAAGCCTACGTCAGCCCAGCACGTAGGAAGAAGACGATGCCTCAACCCCAGCCCGAGCCCAAACCTAAACCTTCTCCCTCCGCTGAGCCCGAACCCGACCTCCTCTTTGGTGTCTCTTCTCCAGCTCCAGCTCCGACTACTCGTCCAACCCCTCAATCTCATCCCTCGCCCGCCCCGACCCCTGCTGCTCAGAAACCCAAACCAGCCCCTTCTCCGGCCCGCCCAGCCCGCCAAATCCCCCAAGTCTCCCCCGCCGCCCTCCAAACCTCAACCAAACACCGTCTCGAAGGCACATCCCACTTCAAACGTGGCGACTTTGCCGCCGCCCATACCTCCTACACCTTGGCCCTCTCCTCCCTCCCCTCTGACCATCCCCTCACCATTGTGTTACTCACCAACCGCGCCCTTACTTCCCTAAAGACTGGTGAACCGAGGCAAGCCATATCTGACGCGGATGCCGCATTGCAAATTATCGGACCTAATGAGGGTAAGGGTGAAACAGTGGAGGTTATTAATGAGAAGGGGGAGACTGAGCGAAGGGATATGCGTGAGTTGTTTGGGAAAGCACTCGTTCGCAAGGCGGAGGCATTGGAGCAAATTGAGCGATGGGAGGATGCAGGGAGGGTTTGGCAAAGGGCTGTGGAGGGGGGTGTGGGAGGGCAGGTTGCTATCACGGGGAAGCAAAGGTGTGCTAAGGCTTTGGCACCGAAGCAGAGTGTCACGGCGAGGTCCTCGCCTGCGCCAAGTAGTGCAAAACTCAGGCCAAGTGTCACGGCAAGGTCGTCGCCCGCCCTGAGGACATCTACGATCCCGCCGAAGGATTCCGAAGCGCTGAAGCTAGCTAGAGCAGTGCACGAGGCCGCGGAACGAGAGAACGACGAGAAGTTTCAGCTGACAGATAAAGTGGATGCAAGGATCTCGGCGTGGCGGGATGGGAAGAGGGATAACCTTAGGGCATTACTCACCAGCTTGGATACGGTACTGTGGGAGGGGAGTGGATGGAAGAAGGTTGGCTTGCATGAGCTGGTCATGCCGAATAAGGTGAAGGTGGTGTACATGAAGGCTGTGGCCAAGACGCATCCTGATAAGGTATGTTCCCCTGCGGTTTTTTGGGAAAGTTTTGGGATGGGAGAGAGGCTAACGTGTGCAGCTGCCGCAAAATGCCACGACGGAGATGAAGATGATTGCAGGGTTGGTGTTCAGCACGCTGAATGAGGCGTGGGATAAGTTTAAGGCGGAGAATAATATGTGAGTTTGGGGAGGTCATGAAGGTAGAGATATGAGGGATACCAGCAGACGGTAGAGTTCATGCTTGAACTGATAATCGAAGGATAGTACGATATGGATGTCTGCGATCATCAGTGTCCATACATAAGGGGATTCTCGAAGAAACACATCCACGTCATGCCTACCTCCATGCCATGCCAACCACTGCCCATACCCAAACCAAATACAGTACCAAATATTAAGTATCTCTTAAAGCGCGTTCATAAGCCCAAGCTCCTCCTCACGCTCTCCTTCACCCTCCTCTCATACTCAGCCCTGTTCTCCCGCCACATCTTGGCCGCCTCCACATTCGCAGGACTCTCGTCGTTCGGCTCAGCCAGCATGCTCATAACAGAGATCAAAATCTTCTCGACAGACTGGATGGGCGACCACCGCTCGGATGCATGCTCATAGTGATTCGGGTCGTCGCCGGGAGGGTGCAAGATCGAGATGCAGACTAGTCCCGAGGGGTACACTACCTAGCGTCAGTCTCCTTCCTTACCAACAAGATTTATACAGAGAGAGGGTACCATTAGGATGAAAAACCTCGCTCAGAAACTTCATGGTCGGCGGGGCAAGAGGATAATCTTTCGGGAAGCGCAGTTCGGCGGGGAAGACGCCGCCCTCAAAGGGCGTGCCCTCGGGCCCCTGGATCCAGGCTTCCCAGACTAGCAGATCGTCTTCGTTCACTGGGCCGGCTGTAATACCCTCTGGGGGGTTGTTGAGGAGGGCGCGGTATTCTTGGAGGAGACGGCGGTGCGCGGGGGATTGGGCCATGGTGGCTTTCTGAGAAAGACGGGATGGAGTGTGTGGATTGGGATGGGGGTTGGGGCTGTTCGGGACTCGAGGTTGGTGATTTAGAGGCTAGGAGACGTGATCGCGTGTGTGGTATTAACGATGATGGATCGGCAACGGATGGGTTATGGATTGGCAACGGGGACAGGATCTTGATATCTTGGCCAGGAGGGCTGATGGTCTTTGTTGAGCCTTAGAGCGTCAAGATGGAACAGACCAGCGCGTGTGAGCGCGACTATCGTCACTTTCCCAGGCCGACGGTGGGGTTACCACCAACCTCCCCCATACCCACACAGTGCTAACGGCGACTGGGGGCTCTGTCTCCACAAAAGTTCCTTGCAAAAGTGGGACTACACCCGCAGATTGAAGACCCAGGCTTGGCGTTGGAGAGCTTGGCTCGGCGTCGGCAAAAAGCTCTCCCGCGGACTGCGACCCAAGCGGGCGAGCTCAAGTTCAACTGAGGACATTGCGACAGCGTCCTCAGAGGACGTCTTGTCGACATTGCTGCCCCCCTCCCTTCCTCTAGTTTTTATTCCTGCGGCACGGGACGCAGCTGGACGTTGAGCCAGCCAAGTCTGTGGGCATAGTCGCCTAACATGCCGCCTGCCGTGCGCCTCGGGAGCGCATTCCCCTCGTTTTCCTGCGTCAAGCTCACATCTTCGACTTCTAGGCTACGATTAGCACAGTCCAGCTCCAGACAGTCAATATGTCTCTTCTGCTCGCTTTCCACGCTGTACAATAACCGCCAGCCGGGCTCACGAAGGCCATGTGTCTCCCAATCGATTCACCCAGGACCCCGCTCTCTCCCTCTCAGCAGCAGTAGATACCCTTCCTCGACAAGGTCAACCACCAGCGGCACAACCTTCGACCCCCGCGCCGACCTCAAAACCGCTCTAATCCCCCTCGACCGCTATGCCCGCCACCCCCGTCGAGAACTCCTTGATCTCGCCCACAAGAACCTCTCCGAGCCCCTCGGCCAAGAACACATCCGCGTAGCCATTATCGCCCTGACCGACCAATCCACAGGCCACAACCCCTCCGAAACAGCCAAGCGCCTTGTCAAGGCGCTTTTCGCTGATCCATTGTCGCCAGAAGCAGAATGGGAACGGGAGTTGGATGGGTGGGGTGTTCAAGAGGGTAGGCCAGTGCTGTTGAATGTGGAGGGGCAACCTAGACAGGAAGAAGAGAAACCAAGGGATATAGAAGTCACTATGGGGAGGTGGCTGACGCAGGTCCCGAAAATTAAAGTGGAATCGCCGGTTTGGAAGGAGGTTGTTGGGCAGGGAGGATTAGAGGTGCTTATTATGGCGGGAAGTAAGGAGAGTTTCGGGGGGGATGGGGCGTACTTTGAGATATCGGCAAATGAGGTCGAGAAGTTGTTGATTCCGAATGTAGATATGTCGGCGATTGACGCTTATTGGGGCTCGCGCAGGATTGCTGTGCACTTGGCGGTGATTGTTGGGGAGGGGGAGACCGGGAGGGATTTTGCGTGGCGGCTGCTGCCCAGATTTGACGGGGAGAAGTATGAGAGGGAGCATGGCGTCGTGGCGGCGGTTAACTTCCAAAAACCTGCTGCAAAGGACCCAGACCGTCCCGACTCGATTCTACACATCAACGTCGACGCCGCAACCGAAGGCCTATCCCTCTTCCGCTCTGACATCGCCAACGCAAAACGGTACCACACCCTCTGGTCCCAAAGCCGCGTCAGCCGCCTATCAGACTGGCTCAAATCCCTCGTCACATCCCCGAAGTCTGCTGCGGGCAAGACCGTTAGACCTGCCGTCTACAACCTCATCTCCTCTCTCCTCCACAACGCCCGCATCAACCTGAACCACGACAAAGACTGGATTAACGAATCCGTCTGGATCGGTGAACAGATGCTCGACGCCTTGCGCGCTCCCTTCCAGTCCTGGGCGCGTGAAGCGCATCAGGAATTGCAAGACCAGCTCGACAATGCCTTTTCCAGCAAACAGTGGCGCCAACTGCGCTGGTGGAATCTCTTCTGGCATGCCGACGACGTGGGCATGGTCACGTCCGATCTGGTATCCAAGCACTTCCTGCCCCGCGCAGAAAAAGAACTGATCTACCTCGCAGGCCGATTCCAAGAAATCAAAAACGGCCACACCAACAAGCTCGTGCAGTACGATTTACCGGCAGGCATGACCGACCCCTCTGGAACCAAATCGAAATGGCCCCTTCAAATACCCTATACCCGGTCTTACATCCTGACCCAAAGTGTCCCTGCCCTCCAAGCCCTCGCACAATCTCTCGTCATCCAATCCGCCTCCCTTATCGGCGCTACCTCCGCTTTGGCAGGCCTATCCTACCTCTGGACCGGCGGATCCCTAGGACTGTACGAATGTGGAGCTATTGCGGCGCTGGGCGCGATCGTGGCTCTGAGAAGGCTGCAGCAGAAGTGGGATGCGGCACGGAAGTATTGGGAAGAGGAGGTCAGGGAAGAGGGGAGGAAAGCGTTAAGGGCTGTGGAGAAGACGTTGGTGGATGCGTTCAAGAAGGCAAAGGACGAGGACACGGAGGAGAAGAGGCAGGTGAGGGAGTTGGAGGGGATCGAGAAGATTATTGAACGGGCAGAGAGGGAGTTGAAGAGGTTGAGATAATTCCTTTGGGATGGAATGGTTTGGTTTGTAAAGCGTGTATTATTTACGTTTGATGGAATATTTGGGAGGATTGACATCAAGTAGGTATATAGACGCGGCCGAAGGGCTTGAACCGAGTCAGCCCTGCTCTTGATCGCATAAATGAGCCGTACTATACGTACCAGCCGCTCAAATCTTTTCATCTCTGCGAGATCCTGCAGCGGACTGACCATCTCCAACTGTCTCAATGCCCCCTGAACCAACCATTTGTGCAAGCCTTTTGTTTACTTGAAAACGGATTCCCCAAAACCAAACCCGTATGGTTGAACAAACAGAAGAGCCGTGGTGAAAGACTCCGATGTGTTTTCTTTGGTATTTTCCCAAAGCATTCCAGCTCATCAACTACCAACAGAGAGAATCCATCAGAACCAGATCGCATCCATACATAGTATGTATAGGTTCGTTACCGGCCACGGCCGCTAGCACGAGCACGGCTAACTGTGGCCCTACCGCGGGCAAGGCCGACACCACGGCCACGAACGTTGCGGCTGCGAAACATAGGCGCATTCCTAGCCTCCTGTCAGCTCCTGTCCTAGGATCATACTGCGTCGGGTAGAGACGGAGAGGCGGGTAGGTAGCTACCTAAGCATGTCAGGGACGATGAAAAAACGGACATGCGAGCCGCGGATGTAAATTTGTTCCAGGTGGCTGACGCGGCCGTCACGGGCCGTCACAGTGATATCCTTGAGCTGGACATTCATGTTGTCTTCGGCTGTTGAACCCTTCTGTCAGTAATCTTGTTAAGTTCTTGGGTGTGAAAGGGGGTCAAAAAAGGGAATGGGTCAGGACATACCCTCGATCAGCTTACCGCGATAGGTCTGACCAGTAGTCAGCTCCAGGGTGACGATATGGCCCTGTTTTTTTTTCAAAGTCGGTCAGTACGAGTTGGCGTCGCCGTCGTCGTCGTCGTCGAAAGAGGGCAGGCTAAATCATACCTGGGCCTCGTTAAGCAGCTTGATCGGAATGCCGATGGACGAAGTCATTTTGACAGTTGATTGATTATGGTTTGTTGTACGTGACGGCGCTCGACCGAATTTGCTGCGGTGTGGGAGATGGATCGATTTGTTTGCGAGGGTGAGGCAAGGGCGATGATGAAAGTGTTAATGATTCGCGATGTCGCCGGCTCTGCAGAGGCACGCAGTCGCTTTTGCGAACGCGATGGCGGCAGATCTTCGGCTGTTGCCAAGACCTGGAGGTTACCAAGACTTGGACGGCTTGGCGTGGGTGCTGTCTGGGTAGGACCCACTTTTTTCCTGTCGTTCTCACTTACACTTTGGGAGTACTCCTCCTTTAAGAGGGCATCACCGCCTTACTGCGCTCTTACTTGAGCTCAACCAGTCATTATGTTTTCTATAAATTGTTAAACCTGCTGTCTTTGGCATGGTATTGACTAAAATGCACCACGATGGTCATCATGATCAGAACATAGCGGCCCCCCCCCCCACCGCCGGCCCGTAATCATGGCCTGTACCCCGCATACCTCACATACCTAACCCTATCCCACTTACACAAGGTTGGCTTAACGCAGTAGCACTCCATCCGTAGGGCAGCCTATAGCCCATCCATCCCATAGAATGTAAGGCGTCGGATACCGCGCTACTTATCTCCCCCAATTCCCTCGCCGACCCCAAAATCGGCAACAACACCCGCCATAGGAGACACAAACTCTGCCGGAAGCATCGGACCGCAGCGCAGCACAACATGGAAGAGATGATAGGAACCGATCGCGCGTCCGCTCTTCCATCTCCTTGCCGAGGACCCAATGTGAGACCCCATTCTGTGCGCCGTTAGCCAGTCAGATGCGCTGTTGAGGGGCTAAAGAAAAGCGATAGGCTCCGGACGCTGGTGCGCATGCAGTGGGTGGGTTTGCTGGCACCATCGGGCAGCTATGCCCGCTTTGCGTGCGCGGTTCCTGGAGGATTGGAGGCCGATGAGGAATGTCGGGACGTTTTATGAAGACGAGATGTGGTTTGTTGGTTGATATCCTTGAGCGGCTGTGAGAAAACAGGCAGACAAGATGCAGTGCGGCTTATCCCGTCGTCAGCGTCGGCGTCGGCTTTGATCGAGATTTGCCGTTGCCACAGAATGGTGGGTGAGGACGAGATTGGTTCGTGCTGCTGCTGGTGCTGCTGCTTTGTGTGTCGGAAGTCTTATGACCACTGCCTACATCATCACGCTGCAGGCCGTGATGCGTCTGTACTTCGCATATAAGTGCAAGTTCTGCATGTCTCCCTTTCCGGTAGTTCGCTTGAACTCTCTGTCATATCGCTTCCTAGCTGTCCAGTGAACTGATCTGACCCTGTCTCTGTCCAGTCTGTCGGAACCCAAGTCCCATCGTATGCTACATGCCCAAGGAGTAGTATCTTTCTCTTCTCCACTGCGCCAGCCGAAGCAAGCAAATAACCAAAACATATTGACTTTTGATCCTAATCTTGCCTGAATACTCCCCACCCACTGGTCCTTTCCGAGGTACATATCGATACTAAGCACTGAGTCTGATCCCGTGCGCAATGTCCCCCAAACCCCATCCCCCAAGTCACGCCCAGAGCTATTATGTCGCGACAACCGCCAGCCGCGACTTTGCCTGGCTATCATGGTTAGCTGCCGCCCCACGCCCACCGAAGTCGAAACTACTCCAAGTCGCAAATGCGAACGGTTTGGCAGCTGGTTCCAGGGGGCAGAGGCCTGCCAGACCAAAGACACCGCCGCCGGGAACGGCGACTGAAAAGGTCGAGGAGGCCCATGACATGAAGAGTGAGGGGAGGGTTTCTAGGGAGCGATTTGTTGTTGAGGAGAATGCGACCGTGAGCGTTGAGGGTGTTGATGGTGTTGACAGGGGAGTGGGTGTCGAGCAGAGTGCTGAAGGGATTGATACTTCGACGATGGCATGGAATGCTGCTGCTACTGTTGACAATAAGCACGACTGTGCTGAGTCCGGCCCGGAAGCCGTTCCCATCCTCAAAGCTGATGTTCCTGAGGCTAAGGCTTTTGATGCCAATCCTGTGGTCGGCGACGCTGATACTCTCATGAAGCCGGACACCAAGCCTGAGCTCACAACGCACGCCGAATTTTCTGACAAGTCAGCCCCGTCCAAACCCAAGTCCAAGCCTGAGAAGACAAAGTCAAAGGGCGATGTCAAGCCGAAGTCCAAGACCAAACTTGTCGTCATGTCCGTGCGGTCGTCCTCCAAGGCATCCTCATACAAGAAATCAAAATCCTCCAAACAACAACACGGTCCCTGGTCAGAGTGGTACGTCAGCGAAGACAGGAAATACCTCTGGCGGGCGAGGCAGACACCAAACAGTACGTCTCTTTCCCCATCTTTTCTCCTTAAACAAAAAAATGAAGGCTAACTTGGGTGTAGAAAAATGGGATTATGAACGCAAGCTCAACCCCAACCCGCACTCACCCCCCATCCAAGCTCAGAACCCGCCACAGATACAGATCACCATTTCCCCTGCGACTAGTGGCTCCCTTTCTCTTATCGATCACGATCCCGACCCTGTCATTCCCGCACCCCCTCCCCCAGAAGCATTCTCGTCTGGCGGACTCAAGCCAAGCCCAACACCCAGCCTAGCTCCCGGTGCAGGGCCTAACTCACCAAAGTCTTCTTGGCCTACCATCGTGACAACGTCTACGGGGTACCCTACAGTCGGGCTCTCCCCTTCAACAAGCATGGGGACATTACCGACCTTGCCTAAGGAAGTAGATGGAGAGAGTGGTTTTCTCACAGCCAGCGACGTTGAGCCCGAGGAGGCTGGCACCACACCTGGGACTGGAAACGGTATTGTTAAGGGACGGGTGGTCGTGACCGCGGACGGGAGCAGCACCAGCCCATCTGGCCAAGGCCAAATCGTCCACGTTAACGGTCTGCCTGTTGTGGTTTCTAAGAAGATGTTGAAAGCTCGTCGGCTAGCTGCTAGTCTTAATATCGCACACTCCCAGCCCAGAACTCGACCTCCCTCCATATACAACGCCGCCAACCCAACAATCATCAACCCTGCGGTCCGAAGCCATGCGAGCCTCCTCCTTTACCCCGGCCGACCCCTCACTCACACAACCCACACGCGCCTGAGCGTCAAGCAACTCGCAGCCGCGAAACAGAGACAAAAGCGAAAAAAGAAAGAGGAAGAGGCGGCTGAGAAAGCGAGGTTAGCCTACGCAAAAAGGTTTGATAAGAAGATTAGGGGGGATAAGGTTGTGCAGGTGGATTTTCGGAAGAGGGTTCGATTGTGGATGAAGGGGGTTCAGGCTGCTGTAGGGGAGGAGGGGTTCGGGGAGGTAGAATTCGATGGGGAGGGGTTGCCTATTTATCGGTAGGGATGATCATTTTGGTTGTTCAAGAAGAGGGAGAGAGTGAAGGGAAGGAAATATGAAGTCATTCTTTTGGCTGCTTTCCTTTGTGTGTTGATGGGAGCTGCGGGAGGTGCGAAAGTCGAGAGAGGGTCGACATTGGTGTTGGGTTAGGGAGTTGTGATGTTAGAGGATGATACCCGGTCTGTTTTTGTGTTTGAAGAATGTAGTTTCTTATGTAGCTTGTTTTGTATGTTCAGTCTGAAGAACGGAGTTCTAATGTCTATATATCCTCTTGAAATAAGTAGTCAAGTCTATGAAGCTCTTTCCTTATTAGCTCATGAAGCTTATATCCTGGCCTCCTCCCTAATCAACCCCCTCTCCCCCCCAAGCCCAACAACCTCGATCGCCTTCCAGCCCTCGACCTTCCCATCACCTCTTTCCAGAATCACGGCGTCATCATCAATCCAGTCCCCTTCACTAGCCACATTCCCCAACCCCTCCACACATTCCCCCCTCGCCGTCCCTGTAACTCTATACCCCCTCCCCCTCAGAAACTGTACCATCGCCCTAACATTCAGCCTCAACACCCTTCCCACATCTGCCTCACACTTAAATCCATGCCTTATGAGTGTTGGAAAAAGCGGGGCAAAGTCTGACTGCGCTATGTGTGCGCTGCCGACGGGGTAGAACCAGTACGGCTGGGGGAAGTCGCCAAAGGACTCCAAGGTGATGGGGGTTTTGTGAGAGAGGGAGGGCGAGGGAGAGAACAACTGGGCTTTGGTGTGGAGATGCGGGCGCCAGACGACAAATGCATCAGATTCGATTGCGAGGATAGTGCTGCCGCCGGGGCCGGAGGGGGTGTATGCGGGAAGGGGGAGATGGTAAAGACAGCGGGTTGTCGGGGAGACGAGGGGCAGGCACCACATGTCGAGGAGGATTGTAGGTGTGTGAGGGGTGATTTGCTGGCGAATGGAGGCTGTTGAGGAGGGGATGAAGAGCCGTTCGGTGATGACCTTGTCTTTGAGGATGCTATGATCGGCGTAGAAGACGCTCTTGAGAAGTTGCACGACTGTCGAACCGCCGAATGAGTGTCCTGCGAAGATCACCTTCCCGGGGTCGAGGACATTCAGTTTGCCCAGAAATTGCGCAAACACATCCCTCGGCGTGCTGGAGTTCAAATTTCCCTCCACCACATCCCCCTCCCCCCGCCCAAGCTTAACCAACACCTCATACAACAATGCAACCTCCCATAGTCTTACCCTCAACTGCGCATCCCTCACCCCCCAAACCTCCTTATTCAGCTCATGCGGTAGCCGCTTATACTCCACGACCTTACTTCCCGTCTTCTCATCTGGATCCCTAATGGTTGTAAGGGCGGCACTTTGCTCCCTATGTTCGATACAGAAAACTACCACACCATGCGAAGCAAGTGACCCCGCAATATGGCTATATGTATTCCTCGTCCCTCCCAGCCCATGAGAGAATATGGCCGTAGGCCACTTCCCGTCCGGCGGTGGCTGAACCATTGTAGCATTCTTATGCGCCGGCAACACCGTCCAATGCAAATGCCTCGGTACCCAACTCAACACCTCACTTAGCGCCTTGTTTAGTCCTAAGAACCCTCCATAAGCAGCAATGTGCTGACGCTGCGGGTGAGAGAGCCAGGTAGCACGTTGGGGATGGGGATCCGGGATGGCGGGGTAGAAGATGCGGAAGAGGAGAGTTTTGATGTGAGAGGTGTCAGGAGGAGTGTGGGGGGTGACAGGAGGAAGGAGGGAGAGGGGGAACTCGACGTCGATTGTACCAACGGTGTAGGGGCCGGGGTATTTGGGGAGGGAGGGGATTGGGTTGAGGGAGGGAAGGAAGGACATTTTGTGAAGTCTAGGGTGGTTGAGACGAAAGGTTTGATGGTAGAGTCGAAGGCTGAGATGGTAAGGAGGGATGATGAGAAAGCAGGGTGTATGTCTGAACAAAGATCTTGAGATCAAGGAGAGGGAGTGAGGGCCTGGATGAAAAGTCAGCAGAAAAGAACTCGGAACTCTTGGTTAGCTGAGTGGCATACCATAAGACATAAATTAAAGGTAAGAGTAGAAGTCACTCAGATCTTTCCAATGAAACAGTCGAAAAAGTATATTCCCTGCTTTTTCATAGATGTTTCTTCAAAATCCCAAACAAACCCAAGACCCTGAAATTGAGATTCGGATCTCGATCCCGAACCCGCTCCGATCTCAGATCCTCGGCAACCCCACCTACCACAAGTACCCCTTGCGTCGGCGGTTGTCGGCGCCGACATCACCCTAGCAACGCCCAGTCCAACTTCTCTCTCCGATAGGCCAATGGATAAGATAAGCGATAACCAGCCGCAAGGGTGTCGGGAGCTAAGCTTATCAGCTATCAGCGACGGTGACGTGTGATCGTGCCTGTCGTCGGCTGTGCCGCTCGGACTCGACACCGCCAACCTTTTCTTCTCTTCCCCGTCTCTCCTCTTTACTCTTTCAACTGATCCCCTCCGCACGTCCTCACATCCAAGCTATCGCATTGACCCGAAATTCGCAGCAATGACCCGTCTCACGCCCGACGTCCTGCGCATGCGCAGCTCCCAGCTGTCTCTGCGCTCGCTCGCCATGGAACAATCCCAGCAGCGCACCGCTGCTCCTCCCACGATCGACGAAGCCCCCACCGTTCCCCTCGAGGCCAAGGACCTCCGCCCCGAGCACTTCACACAGCCTTACCTCGACTTCATGACCCACAACCCCACCGTCTTCCACGTCGTCGACTACTGCAAGCAGAAGCTCCTCAAAGCCGGCTACGTTGAGCTGCCCGCGCGCGACTCCTGGACCGGCAAGCTTGTTCCGGGTGGGAAATATTTCACCACGCGCAACGGCAGCTCAATTATTGCCTTCACCGTCGGGCAGGCTTACAAGCCGGGGAATGGGATTGCCATGATCGCAGGGCATATTGATGCGTTGACAGCGAGGCTCAAGCCGACGAGTGTGAAGCCCACTAAGGAGGGGTATGTCCAGCTAGGTGTGGCGCAATACGCGGGGGCACTGAATGAGACGTGGTGGGATCGGGATTTGAGTGTGGGCGGGAGGGTGATTGTGAAGGATCCCAAGACGGGGAAGACGACCGTCAAATTGGTGAAGGTGGATTGGCCTGTGGCAAGGATCCCGACGCTGGCGCCCCATTTTGGGATTGGCATGACGGGGCATGGGAATAGGGAGACGGAGATGGTGCCGGTGATTGGGATCGATAATAGCGATTTGTTGGGGGAGAAAGCAGAGTCTGAAAAGCCGGTTGGCAAGCCGGGTTCTTTTGCGTCGACGCAGCCGCCGAAGCTGGTGAAACTCATCCTCTCCCAGCTCGGGCTCTCCGACCCTGACTCAATCCTCAATTGGGAACTGGAACTCTTCGACGCGCAGCCCGCCACCGTAGGCGGCCTCGACAAGGAGTTCATCTTCGCTGGCCGCATTGACGACAAGCTCTGCTCTTGGGCCGCTTTCATGGCTCTGCTGCACGCCAAACGCGCCCCGACCGACGGCGTCATCAAGCTCGTCGCGCTCTTCGACGACGAAGAAATCGGCTCCCTTTTGCGCCAAGGTGCAAGGGGTAACTTCCTCCCCATCACGATTGAGCGCATTCTCGAGTCTTTCTGCTCTTCCAACTCTGTCCCCTTCGGCCCGGGTATTTTGGGGCAAACCTATGCTCGCTCGTTCTTGGTGTCGTCAGATGTGACGCATGCAGCACACCCTAACTTCACCCAGACCAACCTCCCTGGTCATTCACCTAGGTTGAACGTCGGCGTAGCCCTCTGCGTCGACGCCTCCGCGCACATGACTACCGACAGCGTGAGCATGGCCATCTTGGACCGGATAGCGGAACTCTCTGGCTGCGTCAACCAAAGGCATATGATTAGGAATGATTCGCGGAGTGGCGGCACCGTGGGGCCGATGCTGAGTGCCGCGATGGGCGTCAAGGCGGCAGATGTGGGGATTCCGCAGTTGAGTATGCATAGTATTAGGGCGATGACGGGGAGCCTGGATCCGGGGCTGGGAGTCAAATTTTATAAGGGGTTTTTGGACTTTTGGGAGGAGGTTGATCTGGAGTGGTCTCATTAGTCTTGAGGGAGTCACATACTTTGTTATGCGATGGTTTGTAGTTGGACAGGGTAATGCTTGGGGTAAGGGTTCTGGATGGTTGAGAGCAGTGGGCTTCTAGAGGGTAGACGTAGATGCATGGTAAGATGCATGGTTTTAGGCAGGTCATGAATGGATGTAATCTTCGCTCCAGATATGACCTCACTGTTGCATTTGGCTTAAGATACGTTTCTCTGGCAAGTTTGTTCCCAACTTGAGTAATCTTGAGCCAGTCATTGTCTACACTCAGCATTCGTATTACTTCCTATCATTTTTATAGGTGCCAACTGTTAAGAGCTTTTTTTTTTAAAAAAAAAGGCTCTGGGACAACGGTCAGCGTACGGTTTTGTTTTCTCGAACCCGGACCAGCTCAACGACATGCAGTTTGTCTGATATCATCATTACTATCTGAAGTGCAATACTCGGGGGCTCAAGTCGTGTAACCTGTCATGTTGTGATGAGACACTATGTATTCTTATCAACTGAACCCAAGTCTGAGACCTCCATGTCAGTTCTCAATGTGTGACACTCGAAAGTCAAAGTCTGGGTGGTGTTTCAACGACAACTCAGGGAGACTGTCATCGCAACAAATGAGAAGCCCGCCCCTCCCAAGCTGCGAGCTTTTGGAGCTCTGCAACCGGCGTCTCGTGGCAACTCGTGACAGACGAACAGATTCCCGGTGGAGGGCGGCCATTGAAACACAATGAAACAATCCAAAAGATTTACAGATAGGATAAATTTGGCCCAATGAACATTTATTCTGGTTGTGTTACCTCAGATGAAGTTCGATATTGTCTTAATTTTCGAGCACTATCCCACCAGAGAAGAGCTGTTTTGAATTTGCTTGTCTTTTTACAGCAGACGCATTTCGAATTTCACATGGAAGATGCCCAACGTTTGCGTGGTCGCACTGACAGCCGCAGGGAGCTTCGGCGGACCTGTGCTGCAGGGGACCCACTTGACGACTGGCTTCGACCCCTGCTCAGTGGGGGTCAAGGAAACGGGCAGCACGAGAAACAGTCGATGCGAAAGGAGCCCTCATTCATGCCGTCGAGTCTTGACGCGGCGATTGGTCAGCCAGAAAAAAAAAGAGTACTCATGGGCCCACTGATCCAGAAACAATGAACGGAAACAACGGCAGATTCGAGAGGTCACCTTGAGAGGGTCAAGGTTTTCAATGAAGGGTCAACCAGCGCCAGCAAGAGTGCCAGCTCATCGCCGCAGGAGGTCGGTGAGGGTTAAGAACCAAGACTCGTAGGAGCACTTGGCACTGGCGGCGCGCCAATCGGCGAAGACATTGCAGGTACAGCCACTGTGCGAGGGAGAGGTTTGCGGAGTTTAGCGACGCAAAGACGCCAGCCATCCACATGGCATCATTGATGGATGGATGGGTATTATTGCTTGTACCAGTGATTGTGTTGATTGTACTGTTCATTTGAGGTTCAATGCCCAAGGCTCGCCGTTGGCCGTGTCCTATTGCGATAAAGCCGGGCGTATCAGTGGAGGCCACAATGGACCTTCCGCTGAACCCACACCCACACTCCACCGATCCACACCCTCACTTTCACCTTCCACTCACTTTCACTTTCACCCGCCGCTCCACAAATTCTCCCAAGAGCTCACACTTTCTCGTTAACAACTTCCCGACTTCCGACTTCCGTCACTGTTTCACTTTCCCCTTCCTCCTTCCTGCTGGCTGCAGTGCGCGGCAGTGGCACCAGCACGCAGCTTCTTCACTCAATCGCAGCGGCCATCACACCTGCCAACTCGTCCGCGACTCGGCACGCGCTGCCATCATGCAATTGCCCTTGCCTTTGCCCGCCGCCCCGTCTCCTGCCTGCCGAGCTGCCGTCTACTCCGAGAGCTAGCCTAGCCGCGCCTGCCACAGGACAGCGCCGACAATTTACCCTCCATTCATAGCAAGAACGAAGCCATTATCATAGCCAGCAGCGACTCGACCGACTTCTACCACAGAAGCAACGACCTATGCTCCCGACGGGCTACCCTCCCCCCTCCCACCGCTCTCGCACATCACTCCCTCTCCACATGCTCCGCCTGCTCCTCCACCACCTCGGCAAAGCCCGATTCCGTCTGCTCCTCCTCGCCTTCCCTCTCGTCCTGACCCTCATCTACTTCTCTTCCCGCGCCGAGTTCTACGAGCTATACTACGAACGCCCGCGTCTACGGATCCCGGGTCGTCAACCCGCCCACTCACCCGACTGGTGGGTTGAGTTTTTCACGCGGCTGCAGGCTACTAGAGTTAAAGCACGGCCGGTCAAGTTCAAGGGCGAGGCGCCATTGTTGAACTGGGCTCCGGATTTAAAGGATGAAGAGAGGCCTCAGTTGTTGAGGTTGAGTGAAAAGGATGAGGCGCTGTTCAGGGAGAGCCATGAGAACTTTGTGAGGCAACTTCCCCTGTTTGCGAAGCATCTGCCTTACAAGGAGAACACGACGGGAATCGTCACGACGGCCGGGGCACCCAATTTTGGGCAAGCGATTTCGTTGGTGTTGATGACGCGCCAATCGGGGTCGCAGCTGCCGATTGAGATTGTGCTGGACTCATCGACGGCCTGGATTGACTGGGTGTGTGAGAATACCATGCCCAGGTTTGGCGCGACCTGTCTGTACCTGGAGGATGAGTGGGTCGGCATTGGGCAGCTGGTGCCCAAGCTGGAGAGGTATCAGTGGAAGTTTATTGCGATAATTGCGTCGACGTTTCAAAATATTATGTTCTTGGACGCGGACTGCTTGCCGGTGAGGAGTCCGGATCCGATTTTTGACGACGGCGCCGAGCCGTTTACTTCGACCGGATTTATTGCGTGGCCGGATTTCTGGGCTCCGTCAGCGAGTCCATTGTTTTATAAGATTGCCGGTGGGTTGGACGTGCCGACGGTTGCGTCACGGACGACGAGTGAAAGCGGAGTGATGGTGTTTGATAAGGCGAGGCATGCGGACACGATACTGCTGGCGGCGTATTATAATTATAATGGGCCGAATCACTACTATCCGATGCTGACGCAGCACGGGCCGGGCGAGGGGGACAAGGAGAGCTTCTTCCAGGCGGCGCTAGTGCTGGAAGGGCTGAGGAAGCTGGGTGTATATAAGCAGCCGACGGAGTGGATGAAGCCGGGTGTGGGCGTCAAGAAGGGGTACTGGGATGTGAAGATGTTACCGCGGTCGCACGGCCGGTCGATTGGCGACCAGTGGAGGGGCATGTTTATGCAGCAGATGGATCCGATAGAGGATTATAGAGCGGTGATGGCTGCTCTGGAGAAAAGGAAGCAGGAAGATGCTCAGAAGGCGGGTGATACCGAGGAGAAGAGTAATAGCGAAGCAAAGGCGGCTTCGCATAATAATAATTCGGCCGAGGAGGCTGACACAGACGCACAGAGCTCAGAGAAGAGGAAGCGCGGCTGGGAAATCTGGGCCTTCACCAGCTCCGACTCCGACTCTAACTCCGACGACACCGCAACCCTCAACGCGCCCGCTTACCCCCCGGGTCCGCAACATAATCCACACAGCAACGATAATAATTCTAATATTTCTAATACCGATAAAAACGGCACCTTCGCCGACGAAGAATCCTACCTCACCGACTCGACCTTCCTCTCCTCCCTCCCCCCAGACTTTTCTACTCTCTTACACCACGACGAATCCAAATTCATGTTCTTCCACCACAACGGAGTCAAACCGGATTTCACGCTAGTCCTCGACTCCCGCGCGGGGATTCTGGCAAAAAACAAGGAAAAGAAATATGTCCGTATGTGGGGAGACCCCGGGTGGATTGTACAGCGACTGGGGAGGGATGTGGAGAAGTTATTGTGGGAAGCGAGTATGGAGATTTATTGTCAGGGGGGGTTGACGGGGCGGTGGAGGTTGTTGGAGCGGGTGTGTAGGAAGATGAGGAAGGTTTGGGAGGAGGTTTATGCGGATAAAACGGAGATTCAGGAGGAGGATACTTAGAAGTGATGAAGGGGGTGTTTTAAGAGAGGGGAGATAACGAGCATGCTCAGAGACAGACGAGAAGATGTCGGTGGAAGAGATGTGATACCATTTGGGAGTGATTGGGAGCGATTGGCCTTGAATTTAGGTGAGTTGTGGTGGACTGTTGATACGTGCTTTTTGAGTCATGTATTGGCATGTTTCTTTGTTGTTTCGCTGTATATATGGATCAATCTGATAAGATACCCTCTTGCTGGTTTGGAGGGATATACATATGGAGGGAGCAGGTAACCAGGGGCTCGGTTTGGACGGCTGGGAGGGGGGGGGTGGTTCATCATACTAGGTAGCGGGGTTAGGTAATAAATGGGTTTTGATTTTGTTTCCATCCACCTATTTTCGTGGACATCTTAGGTAATGTTCTGCAAGTTTGGGAAGAGGGGCTGTTGAGACGAAGCCCAGCTTCGGGTACGGTACCTTAGGGCTCGATCAATGAGGCCATGGGTTTTCTTGGCGTTCTTCTTGTGGCATCTTGAGAGCATTTGCTTTTTCCAGGCTAGCGTTCACGTGCAGTGGTGAAATGGAACGCCGAGCTGAGCTGGGATGTGGGATGTGACGAGGAGCTACCCAGCTCTCGTCAGCTGGGGACGGGGTGAAGGACTTGATGACTAAGCAGATCCAATATGAAGACCCTAGATTGAACGTCTCACGAACACCCTTCGCCTGAGAAGTCTTACGAACGTGGCTAGATTGATGGAACCGAGAATCTATACAGTCTGAAGAGCGTGATTGAAGAGTTTGTGATACCTAGATTGCTGATGTCGCTAGCAATCTGAGAAAGAAGATCATTACCCATATATAGGTAAACGTGGAGTTGAGGTGATATCTTCAAAGGTTTGCATCATGAAAGCCTTCATTATGTGAGACTATCCATGAGACTGAGACTGTAACGTCCGAAGTATGACACAAGCCAGGTGCGAATAATTCTCATCCTCACAACCAAGCACTTCCAGATTATTATCGACCGATGCATGATACACCACAACAGCCAACCTCTCACCTTAAATAAGGTACTGAAATGTCCCCTTCCTCGAACTGGACGTTCCACAACTGACGTGATGACATGTGAGGCTCTGTCCGGCCGAAACATGTAGTTCTATTTACTGTCATGTCTAAGCCTATACAACTCGACAGCGTGCTACAAGCACTGCCGTGACACTGTTGTGTGATGTCGCCAGCCAATCGGTATTATTGATGTGCCGGGCCAAGCTCATCTTCGGGATTTGGAAACGTGGGCAAGTGAACTTTACTGAAACTAAGGATAGACAGGCTTCAAATTTTGGAAGGGATTCGTGGAGGTGGGTTTGTGTGACTGTGACGGTGTCCAGGTACCTGGATTGGGTGAAAGCTGGTTGTACAGAATTTGCTTTGCCTCTATTGGGATCCGGATTTGGGGAAAAGCACGAGAATGTGTTGAGATGGAAGGGTTGCTGACTTTGTCTTTTGAGGGTTTGGTGATGCAGGTTGGGCAAACTGCAAATAGCATGCAAGGAGCTCGAGGTAAAGGTCTTGACAGATAGAAATAGCAAGAATGCCTGGGGAAGTTGGCTTTCGTCGGATGTCCTACCCGATGTCCACGAACTCATCCGACGGTAGAGCAGCTCGAAAGAATCGAACGCAAACAGAAATGGAATAAAAAAAGGGGCATGCCAATCGCATCTCGCCCCAGGGTCGCATTGAAGACTAGCGCGTTTTTTGTCCGATTTTTTTTTCTCGTCCGATCGGCGAAGCATTAGATCCTAGCCCATGGCTCGTAAAAGCAACAACCCTAAAGATGAGCTTTTCCGTCTGTAATCGCATCGCATAGCCTCCTTCCTGTTGGGCAGTAATCGCTTCCTATCTGCCCGGAATAGCGGCTACTCAGTGTTTAGGTTTTCAGAAGGCAGACAGCAAACTTTGCTCGGTCATATCCGGCATGCACGGCCTAAGATAGCCACGGTGACATTGGCGCTGCAGACGGCGGATGCAGGTGAAGCTCCCTTTTGGTAAGCATGGGATTTTGATTCCGATCCGAGCCTAAAAATCCCATCCGGCGGCGGGACGACACCCTATCTTTGAACGGATGCAAATGGCACAACATTGCATGTTTTTGACAGGTCGCACAACGCAGGCGATAGGAGCGGCAGACCGCAGCGGCAGCGGCGCATCCGGCAGCGCAGCCGTGAAGAGGTCAGAAATTTACTTTTTAAACGATAGGGGAAGCAAGCTACGCACCGCAAAGCCATCGCTTACCGTCTCCTTTGACTGGTCCGAATATATTATGGCGCTCGGACACTGATGGCGGCGGTGAGCAGGACCCGAAGCTCTGGGACGAGTCTCGGAGGGCCAAAATAGCACATGACTTGATTGACGAGGGAGAGGAACCTGAAACGGCCATGTGAGCATGCAAGAGAAGCAGCCTGGAAGCAAAAAAAAAAAAAAAAAA
>Ga0065720_1019571_pt1 | contig 23313 bp, 18 predicted proteins | sample Thericmetagenome_FD_59107 | JGI IMG/M metagenome (GOLD analysis project Ga0065720, IMG submission 59107) | Thermophilic microbial communities from the Joint Bioenergy Institute, California, USA of rice/straw/compost enrichment - eDNA_2 v2... | ecosystem: Engineered > Solid waste > Grass >... | reverse complement strand
GTGAGCTTCGACGCGCCGTGGCGGGAGCAACTGGAGTGGATCCGCCGGAGCCGCGACCTGTTCACTCCGCGCGCGTACGCGGCGCTGATCATGAGTGTGATCAGTGCGATGGCCGCGCCGACCGGCAGTCCGCGGGTCGGCTGGACCCTGCTGCGCGAGGCCCAGGTCCACGGCCGCCCGGGACTGCTCGACTACGTGACCTTCCTGCAGGTGTGGCTGATTCCGCCGACGTTGCGGCGCGCGCTGCGGGACCGGGCGCTCGCCGGGCGTCGTCACCGGCAAGGCCCGGTGGTCATGGCCGAGCGGAAGGCTGGGTAGGGGCGATGGGAAGGTCGGTTGTTCGTGGCTGCGGGCCGCTGTTAGCCTCACGAAGACCGTCGTTTGCTGCACGAGTCCGTCGTTGCGCCGGCTAGGAGGTCACAAGTGGCGCGGGGCGCCGACGAGAACGCGTCTTGGCCGTGGTTTGGTGAAGGCGCAGCTGGGGCGCCGGGTCAGGGCACAGCGGGCAGCGGTGCGGTAGGCGACCGCTCCGGTTGGTTCGGTGAGGAACAGACGGTCGTCGTTCCCCAGGAACCAACCGGCGCCTCGCGAGGTCCGAGCGAGCCGGCGCCGTCACCGCGCGAGCCGTACGGCGGGACGCCTCCCCCCGGCTCGGCCCAGCCGGTCATGGGACAGCCGCCGCCGAGTCCGCGGCCCGGCGACCCCCATCAGCAACCGTACGGTCAGGGCCCACCGCCGTGGCCGCAGGCCGACGCCGAGACGGCGATGATCCCGCGGGTCGCCTACTACGAGACCGCCATCCTGCCCAAGGCGGTGGACGGGCCGACGGCGCCACCAACGCTTGCCGAGATGGCGGCCCGGCACGGGCTCAAACCGGCCGGCACACGACCGACGTTGGGTGAGTACACCCGTCGGATCTGGCGGTACCGCGAGTTCATTACGTTCTATGCCAGCGCGCGGCAGGCCGCGACGGTCGCCAGCGCCCGGCTCGGCCGCCTCTGGATCGTGCTGACGCCGCTGCTGAACGCGGCCGTCTACTTCGTCATTTTCGGGATCGTGCTGAACCTGGGTCGGGACATACCCAACTTCATCGGCTACCTGACCATCGGGTTCTTCGTTTACTCGTTCACCCAGTCCGTGGCCCAGGCCGGCGTGGTCTCGATCAGCGGCCAGATCGGCCTCGTACGGGCGCTCCAGTTCCCCCGGGCGAGCTTGCCGATCGCCGCGGTCATCATGCAGCTGCGGAACTTCGTGATCTCGGTCGTCGTCCTCCTCGGTATCGTCCTGGCGACCGGCGAACCGGTGACGTCCCGCTGGCCGTGGGTGCTGCCGGCGCTGGCGCTGCAGACGGTCTTCAATGTGGGCCTGGCCTGCGGTCTGGCCCGCATTGGCGCGAGGATCGCCGATGCCCGTCAGGTTCTCCCTGTTCTCTTGAGAATCTGGATGTATCTCTCCGGCGTCTTCTACAGCGTCACCATCTACGAGCAGATGCCGTCGGCGGTGACGACGATCGTGCATTGGAATCCGCTCCTCACCTATATCGAGCTGATGCGGTGGTCGCTGTTGACGGAACCGCCGCTGACCTCCGCGTTCGCCGAACTGTGGCTCAAGGGCGTTGTGTGGGCCGCGGTCATGGCGTTCATCGGCTACTGGCTCGTCTGGCGCGGAGAAGGGGAGTACGGACGTGGATGACGCGATCCGAGGTCAGACGTATACCCGAGTTCCGTCCGTCATCGTCGAGGACCTGCATGTCGTGTACCGCGTTCAAGGCCCGGCCAAGGCGGGTGGGGCGGCTGGGCCGCCCCGGCGCCGGATGCCGTGGTCGAGCAAGGTCGGCCTCACCGAGGTCCATGCTGTCCGCGGGGTGACGTTCGCCGCCTTCGAAGGCGACGCGATCGGTCTCATCGGCAGCAACGGATCCGGGAAGTCGACGCTCTTGCGGGCCATCGCCGGCCTCATCCCGCCGGCTTCGGGCCGGGTGTACACCAAGGCGCAACCGTCGTTGTTGGGCGTGAACGCGGTGCTGCTCAACGACCTCTCCGGCGAGAAGAACGTCGTACTCGGCTGCCTCGCGATGGGGATGCGCAAGTCCGAAGTGACTCCGCGGGTCGCGGAGATCATCGAATTCTCGGGCATCAACGAACGGGGCGAATTCAGTTCGTTGCCCATGCGTACCTATTCGTCGGGTATGTCGGCGCGCCTCCGATTTGCCATCGCGGCCGCCAAGAGCCATGACGTCCTGCTCATCGACGAGGCGCTGGCAACCGGCGACGGGAAGTTTCGTCGCCGCAGCGAGGCCCGGGTTCAGGAGCTCCGCGCCGGGGCCGGCACGGTCTTCCTGGTCAGCCACCAGCTCTCCACGATCCGCGGCGCGTGTGAGCGGACGATCTGGCTCGAGGACGGCAAGATCCACATGGACGGGCCGACCGACGAGGTGGTGGATGCCTACGAGGCGTTCACCGGAGAGTCCAAGGGCTGATCGGGGGTCCGCCCGTCGGGGCGCGAGTACCGCAGCAACCGGTGGCCGCCGAACAAGGCGACCTCGGTCGTCAGGTCTCCAAACTCCTCGAGCCAGAACCGGACGATCGTCTGCTCATCCGGCCGCTCGGTGTCATCGATGAAGATCATCGCGTCGGGCGCCAGGCGGTCGCGGAGGACAGGCAGCGCCGGGTAGCGAGCCAGGGGCTGGTCGCGACCGGGTGGACCGTCCACCACCAGCAGGTCCACGCCGGCGAGGTCCGCCATCGCGTCCTGGTCGTACCACCGGTAGATCTGGTCGCCGATCGTCACGGGTGTCAAGGGCGCGACGCGGACCTCCGCGACGTCGTCGAGCTGGTGGCGCGAGACCATTGTCCGGGTGTGCTCGGCAAAGCTCTCATCATGATCGATGCTGATCAGGTGGCCGCCGGTTTGGCGGAGTGCGTAGGCCAGCCAGACGGTTGAGGTTCCGCTCCCCAGTTCCAGGACGAGCCTGGGTTGGAGCCGCTTCACCGTGTGCATGAGCTCCAGCAGACCGGACGGTTGCAGGGCCCACCCGGCCGAGGGCGGCATCGGCACGGGCCGGTCGGCGCCCACGAACAGCTGGAACAATGCTTCGATTTCCCGCACCTCGGCGTCGACCCGGTCGTCGGCCTCGTCGCGAAGCCGGGCAGCGGTATCCGACGTCTGCTGCGCGAGCTCATCGATCGCCGTGAGGATGCGCCGCCCACCGTCGTCGAACCGGTGCCGCAGGTCCTCACGCAGCTGTCGAATGGCGACGGACAACTCCTGGGCGTGGGCCGCGCTCAACCTCCGCGTGGTCTCCCGCAGACCGCGCAGCTCCCGGGCGGTGTTCTCCCGCAGGTTGCGCAGGTCACGGTTGACCGTCGCCCGCAAGGTCCGCGTGTCGCGACTGGTGCGCCGGGACACCGCGAGCAGCGCGACGGAGGTTCCGGTCAACTCCATCGCCATGAACGCGACGCTGAGATTGAGCTCGCCGGCGACGGCGGCCGCGGCGGCGGCGATGCCGATCGTCACGACGGCACTCGTCACGACGACCCATCGGGTCGCCAGTCTCCGCAGCCGGGCTACGACGTCCTGCACGCCAGTCAACTTACGCCGTCGCCGGCCGAGGGCGCCTCGTCAGGGCGCTGGCCAAGCACGGCTAGCCCTTTCCATCAAGGGTCAGCGGCGCGAGGTTGAAGTTGTCCTTGAGCCACGGCAACAAGATGCGGTAGGCCGCCACCGTGTCCGGCCTGGGCAGGTTTCGGTTCCCCTGATGATCGTGCGAGAGGACGATCGTCCCGGGGCGCGTGTCCTTGCGCAACGTCGCGACGATCCGGTTCACCATCGACTCGCCGGTGCCGTAGGTGTCGTCGTCCCAGTCGTTGGAACTGAGGGTCCAGTACACGCTCGCCATGCCCTGCGCCTTCGCCAGGGTCACGAGTCGCTCGTCGAAGCGCCCGCCCGGGGCCCGAAAGAATTCGACGCGGTGGCCGGGCGCACCGGCCAGGATCGCTTCATTGGTGTTCTGCAGCTCGGCGATGATCTCCTCGTCCGTCGCCTTTGCGAGGTCCATGCGGTGGGTCCAACTGTGGTTGGCCAGGACGTGACCCTCATCGGCGATGCGGGCGACCAGATCCTTCTCGAGGTGGGCCCGGTGACCGATGAGAAAGAAGGTCGCGCGGACCTGGTGGCTGCGGAGCAGGTCGAGCAACTCGGGGGTGGTCTCGCGGTCCGGTCCGTCGTCGAAGGTCAGCGCCACCGTCTGGTTCCCGGTCCGAATGATCGATCCACCGGGGCCGCTGACGTGCTCGACCGTCGGTAGGCCCGCGGCAGGCTCGGACGAGGCCGGCTCCGCCGCCGGGGCGTGACGCGGTGAGGTGGTCGCACCCCGCACGTTCGCCGACCGCGCTGCGGTTGAGGTCGGTACTTCCCGCGGCGTCGCTGACCGCGGCGACGCCGGCTGGAGCAGGTCGCGGAGACTCCCCACCGATTTCGTGAGTTGCTTACTCAGGTCGTTGTTGTGCTTGGTCAGGGACCTGAACCCGTTCTCGACCGCTCGGCGCAGCCTTCGTATCTCCAGCGCGATGAGGCCGAGGGCGCCGGTCATCACGATCGTGCCGCCGATGACGGCGGCTTCGAGCAGTGTTATCGCATTTGCGACAGCCGCGATGGAGAGCGCGACGATCGCCGCCGCGACCGCAGCGACCAGGAGTCGCCCGGTGATCCGTGGTGGACGAAGCGTCAGCCGGGGTGCGGTCACAGAGATCCTCGAGGGTGGATGCGGTGGAAGCCTAATCCTAGCACCCCCGTCTGCGTTGCCCGGGTAGGCACGAGACCCACGAGTCGCTGGGCCGCCCCACCGCGACCCCGTCGTGCCATTACGGTGGGGTTCCGGCGATTGGTTGGCGGAGGATGATGCGATGCGACTGCTACGTGCGCTGTGGACCCGGCGTCCTCCCACGAGGGTAGTTTCGTGGGACCAGTTGACATCGGAAGAAATCGAGGCTTGGCACACGATTCGGGCTAAGAACCCCGCCTTGGACAGCCCGTACTTCCACCCTGGATACGCCGAAGCGGTTCACGCGTCGGGCCGGCCCGTCGAGGTCGTTGTCAAGCGTGGGCCGGACGGTGACGTCACCGCGCTCCTGCCGGGTCACCGCGACGGATCCCAGTTCGTGCCGGTGGGCATGCCCGGCACCGACTTCCAGGGCCCGATCGCCACCGCCGACCGTCCCCCGTTGCCCGAGGACCTGCTCATCGATGGTCTTGAGGGGATGCATTTCGACGACCTCGTGGACGGATATGGCGACCAGTTCGATCCATGGATATCCAGGCGGCGGACCTCTCCGGTCATCGATACCACCGGCGGGCTCGAGGGCTACCTGTCGCGAGCGTCGAAATCGGGCCGGGAGAACATCGCGCAGGCTCGGCGGCGAGCCGCGAAGGCCGCTCGCACCATAGGGGAGCTGCGTTTCGCCGCGCATGTCAGCGATGAAACGACGCTGTCCCAGCTGATCGCCCTCAAGCAGGAGCAGTACCGCCGGACCGGCAGCCGCAACCCCGGGTTCACGCCGTTCCGTACCACGCTCGTGACCCGGCTGCTCCACACGCAAGAGCCGGGCTTCGCGGGCATGCTCTCCACCCTGCACGCCGGCGACCGGCTGGTCGCCGCGCATTTCGGGATCCGCTCGGAGCACGTCCTGCACTGGTGGTTCCCGGTCTATGACACTGAGTTCAGTGACCTCTCGCCTGGTTGGATCATGCTGCGCGAACTCATCCAGGCCGCTGCCGAGCTCGGTATTCACCGCATCGATCTCGGTCGTGGTGACGAGGAGTACAAGCGGAGGATCAAGACCGGGGAGAGCATCGTCTACCGGGCCACGCTCACCCCGACGCCGCCGACGGCACCCTGAAGGCCGCGCGGATCACACGCCCGACCGCAAGCGACCGCCGGGTAAGGTTGGTGACCATGCGGGCCGACCCCTCGCCGTCGATCGTCCGCCCAGTACGGCGCCGTCCTGTCCAGTACCTACGGTTGGCCATGGCCGTCGCGACCGTGGTTGCCATGGCGATCTGGGTCGTGGTCGAGGTCCGCGGTCGTAGCCCACGAACAAGCTTCAACGACTCCACGCCCGTCTCCCTGCCCACGGCTGGACCGAGCGTCGTGTCCACCGTCCATCCGGTCAGCGGCTTCCGGCACCCCGGGGTCGTGGTCACGGCCGAGCAGCTCGACTTCGTCCGCGCGCGGGTGCGGGCTGGGGAGCAGCCGTGGATCGGGGCGTTCCATACGCTCAGTCGCAGCGCGTATGCCAATCTCGGCTGGCGGCCGCATCCAAGTTCGACAATCGACTGTCCGGGGTCCGGCGACTGTCGCAACGAATGGAGCGACGCGGTCGCCGCTTACTCCCATGCTCTGTTGTGGTATCTCACCCACAACCGGGAGCACGCGGACAAGGCAGTAGAGATTATCGACGCGTGGTCACTGGCCATGCCGCAGCATTCCGGCATCAACGCGCCGCTGCAGGCGGGCTGGTCGGCGGCGACCCTGGTTCGCGCGGCGGAAATCGTGAAACACACCTATCCAGGTTGGGACCCCGCCGCCGTCTCCCGAGCCGAAGCTCTGTTCCGTGACGCCTACCTGCCGCTGGTCGCCGAGGGGGGTGCCGCGGGGCGGGGCGGCAACTGGGACCTCATCATTCTGGATGCCGCGGCGAGCATCGCGGTGTTCCTCGACGATCGACCCCTCCTCGAGCGGGTCATTGAGAAGTGGCGGGCCCGACTGCCCGCATACATTTACCTCTCTGCGGACGGCCCGAGCCCGGTCGGACCTCCGGGCACGGTGCCCGGCACGGTGGACATCGTCGATTTCTGGTACGACCAGGTGACCTACGTCGATGGACTCGCCCAGGAGACCTGCCGGGACCTCGCACACACGGCGTGGGGGCTGGAGGCGCTGGCCCAGATCGCGGAGACCGCGTGGATCCAGGGCATCGACCTGTACGCCGAAGCCCAGGAGCGGCTCGTCAGCGCATTGGAGTTCCACGCCGGCTTGGCGCTCGGCGCCGATGTTCCCGACTGGCTGTGTGGGGGAAGGCTCAACGAGACGTTTACGCCCATCCCTGAAATCGCCTACAACCACTATCACAACCGGCTGGGGATCGGGCTGCTCCAGACCGGGCGCCTGATCGAGGCCGAACGCCCGCAGTTGCCGTCCCACTTCTACGGCTGGGCGACGCTGACCCACGCCGACAATCCGACACCGACGCCCGCGGCCACGCCGGAAACCGAGTGAGCCGGTGTGTCCGGTGACGTCGCGGGGCGGGTCGCCCCGTATCTACCGCTGTGGCGCGACGGTTCGGCTGTCCGGTTTACGACATGGCCCTTAATCGCGCGATATCGACCGGGTCGGGTGGGCGCCGGAATGGTGCGGGGGTTATAGCCTGCACCCCGGTGCCCGCGCGGTCCTCTCGTGGAGGAATCCACGAGACGTTCGGGCGTCGCGGATCGAACCGAAAGGAGCGGTTCGCGATCGCAACCCATCGGGTAGGACTGCACCCAGGGTCAGCGCAACCAACGATGCTGGAGTGAGGATGGACGACACGGTCGAGAACAGCCTGGCCCGTGGGCACGAGCTGTATCGGCAACGACGGTACGAAGAAGCGGCTCAGGACTACCAGGCGGCCCTCGACGTGGATCCCGATAACTGGTCGGCCACGGTCGGCCTCAACCGGGCGATCCGCCGCAGCATTCCCCGCTGGCACTTCGAGATGCTCAATGACGACGAGCGGGCCGACCGGTACGAGAAGGCGATCCGCCAGGTTGTGCAGCCGGGCCATCTTGTCCTGGACGTCGGCACCGGATCGGGGCTGCTGTCCTTGATGGCCGCCCGAGCCGGGGCGGATCACGTGGTGGCGTGCGAGGCGCAGCCGCTCGTGGCCGACGTGGCCCGGCGGATCATCGCGGCCGCCGGGTATGGCGACCGGGTGAGCGTCGTTCCGAAGATGTCGACCGATCTGCAGGTGGGCGTTGACCTGCCGCGCCGAGCCGACGTGCTGGTGACCGAGACGGTCGACTGTGGATTGCTCGGCGAGGGGATCCTGCCGATCATGGAGCACGCGCGCCAGCATCTGCTCACGGAGAACGCCGTCATCGTCCCTGGTCGGGCGACCGTGGTGGCCCAGTTCGTCGAGAGCGTGTCCCTGCATCGCAAGAACCACGTCAGCGACGTACAGGGATTCGATCTTTCGATCTTCAACGAACTGTCGTCGCTGGAATACTACGACTCCCGGTTGCGGCGTCACGAGCACCAGATGCTGTCCGAGCCGTTCGAGGTCTTCCGGTTCGACTTCTATCGCGACCGGGTGTCCGGCCGCCAGGAGGAGCTCGTGGTCACTCCGACCGCGACGGGCACCTGCCACGCCATCGCCTTCTGGTTCGAGATGGAACTCACCAGTGACATTACGTTGACCAACTCGCCGGCCCACACCCATTTGCACTGGAAGCAGGCGATCCAGACTCTGCCGGCCGCGCCCCGGGTGCGGGCCGGCGAGCCGGTCCGTCTCAACGTTCGTCACGACGACTCGTCGATCTACTTTACGATCAACGATCGCGCGTGATGTGTCCATGACGTTGATGTGTCGATGACGTGGGGCAATCTGGTCGGCTGAGGACGATCGACGTCACGCGCCGTGGGCGGCGAGGAGACCGCCATCGTCCTTCAGCCGGCCGGCGTACTTCGCCCGCCAAGCCGCCAGCAGCGAGAGCCACTGGAGTAGGCGGCTGCCCGGCATGGAGCGGCCCACCATCTCCAGTCCACCCGTATCGCGCAGCAGGAATCGCATCTCGGGTGCGAGCAGGCTGAGGACAACCTCGTCGGCGCGGACCTCAGCGGCGATCGCCCGCAGCGCCGGGTAGCTGCGATGCCGTATCAAACCACGCTGCCGCCGGGGTAGCTCGTCATTGGTCGATGGCAGCGCCCCGACCGTTGGATTCACGACCGCCATCATCTCTCGGAAGAACTCGCCATTGATCTTGCGAGCGGGTGCGACCGTCATGGCGCAGGCCATCACGGTCGGGTGGATGAACGGCAGGCGTGTGGCGACCTCCGGCTCGAACAGCCACTGCGTCGATGGGGCGATCGCCAGGGCCGTGCGGGTCACCATGTGTCCGACGGTCTCGTAGTCGTGGTGGGGGAGGAATGGCTCGATGACGGCGTCGAAGGTCTCGCGCGCCAGTTGTCGCAGGACTCGGGCCGCTCCTGGGGCGAACAGGTGGTCGGCCCGCAGGCGCGACTCCGCCATGGTGTCCCACATGTGCTGCAACAGAGCGGAGCGACCGGCCGAGCGGTCGGGCGGCTCGGTTCGCCAGGTCGGATGGAAGAAGACGTCGCCGGCGAGGCCGTCGAAGACGGGACCAGGGTCGCGGTGCAGTTCCCGGGCGAGCCGCCGCATCCAGGCGTGATGCGTGGTCCGGTAGCTCAAGCGTTCGCGGACCACCGTGCGGTCAACCAGCCAGGCGTCATCGCTCTGGGCCACGATGCGTTGAGGAAGGTTCAGCGCTCGGGCAACATCGATGGACAGGTCTACGTCCCAGTCGAACCCGTCGTCCTTGGACGTCGTCCACGCCTCTGTCCGCACGCCTCGCTCGGCCAGCAACATGGCGAGCAGGCGTGAGTCCCAGCCTCCGCTGAGCGGCACGACCGCGCGGGGGCCGTCGATCACCGAACGCAGGACGTCGATGACATCGGCTGGCGACGCCGAATCGCGCGGCTCGACGGCAAACCAGGCCGGTTCGTACGTGACCGTCGTCAGCGTCCCATCGGCGGTCACGCGGAGACCGCTGAAGGCGGGAAGCCGCCGGATCTCCTGGAACGGGGTCTGGTCACCGAGCGGACTGGTCACGGACAGGATGTTCGCCCACGCAGCCCAATCGGTGCTCACCGGTGAGTCGTCCAGATCGACCAATGGCTCGAGCCGGACCGAGAAGTACACGGCCCCGCCAAGGCGCCGCAGGAAGACATCGTGGATTCCGAGCCCGTCGGTATGCAGGACCGCGCTGTCATCGGCGATCTCGACACCGGCGGCCAACCGCTCGTCGGACGCGTGCCGCCACGAGCCCGGGGTCCCGCCGTCGGCCAGCGAGCCCCAGAGGAAGCCCCGGCGCGACGAGGTGCGCCATGGCGTCAGCTTGGCGGAGGCCAGCAGGACCAGCGTCGGCGAGGAATGGATCTGCCGTAGTCGGATGGGGGAGAGCCGCTTGAGCCGACGCAGCGTCGTGGCATCCCAACGGCCGATGGCCCCGCAGACGTACGGGCGGACCCGGTAGGTGACGTCGCTGGTCATTGTCCGTCGCTCACATGCAGCCAGCGGGCGACCCGGCGCTTGATGCCGGAGCGGACCCGCGTCGCCACGGGGACCTGAGCCCGCGCCTTCCAGATGGCCAGGTCCGCCTTGACCTTCTCCACCTGCGCCTTTCGCCGTTCGGCCAGTGCCTTGAGCTTCTCGACCTCGGCGGCCAGCTTCCCCACGTCGGGTGGCGGGGGCACGTGCTCGGCGTCGTCGATGGCGTACTCGTCGGCCAGCATCCAGTGCACACCGAACAGCTCGTGGACGACGTCCTCAATGTCCTCATCGGACCGACGGACAGTCCGGGCCCGGGCGAACGCCGCTGTGCGCTCCAATCGGGCGATCGGCATGATCGGGTCACGAGGGAAGGGCAGCAATACCAGTCCCCACTGGTGGGTCTCCGCGTCGGTGATCAGGCGACGGAGACCGTCGAACGTCAGCGCCAACCCGGCGGGCAGCCGCAAGGTGAACGGGGCCGGGAACGAGTGCTCTGGTGGTTCGAGGGCGAAGTGGACCCGGCCGTCGCTCCGGAAGGTTTCGTGCAGCAGCCCGTAGTCGAGCATCTCGTCCTCGAGGAGGTTCCGCCGGCCCGTCGGTAGGCGGTTCCACGGCCCGACGACCGTCACGCTCACATCGCGCAGCGTCCCGTTGAGGGCGCTGAGCACGCTGGCCCGAACCTCCTCGTACGTTCGGCCCGTCGCGTCGACAACCACGTTCACGTACGGGATCTCGTACGAAGGGTTGTGCCATGACTGGAGCTTGCGCTCCTGAGGAGTTCGCTGGAGCCCGTAGGGCGTGCGGAACCGCCGACCTTGTTCGTTGGAGCGCTTCATCTGGGACAGTCCCAGATGCCAGCTCTGCGCGGCGTGCTCCGGCACGAACACCGCCCCGACCTGGGCCAGGCGATAGCTGAACTCGGTGTCACTGCCCAGCGGCATTGAGGTGTCGAAGCCGCCGGCGTCCCGGAACATGCGGCGGGTGAAGGACAGGCTGGCGCCGTTGCCGACCCGGAACGGTCGGCAGCCCAGTTGGAGCAGGTTGTTCGTCGTCTCGTAGACGGCCTTGACCCAGCTCGGGGAGAAGTGGGCCGGATCGAAGATGCTGGCTGGGCGACCCTCGTTCACCGCCACATGGGCATCCTTGGGATCGACCGATTCCCACCCCTGCGATACGAACGTGATGTCTCCCACCACGACGATGTAGTCGGCGGCGTGGTGCCAGCGCGCGTGGGCCTCGACGTGGTCTCGGGCCACGACCAGGTCGGCGTCGAGGCGCAGGAGAATGTCGTGCGTCGCGACCGCAACCCCCGCGTTGACGGCGTGCGCCGAGCCCCAGCCTTCGTCGGGTGCGGGCATGAGCCGCGTGTTGGCCGGGCGGATCTCTGGAAGCCTGAGCGCGGGCTCGCTGCCGTCATCGACGATGATGACTTCGAGCAGGTGCTCTGGGTAGGTCTGCGCGGCGAGGCTGGCCAGCGTCAGGTCGAGCTTGGCCTGGTGCCCGTGGGCGGGGATGACCACCGATACCCCGGCCTGAGGCGTCCACGAGCCCACCGGTGGCACGGACAGCTGCGGGTACATGTTGTGCGGGATGCGCGGTTGACTGGTCATGGGGTGTGGCTCCCAAGATCCAATTTCTGGTCGGAGGTGATCAGCGGACCCAGGTTGATACCTCGCCACTGGTGTGAGATGCCCCGGAGGAACTTCGTGAAGCTGGCCGACCAGGTGTGTCCCTGCACGCGGCGGACCACGACACAGTTCAGTCCGTGGGTCGTGTAGGTCCGGCCACCCGCCGCCCGGACCGCGTTCCACAGCCCGGTGTCGACGGCTCGCGGGTGCGGGCGGAACCAGCCCAGCTCGCACACGACGTGCCGGTCGGCCAGCATCGTGCATCCGGTCATGTACTTGTCGTACTGCTCGTTGCGCGACTGTTGGTAAACACTGAGGTTGATCTCCTCAAGGTACGCCATACCTTTGGCCCCGCCGACGAGCTCGGCGCCGGAGTATTGCTTGGCGAGCACGAGGTCGGCGATGTGCTCGGGTCCGTACCAGTCGTCGTCGTCCCATTTGGTTACCAGGTGGCCCGACGCGACCGCGACGCCTTGGTTGAGGGCCGCCCCGAAGGGTATGGCCGCTTCGGCCTCGACGACGGTGATCGGTCGCTCGAACCCGGCCACCGCGGCCCGTATCTCGGGCAGATTCGCGGGCACGCCGTGCAGGACCAGCACGACCTCCACGTCCGGATAGCTTTGCCGGCCGATCTGCTCGAGCGCTGGCGCGACGAAGTCGGGGCGCATCGTGCACATCACGACGGAGACATCCGCCCTGGGCGTCGGCAGGGCGGCGGACCGGGCGAACGCCGTCCACCGGGCCCGGGCCGAGTGCGTTCGCAGAGCGGCTCGGCGCAGCCGGATGCTGTGGACCTCCCGAGTGAGATCGTCGGTAAGGTCGTCGATGGAATGGGCGGTGAGCAGGCGCGTCAGTTCGTCGCCGAGCCCCGCCGCCCAGCCCGGCACCTCGCTCGCCACGAGCGGAACGCCCGCGCAGGCGAGGCCGGCGACCGCTCGGACCGCCGCGACGGGTCCACTGTGGCGGCCGAACACGACGCGGACGGCGCGGTACTCACGAAGCCGCGCGATGTCGACGTCAGTGATCGCTCCGGACGGGTGGATCCGAAGCACCGGCTGGTCATCGACGACGATTGCCCACAATCCGCCCGCCTGGCGCAGTTCCGCCGTCCCCGCCGTACCCGCGTTGAGAAAGCCGGTCGGATTGACCATGAGTTCGTCGATGGGCGGAACCTGGGCCGGATCGGCCGCGGCCGCCATGCGCGCCATCGTGTCGTCCGGATCGAGCCGACCCAGCGCCTCCCACGTCACCAACCCGGGTTGCATCCGGTCGATGACCTCGACCCGGTCGTCGGTCCAGCCGGGCGGCGTGTCGGGCACAGACCGCAGCACAAGATCGGCCGTCGGTATGAACTCGGGCTCGGTCAGCGGGCCGACCTGGGTCGTGAGCTGGGCGCCGGGGTCCCCCGGACGCCAATGGGCCGCTCCCGGGCCGGCCAGAGCCACCCGTTGGACCGGGAGCGGAGTGGACCACGCCACGGCCCGGGCAACGCTGGCCAGCAACTCCCCAGTTTCGACCGGAGCGCGGAACGTGGCCTCGATGGCCCACTCGCCGCGCTCGCCCCGACGCACAACGAAGTCCGTCAGCCCGGCGCTGGACAGCCGGGGGAGCGCGATCCCGCGGTGGCCGGGCTCCGCAACGGCGATGAGCACATGCCGGGCCGGCGGAAGCACCGACGAGAGGGTGGCGACGCGGCGGAGGTCGGTGAAGGTTCGCGTGAGGACGGCCAGGAATCCTGACGCGGGAGCCGCCGGCGGCTGACTGGGATCGATGTCGTCGAAATCGATGAGGGGCCGGGCGTTACCGTTGAGCGCCGCCGTGGCCGGCACCGGTTCGGGGAGGAAGCCGGCGGTCAGGATCGTGCCGCCCTCGCTCACGGCTGCGGAGAGCCAGCGCCGCAACTGGGAGTTGTTCATGGCTGGCTACCTACGGGATGGCCTTCGTCGACCCAGCGGGCGTGCGCGTCGAGGACGACCACCCGCCGCTGGCGGAGCAGGCGCCGGACATCGTTTATCGTCGCAGTCGCGGCCGCGAGCGTCTCCGCATACTGCTCGGTGAGCGCCGTCAGTTGCTTGTCCAGCGGGCCCAGCTTGGGCTTGGACGCCTCGAGGGACCGCAACTTGCGGCGCAGCCGGATGAGCATCAGCGCCAATATCGGGGTGGCGGCCAGCACCGGCAGGCCCAACAGGATCGCGCCCACGGTCAGGGATACCGCCTCGAGCAGGCGCGCGGCGACGACCGCCGCCTCGTAGAGCACGGCGCCGGCGCCAACGACGAGGTAAATGAGTCGACGCATGACTATTGCTGTCGGGCTTGGTGGCCGTTGCCCAGCCGCAAAGGCGCGATCGTGAAGTTGTCCTTGAGCCACGGCAAGAGGATCCGGTACGCGGCCACGGTGTCCGGCTTCTGGTAGTCGTGCGACAGGATGATGGAACCTGGCTTCACGTCCCTTTGCAGGGTGGTGACGATTTGGTCCACCATCGCCGGCCCGCGACCGTACTTCTCGTCGTCCCAGTCCTTCGGGTTGACGCTCCAGTAGATGGACTGCATGCCGTGCGCCTTCGCCAGGGCGACCAGCTTGGGGTCGAAATGGCCGCCCGGCGCCCGGAAGTACTCGATGGTTGCTTCAGGAACCGCTGAAAGGATCACCTCGTTGGTGTTGGCGAGCTCGTCGGCAATCTTCCCGTCGGGAATCTTCGCGAGGTCCAGCCGGTGGCTCCAGCTGTGGTTGGCGAGGATGTGACCCTCGTCGGCGATGCGCTTGACCAACGACTGATGCTGGTGCACCCGTTTGCCCACGACGAAGAACGTCGCGGTGATCTCGTGGCGGCGCAGCAGATCGAGCAGGAGGGCCGTGAACACCGGGTCGGGGCCGTCGTCGAAGGTGAGGGCGACGGTGTCGTCGCCGGTGTAAAGGATCGAGCCGCCCGGGCCGCTGACCGACTGCGGCATCACTGGCTCGGACGGGGGAGCGGGTGCGGGAATCGGTGACCGGCGCGGGGCGGTCACGGCACCCCCGGAGCGTCTCCGCCCGCGGGTGGCGGCTTCGGAACGCTCGGCCTCGAGCTCGCGAAGCACGGTGAGCATCTCGACGCGGTGCTCGCCGACGATCCCTCGCACCTCTTCGATCAGGTCGGTGACCTCGCGTAGCGACTTGGCGTAGCGATCGGTCAAGGCGTTGGTCTTGGACTGGATGGTCGCCAGCTTCGCCTGATCGCGGAGGGTCGCCTGGACTCGGCGGTCGAGCCGACGCAGGCCCAGCCCGAGCACGCCAAGCGCCATCAGCGTGAGGCCGGCGAAGGCGACGAACACGGCGTCGACCAGGTCGAGCAGACCGAGGGCCACCGCTGCGGCCAGGCCAGCCGTAGCCACCACGGTCAGGACGGCGCACAGCAGCAGGAGTCGTCGGAACGTGAGTCGGAACATCGATTTATCCCTCAATCTACGGGGAGGGGTCGTTCGTCCAGGCGGAGAAAGAGCAACAGGGTAGCAACCTCGTCCCACTTTCCGTGTGTTCTGTGGTCAGGTGGTGCGTGTCTTTCTGGTCGGCTCTGCGACCCCTCGGGGGCGGGTGACGGGTCTGGTCGTGGGCTGTTTCCTGGGCGGCTGACCGATCTCCGCCAGCGTCGCCCGGAGCGCCTCGATGGCCGCGGTGTTTCGCTCGATGGCGGCCAGGAGGGCGGCATGGCGATCGACGGCATCGAGACGTTCGGTTTCGAGGGCGGCCAGGACCCGCGTCCCCGTCGCCGCGCTCCGCTCGCGACGGATGTGCACGTACGTCTGCAGCACGATGGCCGCCGCCAACGCGGCGAGCAGCGCGACGAGTGGCCCGACGCCGCCGGACACACCGACGATGGTGGCGCTGATGGCCACGAGCACGGCGACCGCGCCGGCTGTCCGTTCCCGCCAGAGAGCCCGCAGCGCTCGCTCGGCGAAGCCACGGAATCGGGATCTCGCCACCGTGGCGAGCGCTTGCGAGGCCAGGCTCGAAAACGAAGGCATTTCTACGTCCCCCTCCGTCCGCTGGTGGTGGTGCGCGGTCGAGCGTCGTCCCGCAAGTCATCGGTTGAGCTTGCCGCAATCATCGTCTTGACGAGTTCCGAGAATGCTTGGCCGTCGTGCGTCGCCCGTACCCGTTCTTGCCCGATCCGGCTCTGCCGCAGGAATGCCGCTCGGTCGGCATACAGCTTGCGGATCGTCGGTTGGACCTCGCCCGGCTCACAGTAGATCGCGCCGTCGCCGAAGGTTGGCCGGAGGTGTTCGGGCAGGATGACGACGCAACCGGAGGCCATCGCCTCCAGGATCATACGCTCAGATTCGGTGATCTTTGCCGGGTGCGTGTACTGCACCCAGAAGTCGACCTGGAACAGGAAGGCGCGTGCATCGATCTCATGTGTGTTGTAGACCAGCCAGTGCTCGGGCACTTCTGGGACGCCGTCGATCTGAGTGATCGCATGCGCGCTTCCAATGATCCTTACATCGAAATCCATGCTGCTCGGGTAGACCGCGAACAGCGTCTTGTCGTCGGCGGGCCACTCGCTCCAGTGGTGGCGGGCAAAGCGTCCGACGACGGGCACGGTGGAGCGGACGCCGGTTCGTTGGACGAACCAGCGTTCCCCGATGACGTCGGGAAGGTCGAAGGCGGTGACCTGCTCGGGCCGCAGCAGTGGCGCGATGACGTCCCGCGTCTGCGGGTTCTGCGGCGACCACAGGGGATCGACACCGAAAATGCGGTGAGCCGCCCGCGTGCACTCGTCCGGGAGGTACCACACGCCATCCATGTCGACCGGTGGCTCACCCGCCAGGATGACCACCTTCTCGGCGCGAACTCCCGCCGGAACGGGATCCGCCCATTGGAGCACCGATGGGTCGTGGACGATGAGCAGTGACGTGGTGACCTCATCGGGCAGCACGACGTCACCGACGGTGCCGGCGTTGATCAGTGTCTGGATGGGGTCGCACAGGGTGCTGCGCGACACCTGCATGGCGCGGTACGTCTCCATGTGCAGCACGCCGACCCGGTAGCCGGCTCGGACGAGGGCGTCGACCTGGTCGATCATCGATCGTTGCGCGTCGTTGAATGTCCGCCACTCGCCCGCGATGATGACGTCGTACGCGTCGGGTCGGGACGGGGTGCCCCGGAACCGCAGCGGCGCCGCGAAGGGTCGAGTCTCGGGCGCTCGCGGTAGGTACGGGTTCGCGGTGCCCGACTGTATCTGCCGGTGCCACAGCGTGTAGGCCGACTGGTACGCGCGGCGCGATGGGTGTCGCCAGCCGCCTCGGAACTCCCCGCTGGACACCGACGCACCCGACACCCGGATGAGCGCGTAGGCGCGCCCCGGAATGTGTTGAACCGCGTGGTCCCCGAACGCCGCCGTGATCCGCATGAGGTACTCGGTGTCCGCGCTCTTGCGGATCTCGTCGAAATAGCCGATCCGGCCAACGACGCGATCTTTGCGGAACATCAGCGAGGATGTGTTGAGCAGCTGCCGGGGACGACCCGACAGGCAGATCATGAGATCGTCGTCGACCCGCAGCCCGTCCGACGTGGTGGCCACCAACGCGTCGTCTCTGATCATCGGCGCGACCTGAGCCTGAAGCCGCGTCGGATGGGACCAGTCGTCGCTGTCCTGGAACGTGACGAACTCACCGGTCGCGGCCTCGACACCGGTGTTGCGGGCAACGTAGGTGCCGCCGTTGTCGGGCAGCGCGATCACTCGAACGCGAGGATCGAGCCCCCGGCAGGTCTCGAGGACATCGGCGTACTCGGCCGGCGATCCGTCGTCCACGACGATGATTTCGACATTCGCCCATGTTTGGTTGATCAGCGACCGTACGGCCGTCACCAGTCCCAGCCCCGGTTGGAAGCACGGCACAACCACCGAGATTGTCGGGCCGTGGTCGATGGTGGCGACTGCGGCTGTCCCGATCCGGTCGAAGGGCCGGGCGTCGGGCTCGTGGCGGAGCACGAGGTGCGGCCGGGGCAAGAGGTGCGCAAACGCGCTCAACCACGGGCCTGGGTCACGCCGCGGCTGACGGAAGGGGTTCAGGAGGTCGATCCTGAGATGCTCCCGGTACTGCGCGGGCAATCGTTTGTAGGTCGCGAGCAGCTGCTCGGCCCGGCCCGGTTGCCCATGGGTGAGGGCGAGCTGCGTGTGCAGGGCTTGGTAGCGGGGCCGGCGATCCGGTCCGAAAAGTTCGAGGCGTAGGTCGAGCAGCGTGAGCGCCACCGCGGCGTCGTCCGGCTCCAGCACCTGCATCGCCATGACGTACGCGAGGTCGGCGAGGGCCGCCCCCTTGATGCGCATGGCCCGCAAACGCGTGATGTCGCGTTCGCGAGCGGAATCGAGGAGTTCGGTGAGGTCAGCGACGCCGTTGGTGGCGACATGGGCCAACAGCTCCCGCGCCGGTCGTGACGCTGTGCGCAAGGCGACCGCGACGAGATTGGCACCACGGGCCTCGGCGATGCGGACATGGTCGCTCAGTAGGCGCCGTCGGGTTGGCCTGGGTGCGCCGTCTGCCGTACCGGGTGAAACCGTCACCGCCCCGGAACCCATAGGCGTCTTCCCATACGGCGTGGGCCGGGCACACGCACGTCGCGATCGGCCATGGCGACCTGGTACACGCACCTCTCCATAGCCTCGGGGGCCCATCCGAGTGCCGGCCCGGCGGCCAGAACGCGTAACCGGTGGGCGAGTCGTGGCATTCAGGACAGTTCTTGTCAAGAAGGTCCATCGCCACCGTGACAGGACGGACCTCACGAGCGCACACGATAGCATCCGCCGGTGGTGCCGCGGCGTCTCCTTCCCGACTCGCCCGCGGGCACGCGCCGCAGTTCCCGGGGCGCAATCGCGGTCGCTGATAGCATCCACGTTCGCCCGGTTGGCGTAACAGAGCGTCGCGCCGAGAAGGAAGCGGGAGTGGCCGTGTCCGTCGATGTGGTTGTGCTGGGGCTCGGGTACGTCGGGCTCCCGCTCGTGAGAGAAGCGACGCGGGTCGGAATGACGGTCGTCGGTTTCGACGTCAATCCCGCCGTCGTGGCCAGGCTCAACTCGGGACGATCGCACGTCGATGATGTGTCGGACGCGGATGTGCAGGAGATGATCGCGTCCGGCTTCCGCGCCACGACCGACGAGTCGGAGATCGCGTCGGCCAAGGTGGTGGTCATCTGCGTCCCGACCCCGCTGTCGGCCGACGGCGGGCCCGATCTTGGCGCGGTCCGGTCGGCGGTCGGGGCGGTCGCCCGTAACCTGCGGCCAGGCATGCTGGTGATATTGGAGTCGACGACCTATCCCGGCACCACCGACGAAGTGGTCCGGCCCATGCTCGAGGCCGAATCCGGTCTGGTGGCCGGGGTCGACTTCAACCTTGCGTTCTCGCCGGAGCGGGTCGATCCCGGAAATCCGACGTACGGCCTGTACAACACCCCCAAGGTCGTGGGCGGGTGCAGCCCCGCGTGCGCGGATGCGGCCGCGCAGTTCTATGGGCGGTTTGTCGAGAAGGTCGTCAAGACGAGGGGTACGCGCGAGGCGGAGGCCGCCAAGCTGCTGGAGAACACCTACCGGCACATCAATATCGCCCTCGTGAACGAGATGGCGAAGTTCTGCCATCAGCTTGGCATCGACCTGTGGGATGTCATCCGGGCCGCCTCGACGAAACCGTTTGGATTCCAGCCGTTCTATCCGGGACCGGGGGTCGGAGGCCACTGCATCCCGATCGATCCGAACTACCTGAGCCACAACGTGCGGTCCCGGTTGGGCTACCCGTTCCGCTTCGTTGAGCTGGCGCAGGAAATCAACGCGACGATGCCGGCTTATGTTGCCCGCCGGGCGCAGAACATTCTGAACGAGGCTGGGCTCGCCATCAACGGATCGACCGTCCTTCTCCTCGGCGTCACCTACAAGCCCAACATCGCCGACCAGCGGGAGTCGCCCGCGGTGCCGCTTGCTCGCCACTTGGCGAACCTGGGGGCCAAGTTGCTCTACCACGACGCGCGCGTCCCGACGTGGAATGTGGAGGGCGTGCACGTCGAGCGGGTCGATGATCTTGACCTGGCCGTCACCACGGCCGACCTGGTTGTCCTCGTCCAGAACCACCGCGAGTACGACGCCGACCGTCTGGCCGGTCTGGCCAAGAGGTTCTTCGACACGCGTGGGGTGACGACGACCGACAAGGCGCACCGGCTCTAGGGCCGGCTGGCTCTAGGGCCGGCTGGCTCCAGGGTCCGCTGGCCGACGCGCGACCCGCCGACGTGCCGGGACGGGCCCGGCGGCGGTAGGTTGTGCCGGTGACCGACCCCATGTACACCGGCCCCGCGTATTTGGCCACGATCCCGAGCCCGACCCAGGGCGTGTGGCACCTCGGGCCGATCCCGATCCGGGCGTACGCGCTGTTCATCCTGCTCGGCATCGTGGCCGCCTGCGCGATCACCGAGTGGCGGCTGCGCCAGCGCGGCGCCCCGAAGTGGCTGGTCCTCGACGTCGCCCTGTGGGCGGTGCCCTTCGGCCTGATCGGTGGGCGGCTGTACCACGTAATCACCGACGCCCAGCAGTACTTCGGCGCCGGCAAGAACCCGGTGCGGGCCTTCTACATCTGGGAGGGCGGCCTGGGCATCTGGGGCGCGGTCGCGCTCGGCGGCGTCGGCGCCTGGATCGCCTGCCGCCGGATGGGGATCCCGCTCACGTTCTTCGCCGACGCGCTCGCGCCCGGCCTGCCGGTGGCCCAGGCGATCGGCCGGCTGGGGAACTGGTTCAACAACGAGCTCTACGGCTCCCCGACGAGCCTGCCCTGGGGCCTGAAGGTCTACGAGTGGGACCTCGCGGCCGGCCGCCCCCGGACCGACCCGGTGACCGGCGAGCCGCTGCTCGTGGAGGGTGGCCCGTTCCACCCCACGTTCCTCTACGAGCTGCTGTGGAACCTCGGTGTCGCCGCCCTGGTCTTCTTCGTCGATCGTCGATGGAAGCTCGGCCGAGGTCGCGCCTTCGCCCTCTACGTGGCCGGCTACACGCTCGGCCGGTTCTGGATCGAGGCCCTGCGGATCGACCCGGCCAACCACTTCCTCGGCCTGCGGATCAACAACTGGGTGTCGCTGCTCGTCCTGGCCGGCGCGGTCGTCTACCTGCTGCGCGTGCGCGGGCCGCAACAGCACATGCGCCTCGACGAGGACGGCACCGTGCACATCGTGTCCGCCGACGGCACCCCCATTCCGGAGTACCCTCCGGTCAACCCGGCCGACGGCGTTGCCCGCCCGGCCTGGATGCAGCGGTCGGCGCAATGGTGGCGGTCGATCACCGGCCGGTGGGCCGGCGGCGAGGACCAGGGCGGCTCCGACCCGGCGGCGGCCGACACCGAGGCGAGCACGCCGCGGTCCGCGAAGCAAACCCAGGATCACAAGTAGAGGCGAGAGCCGTTCAGGGGCCCGCAGCGGCCGAGGGGACGTACCGAGAAACATGCGCACGGCGGTGGTGGTCGGCGCGGGGGTGGCGGGCCTGGCAGCGGCCGGCGCTCTCGCCCGGGCCGGATGGCGCGTCACGCTGATCGAGCGGGGCGAGCGGCTGCGCGGGACGGGCGGGGCCCAGATCCTGCACCCCAACGGTGTGGCCGCGCTGCGGGCCCTGGACCTTCCGGTCGGGGACCTCGCCTTCGCGGCCCCGCCCGGGGGCGTCCGGCGCCCCGACGGCCGGGTGCTGGTCGAGCCGGCCGGGCCGGTCGAGTCACCGGCCCCGAACGGGACGGCCGTACGGCCGGAACCGGTCGTGCCCGAGAACCACACCGGGCTCGGCAGCCCCGTCCGGGCCACCGCGCTCACCGCCAACGGGACGCCGGTCGTGCTGCACGCCGACGACCTGCACGACCTGCTCATGGCCGCCCTGGGCGACAAGATCGAGATCCGGACCGGCACCGAGGTGACCGGGATCACGACATCGGGCGCCGGACTGGCCGGCCGTGACCGCCGGCAAACACACCTTCACCGCCGACCTGGTCGTGGCCGCCGACGGGGCCGGTAGCGCGATCCGCCAGCGGCTGGCCCCGCGGTCCCGCGTCGCCCCGGCCGGCTACACCGCCTGGCGAGCCCTGGTGCCGTGGTTCCGGGCGCCGCGCCTGCCGGAGGACGTGCCGCCGGCCGGCGAGCTGCTCGGCCCTGGCATGCGCTTCGTCTACGCCACGCTCGGGCTGCGGCGGCGGGCCGGCGAGCCCGCTGGCGTGACCGGCACCGGCGCCGAACCGACGACGGGCAGCGTGTACTGGTACGCCACCGCACCGGGCGCCCCCCGGCCGGAGTCGCTGTCGACCCAGTTGACCTTGCTGCGGCGGTGGTTCTCCGGCTGGCACTCGCCCGTGGCCGAGCTGCTCGGGGCGACCCAGGTCGGCGATCTCGTGCCCCAGCCCGCGGTGCACCTGTCCGAGCTGCCCGACCAGTTCGGCTTCCGCGTCGGGGGCGGCGGCGTGGTCCTGGTCGGCGACGCCGCCCACGCGATCACCCCGTCGCTCACCCAGGGTGCCGGTCTGGCGCTGGAGGATGCCGCGGTGCTCGGCGCGGTGATGCGCGGCGCCGTACCGGGTGAGGGCATCGCCGCCGGGCTGGCCGAGTACACCCAGCGGCGCCGGGACCGGGTCCGCCGGCTGGACCGGATCGCCCGGCGGCTGGACCGCGTGGTGCAGGCCCAGGGTCGGCTCACCGTGGCCGCCCGGGACGCGTTGCTGGCCCGCCTGGCCGCTCGCGTGATCGACCCTGCCGTCGCCGCGACCGCCGACTGGACCCCCTGACCGCCTCTGGACCCTCGCACCGCGACCGGGCCGACCCCCGGATCGGGTCACAGCGGGAAATCTCACCTTAACGGCGGCTAAGAGGAGTCGGGCTTTCGTCTAGACTGAACAAACCTTCTGGGCCGACGGCGTCCCACCCGTTACAAGCACGGACGCACGCCGGAGGCCGATTCCATGAACCCACCCCGTCAGGGCCTGTACGACCCCCGCCACGAGCACGACTCGTGTGGTGTCGCCTTTGTCGTCGACATCGCGGGGCGGCGCTCCCACGACGTGGTCGCCCGGGGGCTGGCCGCGGTCTGCCGCCTCGACCACCGGGGCGCGCGCGGCGCGGAGCCGAACACGGGCGACGGCGCGGGCATCGCGATCGGGATTCCCGACGAGTTCCTCCGGGCCGTGGTGGACTTCGACCTGCCGCCGGCCGGCGCCTACGCCGCGGGCGTGGTGTTCCTGCCCGTCGACGACGCCGAGGCGCAGCGCGCGGAGGCGATCCTGGAGAAGTACGCGATCGTCGAGGGCGCGACCGTCCTCGGCTGGCGCGACGTGCCGGTCAACCCGGACGGGCTCGGCGAGAGCGCGCTGGCCGCGATGCC
>Ga0065720_1019569_pt1 | contig 23333 bp, 17 predicted proteins | sample Thericmetagenome_FD_59107 | JGI IMG/M metagenome (GOLD analysis project Ga0065720, IMG submission 59107) | Thermophilic microbial communities from the Joint Bioenergy Institute, California, USA of rice/straw/compost enrichment - eDNA_2 v2... | ecosystem: Engineered > Solid waste > Grass >... | reverse complement strand
GGGGGGGGGGGCTTTACGAGATAGTGATAGGCGCACACTACCACCTTAACACGAAGTTTTGAAATTACTTACACTACAACTACCTATCTGCACTAAAAGAAGACATCTGTTTTGCTGTGCACATGCTCTTCAATACTTTGTTTTGCTTCGTCGTCTTTCCCGTTTATCTGGAAAACGCTTTCTTTTGAACCATGAGCTCACCGTAGATCACATTCAGCTCAAGTCAAAAACTCTTCATAACCAAAGTTCACCCGCCGCTGCTTCGCCTTGCAGTCTCTGCGAGTTCGCAATACGTAAGTCTACCAGCCATTTAAGCACAGCAAGTAGGTAGGTATCTGGACCTACGCCCGGAGAGTTCACGCTTCTCACAGTGGGTGGCTGAATAGTGGTACGATGGGGAAATGAAATCATGTGCATCTCCGCGTGTCTCGGATTAACCAATCCACGCCGCTGTGCAACCGTATGTGTGTGCGTGTGTATCCGTGGCTGAGACTGTGGATATCCGCAGAACCAGTACGAACGCCTTTACGGCAAATGTATGTATAAAACACTAATTTCATAGTAGCGCTGCTGCTCGCTGGTGAGGAAACCGCCTTGCTTACAATCTTCAGCCTGATGTCTCTCGATGAGCCCTGAGACTGGGCAGTTCGTAATGCTTGTAGGTGGTTGATTGGAAGGTTGGGTCCGAGAGATTTAGGACAGCGCTCAGCATCAGAAATGGCGCCTTGAAGCTGTCAGGTACTTGCCTTGCCTGGTGAAAGCCGGTCCCATGGCTCTGGGAGCCAATCACATCTCCAGAAACCGTCAGGTACAATGAAGTTGTTCTCCATTTCAAGCCCCACCATCCCCAGGTACAGATTTACCTACCTACGTTACGTACCTTGCAGTGGGGCCAAGACATCCTCCATTTTTTCACTTGTTCAGTGGGAGGGTTCAACAAGAGTCTAGAAAGTCCCCTATCGTGTGTGAACATACCTACCCATCCGCTTGTGGTCATTCACTACAAACATGGTGATAGCCAGCTTTTCCTAAGGAAACAGTTCACTCAATTGCACTACAGGTACGCGCCCCTATCGGACTCCCTTCCCACTGCCTGCGACATGATTGCCTACCTACCCGGGTGGGTGCACAATAAAGTGTCTTAGCCAAGGTAGGTAGACTATGGAAGCTCGTTCACCCATCTCCTCTGTGTTCTAGCATTTACCTGGCACGTATACAGTAGTGCCCTTTGGCCATGTTTCCTCACTTATTTTCAACAGTCTGCCGCCCTTGAGAAGACAAAGTAAAAGTAGAAACGAAGGCCAGGTCAACAGTCAACCGTAATCTTCCGTACAATGTGGGTCGTGATCCCGTTTATGTCAGTCCAGTCATCTTCATCACACACGTTTCACTCTGCCAACTGCAACATTAATCGAACAGAAGAGTGATAAGAGAACCCAGGCTTCCCTTCCCGCCCCTATAGCGCTCAACATATGTGCCTCTTCCGCTCTTTACTTTAAACTCCATGCTCGGAGTCAATTCTGTGTACTTGCGGCAGCGATGGCGGAATCTTTAAGACTAATGAGCAGGGAGCCTCAAACTTCACCGACACACTCGTCGGTCTTGGTCGAAGACGCTCCCGGAAGCGTGTCAATAGGATCGTAGTACTCATAAACCATGTTCTCTTTGTCTCGGCCCTTGACTGCGGGGGCCGTATAGCGGGAGATGCCAGTTGTTCGGTCATAGGACTGAAAAGAGCAGGCAAGCCGCTTTCCGCCCCCTCCAGGAAGGTCAACGACAAACGAAGGCATCATGAACCCGGCAATCGTGCCCCGAATCTGCGCTTCCAGATCCAGGATGGTTTGGAGAGGTGTTCGCAGATGTTCAACTCGCTGTACCATGTCGCATTGGTAGACGTAGTACTGCAGCTTGATCGTCAGAACACCAGATCCTACGCGTGAAACCAACAGGAGCAAAAAGTGTTCTTGATAAACTCACCGGGAAAATATTGTTGTCTGCAAGCGTCCGTATCAGGGTTGACATAGTCTCCAAGTCATCATTGACCCCCCGGAGAAGAACAGTCTGGTTACGAACCATTACGCCGTCCTCAAATAACCTCTGGCTGGCCGCTGATGTGATCCATGAGATCTCATTGGGGTGGTTGAAGTGCGTATGCAATGCCATCGCCTTGCCTGCCTTCTTTGCCATGTTAGAGATGTCAATTAACGCATTAACCCAGCCATCCGACTCGTCGAGGATGCGAGCGGGAGCGACGGCAAGTCCTTTGGATGCGAATCGGAACCGCTTGATGTTGGGCATGCTGATGAGCCTTTCGCCAATGAGCCTGATGTGCTCTGGCTGCAAATAGTACGAATCACCACCGGAGACGACGATATCTTGAAGCTCAGGGTGTTTCTCTATATACGTGAAGACTTCTTCCCACCGTTTGCGTGTCGGCCTAAGTGAGGCCTTGGTCACGGTATCTGTGTCTGCCCCCACAGCGTATGAACGAGTGCAAAACATGCAGTACGTCGGGCAAACCGATGTTGCTGTTTGATTCTCAGTAACCACCCTTCAGTCGAACCGGAAGATGCCAACACTTACGTAGAAACAGTGCCTTGTCGGGATACCGGTGGACAAGCCCCTTAACTGGCGAGTCTGCCTCTTCGTGAAGCGAGTCCAGAGCAAGCTTTGGGTGGTCCGGCAGCATGGCTGATTTTAATGGGAGGAACTGACGAACAAGAGGATCGTGACGTGGATCCTTCCAGTTGATCCTGCTCAGGATGTACGGACTTGGAATGTCAGCATATGAGGCACAGCGCTATTGAGGGTTTCTTTATGCTTAATTCTCACGTTATCCGAATCGCCATAGTCGCGGCTGTCGCGCCATCAAGCACATCCTTGATGAAGTCATCGCGGCTTTGCATTCTGGTACCCGTCTTGTCACATGGTACCTCTTTTGGTAAGACGGCTTGGAGAAACTTTAGGAGTTTGGCTGTTCCTTGTACAGTGTTTGCGACCTGGTCACCAGTTCCAAAGCATGAGCTTGCCGCTTAACCACCGAGTCATTGTTTGGTTGAGGACCATTGCCGCTGTACTTACAATCCAACGATATGAGAGAAAGTCTTGAGTGGACACATTTTCCCACACTGGTAGCTTGCGCCAAAACTCATCATGATGTGTAGGCATTGCATTCATGACTGGTCGTATGATAGCCAGCGTAGCCTTAGGGGCCTGTCTGTGGTTGGCGATGAACGGGGGAATGCTACCCTCTTCATGCCTGAAATCCTTGATTACTTCGACCACTTGAGCCTGGAGCCGAGGGACAGAGCCAACTGCCCTGATCGAGTTCCATCCGGATAGTTCTCTTGCGCTGCGGCTGGAGGCTGTTCGTCGAGAGGCCGCCAGGAACATTCTGCGCTGCTCTGTGTATGATTCGAGAAGTAATGTTACTTCAGGCTTCCGGTCTCTGCTTTTTAAGGTGACTCATAGATCCTGAGGACGGACTACGCAAATCCAAAGCCCAGTTGTTTCACAGGGGCTAACAAGCTGTAATGACTGCTCAATGAGCCTCTGACCTGATGACTGCCTATTTGTTCTCTCCAAGTTCAATTCAAAGGCGTTCCTCCGGATCTTTTGCAGAAGGATTGCCAACAAGGCCCTCCTTGAGGGGCCTTGCTGCTTAGAGACGTTCTTGGCCAAATAGTTATCCGGATTTTTAGAGCGTTGCTCTTCCTGGCAAAGAACTGAACCTTCGAGCGATGCTGCAGAACAGGCAGAATAATCCGATGCCTAGCTATGGTGAACTCCTCTTGTCAGCAACTATTCATTGTTTGCCCGATCAAGATATTGACAAGCTTACGACCTCAGTCTCCAAACTTGTATGTGATGTTTAAACCAACAGCACCACACACCTGACAACGAGATGACCTGTGTCTGCTTGTGTCCGTGAAGTCAAGGCCACAGCACCGGTTCCGTTGGCTTTTGGCTAGGAGTTTCTGTTATAAATATCAGCTTTGTTTTCCCTCGAACATCCTGCTCCGGAAGCTCCAAGTGAAAGAAATGTTACTCTGAATGGAGATGGGTCTGCTGGTATATTGGCCTAGGCCGGGACTTGATTACACCTACAGAAAATATCAGAGGTATAGATAGCTGATTTTTTGTTGATGCTCTCAATGAAGTTGATGCGTTCCTGTGCCGCTCGCGTCACCACTATTGGGCGTCTAGCCTATCTACTGTTGTTGTAGAGGTGCAGTCAGTATAGTTGAGCCCAACTTCGCCATGCAGGTTTCTTGAGGATGCTCTGCACAATGGGAGGTACTTACCGGTCGTTTAAAGCTCTTCAACTTCCTTAATGCTCCGGGAATTAATGTTTCCTTTGATCGAAACCTGAGGATTTAAGTATATCACCACTGAATTCTCAGTTCTGGGTTCCTGACAATCTTCACTCCACGGTCTTCAGCAGTGACTAGGCTTTATTTTACACGAAAAGAAACAAGACATGGTCTTGTTCATCTTCAGAAAGGATCTGGGAGGTCTTCCTGTTATAGTCCTGGCCAGACCCTGCCCCCAGGTTTCAGAGTTGGGGAGCACAGAACGATCGTCAAGGGACCGATCAGGAACAGATGACCAGTACGATATTCTTTCCCGCAAATGAGCAGAATAGGAGAGGCAATGAAAGTGATAATTGACAAAGTCATGCCGTTCTCACTCTAGTTCTGATGCGCCTGCATTTGGATCTCTCTACTCCATTTCAACAGGAGCAGGCTTCGCCATCGACGCAACTGTGTTGTCATTAAGGCCTAAAAATATAGAAGATGCACCTCTTAACCATGATCTTGCACAATTCGATGCTGGCTGGAAGCTGTGAAGTTGTTCTAGGCTGTTTTTGTCTTACACTTCCCACTTACGGACTCGTGAGCAGCAGTAGGCTTATTCAGTACGTACTGACGCCAGGATATTCTTCAGAATCATTCAGAGAATGACATATCGTGGATCATCTCCGTATTCGGCTCTCTCAACCTCCTTTTCTAGGGCGCCTGGGGTGTCATGTTCGACAGCTTTGGCTCAACCCGTCTGCTGCCCTTGGGCAGTGTGGCCTACTTGGCCGCATTTGCATTTGTTGGTCCAGCATCTTCTTCAACGTACAGCCAGTTTTTAGATGCATGTTAGCTGCAGGTGTGGCTGCTCGTACGTGCATTTACTCGTCAGCAAACCCTTCTCGTCGATCTTGCTTTTTTAAAACCCGGCACGTACATGCTGACCTAGGACAATATATGCATAGCAATTCTGACGACCATCGCATTCAGTGCGGTGAACCACTGGTTTAGGAACAGGAAGACATCAGCGACAGGAGGTGTCTCACTGGGTACTCCCATCGGCGGCGTTCTTTTCCCTCCAGTCCTCAATATCTTCTTCTACAAGTGCTCCTGGAGAACATCAGCACTCACTCTAGTGGCCACCACGACCACTTTCTTAGTGCTGGAAAACCTCAGCATTGAGACAAACTTGGAAGCATTAAGCGTAAACGGAGCAATGAAGGATAGAACCGGATTTTCAGAAATTCCTGCCAAGTTAGGATCAAGTTTTGGTTAGCGGCTTATGCGACATTTGGTGAGTGATTGTGCACTCATAGAAAGAAGAGAAGGTTACTGTAGGGCGTCTTTATCTAACCACACCCCTCCTATAACTGTACATACGTCCAGCTTCCGAGGTTGCTCTATCCATCCATTGGGGATCTATCCGTTCATACGTCGTATCAGCCGACTTTGGTGGCTCTCAGCTCTACTTGAACATGTCGCACAACATGTGAGGTACCGTTGAGATTTGTCATAGCAGATCTGATTGCTAATAGAATCCTGCCCATCAATCAGCGGTGCGCTGATTGGACGGATTCTTCCCTCCATTCTCTCCTGGCTGTCCGATAGTTTTTCGGGCTCATGAATAGCTTGATCACGATGAACTTTTTGGACCTTGTTAGCGGCTGTGACAATTTTGCTTCCCTTCGGAGCATCATGTGTTCCAGTGCCCTTTGCTGTCGTCATATTGCTTGGAGTGGAACTGGTAGTCTTGTTTCTTGAAGGAGGGGTATGTACAACAAATACCTTTAACAAGATCGAGCATTTAGAAGTTATTGATCTGGTTAACACCATGCTAGCATCAAGTGTCACTTCGCTGTTCAATCCAGCAGTTGTCGGGACATGGCTAGGCTCGGTCTATAGTATGTCTGTCTGCTTTTGCACAAGTCCGTCAAATTAGGCAATTGGTTGACTCTACAATGTTTGACTTTGACCTACGGAGCTGTCAGTATTTTAATTGAAAATCCAGCATCGGAAGCCATTCTTGCTCGCTACCATCCAAGTGGCTTGGATGTTTTCCTTGCTGCAGTCCTTTTCTCAGGGATGATCAGTGCAGTGGTACTCTGACGAATTCATCAAAAGTTTGGAATCTCGAGCTTAGGGTTTAACTGATAGTAAACTTCAAACGCTACATCGAATGCATGTGAAAGCGAGTCCCGTCAATACAACTCAGTATCATTCCCGGTCCATTATGGAAAAAGAAACTTACCGTTACCACCAACACTTCACCAAAAACAGCACGCGAAGACGTTTCGTTTATGTTGTTTTTATTCATTTATCGTCGCAAGGATTGCCGCCATATGCAGAGTAGCCCTTATCATAAACGTAGAATTTGGTTGAATGTTTAGGCTGAACCACCGGGTCTCCATGTTGTCGACTGTGGCATAAAGAGCCGAAGATGACAAGCATACCTCTCCCGATATAAGACATGATCCGAAGATGATCTGCAACCGGGGTTGCACAACAGTTCCAACTCCCTGGTCGTACCGTAAAACGTTACTCCTGCGACGTAACACACAACTACGGGCAGTATGGGGTAAATGGAAATTGAAATTGCTTCTCAACTTCCCAGGTTTGTGCCAGAATTTGTTGCAAGCAAAGAGGTCGAATGTATTATCAATCGAGATTCCACTCCAGGATGGTTTGCGGCAATGTGAAAATGGGATTTGGTTGCTTTTTTCTTAAGACACATGCTATCGATCGCAGATGTACTGTGCAGGGCCGCCTTCTAGACGTCACAATGTCAAGAAGCAATGCTGTCAGAGATCTCGTGTAACTTCGGAACTATTAATCGTTGAACCAGGCTTGTTGAACTTATTCCTACCCTCTGTTCTTTATAAGCGTATCTTGGGAGTACTGTTGTCTGGATCTGAAAAGTCCTAACAAATAACTTCATCATCCTGCCGGCCCTGTCCCCTATTCCCCCGGCATTTGGTAGTAGGTGCAAAAGGCAGTACCTCTGCAATGAGGTTCGAAATTTCCAAGTCAAGGTGTAATGAATGAGAATGTCTCAATGTGTGCATCGAGGTTTGGTGATCTCCAGCTCATATCGGACTGTTTCTAATTTGTGGATACAAAGCTGTAGAAAGATGGGCACTTGTGCTGCTGCTGTCGATCGAATGGTTCACCATCAGTGTAACCTGAAACGCTACAATTATTGCGATGCATATATCTGCACACAGGAGGCTAAGTATCTGTAGTGTATGTGTATAAATATCGTGGCAACACATGATCTCCAAAAGATCTCCGACGGCGGAGGATCGACATTGATATTAGAAGATCACAGTCCGGGCTCCAAACACGTATTCAGAAAGATGCTGGTAGTGTTCAACCCTGGCAGAAGTTGTGAATTAAGTTTGCTGCGTAGATCAGTGCTTAGGTCTGCACACAGACATGCCACATATGCTATGTTTTTCCACCTCTCTCGTCGGGAACTAAGACACGCTGATGGACAACTCAAAAAGTGACAAAGTGGGTTGGTTAAATGGTATAGCAGAATAGCATGTAGAAAACCAAAGTGGGAAAATCTCCCAGTTGGGCAATCATCCTACTATGCACATGTATGCATCTTGTTTATGTAGGGAGCTGTATGCATGCAAGCTTTGGAGCGCGAGCGGACCGCGCGCGGATGTGGATGAAGAGTTACAGCTGGTATCACGGCGAAGAAAACCTTACACATGTATCGCAGTTTTTTAGAGTGGTAATCATTAGATGAGGGCTGAACTATGCTTAAAATGATTATACACAGTTCCATGCACTGCCAGACTGCTGGATGATGGTATCGACGTCGAACTCACCTCGCAAGATCAAGTCTAGCGTAGAAAATCCATTCCTTCGAGTTCTATTGTTGTGAGTGTAAACTACGGTCAACTAACTACTCCACGTTCATCCAGATTCAAGTACTGATGAGTTCTGGCTTGCTGTCACAGGGTTGTTGACACCAAAAGGCGGAAGCGGGTGAGAAAAAGTAATTTCGAAAGCAGGAGCACCGAAACTTATCGGGATGTCTATCACTGAATAGAGCACCTAGCCGCACTTCGGTTAAGCGAGCACACGCTGACGAGTTCGATAACTACTCCACGTTTACATCACAGATGGAACTGCACTTATGCAATTGGATCTATCCGGCAGGCAGACAAGGGCCAAAAGAGCAACATGCTGCTAAACCTGCTACATAAAATGCTTGAACTCTGTAGGATGTGCAGCAGATATCTCCATCCCAGCACCTTCAGGTGTGAGCAAGTAGCTCGAGTAAGGATATTCCAGAAGTCATTGAGTCAGCATAGATCTTGATTGGTACTTTCAGTTCCTCATAACTGCTTGAGCTGTAGTTCATATACTGGCTACGTGAATTGGCCAGGAGATGAAAGTGGACATGCTTAAGCCGGCCAGTGTAAATTATACGTATTGAGGGATTGGAAGCCAAAACACATGGATGAAGCTGGCAATGCTACTAGTCTCAACTAGTTGATCGAGAGTCTAAGACATCATGCTGGCTCAAGGATGAAGTCAAAAAGCTCCTTTTGTTCTTGTGGTCCTTGTTTTGAAGGTCGCCGGGTCGCTATGGACAGATGGCAATTGCCACTGTTCTTTTCTCGATCAAAAGACGACCACCCGTCCATCACTCGGATGGGTGGTCTTGGAGAGTACTCATGGAGTTACCCTGTATGGACTTGTGTGCCAAGTGAGTAACGTATGTCAGGGAAACTCCCCCAAAGCCTCTTATCACCGATGCTGTAGAGCACACAGTTTGGTATATGAGGACGCCAGTGCTTTGACACACTGGTCCGGCATCTGCTTGGCTTGTTATGTCATCACGCTTGGAGACACCTACGATTCGTATTAGTACCACGTATTGGCGGTTTGCTGGGTCTAAGACTTAGTAAAGAAGACGTACCCCAAGAAGTCCCCGTTGATGGTACCAATAGCCCACATTTCACCAACTTCAGTCCTCAGGCCGATGATCTTGACACGCACATGTGTGCCTTGTTCGATTACGATATCAGCATTATTGGTGAATTGAGGTGGGGTGGCACTGGCATCATATTTGATCTCGTCCGGGATAAGCTGTAGCAATGTTAGTAATGGTGTATTCAAAGCAAATAAATGTTGAATAGCACGCTATCTCATACATGAGTGGAGACGAACAGCCGGAGAGGGCCTGCTTGGGCAAAGAAGCCGTGAGGATTAACAGTGGTAACGATTGCGTCGATCTAAAGGAAGAATGTCAGTTAAATAAGTAAAGACATATATACCTATCCTCTTGCCAAGTCCTGATGCATGGGATCAGATATATGGCATACCACTTCGTTCTTGAACGGCCTCCAAACGACAGCACGATAGCCAACGGTGAACTCAGCCAAGCCGCTGCCGGGAAGGATACGCCCCTCAGATATATCAAATGTATCCATAATGGCGATCACATAGTAGTCGCCGGCGCATGTCCCTTCGACATCCTTGACTAGTTTTGTGGTGACCAACTCGTGCATGTTCTTGCCGAAGTAGGATGGGTGCAGCGTCACCCTCCGCTCAAGATTGTGGAGAAAGAACATTTCCGCAGTGGCAACGGAGATGCGACGGCACAAGGATGGTTCGCTATGGCCTCTCGTAGGCTTTTCTTGGAAGTTGAGATGCAAGAGAGGATAGTCGCAAGGGCAGGACAGACGCTGGCAATAAGAGTCGGCCTGCAAAATGCAGTCCGACTCTACAGATCTCCGACTGTGAGCGGTGTCGAAGCTTCGAAATCGCCGATATGCTTGCGACCTTTTTGCCGCAGATCCTCTTTAATGAGCCAAAATGTAACGATTATTCTGAAAATAACTGATTTAAGGTCGAAATGGTGGCTCCAAGTTATTGTATGCAATGAATGCAATAGAAGCCTTGCCAAGCGTTGACGCTGGATAAGCTTTGTTGATACGATTGCGATGCGCAAGTTGGAGTGAACCCGGGGCTGTCTGTGGTTTGAGAGGTTCGACTAAGCTATTGGTCTGTGCGCAGCTTTCGCTGCGGTAACTCTTAGGGTGTCCTCCAGCCCAGGTCCTAGGGCCAAGCAGGCTGTGGGTGGAGCGGGAATTTCACATCAGCTTCAAGGTTCCTGAATGATGAAGCTGAATCAATGACCTGCTTAGGGATTTTCATCGTTACTGGAGGGTGTGCTCCGCTCAACTAGTCTGACACATTGCGTTGGGAACGTCCTCAAAAAACTTAGTATTTCCCAGCGCTAGCTTGTTTTAAAAGTCGCTCCACAAGGTGCTTTATTGAAATCCTTGATCCGTATCCCAGCCACAACTTGCCCGCAGGAGCTTGAACACCCATCCTTTAGCAACTGTTTTTGCCCTTTTAAGGCGAAGGATGATCGATGTCTAACTTCCAGGGAAAAAAAGATGTTGAACTTCTTTCGTTTCCCTGTAACGCTAATAATCTGATATCTAAAAAATGCCGGTCTTAAAAGGGGTATCACTGATACTTTAGGTCGTTGTTGAAAGATGTTCTACCAATGTAACTTGCCCATCTTTGCAATGGATGTTTTTTCGGACTCGCATTGCAGCGTCGCCCCTGAACAATTACACACTTGAACCACATCACCAACGAAATGTCATATAAGCAAGAGAAAGCCAAGCTTTGAATACCTATCGACTCATTGCGACCCAACAAAAGCCGCACACATTTTATCCTCCCGCATCCCAGAGACCCATGTAACAATAAAACAAAAACGACAAAGGTATAAAGTCTATCCGCCCACCCAGGTTTGTTGAAGACCGTACGCCAGCAATGCTTATCCGTGGAGATGCCGTCATAACGCAACATAAAAAAGGTGCAAATGTGTATCAATAAGTCGTCGAAGACGAGCGAGAAACATCATCGGCAGTGAGAAGTTGAATCTCCTGCGAACCTGTTATCTCACTTAGAACTTGAGCTGCTTGGGCTTCTCCCAAGGGAAGCTCTGGTTGGAGCCGAAGTGGCCGTTCTTCGCCGTCTGGAGGTAGATAGGCTTAGCCAGATCCAGCTCCTTGACAATGACACCGGGACGCAAGTCGAAGTTGTCACGGATGATCTTGACCAGCTCAGCCGAAGTCTTCTGAGAAGTGCCGTAATGGTCGACGTAGATGGAGAGGGGCTCGGCAACACCGATGGCGTACGACAGCTGGACGAGGACACGACGGCAGAGGCCAGCAGCCACCAGAGACTTGGCAATCCAACGAGCGACGTAGGCAGCAGAGCGGTCAACCTTAGAGAAGTCCTTGCCCGAGAAGGCGCCGCCACCATGGGCGCCCCAACCTCCGTAAGTGTCGACGATGATCTTGCGGCCAGTCAGACCAGCGTCACCCTGGGGGCCACCGATGATGAACAGGCCGGAAGGTTGAATCTAGAATTGTGGTTAGCGGCGTTATATCCGCATGGAACCCATCAAGGGGGTAAAGAGAACTTACGTGATAAATGGTCCTGTCATCCAAGTATTGAGGAGGAATAGTGGTCTTGATAATCTTCTCCAAAATCTCCTTGCGGAGCTCCTCGGTAGTGATATCGGGGCTATGCTGGGCTGAGACGACAATGGTGTCGACGCGGAGGGGAACGACCGCACCATTGTCGTGCTTGTACTCGATGGTCACTTGAGTCTTGGTATCGGGACGGAGCCAAGGAAGAGTGCCGTCACGGCGGGCCTTGGCCATAGCGGCATTGAGCTTGTGGGCAAAGAGTAGCGTCAGGGGGAAGAGCTCAGGGGTCTCGTCCGTGGCGTAGCCGAACATGATACCCTGGTCACCGGCGCCGAGGTTCTCGAGGCGGTCATCAAGGTGCAGACCCTGGGCGATATCGGGCGACTGCTCCTCAATCGCGACCAGGAGGTTGAGAGTCTTGTAATCGAAGCCTTTCGACGAGTCATCGTAGCCAATATCCTTGATGGTTTGGCGAACGATCTTCTGGTAGTCGAGCTTGGCCTTGGTCGTAATTTCACCAAAGACCATGATCATGCCTGTCTTGGTGGCCGTCTCGCAGGCAACCTTGGAGAGAGGATCCTCTGCCAGGCAGGCATCGAGGATAGCATCCGAGACCTGATCGCAGATTTTGTCGGGATGACCTTCGCCGACAGACTCGGACTGCCAAGGCGGTCAGCATCGGTTAAGCATAACCGGCTCCGAACCCGGAGGGAGACTCACAGTGAAGAGGAAGGTTCCCTCATTGTAGTGCTTCCCCGCGCTCACACCGTTGGAGACACCGTTGGAGGCCATTATGGTGGTCTATGTGTGGGATATGTATTTCTTCAAACAATGTTAGCGGCCGTTTACACTATTTGTGTATGTGGCATGTAGTTGACAGGAGGTAAGCTCTTGAGCTGCAGAGAGGGGGAGCGCAGCGTCCGTCAGGGTACTTGAGAACATGGACGGAGACGGGAAACACGTGTCGGGAGGACAACAACGCAATCAACTCGCATTCCAAAACGCTCAATCGGAGGTTTGGGATGAATTGGTCCTTCAAGTGTTGACAAGGCAAAAAAAGGGGGCAGTAATGTTGAGAGGTCGAGTTAACGTTTGGCTGCGTCGGCCTTACTCACCTTCTACAAAAACAAGAAGCACTGAAAGAGAGTCAAGCGAGGAGCGTCGCTGGACGAGGATATTGGTATTGGTTTGGGGAGAAACAAGAAGTGAAAGACTCTGTTCGCGGGGGAAGTAGGAGGTATTTGAGGAAATTTGAGGTCCCTGAAGGGTGGCCGAGCGCCGGCCCTTTTTTCACCGCATGGCACAGGAAACCAGACAGGGAGGGGGAGGGGGAGGGGCTGGGAGGGCCTACACCCTTGTCATCTACTCCGTACACAAAAAAATGTTCGGGGCGACCTGAAGTTGGTTTCCAGCCGCCGATGCCGCCCATGGCGATGACCGCCCCATTGTTTTGGAAACACAGAGGCCTTTTTGCTCTGGAGGACGACGTGTATCAAAAGCTAAGGTACCTGGAATTTATGCCAAGGCCTCCTTCCAGACATAAGTAACAATCGATTGGCACCACTCCCAAGACTAATAACATGTAGACTTTGTCCAATACCCTGGGCTATGGAGAGGACCGAGGACTTTTCTGAGAAAGCAGAGAAGGTAAATTTTGTACAAACGTGGCTTTTCGGCGGGGGAGGCGGTACTTTGGTATCAGGCACCCTGGCCTAATCCGTTTTTCTTCAAATTGCGCCATTGCTGCCCCCGCCGAACGGTCCCTTCTCTTGCTACGCGCACTCCATCGGCAATGGGTCCACAGCGGGGCAGAAGGCATGGAAAAAAAATCAGGTTCAAACATCACCAGCAATGACGCCCTCTGCCACACGGCTGCTCCTTAAGCTTTTGTGTTGAATGATTTGAAGAGCCTGCACTGGTGTGTGTGTGGAACACGCGGGACTTGCGGCCTGACTTTGCCAGGTAGCAAATGCGGAGAAATCCCAACGATACGGAATAGATGTTCGTAATTTTTGTTTAGATTTCGCGAAAACGTCATGGTTCTACTAACACTGCAACCATGGCCACACAGTACCTATTCTATCCAGCTACCCCTCCCTCTTTTTCTGTGAACTGGCCTCTCTAATCTTTGCCAACCAAGTTGTCTTGGACAGTGGCATCCTGAGGCAAAGAAAGACCCAAGTCTGTTGCACCATTAATCGACGCTCTCAATACGACCTTTCAGGCGCAATCTTCTTCTCGCCTAGAACAATTTAAATCTGCTCGCTTGGCGGGAACAGCCAACAATGAGCAAGTACGGTGTCATGGTGATGGGCCCCGCAGGGGTTGGAAAGGTATGCTGACTTCCATGCTCCAAGCCTGTTGTCCCTCTTCATCATGTCGACATCCGAGAGAGATGGAATGCTGGTGGCTCATCGATATATCTGACTGGTTTGATACCACAGTCCACTTTTTGCGCAGCCCTCATCACGCACTTGCAACTGAACAGACGTTCTGCCTTCTATGTTAACCTTGATCCTGCCGCCGAACATTTTGAACACCAACCAGACCTTGATATCCGCGATCTGATATCCGTTGACGATGTGATGGACGAATTGAAGCTTGGGCCTAACGGTGGCCTGATCTACTGTTTCGAATTCCTCATGGAGAACCTCGACTTCCTTACCGAGGCGCTAGATTCCTTAACCGAAGAGTACCTGATCATCTTCGACATGCCCGGACAAGTCGAACTCTACACACACATACCCATCCTCCCACGGCTTGTCAAGTTTCTTACACAGCCCGGAGCTCTGGACATCCGCCTTTGTGCAGCATATCTGCTAGAAGCGACATTTGTTTTAGACCGGGCAAAGTACTTTGCTGGATCGCTCAGCGCAATGAGCGCGATGCTCATGTTAGAGGTGCCACATCTCAATATTCTTAGCAAGATGGACTTGATCAAAGACCAACTGCGCAAGAAGGACCTCAAACGCTTCATAACTCCAGATCCCTCATTACTCGATGACGATCCTGCTGATGCTGGCAGGAAACGAGCTGGTGTCACAATTGATCCCCACAGCGCTGATCCCAAGGACAAAGATGCGCTAATGTCGGGGGCGACGTTCAAGCGCCTTAATAGTGCTGTTGCAGGGTTGCTTGAAACCTTTGGCATGGTCAGCTACCTTAAATTGTCATCGAACGACGAGGAGAGTGTCGGCGCGATTCTCAGCTACATTGACGATGTGATCCAATTCCATGAGGCGCAGGAGCCTAAGGAGATCCCCGATCCAGAATACGAAGATGATGTCTGAGCGACTCCAGAATGATTCCCAGAGTTTAGTTTTAGATGGCTGAACAAGTGTCATATGTTCTCGTCAGCGGTGCATTCATCTTCAGGTCTTGAGGAAGGGAGCAGTCACAATCCTGGGTCATCTGTGCATAGCGAAGGCGTCTGGGTATGAGGACGGTTTGGCATTTGTTTGGTGGGCGGTCCATGAAGAATATTCTTCGTCTAATTAACAAAAATAGAGCATGATACCCGATATAACAGAGGATATTGAGCCATTCCAGTGCGTCCCATGCTGATAAGGGTTCCGATATTTCAACTAATTCATTGCATGATATAGGCTAAGTAATCCAACGTGCGGCAGAACACAGAAGTATTCCCAATTTTGTTGGCTTGCTTTGAAACCTACCATCCCCCGGCTGCACCTCCCCTCCGGTACGCAGAACCACTTTGCCCATACCCATAACCCCTCTGTCTAGCCTCTGCCCTTGTGCCCTGTGTCCTCATCCTCTGTCGGTATTGTTGCTGGGCTTGTGTCGCCTCGTCATACGCATTCAGCCAAATCTGCACCATCTCCCCTGCCCAGACTAATGCCTTTGCTGTCCACAATGCTACATCTCGGCCAGTCTGCACCCATCCTCTCTGGTGCGCCATGGACGCAAGAGCCACGAGGAGCGCCAGCATCGTGCAGCGGAATAGAAGTCCTATCCACCATGCAACCAGACGCCGGACCCAGAAGAGTATTTGGACGACGAAAGCAACACCAAAGACTATTACTGCAATTGTGGCAGGAGTTGATTCAGAGTCGGCAATTGTGTTGATAACGGCGGCGCCGCCACGCGCCAAAAAAGAGAGTTGGGACATAATTAACGATAAGGCACTTCGGATGGCAGCGTTTGGGTTGAGGAGGAAGTTTCGGAATAGATCAACAGTTTCCGGAGGAAGAATATCTAGCAAGTCAAGAATGATTAGTTGGGGTTAGATGGTATCCAAGCAGGGTTCATGGGATCGCGAGACTTGGTCAGAGTGACGAGAACTTACCCGTTAGTGAATCCAGCAAACGTTCAAATGTGGAGTCCATTTCGTACAGAAGTCTGCCTGGGTATTAGATGGTTGAGAACTATCCTTGTATGCCTTTACGATCTCAAGTTTGTTTATATGGTGTAAGCTGTTTTTAAACAAGATATCCATACTTTGCAGACTGCTCTGGAAGTTTGTGTTCCCGTCTACGCGGAACTGTTGTGATTGGTCACAGCAAGTGGGGCTAGCGGCTGCTTGGCGGCAACATCCTGCGCAGCAGTTCGATCCACAATGGCTGCGGTATGTCCAGCTTGGCAACTTCAACTGGGGTTGGACAGGTGCTGCCGCTGTCGCATTCACCAGACCATCCGGTCATATTTGCTTGATAGGAGACAGCGGCAGATTATGGATCCGTACTTACTATGTCAACTCCTCTTGAGTCGCAGCATGGGATGGTTCATGGGGGAAAGACAAGTTTTGCCGTCGTTGCTTTCCATGTCTTTTTCACATCCATATCTGAGTGTTGCCATTTTTGCTTGCCAACTTTTGAATTCCTATCGCTCGAACGTTAGGGTCAAAATTGTTCGTTTGATGACGGAAGTTATCATAAAGGAAACGGGGGGAAAAAAATCCTAAATACAGTCCAGAAACACGATTGATAGCTAAGTAGAGATTGTCACCACGTGATCAAGTTCGCTTGGGCATCCAAATTACATCTCCGGATTGAGCTCAAAACAAAGATTGCCACCAGGTATCTCGTATCCCGGTAGTCAAAGAGCCCTACCATAAGGCAAGATAGAGCTGGTTTTCTGAACCTCATATAGCTTGATCCGATGCTCCCTCCCTTTAATCTCTACGGATCATCGCCCCAAGTCTAAAAGGTAGCCTTTTGAACAGCGGCCAAGCTTCTGAAGGTTCTTGAACCCAGCAGAGCCGTGTCATATAGCATATGAGCATCTGGTTTTATTCAAGTATGCCTCGCTCTCCCGGTGTTTGTTCGGCATTGCAACACCCCAACACGTTGTTAGTTACCGTGTCAGTTTGGGTTGATCCTGCAGAGTGTTTGTGTCGTTGTCTAGTCGGTTTTCTTGGCTTGTTCCGCCTTCCGAGCCCTGAACCTGGCAATCTCGGCTTCAACTTGTTTGCTGACACGCTTCTGAAGCTCAGGTCGGTAGCCAATCATGAAGAGCAGTTCGAGCCAGACGAACAGTGGTGCTAAGAAGATGGCCTGGAAGATGTTGTCCAACAAGGCCGGGGCTCTGCCCTCAAACTTTCCGTGGCCGATGAACTGCAAAAGCCAGCATACAATGTGGACAACAAGGGCAATCTTTGTGTTGCCCACGGGGTCTTGTTGACGGAGATAGTTCATGAGCGCCGCGCCGCCCAAACAGATCAGGCAGAGGGCACCTCCAGCAACGGGTTCGAGCAGAAGATACAAACCACCCCACGTCATTGCTGCAAAGGTACCCAAATTTGGCTCAAGGTAAGGTATCTGAATCCAGGGGGGCAATGTAAAAAAGGGGCCACAGTTGGAAGCCTGGTTTCTCGGTTAGCACACAGACAGCAGGTGCTCGTAAGAGGCAAATATGGAACAGCAGCTCACCATCTCAAAGGCAGAAAAGAGTATGAGAGGCACACAAACCATGTGAATGATAACATTCACACGGTTATGGTGGTAAGCCCCATACTGTGAACGAACAAACATCAGTCAGCTTTGGGGTGTTCCGGAAAACGGCTCCCTAGCATCGGGTATTAGGGGAAAGCTTACGAAGGTAAGCTGTTTCTCAAGATCCAGCGACATAATGACGGCAGCCAAGAAGACAACCTCAGAATATGTAGCCCTCCTTGTCGCCCACGTTGAAAGGGTTGGACTCTGAGTAAGATGGAGAACTGGCCGGCACACACGAAGAAATCCGGAATCGCGAAAAAGTCCCTCACTCCAAACAAGTACGGTTTTCTCGAAATCAAAAGACAATTGCTTGGAAGATTGAGCCGTTCAATTCAGCTTGATTTCGATGTTTGAAGCTTTGGGGACCACCCCAGGTGTGAAAGCAGTCGTGGAAAGGGGGATATGGAGCGCAGCAGCTGCAAGGTTTTGAGGTGAGGTGAGTTGCGGTGGACTGCCCAAGACCATCCAGTGGCTTACACCGCATACCTAAGGTACCTTGGTCCTTGCCGTATTCCGTACCTACCATAGGTACCGAGGTAGGTATTTATCACGGTATTGACAGGACATTTGCTCCAGCAGTCTAGGAAACTTAATTTACAGGCAGTAGCTAGAGGGTAGCGAAGCTAAAGCCCTAGCGACAGAGGAGCAGATTTACCTTTGAAAGTTTACCAAGTACATGCTTTACCATGCGGTTTCATTTTCAAGCCGGGCTATAGGTACCTATCTCGGGTGACGGTAATGGAGGACAGTTCTGTACTGTATTTAAGACTGCCCCTGGTACGTAATTCGAAACTGAGTGTAACGTTCAAGTGGTAACCTTTGGCCAGTCGAGAGTGATGGGTAAAATTGTCCCGGCCACAACAGCATTCCCTTAGGTACCTTCTTATTTATCATGAACTCAAATCTGTTCAGTTTCTAGTGATGCATATGGAAGGTTAGGTAAGGATGAGCTAGGATCATCAACAGTGAGCATACCAAAGCACTGAATCACAGGCGAAGAAAAGACCCAGGCCTCTCCTATGAGAAGCTGGCCGCGTAGCAACGCTGATGAAGCGAGGAGCGGGCGTGAGAAGTGCGCGCCGGGCCGCTTTTGAGTCTCTGTGGCTAGCCCGACTCGGGTCGTGCTGGACGAGGCGGGCGTGGGTCTGGTGTCCTGAAGACTTGAGTCCAAGAGGAGCCTGGGGGTGGGTCCTGACGTACCTGACTGGACCCGTTATGCGCGTTGTGGTTCTGTGCAGGAAGCCAGGAACCGCTCAGTGCAAGGCACAGGACCCAGTGGGATGAGCTGCATCGCGACCGCAGACCCTGAGATGTTCCCCACGTCTTCCGCGTCGTGGATTCGCGGATTCGTGAACCTGTAGGTCGATTTCGCGGCGCTTCCGTTTTCTGTCCCACCCCCTTGTCGCTCAACTTCCAACCTTGGATGTTTGTTCTGTCAGCCCATTCGCTACCTTACTCTGGCGGCCGGGCCAGGCACAACGGGACTCGTACATACAACAGAGTGCACGTACGAAGTCCGAACAAGCACCAAGCACAAGAGCAGAAGTCCCTGTCCTGTCCCGGCAATTTGCTGCGCTTGGTACATACAACCTTGCTGGCGTGAGCGGGCGACGCGAGTCTCTGACGACACTTTCATATTTTAAAATTTTTTTTTCTTTTCAGCTTCGCTCTGGGCGATATTCTGCCATCCCGTTGTCACGTCTGACGCTGGCCAACCAGCTCCCGTCGACCACTTGCTTGCTCCATGCTGTTGTTCGCTTCGACCGCCGGCCCTTGACACGACCGCAGCATCTCAAGTTTTCAAGGCAAGTTGGAGTCCTGGAAGCCGCAAGCGTCCACGGTGGCTGTACATCCACATCCAGCTGTAGTTCCAAGTTTCAACTCCAATTCCAAGCAGCTCGTGTCGAACACGTCCCACGGTAGACTGCAGCCGACGCAGCAGCCTGTCCGCTCAGACGACGTTCCTTCGTGGCCGCCCACGGCCTTCACGCATCATTCAGAATACATTCGCTACCTAAGTGTACGGAGGCCAGGGTACGGGCTGCGGGTTACCTGCAGTAGCTCATTCTTATCGGAAGACGTCGAGAGCCCGCTCCTTTTATCTTTGCATCCGCTACCTCAGCTATATCACATTCACGTAGCCACGCACTCGTCCGGCGCCGGGCCCTTTCACTCTGGGCTGCGACTGCAGACCAGAACCTAAGTCTCAGTGGAAGAAGAGGACAGCCTCCATCGCTGTAAATCTCCAGCCCGGCTTTGATTTCCCCGTCGCGTCTTTGACTGCTGATTATTGGTTGTTGGCTTTGATCCTTGACCTCTGAGAGGTCCGCACGCGCGCATCTCTTAGATATCTAGCAAACCCGACCCGACGCATCCATCCGCCGTCAACATCGCCGTCGGTCCACCATGGCTGCTATGGAAGCTGCAAATGCCCATTATCAAAATGGGCATCACCAGCAATCCGGGCCGCCCCTGCCTGCCTCGCCTACACTTACAAACCCCGACATGATCCTCCCCGACTACGAGCGCAGCGATTCCCCTGACACTCTCGACCTGAACCGCGGCCATCCATCTTTGGAGATGTGGAAAAATACTCAGCCTGCGGCGGCTTCCAGCACACACCATATGTTTACCGCGACTTCCATGGGCGGCCCCCCATACGGGCCTGTCGGCCCCATAACCCCCACAACGCCCATCATCTATGGGAACGGAACTATGCTGTCAGACATTGGCGAGGTGACAGAGGTAGAGAGCACGATAGAGGAGAAGCCCTCTCCTCCCCGGACGAAGCCGTCTTCAGGACGAAGATCAAACTCCCCGGGGCGCACTGGCGACAATAACGAAGCGCTGAGGTCCTCTCCCACAAGGAAGGGAACACCCACGTTACGAAAGTCCAAGCAGAGTTTGAGGGCTGCGCGTGAGCGGCGAGACAGCATAGACAGCAATAGTACCATCACGGAAAACCACAAGGCCCATTATGCCGACATCGACGATTCCGCGAGCGTAGGCGACAGCGTTTTCCAGGGCGATGACGAGCAGAGCGTTGCGTCGTCGTACATGGAAGGGACCGATCCCAACCGGCTAGGGGCTTCCAAGATCGACAACTCGGACCGCCTGTCGACCTACTCGACCAGCTCACTTAGTCGCCGCGCAGAGGAAATCCTTGCCAATGCGAAGAAAAGACTTTCGGTAGGTGTACCGAGCTCCGATCGTTCAAGCTGGGTCTGCTGGATCTAACCGGGCCTAGGCAATGGAGGGCAATTTGAACCGGGCACGGAGCACGTTATATTCCACGAGTCGCTTTGGTCTCAATAGCGCGACTTCGTCGACCACTGTCTCTCCATTCCAGCGCACCGTCTCGGCTACTTATTCACGCAACAGCAGCGTGGATTCCACCACGTCAAGCTCGAATCAACCGACCGCTGGGCATACCAGAATGTCCAGTGACATCGCGATGCGTAACGGTCTTCCCTATCGCGTGTCTATTCCAAGGTCTCAGAGCGCTCTTGGCGCTGCTGGCGGTTACAGGCAACCTTTGACAACCTCCAAGAGTTCCGATCATATCCGCCAGGAGCTGGGTTACGAGTCCAGCTATTCTTCTCGCACGTCGAGGTCTTCGATCAGCGTGAGAGAACCGGGCGTGAAACCCCTTACGGAGGAGGAGGTCCGGCGGCTCGGAGAAGCGGACCCAGCTACCCAGAATGCAAGGCTCGAGGCTTTTCTCAATCCGGATCCTACCCACGAAAGTACCCCGAGACACCCCTTGCGATCCCCAACTGCTGCCCAGGTGCAAGACATCAAAGAACAAATGAGAGATTTGAAGGGCAAGATCTCCACGTTACGAGAGCAGGCCCGAGCCGACAGCTTGAAAAGGCGAAGTCTCCAAAGCCTGCGAACTCCTAGCCCGTTTACACATTCTCAATTAGAACAGTGGTATGCGGAGCCTCGGTCAAACAGAGCTTCAGTACTTGGCCCGAGCAGCTTCTCAAACCGCAGCTTCTGGAACAGCGAAGATTCCAGCGTCACCAGTGAATTCAAGGATGATTTTTCTCAGTCTGCAGACCAACCCACTCGGCAGACTCAATATGTTAAGAGCGAGTCTACCTCGAGTCTAGAGAGTCCCGCCAGCGCCATGCCCGATGTCTCCTCCCCTGTTTCATTTAGGGGATCCGAGCCGGGACTGCATAGTGAGGCAAACGAGGATTATTCCGATATGGCCACCGAGAATGGAGAATATGATGAGAACACAGACGAACAGGCTCAAACTGCCGAAGAAGGTCCCGCTGACAGCGTCAGTGAGAGCGGGGAGTCCCTTTACCATGACGCAGTCCAGTTCCAAATCCGACACGAAGACCGTGAGGATGCTTTTGATTATGAACATTTCTTCCTCCACAGCGCCATGGGCACGATGAGTCAGGAGCTTATGAGAAGAAGGGACAGCACAAGCAGCTATTCTTCTGAAGATTCAGTTGAAACCACTCGAGGGCCCGTAACGGTCAGCGAAACAGAGAGTGAGACCTACGCGCCGCGTCGGAGAAATAGCGATGCTTCCGTGTCGACATTCGAAACTTTCGCTACGGCTCAAGAGCGCCATTCTATCAAGTCGCCGCAGTTCGATGAGTCCTCTCGTGCTGCGTCGGTTCAGAGTGTTCGGTACCGATCCGGCAGTTCGGCAGCCGCGAAGCGGCTGTCTCTTCCCGCTGCTTCGGCTTCTCACCAACCGGGGGCCCGTGATAGCGACGGCTCGATCTCGCCTATTGCCGAAGAAACAAGCTCTTCACCCCATGTCCATACATCAACCCGCCGTGGCTCGGTAATTCACCGTCCTATCTCAGCTCAGGCTGCCATCCGTGGCTCGTCATCTATTGCTTCCTTCGACTCCGTCGGTACAAATCGCAGCTTTCCCCTCGTCAACAAGCCATCTGTTTCGATCCCACCACGTGCAGCCTCAGCAGCAGCGGTGGCACGGGGTCACAGCCATAGTGGCAGTACCACCACTGCGAAGAAGGCCCACAGCACCGGCGTGCTGACCCCACGTGGTGGGTCTATGTCTTCAGGGTCATCCCGCGGCTCACGATCTCGCGATGATGACAACGAGGATGATGACGATGATTGGAGGAGTGTTACTGCTCGACTGATGAGTGAAGCCATTGCCCAGCTCAATAGACAGCAGCTGCGGAAGAAGCAAGGACACGTTGCCCAGGGATCTGTTTCGTCATCAGCTGCTGGCGACCGCAACGCTTCAACTCGTGGTGAAAAAGAAGGAAGCACTGAGAGGGAGAAGCATGATCTGTTGGCAGGCTTGCCCCGTGAAGACAGGTACCTGGTTGAACGGGTGGTTGCGTGCTTGGGACGTTGTGTAATGGGGCTGACGGAGAATGGACGAGCCAGCTCGGAAAGCCGAATGTTTAGAAGAAGAATTGAAGCGGCGAGAAGAGCTCTGGAAGGCTACGGGCCTGGCTTGGACAATAGCGCTAGCGTTGGGTATACTCCCAGCACCTCTACCCTAGCGGATCTTGACGGAGCGGAAGAAGGTTCCCCTTCATCAGGAAACGGACAGTGAACGTTTCTGAATTGAATGAACCGATTTTTTTGTTGTGTGTGTT
>Ga0065720_1019568_pt1 | contig 23345 bp, 20 predicted proteins | sample Thericmetagenome_FD_59107 | JGI IMG/M metagenome (GOLD analysis project Ga0065720, IMG submission 59107) | Thermophilic microbial communities from the Joint Bioenergy Institute, California, USA of rice/straw/compost enrichment - eDNA_2 v2... | ecosystem: Engineered > Solid waste > Grass >... | reverse complement strand
GCCTGACGCCGTCATTTCTTACACCTATGAGGAAGTGTTCCAGTCGCTGAAAGCGGGTACGGGCGTATTCACTTTCCTGGGCTCGCACCGGGCCGAGGCGGCGCGGGCTGCGGCTGACCTGAAAGGCAAATTGATGATTGCGCCGTTGCCGGGAATGAAAGGCGGCAACGAACCGGCGCCCGCGCATGTCTTCGGTTGGACACTGGCCATCAGCAAAGACAGCAAGAATCCGGAGGCCGCATGGAAATTTATTGAATTTATGACCAATCCGGACACGCAATTGCATCAGGTCAAACTGACCGGGGAACTGCCTTCCCGCAAATCGCCGTATGATGACGAATTCTTTAACAGTGAGGAAGGAAAGGAACTTCGCGAATTGGCCGACTATATGCAAACGTACGGCCGCACCTCGCAGTATTCCGAGTACTATACGCAAATGACGGAGTTTTGGGCGGATGCCATGCAGGAAATCATTCTCAATAATGCTCCCGTCAAACAAGCGGTGGACAACGCGGCAGAAAAATACAACGCCTTAATCAAATAACCGACAAAATACAATGTTTTAATCAAATAACCGACCGGTTGGTTGCGGGAGTCGCTTAAACCCAAGCCGGCTCCCGCATTATTTTTATGAGAGGGGGTTGATGATTTGCGTCTGAGTTTTAATAACCAATCCGTAGGGTATTTGTTTTTGTTGCCGGCGATTTTGCTTGTGCTGGTCGTGGCATTTTATCCGATCTTCTTGTCGGTTTACTACTCCGTGCATGAAACTTATTACATGAACATCGGAGAATTCGTCGGACTTGGCAATTATTTGGAACTTCTTAAATCCGAACAGTTTATAAAGAATTTGATAAATTCTTTGAAATATGTCATTGGATCCTTGCTGCTCACCATCCCGATGAGCCTCTTGCTTGCGTTGCTGCTCAATTCCGGCGAGAATCGAAAGATGTTGTATTTCCTCAGATCCATTATGCTGATTCCCTGGGTTATTTCCCAAACCGTCACCGGATTGCTGTGGGTATGGATTTTGGATCCGAAGTTCGGCCCGGTCAATTACATTACGAGAACGCTGTTTAACGAGCAAATTTCTTTTCTCGCTTCGCCTGATCTGGCCATGTGGGTGCTTATTGTCGCCAATACTTGGATGTCATACCCGCTGGCGACCGTTCTGATTCTGGCCGCATTGCAGATGGTCCCTCCCGAACTGTATGAAGCGGTGGAAATTGACGGCGGCAACGCCTGGACAAAATTCAGGTCGGTGACATACCCCTTTATCGCCAATTCGCTATCCGTGACCTTCATTATGCTCACGGTGCACTTCTTCAACATGGTCACTTTGATTTACGTCATGACAGGGGGCGGACCCTTGCAAATGACCGAAGTGATGAGTTTGCGGATTTATCTGGAAGCGTTTGAGTACCAGCGTTTGGCGCTGGCATCGACAGTCGGAACCGTGTCTTTGATTTTGAATATTTTGTTCGCAATCAGTTATACCAAACTGTTGCGCAACGACTTCTGACCTGATTGCGAAATGCAATGTCATAAATATTGACGGGGAGGGAGATAAATGCGCCGCAAGAAGAAACACGGATGGATCAAACTGCTGGGCAATCTGTATCTGGGCATTGTGTTGATTTTCGCCGTATCCCCTCTCTTATGGGGACTGATTACTTCTCTCAAACTGAGTAAAGATATTATCACCTTTCCCCCGAAGTGGCTGCCGATACCGATGACGTTTGAACACTACGCAGCCGTGTTGACCGGCTCAAAATTGCTGCTTTATTTGTGGAACAATCTTATTGTTGCGGTGGGTACCATCATATTGTCTCTGGTCATTGGTGTTCATGGCGCTTATGCGACTTCGAGATTCAATTTCAAATTCAAAAATATCATTGTCTTTGGCATCCTGGCCACTTCCATGGTGCCCGGCATATCCATATTGGTGCCGTTGTATTTGTCGAGCGTCAAAATGAATTTGCACGATACGTTTATTAGTTTGATTCTGGTTTACAGCGCCTGGCAGATGCCGACCGTGCTGTGGATTTTGCGCGGCTTTATCGACCGCATTCCGAGAGAGCTTGAAGAAGCTGCCTACATTGACGGTTGTTCGCGATTGGGCGCTTTTTACAGGATCACGATGCCGGCTTTGAGACCCGGGCTCGGAGCCGCCGCGATCTTGGTTTTCGTGTTCGTCTGGAACGACTGGCTGATCTCCAGCGTGCTGACGATCAGTGACAGCAAACGGTTGTTGCAAGTCGGCTTGTACAGGTATGTGGGGGATTACGGTGTCGAATGGGGACGGTTTATGGCGTACGTGATGATCTCGACCATACCGATCATCGCGGCTTTCCTGGCCTTGCAAAGAGCTTTTATTCAAGGTCTTACATCGGGTTCGGTCAAAGGTTAGAATGATTAACAGTCAACTGACTCCCGTTTTTACGAAGCAGTTTCCACCTATTGTCCACAGGTGGGAACTGCTTGTTGAAGCGGCGATCGCTCCTGCCTCGAAAATGATCTCCAATTGTTTTTTATCGTCTATGAATCCGCCCAGTATAATGTCGGCATCCGTTTGTTTTCGAATATCGGCAACTTTCGAATAGGCGAAACAGGGCAACAATTCAATATAATCCGGATTGGCTTTCGAGGCGATGTTGAGTATGGTCTTGATCGACTGGGAATCAATCAGAAACCCCCTTTGAATGGTGGTTAATCCGTATTTTTTGGCCAGCAGGAGACTGGACGATCTGGTGCTTAGAATGCCGTCGATACCGATCCATTTCGCCAGGAAATGAATGGAAGCTTCATCCTCTTTCAAGCCTTTAATCAATTCCAAATGGATAAAGATTTCCTTCTTGAATTGTTTGACGCGCTCCACAATATTTTTTAAATGAATAATTTCTCCTTCCAGCAAGAAAATAACATCGGACGGGGACAACAAGGCCCTCTCCAATTCTTTAAAGTTTCTTACCGCAGGAATCACTTTGCATTTGCTCATGATGCGAAACCCCGTTCCTGGCACGAATTTTTATGTACCGCATCTATCAAGTGAAGGCGTCCGCAACCTCAAATCCGAAAAAAAGACCGCAGAAAACAGATACATACCGCAATTCCCGCCTGCGCTCACAGGCGGGAACGTCGGTGTAAAAACTTAAATCAATTTGGAATCGGATACTTCACATGCCCGCTTTCACTTGTCTGCGGCGTTTGTGCAGGATCAGCTCCGTATAGCCGTTCGGCTGCTCGCATCCCTGGAAGATGAGGTCGCACGCCGCCTGGAATGCGACCGATTTTTCGGGATTGTCCGACATCCGTCGATAGGCCGGATCCCCGGCGTTTTGCTCGTCGACGACTTTGGCCATCTTGAGCAAAGCCTCCATGACCTGCTCCCGCGTGCATACGCCGTGCCTGAGCCAGTTGGCGATGTGCTGACTGGAGATGCGCAGCGTTGCCCGGTCCTCCATCAGGCCGATGTTGTGGATGTCCGGCACCTTGGAACAGCCGATCCCCTGGTCGACCCAGCGCACCACGTACCCCAGAATGCCCTGCGCGTTGTTCTCGAGCTCTTCGCGGATTTCCGCTTCGCTCCAGTTCGGGTTTTCCGCCACCGGTATGGTCAAAATGGCGTCGCGGTAATCTTCGGAGACATTTTTCAGGCTCTGATGCACGCTTTTCACGTTCACCTGATGATAGTGCAGCGCGTGCAGGGTGGCCGCGGTGGGAGAAGGCACCCACGCCGTATTGCCGCCGGCCTTAAGCTGCCCGATTTTCTGCTCCATCATGTCCTTCATCCGGTCCGGCATCGCCCACATGCCTTTTCCGATCTGCGCGCGGCCGGAAAATCCGCATTTCAGGCCGGTTTGCACGTTCGACTTTTCGTAGCCGTCCAGCCAAACCGACGTTTTCATGTGGTTTTTGCGGATCATCGGTCCCGCTTCCATCGAGGTGTGGATCTCGTCTCCGGTGCGGTCGAGGAAGCCCGTATTGATGAAGACGATGCGGTCCCGCACCTTGCTGATGCTCGCTTTCAGGTTGAGGGTGGTCCGCCGCTCCTCGTCCATCAGCCCGATTTTGACCGTGTTGCGCCTGAGGCCCAGCATGTCTTCCACCCGCTCGAACAGCGTATTGGTGAAAGCGGCCTCCTCCGAGCCGTGCAGTTTCGGCTTCACGATATATATCGAGCCTTTGCGGGAATTGACATACTTCCCTTTCCGCAAGATGTCGCGTTTGGCGATGAGGGTCGTCACCACGGCGTCCATGATGCCTTCGGGGATTTCCGCGCCGTTTTTGTCAAGAATCGCGTCCGTCATCATCAGCATGCCGACATTGCGGACGAGAAGAAGCGACCTGCCCGGCAGCCGGATGGTCCCGCCTCCGTCCGGGGTGACGTATTCGCGGTCGGGATTAAGCCGGCGGCTGATCTCCCGGTTGTCTTTGCGGAAAGATGCGGTCAATTCGCCGCTCACGATGCCGAGCCAGTTCCGGTACACGAGCACCTTGTCTTCCGCATCCACCGCGGCCACAGAATCCTCGCAGTCCATGATCGTCGTGACCGCCGATTCCAGCACAATGTCCTTGATGCCGGCCGGATCGGAGGCTCCGACGGGGTGGGAGCGGTCGATCTGGATCTCGATGTGCAGATCGTGATGGGTAAGCAGCACCGCTTCCGGTTCGGCCGGATTGCCGCGGTAGCCTTTCAGCTGCCCTTTCTCCTTAAGACCGGTCTGCCGGCCGTCCTTCAGTTTGACGGCGAGCTCCCCGCCCGAAATCGAGTAGGAAGCGGCGTCGGCATGAGACCCTTCCGCGAGGGGCACGGCGGAATCGAGAAAACGCCGCGCGTAGGCGATCACTTTTTCGCCGCGGACGGGATTGTATTCGTTCTTTCGTTCGGCGCCGCCCTCTTCGCCGATCACGTCCGTGCCGTACAGGGCGTCGTAAAGGCTGCCCCAGCGGGCGTTGGCCGCATTCAGCGCGTAGCGGGCGTTGCTCACCGGAACGACGAGCTGCGGCCCGGCCTGCACGGCGATTTCGTCGTCCACATTTTCAACGCTGATTTCAAAATCCTCGACATCGGGTTCGATGTAGCCGATGGATGTCAGGAACGCTTTGTAGGCGCCGAGGTCGATTTTCCCCTTGTTGGCTCTGTGCCACTCGTCGATGCGTCGTTGGAATTCGTCCCTCTTTTCCAGGAGCCGCCGGTTGGTCGGCGAAAGTTCGTGGATGAGGGCATCGAAGTCTTTCCAAAATTGTTCGGGATTCACTTCGCTGCCCGGCAGCGCCTCGTTTTGGATAAAATCGTGCAGAACGGACGCCACCCGCAAATTTCCTACTTGAACGTATCCGCTCATCAAAAGTTGCCCTCCTAATCTTACATGTCGGGTGAAACAAAGGGATTTACCAAACTGCCGATGCCGTCGATCCGGCATTCGACCGTATCGCCGTGGCCGACGAAATCGGAGCCGGCCGGAGAGCCCGTCAGAATGACGTCGCCCGGCATCAAGGTCATGAACCTGCTGATATAGCTGATCATCTCGCCGATCGGCATGATCATCCGCTCCAGCGGCGCGTCTTGCTTCAGCTCGCCGTTCACCCTCGCCTGAATGCGGATCCGGCCGAGGTCCAGTTCCGTCTCAATGGCCGGCCCGATGGGAGAAAATGTATCGAAAGCCTTGCCGATCGTCCAGTGGCCATCAGGATGAAAGTAATTGAACGCGGTGACATCATTGGCGACCGTGTAGCCGAAGGTCGCGTCCTTCACTTCCGCGGGTTTGAGGTTTTTCGCCTCGCGGCCGATGATGACGGCCAATTCCGATTCGAATTTGATCTTGTCCGTCCCGGCGGGGAGCAGAACGGCGTCGTCCGGCCCGATCACCGACGTCAGCGGTTTGAAAAACAGGATGGGCATGTCCGGAATCGGCGGTTTTTCGGCGCCTTCCGGCACGAAATTTTTGCCGATGCCGATGATGTGCCGCGGCACAAGCGGCGCTCTAAGTCGCACTGCGTCAACGGCATAAGTTTTCCCCGTAAATTGGGGAGGAGAAAAAAGATCGCCGGAAGTTTCCTTGACGACATCGCCCTCCAGCACGCCGTTCCGTACGGCCGTGTCGCCCCGGATCGCAAAGCGCACGAATTTCAAACACATCACTCCTTACGTATGTTCATTATATTGAACATCGTTCTTTATATCGCCCCAACTCCTATGTTGTCACAAAACGTTCCGGATGTCAACCGGCGCAAGGGCCGCGGCGCGCCGGCAAACCGGCGTTCCGCAGCGAACGGCGCCGCCGGTTTTGCAAGTTGACTTGGAAAATGCGCAATGCTACATTTTTTCTATAAAATGAACACGGTTTAAAATGCCGAAGGATGTGTCGATTTGAAGGACAAATATTCCGTTCCCGCCCTGTATCGCGCGGATGCGGTGCTGAAGGCGATCGCCGAGGAACCGAACCGGTGGAGGATGTCCGATCTCTCCAAGAAGCTGGGCATCAGCAAGAGCACGCTGCATTCCCTGCTGGTCACCATGGAAAAGCTGCAATGGATCCGCAAGGATCGCGACGAGACCTATGCGCTGGGCAACGGAATGGGATATTTCGGCAGCGCTTACCTGGACCGGTTCGATCTCGCCGAGGAATTCCGCATCGAAGCGGAGCCGGTGATGCAAAAACTGCAGGAAACCGTGCAGCTTGCCCGCCTGGACGGCCGGCACGTGGTGTACATCGCCAGGGTGCAGTCCAATTCCCCCGTTCAGATGGTGTCCGGACCGGGCGCCCGTTTTCCGGCGCATGCGACGGGGCTAGGGAAAATCTTGCTGTCGGGATTGGACGAGGACGAGCTGCTCAGGCTCTTTCCGGATCCCGAACTGCCCAAAACGACGGTGCATACCATCGGAAGCCGGGACGTGCTTTTAAGGGAGCTTAAGAAGGTGCGCGAGGCCGGCTACGCGCTGGACGAGCAGGAGGGCGTCATGGGATTTTGCTGCATCGCGGCGCCCGTGAAAAACCGGGGGAAGATCGTCGCCGCGGTCAGCTGCTCCATACCGGTTCACAATTGGGGAGGAAAGAAAGACGAAGCCGTGCGGGAGATCCGCCGGCTGGCGGAAAGGCTGTCCACCAGGATTTAGCCGCGGGAGGACGGGAGCACCAGGATCAAAGGGGAGAACGGATGAGAAATTCCGGAAAGGCGGAATAACCGTCCCGCAGAAGAATAGATATGAAGCACGGGATGGGAGGCGGCGGCTCATGATCGACCTGCATTCGCATATTTTGCCGGGGGCGGACGACGGCGCCGCCACGCTGGAAGACGCGGTCGCAATGGCCGCGGCCGCGGTTAACGACGGCATCCGGCTGGTTGCCGCCACACCGCACCACAACGACGGGTGTTACGCGAACCCGGCCGGCAGCGTCCTGGAAGCGGTGGATGCCCTGAACGCGGAACTGGCCGCCCGCCGAATACCGTTGACGGTGATTCCGGGGCAGGAGCTGAGGGTCGGCGCGGGTTTTTGGGAGGAGTTCGGCCGCGGCCGAGCGCTGACGCTGAACCGGTCGCGCTACTTGCTGATCGAGCTCCCTCCGGACCGGGTGCCCGGCGATCTGGCCGAAACGGTTTATGAATTGACGCTGGAAGGGATTGTCCCCGTCATCGCCCACCCCGAACGCAATGCCGGACTTGCCCGCGATATGCGCCTGCTGGAGGAACTGGTCAAGCTGGGCGCCCTGGCCCAGGTGACGGCCCATTCCCTGTGCGGACATTTCGGGAGAAGACTGCGCAAGCTGGCTCTGGAGATGTGCGCGGGGAATCTGATCCATCTCGTCGCTTCCGACGCCCACGACGCAAAGCGCCGCCCGTTCGCCATGAAGGAAGCGATGGCCGCCGTTCGCCGGGAACTGGGCGAGGAGTACGCGGCCTACTATGCCGAAAATGCCGCGGCTGTCGCCGAAAACCGCGAAATCGCGCCCGGACCGGCCGGCGCGGGAAGAAAAAGGAAATTTCCAAGGTGGTGACGGCGCGGCCGGTCATGCTATACTGTGGACATACATCGTTTTTTCGGCGCATGCGGGCTGCCGGTCCCGCCGCGCGGGTCAGGCGGTTGCCCGAGTCAGTTCATTTGAAGAAAGGATGGATGAGATGCGGAAGCGATGGTTGGCGGTTTTGCTTGCCGCGGCGATGATCCTTCCCGCAGCGCAGGCGTCGGCTGCCGGGACGGCCGAGATCAGGGTGAGTTTCGCGCCGCTCCACTATCTCGTTGACGGCACGGAATACAAGCCGCCGGAGGATCAGCAGGGATTCATTTACGTCGATAAGGGCAGGACTTATGTGCCGCTGCGTTTTGTGGCCAATATTTTAAGCAAACATGTGCATTGGGATCCGCAAACGTATACGGTGACGATTTCCGATCCCCATGCGAAAGACTGGACGGAAATCCGCGATTATTTGGAAACATACCGGGTTGAGAAATCGGCAATCGGGCCGGTTCCGCCGGGCAGCGTCAGCATCGAGACGATCACGGCGCATATCGCGGATGTCACCTATGTGTTCAACGGGCAGACGGTCGAAGCGGACAGAGATACTCCCGGCATGATTTACAATGACAGAATCTATGTTCCGCTGAGCTTTGTTTACAGCAGTTTGGGCTTTCAGCCGAAATGGGACGGGGAAACTTACGCGATCAGCACGGAAACCGACCCCGGGCGGCTTTCCTACGAATCGATCGTCAAAGCGGCGGATGTCAAACTCCGCGCGCTTGAAAACGCTTGCAAACAGGAGATGGTCCGCTGGTATGTCCCGTTCATTTCGAAAGCCGGCACGCTGACGGAAGAGCAGTTGGACGAGGAGATCGGCAAAGTCGAAACGATTTTCAAGCGCTGCGAAGCGGATGTCCGGGACGTGCTGGACGATTTGGCCTTCCAGCTGGAGGAAGCCGGACATTCCGCGGCGGTGGTGGACGAATACTGGGATATCTTCCATGAGATGGAGCAAATGGGCAGAAACATGTTGTCCGACTATCTTAAACAGGAATAACCGATGGCATCCGCCGGGCGGCCGGTTTCCGGCCGCCCCCGGTTTGCCGGAGTCGATAAACGGGTAATCTGGATTGCGCATGGTTCAGACAAGCCGGCGGGAGGATTGACGGGTGCAACTGATCGCCATTGTGTCGATGCTTGTGGATCACATCGGTCTCATCTTTTTTCCGGATGATCCGCTGTGGCGGGTGATCGGCCGGCTGGCTTTCCCCATGTACGCGTACCGGATCGTCACGGGCTTCAAACATACGCGGAACCGCCGCCTTTATGCGAAGCGGCTCGCAATCATCGGGACAGCGGCTCAATTGCCGTACATGATCGCCTTCGACACCTGGCGCGTGAATGTGATCGCCACCTTTCTCGTTGCGATCGGCGTGCTGTGGGTGCTGGAGCGGTATCGGGGCAACGCCGCTTCTTTTCTTTGCGCCGGAGCGGCCGCCGTCGCCCTCGATTTGCTTCAGTTCGAATACGGCAGCTACGGGCTTTTTCTCATCCTCATCTACCGCTACTTGACCTCCCACGCGATGGTCGCCGCCCATACGGCGCTGAACCTGGTTTACGCCTTCTATGCCGACTGGATCCTGCAGTTCGCCAGCCTCGTCTCCACTTTGCTTCTGGCCTACGGCCCCCGCCTCATCAAGGCCGTGGAAAAAATCCCGGTGCCGCGATGGTTGTGGCTCAGCTTCTATCCGGCGCATCTGGCGGTGCTCGCTTCCGTGGATCTTATCCTGAAGGCGGGCGGTTGACGCTGGTTCCGCTGCGGGACGTCCATTTTTTTTTTCGTGACCGAATCTGAACATCCACTGTATTGCGGAACACTGCCGCGTCATTTCTTTGCAATCGCATCCATCTCACTTTTCATTGGGTATCTCGGCCGTGATTTTCCTTGAAAATTCGTTATTAGTGTAAATTTGCATGATAATTGAACACATTTTCATTTTTCTTGCTGATATGATGCAAAAATGCATTAATTTTTTATAAATTTATCTTTTTATCCAAATTTTAATGCATTTTTGCATGATAATCCGATGTATGCCGCCGAGCACTATCGTGTTTGTCAATGGGTCAGTCGCAGTTTTTTGCTTATGGAGAATGTGTCGGCCAGCCGGGAGGCGCAGCGCGCATTTGACCAATCCCCCGGCAGCCGTTACGATAAGAATGCCAACATTCTCACAAGATATCGCTGGGAGGAAACGTATGTCAGATCGGATCAACATCGGAATAGTGGGGTACGGCAATTTGGGCCGGGGAGTGGAATCGGCCGTCCGGCAAAATCCCGATATGCGGCTGGAGGCGGTTTTCACCAGAAGACGGCCGGAAGAGATCGATTCCTCGGCGCCGGTCATCCATATTTCGGAAGCGGAAAAATACCGCGGCGCCATCGACGTCATGATTCTGTGCGGCGGTTCGGCGACGGATTTGCCGGAGCAGGGCCCGCAGTTTGCGGCGCTGTTCAACACGGTGGACAGCTTTGACACGCATGCCCGGATCCCCGAATATTTTGCAAAGGTGGACGAAGCGGCGCGCAAAGCCGGCCGCCTCGCCCTGATTTCGACGGGTTGGGATCCAGGACTCTTTTCGCTGAATCGCGTGCTCATGGAAGCTGTCCTGCCGCATGGGCAGACGAACACCTTCTGGGGCAAGGGCGTCAGCCAGGGCCATTCCGACGCGGTGCGGCGGGTCGAGGGCGTCAAATACGCGGTGCAGTACACGATTCCGAAGGAAGAGGCGGTGGAACGGATCCGGCGCGGCGAGGACGCGGAGCTCGGGACGAGGGACAAGCATCTTCGGGAATGCTTCGTGGTGGCCGAGCCGGGGGCGGACCTCGAAGAAATCCGCCGCAAAATCGTGACGATGCCCCACTATTTCGACGAGTACGACACCATTGTGCATTTCATCGATGAAGAAGAGATGAAGCGCAACCACTCCGCCATGCCCCACGGCGGCATCGTCATCCGCAGCGGCGTCACCGGCCGGGAAACGAATCAGGTGGCAGAGTTCAAGCTTGCCTTGGAAAGCAATCCGGAATTTACCTCCAGCGTGCTCGTCGCCTATGCGCGCGCCGTATACAGGATGGCGCGGGATGGGCAGACGGGGGCGAGGACGGTGTTCGACATTCCGATCGGGCTGCTGTCGCCCAAATCGCCGGAAGAGCTGAGAAGGGAGCTGCTGTGATGCCGAAGCGGCCGTGCTGCGAAACTTTCTGTCCGCTCCGCGGCATCCTCGGCGGGAGGGGCGATGCGCGGTGAGCGCCGTCGTCGATCGCGCCTGGTTTAACCGCGACGCCCGCGAGTTGGCGGTGCGGCTGCTCGGCTGCAGACTCGTGCGGCGGTTTCCGGACGGCGCGGCCGTGACCGTGCGGATCAACGAGACCGAAGCTTACCGCGGAAGCGACGATCCGGCCAGCCACGCGGGGCGCCGCCGCACGCCGCGCAACGCGCCGATGTTCGAGCGGCCGGGGATCCTGTATGTGTATTTCACCTACGGCATGCATTTTTGCATGAACATCGTCTGCGAGGAAGAGGGCGTGCCCGCCGCCGTGCTGATTCGCGGCGCGGCCGTGGAGGAAGGGGAAGAGCACGTCCGCGCGAGGCGACCCGGCGCAAGCGGCAGGCGGCTTCTCGACGGGCCGGCCAAATTGACGAAAGGGCTGGGCATCGACGGGGCGTTCAACCGCTACGATCTTGCCGGCGGGAACGAGCTGGATTTGGACGTGCCTGGCGGCAGGGCGTTGACCCTGCTGCCGGGAGACGGGCCGGTGAATTATCGCGCGACGCCGCGCATCGGCATTTCGGCAGGGAAGGACCTGCTGTGGCGATTTGTGACGGAATCGGAATAAATGCGGGATTGCCCGCCAAAATCGCCGCGGGATGTGACTTTTTTAACAGTCGGCCGCGCGCATGCGTTGTATAGTGTGAAAAAAAGCACAGTAAGGGAGACGTGAAGGCGATGGCAAAACTGGGTTCCCGCATTTTGGTCGCTTATGACGGATCGGAACTGAGCGAAAAGGCGCTTGAGACGGCTGTGAACATCGCCGGAGAGGATGCGGGCATCGAGCTCCATGTCGTCAATGTCCTCGAACCGATTGTATTCACCGGCTATGAAGTCCAGATCGGCGAACTGCTGGAGCAACGGAAGGCGGATGCGGACGCGAAGATGAAGAAAGTGCAAAAGTCGCTGGAAGACGTGAAAAATCCCGTCCAAGTTCACGTCTTGGAAGGGCCGCCGGGAGAACGGATCGTGAATTTGGCGAAGGAGAAAAATTGCGATCTGATCGTCATGGGCTCGCGCGGGCTGACCGGAATCAAGGAATTTTTCCTGGGCAGCGTCAGCCATTACGTCGCTCAGCGCTCCAATTGCCCGGTGCTCATCGTCAAATGAAGCGGATGTGACGTTTCGCCTGCGGCGGTTTTTTGCACGCCGCCGATTTGCCGCGGCCGGCTGAGAGAGGAACCCGAATCGATCGGGTTCCTTTTTTGTCCGGCTGCAAAAAAAAATGCAACGGTTCTCACGGCTGTTTAAGCAGCTCGACCCATTTCCGGTACAAATCCCAGGGCTTGCCCGCGTCCAGCAGGCTTTTGCAAATGCGCAGCCCTTCCTCCACGGAGCCGGCCCGCTCCGCCAGGAGCAGCCGCCAGGCGCCGTTGAGCAGCACCTGGTTGGAGAAGGCCGGGGCCGCCTCGCCGCGCAGAACGGCCTCCGTCACCTTCAGCTGCTGCTCCGGCGTCCAGTTCACCTCCGGGACCGGCGCCTCCAACCCGTAGCTTTCCGGATTCACCAATTGCAGCTCGGCGTCGCCGTCCTGCAGCACATAAACGCGGGTGGGGCGCTCGATGAACAGATCCTCGGAGCCTTCGGCGCCCTGCACGATCAACGCTTTGCGATAGTTCAATGCCGACGCCAGCCGGATCAGCCGGTCGATGACCGTATTGTGATAGACGCCGAAAACGAGATACGGCGACATGCCGAAATCGATCAGTTTTTCCGCCGTGTTCAGCGCGGTGCGAAGGCCGAGCTCCTCCCGGATCGGACGCAAGTTTTTGAGCGGCGGGCACCATTCTTCGGCGTCGGCATACAGAACGCCGGTTTCCCGCGCGGCGCGGATGAACGCTTCGCGGCCTGATTTGCGGGGGTCGATACCCATCCGCGCCAGCATGTCGTGAAGCGTGGTCCCCCACTTGGGCGGGAGAGACGGGGTGCCGTGCAGCGTGACGGGCAGCCCCGCCGCGGCGAGCACGAACGCGGCGGCGAAGGTGGCGAGGAACGACTTTTTGCGCCCGTCGTACGGCCCCGCGCAGTCGATCCCGCCCATTGCCGGTTCGCCGCGGCGCGCCGATTGGCGCAAAACGTGCACGAAGGCGGCAAGCTCCTCCCCGCTTTCCATTTTGATGCGTTCCGCTATAAGAAATGCGCCGATTTGCGCGGGCGTCGCTTTCCGGCTCAAAATCGCCTCCGCGGCCTCCAGCGCCTCATCGTACGTCAGATCCCGCGCCCCCCGCTTGCCGCGCCCCACTTCTTTCAACAGGTGGATCATGGTTTGCAAGTTTCTCCCCTTATGGTTTTTCTGTCTCGTTTTGAAGCTTGGCCATCAGCTCGGCCACGATCTGGTTCACGGGCTGCAGCAGCAGCTTGTAGGACAAAGCGGCGGACTCGCGGCGGGTGATCGGGTCTTTGGAACGGAAGTCGGCGGCCCCGTCTTCGCCGTAAGTCACTTCCGGACCGTGCAGACCGAGGGCGACCATCATCTTGACCGCGGGCACGGCCCATTCGTCGGTTTCGCCGGCGAGCTGCACGAACGCGAACAGTGCGTCGGGGACCTGTTTGCGGGTAACGTTCCAGACCATCACCGCCGCTTCCTGCCTTGTCGCCGCGCGGTCGGGATGGAAGCGGCCGCTGCCGTCGCCGACGACGAGGCCGAGCTCACGGGCGGCCTGGATGTACGGCGCCAGCGGATGATCCGCGATATCCGTAAAGGCGTATTGTTCGGCGTTCTCGCTGCCCCTCAGCCCGCTGACCTTGATCAAGAGTTCGGCAAGTTCCGCCCGCGTCACCGGCCGCCCGGGCTCGAAGGCGGCGCCTTCCTCGTTCGGATAGTGGCCGAGGGATTGCAGGGCCAGAATGTAAGGGGCATACGGATCGTCTCCGCCGACGTCCGTGAAACCGGCGGGCGCGTCCCCCTTGCGGGCATAGCCGAGGGGATTCAGGGCAGACTCATTCATGTAGACGGCGCCGCCCGCTTCGTCGATTTTGAAGGCGACGAAGCGCTGCGTGAGTTCGTCGGCAAACAGGTTCTCGTCCGCTGGCCGCAATTTGCGGAGGCCCAGGTATGCGTCGCGGATCGCGAGCCCGCCTTCCGCGTCCGCTTCGACGGAATACACGATGCCGGCCAACCTGAGATCGGCATAAAGCCCGACAAGCCTCTCCAGCGAGCCGGAGTCCGCCGGCCGGTAGGCCGCCAGTTCGGCGGGCGCCACGTATTGCGGGAAGAACGCGGCCATGAACTGCCCGTAGAACAGATCGCGCAGCGCGCCGTTTTTGTTGTACGTGAGGAAAACGCCGACCTTCTCATCGGGGATGAGCAGCAGCATGGAGCTGTTGCCGGGAAGATCGCCGAGCTTGGTCAGGACGGCGGCGCTGCTTCCTGCCAGCGGCGTTTGCGCGGGAGCCTCAAAGCCGTAGGCCGTATCCGGGAGCAGCGGATGCATCGCGGAGCGGTATTCGCTCATCGCCGCGACGGACGCTTCGGACAGGATGCGCCCGTTTTCTCCCGTGCCGCCCGCGAGAAAGGCGATCATGAAGCGGCCGACATCGCGGGCGGTCGAAAGCATTCCGCCGTGCGGCATGATGGTGGGCGTCAGCGCGTACGGCTCCATCGGGTCGCCGGCGGGCCCGTAGCCGGTCGCAAGCTCCCCGAGCAGACTTTCCTTCGGTTCGAAACTGCTCGCTTCCATACCGAGGGGACGGAACACCTGCTCCTCCATGTACGTTTCGAAGGGCTGTCCACTGGCGTTTTGCACGATCAGGCCGAGCAGCAAATAGGCGAAATTGTCGTACATGTAGGCGGTGCCCGGCATGCGGACGACCGGCGGCATGTTTGCCTTGGCGTATTCCCCGATGGATACGTAGCGCTCGAAATCCTGATGCAGATCGCCGGACTTGGGATCGCGCACCTCGAAGCCGCTCGTGTGGGTCAGCAGATGGGCGACGGTCACCGGTTCGTCGAAGGGATTCACGATTTCGATGCCCGGCAGGTAAGCGCGGATGTCTTCATCGAGGCGAATTTTCCCCTGCTCCGCAAGTTGCATGACGGCGACCGCCGTGAATGTCTTGGAAACGGAGGCCATGCGAAACACGGTTTGCGCCGGGTCGACCGGGAGCTGTTTTTCCGCATTCGCGTAACCATAGCCTTTCTCGGCGAGGATTTCGCCGTCCTTGACGATGACGGCGGCGGCTCCGACGTAATACGGCTTCGTCTGTTCGGAAGCGAAAAAGGCGTCCAGGAAGGCAGAGGCCGATTCCGCGGTGAGCGGCTGCCCGGACGCTTCGGGATCGGCGGCAAAGGCCGGAACAGCGGCGGACAGGACAAGCGCGTAGGAAAGCAGAGTCGCGGCAAGGACACGTGAGACGGAGCGGCGATGGAGACGGTCGGCGAAGGCTATGGCAATTCCCTCCAGTCATTATCGATGTGTTCAAAAAAAGTTCCTGTCTTTGTTACGCGCGCGGCGGAAAATTGTTTCATAAAAAGCGAAAGGCCGAAAGCGATGCCGGGGCCGCTAAAACGGCTTACGCGAACCCGGGAGCGGGGTGTTCCCGAATTGGGCTTCCGGCTATTGACGAAAGCGGAAAAACCGGGTAGGATATTCTTATCGATAAAATTATCGATAATTTTAACGATAATTATATCGATAATTGACGAAACTGCCCCGCTTTATTGACAAAGGGAGGTTGTCAGCCATTGCAAAAGGAGGCGAACGGACAGATTTCACTCGGCGATCAGGTGTACACCCGATTGAAGAATTTAATTCTGCTCGGCGAGTTGAAGCCCGGCACCCGCCTGCTGGTGCTGGAAATCGCAAAGGAATTTCAAATAAGCCAGGCTCCGGTCCGGGAAGCGCTTGAACGCTTGAAGCAGGAAGGATTGCTGGTCGGAACGCGGAACAAGGGTTCCATCGTTTCCGATATCAGCCGCGAGGATATGGAGGAGGTTTACAAACTTCGGGGGTTGCTGGAGGGTTACGTCGTCGAGGAGGTCTTCGGCCAACTGGAACCGGCCGATTTCGAGCACCTGCATCGAATTTATGAAGGAATGGTCAAAGCCACGCAGGAAGGCGACAGTCTTCGGCTGATCCAGCTCGACATGGACTTTCACGAGTATTTTTACAAGAAGTGCGGCAACCGGGTGATTTTCGATGTCTGGAATCAGACGATCAAGACCAAGCTGATGCGGTTCAACATGATTACCAACAAGCTGTATTATCCGGACATCGACAAAGTGGCCCACAACCATTTGGTGCTGCTCAATGTGCTTAAAAACGGAAGCAAAAGCGAAGCACGGCAAGCTTTCCTCAGTCATATGACCGAAGTTTGGGGAAGAATGGGCAAGAAAACGACATAAACATTAAAGGGAGGCATTGACAATGAAAAAGTTGGCTTTGACTTTTCTGGTTTTCATGATGTTGATCGCCGCCGGCTGCGGAAACGGTTCGTCTTCGGGAAGCACGGGAGGAACGGCATCGTCCGGCACGGGAAGCGGCACATCGGCCTCGTCCGGCTCGTCCGCCCCGTCCGCCCCGTCAGGCGGTCAAGAACCGAAAGTCATGAAATTTGGCTTGGTCACCGGCAAGGAGCATCCGCTGTCGGTCGGCGCATTGAAATTCAAGGAAATTGTGGAGCAGGAGACGGGCGGTTCCATTGAAGTTCAGGTGTTTACGGATGGTCAGCTTGGCGGAGACCGGGACATGATGGAAGGACTGCAGCTCGGCACGCTGCAAGCCACCAATGTCTCCACCGGTCCGATCGCTGCTTTTGTCAATACGTTCAACGTGTTCGACTTGCCCTTCCTGTTCAAGGATTATGATACGGCTTACCGGGTGCTGGACGGCCCGGTCGGCGAGGAACTCCTGGCACAGCTTCCCGAAATCGGCTTGATCGGCCTCGGTTACTGGGAAAACGGGTTCCGGCAACTGACCAACAGCAAGCGGGAAGTGAAAAGTGTGGAGGATGTCAAGGGCTTGAAAATCCGCACCATCGAAAACCCGCTTCATATGGACGCCTGGAACCAGCTCGGCGCGATCGCGACTCCCATGGCCGTGACGGAGTTGTTCACCGCTTTGCAGCAAGGTGTCGTGGACGGCCAGGAAAATCCCTATGCGAATATCAAATCAAACCGATTCTATGAAGCTCAAAAGTATTTGACCAATACCAACCACATTTACAGCGCCAGTGTCATGCTGGTATCGAAGGTTTTCTGGGATTCGCTGACCAGCGAGGAACAGGAGATTTTGCGGAAAGCTTCGGAGGAAGTCAAAGTTTTTCAGCGGCAGTACAGCCAACAGGCCAACGAAGAAGCGCTGCAGTTTTTGAAGGACAACGGACTGATTGTGACCGATTTGACGCCTGAGGCGCACGCCGGATTCGTCGAAGCGCTGATGCCGATTTATGACAAGTATAAGCCGGAAATCGGAGAAGATTTGGTCAACCGGGTATTGGAAGCCGTTAAGTGATCTCAAAGAGCATCGAACCGGAAAGATTCGCGGAACGGGGGAGCAATCCCCTTTTCTGCTTCTTGCGGCGCGGCAAATTTTCTTGCCGGGCTTGAAATTCGCGCTTGACCGGGAGTGGAACGCCATGCGGGCCTATGTGTTTCTCATCGACCAATTGAATCGCCTTTTGAAGCTCATCATGATCATCATGTTCGGCGTAATGCTGACGGCGTTGTTTTTGCAGATCGTCTCGCGGTTTATTTTCAATTTTCCGCTTTCCTGGTCGGAGGAACTGGCCAGATATTTGACCGTTTGGATGGTTTTCCTGGGAGCGGGCATCGCGGTCAGGAACAACAAACTCATTAAACTTGACGCTTTGGTTTCGAGAATGAGCCATCGTCAACAATTGATTTTTCTTTATACGGCGGCCGCCGTTTCCCTCGTTTTTTACATCGTCGTTATTGCAAAGAGCTTCGATTTGATCAAGGTCGTGCAAATTCAAAAATCGCCGGCCATGTCGCTGCCGATGAGCGTGCCCTACCTGGCCATACCGGTGGGTTCGTTTTTCATGCTGCTCAATACGTTTGCCGCGTTAATCGACGCCCACAGGAAAGGAAGGAGATAACGTGCTGATCGTTCTCCTTTTGGCATGTCTGCTGCTGAGCGTGCCGATCGCCATTTCGCTCGGTTTTGCTTCGATGGTGTTCGAATATCAGAATAATGTGCCGCTTACGATTATCGTGCAGCGGCTTTTCACCAGCCTCGATTCGTTCCCTCTGCTCGCCGTTCCCTTTTTTATCCTGGCCGGGACGATCATGGAAAAGGGCGGAATCTCCAAACGTCTGATTGCGCTGGCCAACAGTTTCGTCGGTTCCACCACCGGGGGACTGGCCATCGTCGCGATTGTGGCGTCCATGTTCTTCTCGGCAATGTCCGGGTCGGGACCGGCGACCACGGCGGCGATCGGTTCCATCATGATTCCGGCCATGGTGGCAAAGGGATACGACAGAGGCTTTGCGTCGGCAACCCAGGCTACCGCGGGAGAAATCGGCGTCATCATTCCGCCGAGCATTCCGATGATCCTGTTTGGGATCGCCGGCGGCGTATCGATCGGGGATTTGTTCATTGCCGGTTTTCTTCCCGGCATCCTGGTCGGCGTGAGCCTCATCGCCGTGGCTTATTTTACGGCCAGGAAACGCGGTTATGCGGGGGAAGCCGGGAAAGCCGGCTGGAAGGAGCGGGGCGCCGCTTTTAAAAATGCGTCATGGGCGCTCCTGATGCCGGTCATTATCCTCGGCGGCATCTACGGCGGCGTGTTCACGCCCACGGAAGCGGCCGTGGTTGCGACCGTATACGCCCTGATCGTCGGATTGTTTTTGTATAAAGAAATCAAGTGGAGAGACATCCCGGAAATGCTGTTCAGCAGCGCGCTCATGACTTCCGTTGTCCTGGTTGTCGTGGCCAATGCCGGCTTGTTCAGCTGGATTATGACCAGCGAAGGCATCCCGCAGATGGCGGCAAGCTGGTTTTCGGACATCAACAATCCGGTCTTGTTTTTTCTGATGGCAAACATTTTGCTGCTTATTGTCGGCATGTTCTTCGACGCCGGATCGGCCATCTTGATTCTTGCGCCGATTTTGCTTCCGATTGCCGTCAGCGTGGGAATCGACCCGGTCCATTTCGGCATCGTCATGATTGTCAATTTGGCCATGGGGATGATAACACCGCCGGTCGGCGTCAATCTGTTTGTCGTTTGCGAGATCGGAAACATCAAACTGGAACAGGTGGCCCGGGCTCTGGTTCCCTATTTTCTCATGATGGTTGTCGACCTGATGCTGCTCAGCTATATTCCGCAGATCTCCACCTTCCTGCCGAATTTGATGAGATAGAAGAAGGACGGGAACGGGAGCGTCAGAGAGAAATATAAGGAGGGAAAACCGGCTGTGAAGATCCGCAAGCTGGAATGCATGTTTTTTTTCCACGAATTTGAGCGGCCGCTGGGCAATTCCACCGATTTTTTCAGAGGAAAACACGCCAATGTATTAAAAATTACCACCGATGAAGGCATATCCGGCTTCGGTGAGTTTTTCGGCGTATGGGAATCGTACTATGAGCAATTGAAAGATTTTCTGCCTTGCATGGTCGGGGTTTCCCTCGCTTCCTGGGAACATGTGGAGCGCGCGTTGCGAAGCTTCCTGGATGGCATCCTGCCGCCATGCGAACGCCGCAGCATCGAAAGCGCCTTTAACCTGGCCTACTGGGACATCCGGGGCAAAGCTTCGCAAAAATCCGTGCTTGAGCTGTGGGGAGGAACCGCCGCCCCGCGGCAGGTTCCGGTATACGGGACCGGATGTTTCTATCGGGTTGTCGACCGTTGCGAAGACCAGCTCTCCTTCTTTTATGAAGAATTGCAGGAATATGTGAACCGGGGTTACCGGGGCCTGAAAATGAAGGCCGGCCGCTATTCGGTGGATGAGGAGCTCTCCCTCGTTCGCGCCGTGCGCAAAGAGCTCCCGGAATCCGTCGAATTGATGGTCGACATCAACTGCGGCACATGGAACGCGGAGCAAACGGCGCGCTATGCGGAACAGGTGGAAGAGCTGGGGATATCCTGGCTGGAGGAGCCTTTTCATCCGCATGAATATGACCGGTACAGGGAGCTTGCGGAAAAAACCGCGCTTCCCCTTGCCGCGGGCGAACATGAAACGGAAATGGCGGGTTTCGAACGGGTCGTCCGTTCCGGAGTGAAGATCGTGCAGCCCGAACTGTCGTTGTGCGGAGGGTTTGCCGCCGCCGGGCCGCTGATTGAATTGGCCGGGCGTCATAGCATTGGCATAACGCCGCATGTGTGGGGGATGGGTTTTCTGTATGCGGCCGCTCTGCAGTTTTATTCGCTCTGCGGAGGAGATTTGCTGTTCGAGTACCCTTTCCTGGATGATCCGCTGCGGGATGAACTGTTCGACGGTTTGAAACTCAAGAATGGCTGCCTGACGGTGCCGGCAGGGCCCGGATGGGGAGTGGAGTGGGATGAAACGGTTTTGCGAAAATATCTGGTTTTCCTCCTGAGCAGCTGACGGCGGGCATGCCGAACCGTCCGGTTGAAGATTCCTGGCGTTTCTCTACGTCCGCCTCCTCACGTAGCGCCACAGCGCTGCGGAGATATGCCTGGCTTCGGCGGCATGCGGCGAATCCGCGAAAGCTTCGGTGAACGGACCGAGCAGCGCGCGGATAACCGCTTCGCCCGGCTGCTCCCGCTCCAGTTCCGCCAGCAGTGCACGCGCCAGGTCCGCCTGCGGTCCGGACAGCGGGGACTCCTGCGCCCGCTCCCGCAACAGTTTGTCCAGCATCATGACGATATCGGCTTTCATTACGGGCTCCCGGTTCAGGTGCAGGTTAAGCGTCGGGAGCAAATCCGTATCCAGCACATCCGTCCCGTGACGAATCAGGGCTTGCGCGACAAAACCCATGTAATGGAGCACGGCGGAGGCGGCACGCTTGAAGTCCCGCTCGCGGAGGCCCGTCATTTTCAGGAAGAAAAGCAGATGATGCAGCATGCCGTAAGCAAGCACCGCGCCTTCGAAGGCATGGGGGCGCAGCTCTTCCCCGTACACTTCGGCGAGCCTTTCCGCCAGCCATTCCAGTTCGAGGATGCGATGTCTGAGAACGAGCCGCTTCAGCTCCTCGTCGCCGGAGTGCAAAATTTCCTCGAGAATCGCGTTGATCCCCCGTTTTTCCCGAAGCGCGGAAAGCACCGCGATCTGTTCGGCGAGCAGATCCGGATCTTTCGCATCCCTTCCCGAAAGCATTTTGCTTCGGCTCAGCTCGGCTTCGTGCCGGATTTGCTCCAGGATGGCGTTGATGCAGTCCGTTTTGGACGAAAAATGATTGTAAAAGGTGCCCTTCGATATCCCGGCGCGGTCGATAATGTCCTGCACCGAGGTGTTTTGCACGCCCTTCTCCAGAAAAAGCGCCAATGAATGCTCGGCGATGCTTCTTTTCCGCTTGTTCATCGGTTCCCCCGGAAACTGATCTTTATTTCAGTATTAGCATAAGCGGCGCGCGACATCAACGCGTATTTGAACTAACAATATAAAAATATTGCATTTTTTATACGATGGGTATAAAATCAAACTCATGATTTTTGTTGAATGGATGAACACGGCCGGGTAATGATATAAAGAGCCGGCGGAGCCTTCAGCCGGCAGAACCATTTTTTAAGGAGACAAGGAGATGGAGAAACCATGGGTGCCGCTGAAGGGAAAGAAAACAGACCACCCTATTTGATGATTGCCATCCTGTTTTTCGGCGCATTCATTACCATACTGAACAATTCGCTGCTGAATGTGGCCCTGCCGTCGATGATGGCGGATCTCAATATCGAGAATTACGGCACGATTCAGTGGCTGGTCACCGGTTTTATGCTGACGGGCGGCGTGCTGATGCCGCTTTCCGGTTTTCTTCTGGTGAGATTCACCAATCGCTCCCTGTATATCCTGGCGATGTCGCTGTTTACGCTGGGGACCCTGATCTCGGCGCTGGCTCCGAATTTCGGTTTTCTGTTGGCGGGCCGGATCATTCAGGCCGCCGGCTCTTCGGTGATGGGGCCGCTCCTCATGAACATTATGCTGGTCAGTTTTCCGCGCGAGAAACGCGGTTCCGTGATGGGCGTTTTCGGCCTGGTCATGATCGCCGGACCGGCAATCGGGCCCACGCTGTCCGGATACATCGTGCAGTGTTACGACTGGCGCTTTTTGTTCGAAATGATTCTGCCCTTCGCCGCGCTCAATCTGGCGCTGGCGGTGTGGAAGCTGAAAAACGTGATGGGCACCCGTCCCGCCACCCTCGACATTCCCTCCGTGCTGCTGTCGGCCTTCGGGTTCGGCGGGCTCTTGTACGGTTGCAGCGAGGCGAGCACGGCGGGCTGGAACGATCCCTTTGTGTACGGACCGATCGGCGCCGGCGCGCTGGCGCTCGCGGTCTTTGCGGCGCGCCAGCTGAAACTGAGCGATCCCCTGCTTGATTTGAGAGTGTACCGTTATCCGATGTTTGCGCTGAGCTCGGTGATCATGATCATCGTGTCGGCGTCGATGTTTTCGGGAATGATTCTGACGCCGGCCTACGTGCAAAACGTGCGCGGCATTTCCCCGCTGGAGTCGGGGCTGCTGATGCTGCCCGGCGCGCTGATCATGGGGGCCATGTCTCCGGTCACCGGCAGGTTGTTCGACAAGTTCGGGCCGCGCATGCTGGCGATAACCGGCCTGGCCGTCACCGCCGTGTCGACGTGGATGCTGTCGCGGCTTGAAATCGATTCGTCCTATTATCATATCATGCTGGTATACGCGGTGCGGATGCTCGGCATGTCGATGGTGATGATGCCGGTCATGACCAACGGAATGAATCAGCTGCCGACGCGCTTGAATCCGTACGGCACGGCGGTCAACAACACCTTGCAGCAGGTTGCGGGCTCGATCGGCACCGCCGTGTTCGTGACGATGATGAACAATCATGCCCGCGCAAGCGCGGTGGAACTTATGGCGGGGATCGATCCGGCGTCTGCCGGCGCGGAGCAGATTGCGCATTTGACCCGGCAGGCGTTGCTCGACGGCATTCAATTTTCGTTTTT
>Ga0065720_1003138_pt1 | contig 23353 bp, 17 predicted proteins | sample Thericmetagenome_FD_59107 | JGI IMG/M metagenome (GOLD analysis project Ga0065720, IMG submission 59107) | Thermophilic microbial communities from the Joint Bioenergy Institute, California, USA of rice/straw/compost enrichment - eDNA_2 v2... | ecosystem: Engineered > Solid waste > Grass >... | reverse complement strand
CAACCCTCAATTCACTTGGCAATTGCTATCCTCTACAGGAACAACCCCTGAAGCTGTGAATAATCTCAATGCTTATCTTAATGGCCAACACTCTTCAGAGATCATGATTCCAGCACAATACCTAGAGGCCTCTGCAGAATATCAATTCAAATGTTCCTATATCAACATGGTCGGCCACGCTGTATCTGGTGCTTTCACAGTCACAATGACTAGCTTACCTCTTCCCTCTATTGTCTATGAAGGACCATTACAGTTCGTAAACAGATTCCAGGACAACTCATTCAAGGCTTTAGTCCTTTATTCCAGTTGTATCAATGCTACTACTCCTCTTAACTTCTCCTGGACTCAGAACTCTGGACCAGAAATTGACCTCACTCAAGTAAATGCTGATAGCAGCCCACTCCTTAATATTCCTAAGTGCACATTATTACCTGGTGAAACATATTCCTTCACTGTGACTTCAAATGTCATTGGAGTTGAAGAGGCTTCATCTGTAACCTTTGAAGTGAATGTCCCTAGAGACGAATTCATAGTGGAAATCATCAACGGAAATAGAGAACACCCATTCGACCAAGATCTCTTGCTCGAAGGTAAAGCCAGTCTCTTCGGCAGCTGCCCAGATACAACCCCCCAATTCACATACACCTGGGACTGTCAGATAGCCGCAAATTTACATGCTGGTTATTCAGACTGTGTGGATATCTTCGGCATCTTTGGGGTCCCTAGCAACTCTCCCACAATCAATATCCCAAGCTCTTATTATTATGAAGGTGCAGTCCTTCTGATTACTCTTGAGATCTCTGACGGAACAGTTACAGAATCTGGATTTACTATAATCCAGCTCTCAGATGCGCAAACCCTCCAAGTCAGCATTAAAACCGAAGGTGGAGCTCGTGCCAAATTTGGAGCTGGCTTCCCATTAATTCTTAAGGCAGTTACTGATACTCCTTCAGCCAATATTGAGTATACTTGGGAGGTTTCCCCATTCATTGCCTCAATAGCCTTCCAAGATTCTCTCAAACTCATTGCTAGCACTGTCGCTCCCACTATCACCTCACTCAATATTAAAGTTCATGTATCTGATGGTCTCTTTTCAGGAGAAAGTTTTATTACCCTTCCCGTTAACCAGCCCCCATCTGGAGGGATACTTGATGTGATTCCAACGACTGGAAACTCTTTGGAGACATATTTCACCTTAAGAGCCTTGAATTGGGTCGAAGTAGACCTTCCTCTCTCCTATCAATTTTACTACAGTCCTGATAATCAGGATCCCAATTCCTGGAAAGCCCTCACAGGAATCCAGTCCAGACCCTTCATTAAGACCCTACTTGCAGGAGAAGCTCCAAGCAGTACTGTTTACCTTAAAGTCCATGTAGCTGATGTTTACGGAACCTACAATGAAGCCACCAATTTCGCCAAGGTTTTCGTCACTAAAACTAGTATCCAAGATACCTTAGTGGCTATTTCGAGTATCGTAGATAACTTATCAGTTAGCCTTCCCGAAGAGGCTCTGCAAGTTGTCTCCGTTCTCAGCGATGAGCTAACCAATTGGGAAACTAAAGTTGCCGGAGAACTTGACAATCATGATTCTTGTGGCACTTGTTCTGGCCATGGCAAGTGTAATGAGTATAAGTTGTGTGTTTGTGATAAGGGATGGACCACAGCTGACTGCAGTGTTCCATTGGATCAATTTAATAGCATCATTGACACTAAGTTGAAAATTCTGAGCACAGTTAATGACACATTTATGGGACTGGAATCAGATTATGCTACAGATGTCCTCTTAAATACAATCGAAAATATTGCAAGCTCTGGAGTATTTAGCAAAGATGATTTCATGAATGAAATTCAGTCAGTCTTAGACTACACCATTGGTCTCAAAGATTACGAGACTCTACTTTCTGAAAAACAAGGCAGCAGGTTATCTAGGATTCTGGATAGCATGATAGAATATGCCGGAAGAAGTGATTGTGAAGGAGTCAGCAAATTCACAGAAGCAATGGGAGACAAGACTTATGAATATCTCCAAAGTGTCAAATCTTCCTATCTGTATAAAAAAATCCCCAGTGAGGATCCAACCACAATCCAAAACAACTTCTTCGATATCTCTACAGTCAAGACCACCCCGTGCACAATCTCCAGCTTAGTCTTATCAACAGGAGCTAACTCCCCTTCTATCTCAATTTCTCCTAAAGAAGAAAGTACTCAAGACTGTGAGATTGAACTTTCAGTTCAGTATTATGTCTTCAAGCCTAGAAGAGCCATTTTCAAGTGCTCAGAAGGAGCTACTTCATCAAGAGTTCTATCTACAGATTCTAAATCAGTAATTGCAGTTGAAGTAACCAATCCCACTGGAAAATCTGTAACTACCCACTACCAAATGATTGTCAATATGCCTCCTTCTGAACCCTGTCCTGAAGGATGCGAAAAGGATTCCAGCAATCTCTGTCAATGCCCTGATCTTGAGCGATTCAACGTTGGTAACCAAGTAAAGAAATTATTCACCCAGCCTAATAAGGCTGTGGCAAGCTTTTCATCATGGATATGGCACCAATCTCAGGCTATGCGTATAATAGGTGTTTTCGCCTGCTGGCTATTTTTCACTTGGATAGCTGTCAAGACATTTTTGAGAACCCCCTGTATCTATCAGCGATTCATCCGAAAAGAGAAAAAAACAAAAAGTCAGATGCATTGGACTGCCTTTTTGGTACTAGATATTTTAAATGATTTAACCTTTTAGATCTCACATCCCTTCTTCAACATCTACTTCTTCGACCATGAACATCTTAAGAAAGCCTCTAGAGCTGTCATTTACTTTGCAAGAATCGTCACCCTGGCTGCTGGTGCGCTTGGGTTAGCCAATAATATCACTGATTCTGTAAGAAATCCTTTTAGGATTTTATAATCAATTAGGATACCGTGGCTTTACTCGTAAACCCCTTCCCAGTCATGGTAGTTTTGCTCCCAGCCTACACCTCAGTTCCAGTGTCATACCTTTTAAGAAGATTCACCCAAGACCCTGATATCAAGTATAAAACTTCATATCGTTCTTTATTTAATAGTACTACTAACAAGGAAGAGTCCAAATCTAAGAGACTCATCAGGAGACTATGTGCTTCATTACTTACTCATAGCGTGATCTTGGGAGGTCTGTTGTTCATCTTTTACCAAGCACCAAAGAAGACTTCTGAGGAACTCAATGCCTGGTTAATATACTACAATGTTGCCTTGGGTGTAGACATGGTCGTGCCACCCCTACTATACTTGTGGGTTCAATTTGCTATAATGAGAAGACTTGTAAAAAGGAGCCTCAAAACTTCGACAAAGAAATCCGTCCTACACTATTTAGCTAACAGCCATATCAAAGACATCTATGTAAGAGAGTCAATATCTTAACTAATTGTTATAGGAAAGGATGAATTTTGTGAAACCATCCCAAATCCTCCCCTTGAACTCGAAAAAAAGTGACCAAGAATATAAGAAACAAAGAACTTCGATAGCCAGTGGCTTCTTCCCACCTAAATCCCATACCAAAGAACTCGAAAGCTTTGCTGAATCCGACCGCGTAATTTTGCGCGACAATTGTAAGTCTTTTGCCTCATATTCTTTGGAAACTCTTGCTGCACAACTAAATATTAAAGGCGTGGAGAAGGATGATATCATTGAACTGGACAAAGAAAAAGAAAGAACCCTAGAAAGAGGTGCTGATTCACCCAAAGCAATTGATATCCCTACCCACCGCTCTCGAGAATCCACCTACAACGAGAGTAAATTTTCGAGATACAGGATTCGGGAAAAGTCAGAGGCCGAGGCTACTCCCATAAGAAATGAGACTTCTAACACATTGATGACTGACAATGGAGATAATGACTTCCCAAGAAAGAGACTTACAGAGCTCAAGAGAATGCCAAAGAGGATTACCTTTGCTTACGACACTTCTTTCAATGAAGATCAGAGAAGAAGACAGCCACCCCTGCTGTACAAGGAATCAGGAATATCAGATTATTCTAGGAGGGAGTCTGAAAAATCAGGCTTATCAGGGTTCCAGCTGGTTACCAATATTGACAGATTCAAAGAAAGTATATTGAAGGGAAATACGATTGGCTCAGGAAGTTTCTCCAAAATTTCGACTATTAAGAGTGCTAGCGATCAAGATAACATGGCCTCAATAGAGTCCTTGAAGTTGAATTAAGTATATGTATATGAAGTAAATATGTTATTTCTTTTTATGAAAGGGTTATATGTTCTTATTATATGGTAGAGTGAGTTCCCAATGGAGCTCAATTTATAATATTGTTGTATCGTTCTAACAAAATTTCTCAAAAATTGTCTCAAAGCCTATCAATTCTATATTACCAAAGGTTGTATCTTCTAATAAATTTAAAATAGTTGTCTTAATAAAATAAAACCCTATAAGCATGGGGAACGCGTTTACCAAGCTCTTTGACAAGCTTTTTAGCAAGAAGGAAATGAAGATTCTCATGCTGGGTCTTGATGCTGCTGGAAAAACTACAATTCTATATAAGCTCCATTTAGGAGAGGTAATGGCAACAGTACCAACAATTGGATTCAATCTAGAGACCGTAGAATACAAGAACATCAAGTTCCAAGTCTGGGACATCGGAGGGCAAGATAAAATCAGAAACATTTGGAAGAGTTACTTCCACGACAACCAAGGACTTATTTTTGTTGTTGATTCAGCTGATAAAGAGAGAATAGGAGAGGCTAGCACTGTTCTCCAGTCCTTGTTGACTGACGAGGATCTCAAAGATGTTCCGCTTCTTGTCTATGCCAATAAACAAGACTTAGGCATAATGACTGTTGATGAAGTTGCTGAGCATTTGGGCCTAAAGAGGCTAAGCAGAGAATGGCACATACAAGGGACTACAGCTATAAAGGGAGAAGGGTTGTATGAAGGTATGGAGTGGCTGAGCAAGGCCTGCGCGAGAAGGAAATAATTAGAAGAAAAAGAATATTATTTGTAAACTCTGTCTATTTTGTGCTGGAGCTGTAATGTTAAGTATTTAATTGTTCTTTTTTGGGCCATGCTAGTATATTGCAGGTCGTTCAATCTTAGAAAGAGCTCTGCATTTTCTAGATTCTAGAATGAAAATATATTCTTTTGGGTATATTTTTTTGAAAATCATTATTTCGCCTGTTCAGAAATATACTTCTAATTAAAATAAAATTCATAATTTCAAAAGTATTATTAATATCTAGGCATGACGTCTAATGTCTTATTTTGAGCTCCTGGATCTAGTAGTTATTCTCCCCTTGAAAGCATTTCAAAAGGATGAGTTGTCTCTCATTATCTATGACCGTAGAATTTTCTGAATAACAGGTGCTTTGACATTGCAAACAATGTGTTAAAGTTTCGAGATTTCAAGTCTATTGTGAATTATAACACAAACGGCCTTATGTTCGTTAAAGCCCATTATTCAAAAAAATAATATTGTTGATGGAGAATAGTAAACTTTCACAATTAGGATTGCCAAACAAACTATTCGCTGTTCAAATCCAGGAGAAAACTTGATCAGTATATTGAAAGAATTCTAAACTTTAACCTGAACATATCTGATCATGAGTAATTTGTAAAAATTATAAGTCTTCTGGCATAAGACATTCTCCATCTCAAATCTCTTCTTAACTCAAAATACCTTGTGAAAAGAAAAAGCCTGACTCATCAAAGTTAGTTAAGTTCTGTTCATTAAGCGGATTATTGTGCTAGGAGGACTGAGAATCAAATAAACTTCACATATTTTAATTACATAAAATTAAATTGATGACTTGAAGTTTCAAAAAATGGATTAAAAGTAGGCAAGACCTTGGGAGAAATCAGAAAGTCCTTATTGATATATCATCAAAGTCTCATGGCCCCTAGGCAAAGCAAACGATATAATATTTTCCTCAAGCACAACGAGAACAGAGAATTTTCCTTAATTATTTGAGAAAAAATTGGGAACCTACAAGGAGAACTTATCGTCTAGTTCCACAAATTTGCAGGAGTTAGCCTATTCACTTTGTATCAGGGTATAATGTTCATATCTTGATTGATCATTTCAGAATCAATATCTGGGATCATCTAAGAAGAGGAGAGTTATCAGGCTTAAAGGATCTGGAAACCATATCTAAGTTTAGTTGGTTATAGATTCAGATTTCTTAATGTTCTCCTGTCAGATTCTTAATGATTCTCAAATTCCTAAAAAATCATTAATTTTCCTGCTCAGAAAACAGATCCTAATTGTTTAAATAGTTCAACAGAACTTAATCTATATAATATTACCTAATATAAAACAAATGGGATTAGCACTTACTAAGCTATTTGACAAGTTTATTGGGAAAAAAGACATGAGAATCCTCATGCTCGGCCTGGATGCAGCAGGCAAGACCACCATCCTTTACAAACTCAAGCTTGGAGAAGTGGTCTCTTCAGTTCCTACAATCGGTTTTAATGTCGAGGTTGTCGAGTACAAGAATATTACCTTCAGAGTTTGGGATATAGGTGGCCAGAACAAGATCAGAGATCTCTGGAGATATTACTTTGAAAATACTCAAGCCTTAATTTTCGTGGTGGACTCTGCTGACAAGGAAAGAATTGATGAAGCAGCTCAGGTCTTGAATCATTTGTTAACGCAGGAAGAACTGAGAGATGCTGTCCTTTTGGTCTATGCTAATAAGCAAGATTTGGGAGTCATGAGTGTTGCTGAGGTTACTGAGAAATTAGGACTTCATAAAATTCATGGAAGAGAATGGTACATTCAAGGAACTTCGGCTATGACTGGGGATGGCCTTTATGATGGAATGGACTGGTTATGTAAGGCTTGCAAGAACAAGAAATAAAATTAACATCTTCTTGTGCGTTTCTAAGATAACTATTTTTTTTAAAATGTATTTATTCCTAGTTCTTGAATCTAGCAATGATTTGTTGCTTTTTTCAAGTATTGAATTGCCAATAAAAACTTCACTCAGATGAACTAGAAAATTGCCGTCGTTTCGGGGCTATGCTAGGAGAAATACTCTGTATTAGGGCAGCGTTAGGAATCAGGAGATGTCAGGAGCTTAGAAGAAGTTCTCCAAAAATTGTTTATAATTCTAAAGGACTTTTTCAATTTACAAATACTCTTACGTTGATTATATTTTCCAAATTAATTTATATGTTTGGGGCAGAACAAGGGGGAGTGGTCATAGACTACAACCCTGACGTTGTAACAAGGATTGAGAAACGGCAGTCTCTCAGAAAGAAGAAAAGGAAAGAGAAGAAAGTTGAAAATGTGCAGAAAGTATTAAAGTTTCCATGTTATGAATATCTTCATTACCTTACCTTAGCCTACTCCATAGGGAACTTCTTTGCTGTCCTCGGATACATTCTTATTAAGTCTTCTTTTCCTCAGATTGACATCATCTTCGCATTTCATTCAATTTTAACAGGAATTGCAGTCATGATTTCTTCATCTTTCATTAAGGGAATCAACATGCAAATTCTGGAGAGAATCATGGGCCTATATGCAGCCCTTCTTTTCGTGGGAATATATGCAGGGTTCTATTACTTCCAGAACTTTAATCATGAATATCTTTTTGAAACATACATTCTCTGCGCAGGCATCGGTTACTGCGTACTTAATATCTTCATTCTAATTGCAGGATTGGGAATTACAAAGTACCTTCAGCAACCTGTAATTGAAGAGGAGAAACCCTTCATTGATAAAGGAAAAGTATATGATTTCTTTACGCCTAATGACGACTCCAAAAAGACATTCACTATGATCATAGATGAGTCGTAGACTGAAAATTTGTGGACAGCTGTACACAGTATAATTCAAGTTATTGACTCAATAATATTGGGTATCTCTATTTTTGGGTATTCATATATTTTAGAAAATATGTACCCTTGTATTATGTATTTTCCTCCCTATGAGGCTAATAAAGCTTCGTCAGAGGTTCATTTTTAACATAGTATCCTATCATTCTATTAAAATGTGATACAGAAGTCCTATAATATGCTAATTTTTAACTTGAAAGAAAGAAATAAGTTTAAGTTACTCGAGCTGATATCTCTATGGAATTAGAAAATCAAGGGATTCTAGAACCCTTAAACAGCAACACCAACAGCACCAAAGCCTCTACAACTCAGTCCTTCAATTCCTTTATTCCTGAATTCTTGGAGACCCCCAAATGTTACACATGTTCTCTAATGATTACCCTTATTTTCAATACGACTACCATCTTGGTTTGTGTGCTTTTCTTTTGGCTTAGCCCTGAATATCCTGTGCATACCCTCTCCTTAGCTGGCTTTAATCTTCTTTTTGCCTTTACTATTTTAAAATGCCTCGCTGCAGTACATAGGAAAAGCTATAAAACCCAGAAAACCGCTTCAGGATACTTGCTGGGACTCTTTTGTATCTTTGTGCCTTTATATACCTTCCTCACCCTAGACTTTCCACTAGCTTGGGCGAGTGAATGTCTTGGAGCTGGATATTTTGTTGGTTTGCTTTATTTTATGTGGAAAGGCGCGAAGCTGGAGAAAGAATTCGAGCGAAGAGATAGTATCTCTTTTCATTTTGAGATCAATACTATCTTATAAATTCTATTTTCTCACAAAAATGACGGAGTTTTCTTGTAAAAAATTCTTTGTTGAGTTTGTTTTGTCAATAATACTGGCCAATAATGGCTTTAGTACTATTTACACACATTAAATATAGAACTCTTTACATACATGCATCTTTCTTACGCAAAATTATATCTCTATTTTCTTAGTCTTTTCAGCTTTAGAAACTTCTTCAGCAGTCGTTTGATTCAATTGGGGATAATAAATATCTCCAGGAGGACAAATTCCTGGGAAATTATTCAATAGAGCGGCTGGGCAGGGCATTGGTTTGTAATCAAGGTCAAGGCAGATATTCGTATAAGCAAGGTACTGGTCAGTGCTATTTTGTGGTTGTTGGCACTGGAGAATGTAAGTTCCGGGTCCTAAAAGCCTGTCAAAGGCAGCATTGAACCTGGAAAGGTCATAAGGGGTAGCCGAGGGAGTTACATTTCCAAATAATTTGAGACTTTGGAATAGGTTATACTGAAAAGCTATATTTACGACAGTACTGAAGTAAGCGTTCATCTTCTCAGCAGTGGTTTTATAAGACTCGGGACCATTCCAGCAAGTTCCATGCTTGCTCCATTCGTGATCATGGAATAAATCGGTAGGAGTGCTCAGTCCAATCCAATGAGTATTCATAATGCTCTTAAGGCCTGCGTTAAGCTCGGCGGGGTTAAATATTGAGCTATTGTCACAATAAGAAGGATAACTTCCATCATTATAATCGGGCCAGAGTCCATGGATACTGAAAAAGCTGGGTGAGGCGAGGGCTGTTTGATTGGCCAGGCAAGAGCTAAGGGTGCAGATTGTTCCAACCCAAAATGAAGCGAAAACATAGAAGTCATACGTGACATTCTGGGCTTTGATATACGAGACTAGGAGCAGGAATGAAATGAAAAGAGCTGGAAAGGCCTTCATTTCTGTTTTTTAATATAAATTATATTTCGCACATCAAATATCGACTCTTTGGAAAATTAGCAGAAGTCTAGACTTCTGACGGCATTTATTTATGAAATCTGTTGGAAGACTAAGCCTTTCAGTTCATATCATATCATATCAGATCATTTCTTACATAAATAGCATCTTTAATAGTGAAAAACCATAAATTTTACTAGAAACTGGAAACAAGATTCTCATGACTGTTTACAAAATGTTTTCTAGATTGTTACCATTTCAATTTGACTCACGTTAAGCGGTGTATAATATGTCGTTCCTGCATTACAGACGTTAGGAAAAGTACTCTCAAGTCCATCTGGGCATGCCATAATCTTCATATTGAGATCCAGGCACAAATACAGATCTGAGAAATACTGGTTTCCGTCTTTGTCATAACTGCAGCTCATAACATAGGAATTGTTTTTCCAAAGGGGTTGTTTATTAAAGACATTGCTAAAGTCCTTCAATTGATAGGGCTCACTTCTTGGGACAATAGAGTTCATAGCTAGGATGTTGTATATACTCAAGGATATAGAGTAAAGAATAGATGTACTGAAGTAATTCTTCAGTTTGTTGGTTTCATTGTGAGGGTTGATAGGGTCATTCCAGCAGGTTCCGTGCTTGTCCCATTCATGGGTGTGGAAATAATCGTTACTGGTGTTTGCACTGACCCAAAATGTGTTGGTCATGTTCAATAATTGTGGCCCAAGAAGATTAGGGTCAAAAGCAGTTGTATTTGTACAGAATGCTGGGTTAGGACCACCTGAAATCTGTGGCCACAGTCCGTGGACCATCCAAAAGTTGGGAGCGGCTTTGGAAGTTTGATTAGCAAGACATTGAGTTGTTCGACAGACTGAGCCAAGCCAGAAGGTTGCGAAGACATAGAAGTCATAAGGGACGACTTGGGATGATGTAATTGAGAGGGTTAGAGCTATGAAGAGGGCAAGATGGAGAGATCGAGCCATCTTTTAGACTTGCTATAATTTTATTTTGAGATAAGTGCGAATATGATGATAACAGAAAATCTTGCAATGAGAGTCATAAAAGAGTTACATTAAATTATGCAGAATTAGTTTTGTTATGCTACTAAATGCTCAGAGCTTACTATGCCTAGGATTTATAAAGCCTGGTTTATACCAAAAACCCGATATTAATAATATTGTTCTTCGTCTATAGCCTGAGTTTGCTCATAATCTCCTGCAGAAGGTATGTTATCATTGTCAATAAGTTGCGTTGCGCCGAAGTCTGCTTCATTATCTTTGCTTTTATCATATTCAATCTCTTGCGTAGGCTGGAATGGATCCTCATCAATCAATTGGGTTGGCCCTTCATCCTGGGTTGCTGTAACTCTCTTTCGAAGCCTTCTTTTTCTATCAATGTATCTTTGTGCAATGCCAGACTCGTCTACTTCATTCCCATTATCTCCCTCAGAGTCTTCCTCTTCCTCATCCTCTTGGTCCTTTGGGCTCTCTTGAGGCTCTAGATTCTGCTCTCGATCTCGCTCCTGCTCGTTGTCTTTCTTCTCTTGTTCATTGTCTTCCTGGAGTTCCTTCTCTTCATCTTGGGCTTGAGCTTCAGAAACACCCTCTCCTTCATGCTCCTCTTCGGATTCCCTCTCTATTTCTTTAGGAGAATCTGGAAGTTGTTCTTGTTCTTCTGGTTCTTCATCCTCTTCCTCCTGATTCTTCTCAGCCTCTTCTGTTTTCTCTTCCTCTACCCTAGTCTCTTCTGGAATTATTTGTGTTGGTGGGATGCTCTCTTCGATAGGCTGAGTAGCTGCAGTATCCATAGTCTTGTATTTCTCAAATAGATATTTTCTAGTTCCTGCTCTCCTTTTTGCCTCATCAGCTAGTCTTTTAGCCTCTCGTGCTTTTCTAGATTTCTCACTATTGGCTTCACTCTCGCTTTCACTAGAGCTGCTTGATTCAACTTCTTCTCTTTCCATCTCCTCCTGCTCCTCGCTCCCATCAATCTCAACTTCAGGTTCTTGAGGATATTCGTCTTCTTCTCGGTCTATATTCTCTGCGTGGACTGCATCGTGTATCTCCACATTTATTTCACCATATTCTCTTTCTTGGGGTTGACCATATGCCAGTTGCTGGGCTTCAATTGCTCTAGCCTTTCTCAATCTTAGAGATCTTCTAGGCTTCTCTTCGTCCATTTTAGGGCTTTCCAAAGGAGAATCAACAGTGTAATCTTCGTCCTTCTGTTTCTCCTTTTTCTTGGGTTTAACTTCAGCCTTCTTCCCTCCTTTATCGTAATAGTTTTCTAACATAGCAGCGATTGCTCTCTTCTTAACTGTTGGGTTTACATTGGCGATTCTCTCAACTCTGGATACTCCATGAACCACAGATGTCTGGAACACGACATTTGCCTTATTATAAAATTCTTCCTTCAAGGATATTATAATAAACTGGCTCTGCGGGAAGTGGCTCATGATCATTTCTCCTATATTCTCGGTATGAGATAGGTCCAGAGCAGCATCAATTTCGTCCAATATATAGAAAGGAGCGGGTTGGTACCGCAACAAAGCCAATAAAAAGGAGAGAGCTAGCAAGGATCTCTGCCCTCCACTCAACTCTGATAGACCAACCTTCCAGATGCCGCTGAAGGAAACCTTAATTTCAAGACCTTCGGAGAGGTCTTCTTCGTTGACAGGGAGTAGCTTGGCACCTGTTCCTGGTAAGAAAGTGGCAAAAATTTCCCTGAAGTGCTTGTTTACAGCTGTTACACAATCTGAAATTGATTCGCTACGTTTCTTATCGAGCTCGTCTATGTTCTTGTTGATAGTATTTCTGTCGGTTTCTAGAATTGTTCTTCTCCTGATAAGCGCTATATATTCGTTGTCTAGCTTATCACAGATTGACTCAACCTGAAGGTTGATCCTTTTTACAAGCATCTCTTGTTCCTTCTTTAGATTCTCGTATTTCTTCTTCTCGAACTCGATGTCAGAGTTGTCGAAATCGTACTCTCCTCCTGGGATTCCTATCAATATATAAGCAAGCATTACAGGCAACTCTACCAAATTTATCAGCTTCTTTAACTAACCATGGGGCTTCATTCACCATATGCTCCAACAGCCTCTCATTCTCTCTGATGTCTCGATTTATATTCTCAATATTTGTGTTGACTCGCTTGAGTTCTCGGTCCAAGTTATTACTTTCTTTTTCAAGTTTTTCCTAAAAATAACTTGTTATTCCTAGATACTTACTAGTTCTATCTCTGCCTGGGCCATTTTAGCTTCCAGTTGGGAGAAGACCTTGTCTAGATCTCTCTTTTCTTCCTACATATTTCAGAAATAATAAAGTAAATTTACTTCAATTTTATAATAGTACTCTCGAGAATTTTCAAGTTCCTTTGTGCACTTCTCTAGATTCCTCTTCAGCTTCTTGCTATTAGCTAGCTCATCCTGCACAGCCTTCTTCTTCCTCTTAATTTCATTTTTATTCTGCTCGCGTTCGACCTCAAGAGTGCTTCTTTCAGCCTTCAGCTTCTTCAAATCTACTTGCAGCTTATCAACTTCCCTCTTGAGCCTCTCACTTTGCTGTTTGAGAACCTCCATTATGTCCCTATTGCCTTTTGTCACCGAGGCCTTCTCATCTCTGAATTCTTGGACCTCCTTTAAAAGAGATCTTTGCTGTTCCCTAAGCTCTGCAAGCTGTTGGTTGATGTCCTTGAGCTCCATTTCAACACTTTCAGTCTTTTCTTTGAGCCTGGCTTGAGAAATTTCTCTGATTTGTTTTTCCATGAGAGACAACCTGTGAGCAGAGATGTCATATTCAGTCTTTAATTCGTTATGACGATCCATTTTTTTCTTGTATTCGGCTTGAAGAGCCTCTAGTTCCTTAGCCTTAATCCTCTTTTTCTCATATTCTTCTAAGGTTCTCTTGTATTCGGCATATCGGGTCAGAATAGAACGGTTCATATTTTGAAATCCTCCTGTGAGAGTTCCTGAAGGGTCAAAGATATCTCCCTCTAAGTTGACACATCTTCTGCGGATTTTAGGGTCGAAGGCCACCCTCTGGGCTATTTCAGAGGAGCTACAAATGAACTATAATATAAATTTGAAAGAGTCAGTCTTACTGTTCCTCCAAAGACATATTCTAGAGAGTTCTTCAGCTCAGGGTCGAATTTTATAATGGAGATAGCAGGAACAGCTTGCCCATTTAGCTCTGCAGCGATTTTTCTGGCCTTCAAAACAGCCTAGAGGTTACGACAATAAGTGAAAATTTACATCGTCTGGGATGGTAAATGGAATGATCTTCTCGTTGGGAATAAGCACAACACTGTTATTTCCAAAGCAACGCTTGCCTAAAAGCAACTTAGAGGTGTGTTCGTTATCCACAACGATATTAAAGAGTCTTCCTCCTAGAAATTTATAATATCATTTCTTCTTAATACCTGCTATGGCTTCAAGTGCCTTTATGAAGCCAGGATCTGAGATTGAAAATAGCTGGAAAATTCTTCCTCTGACTTTCTTCCTGTCAAAATTGGGCTCAGGATCCCTATACTATAAATCATATCAGTCTTCGTGGATTCTAGGTACGCTAAGTTTGAAGTCAGGATTGTTGGCTATTATCTGGTTTAGCTTTAGATTCATCTGATTGATAAGCTCAAAGTGCATTCTCATTTGATCTTGAACATTTAGATAATCTTCATTAGAGGTAATAAGTTCAAATTCTATCAATTTTGAGACATTTACAATCATGATTACCCTCAATTTGCCTTCTCATTATCTCTACTTTCTCAGACAAGGCCTTAATCTCCCTTTCAACTTTCTTATGCTCTTCCTGAGACATTTGAGTTCCCTTCTTATATTTCTCCAGTTCTTGTAGCAAGTGTTGTTTTTGGGTCTCTCTTTTCTTTATTTCACTATTGACATCAGCCAGGTTTAGCTCTGCAGCACCAAGTCTACTATCCAATTCGTCTTCTACTGTCCTATCTCCTTTCCTAACAGCATCCATCTGCCTGGCATTCTTATGAAAAAGGTCTCTTTTCTCTTCATAGATAGCAGTCTGTCTTTGTATTGTCGAGTCTAGGTAAACTGCCTTGTGGTCGGCTCTGGTCACAGCAGACTCTAATTCAGCTATTTCAAGTTCTCTCTTGTCCATTTCCTTTTCGCTGTCCTTGATGCTTCTTTCTAGGTTCCTTATTTCAGATTCTAGGGTAGAAATTTCCTTCTTTTTGGCTCGGACTTCGGCTTTTAGTTCCTTGTATCGGATTGATTCTTCACTGTTCATCTGGGCTTCGCCTTCTTCAATTTCTTTGAGTGCAGCTTTTATTCTTTCCTCGACATTAGCCAGCTTGTTTATAATCTCTTTTTTTGCAAATTCATTGTTTGTGCGGTCTAGATGGAGACTTTCAACATCTTTTTTCTGTAGATAGTATTCATTGGCAGTCAGGTATTTTTCAAGCATGTCGAGCTGGGATTCGCCTGCCTTCCATTTATAATATTGTTCTCTTTCCTAAGAGTCAGATCAGTAAATTAATACTACTTTTCTCATTTTTTGCATTTTGGGCTCAATGTCATCTCTAAGCATCTCAGTGACACCCATGAGCTTGAACTCCTTCTTTTCCATAAGTTTTCTGGATTCTTTTCTCTTCTGCTCATATAGGGAGGTTCCTAGGAAGCATAAGGCAATTCATTAGAACACTAGTACCTGCTGTTTCTTCTATCATTCCAATGAGTTCCGTAGGTTTCAAATTGATGGCCTTTGTGATCCTGCCCTGGGCGACTAGGAAGTGTGGGTTATCGATGTTGAGCTGGATGCTTTTGAACATGTTTTTGACCTTCATATTGGTCACATTTCTTCCATTCAAATAGTATTTGCTCTTTCCAGATTGAATCTACAATTGGCTCAAGAGAAAATTTACCTTACCACTCTTGTGACAATAATTATATCACAGGCCTCGAGGCCAGATGGACTATTCTTCTTATTTGTGTTATCAAAGACTATGGAGACAGAGGCCTTGGTTATTCCTGCATGACCGTATTTATAGATTAATTCCTGGAGGGAACTTGCTCTGACCTAAATATTATAAGTGAATGGGAAGAGAAATGTACCAAGGTGAGACTGGATAGACCCAAAACGAAGCAGATCCCATCAAGAATGTTGGATTTGCCAGAACCATTGTATCCTGTAATGGCATTGAATTGTGGGTCAAAGCCTGAGATGACTGTACGCTGGGCGTAGGATTTGAATCCTTCAAGGATGACTTCCTTGATATACATTGATTGACAAATAGCTTGGAAATATTAATATTATGTGAAAAGTTTGCGAAGCTTTTTGAATATAACAGTTAGGCTTCTTTGATTTGGCTAAAAAACTCAAGAAAAATGACTCAAAGTATCATGAGTTCAAAAAATTGTCAATCCTATCGTTTAAGTTCCTTAATAAATTCTTGATAGTTAAGTAGCATAGCTACTAAAATGCGGGGCCTTGGATTTAGCAAAGAAATTTAGTCCAAAATGATCTGTAAGCAACTTTTCATTAATTAATAGTTCCAACCATTAATTAAGATCTCATAGTGTAAAAGTGATCAGGCAATATTTTAGTTATGGAATTGGAAGGTTCATTCTGTTGGGCCTTCGTTTGTTGAAAATTATGACATTTTTGAGCAAATTCGGTATGTGGAAAACTAGATTTTCAAGTGATCAAACCTTACATTCTTTGTCTTGATGATGGAAAGGAGCATCTGAAATGATCAAGTTGCGAGACTTCTCCCTGTTTCTAGTATCATAGATGCCAATAATTGAGGTCTAAATATGATCAAGAAGAACATACAAGGGATTATCACTTTCCTATTTCAAAGTTGAGATATCATTTTACATATTCAATAACAATATGTGCTCTAATATCATAGACTGTTATCAGATTCACCTTTATCTTGTTTATTAAAATTCATGATTTCTGTCTAAATTAGAATATAAGAGTCCAGGAAATAAAATTTAATATTTTCGAAAAAAAGGTCATTTCGACCAATGCAAAGAAGTGATAGAGTTTTCCAAACCTGGCTTCCATATTTCGCAGCATTTTTCTGTGGATTCCTTATGTATAGGTAGAGGTATAGGTATTTTTCTGTGCAATTTGAACTAAACTATATATATAAGAATGCTCAGAATTTCATGATCTTGAGAAAAAAGAATTAAGTCTCCAGTAGGTTGGCGACCCTACAAATGAACGGGAGATTCAGGTCTTGAGGGAGAGAAGTTAAGGGCCAAATAAATTGCAAGGACGTAGTAAATTACAAGAAAGGGTGGATTCCCTAAGGAGTCTAAGTTTGAAATAGTTAGTATTTATTGAAGGTGTTGTGCTGCTTTGAAGAAGAATTGGGTACTTAAAGTCCATTATTCTTTTTAAAGTTTACTTATGTGAGAATATATTCAATGTTTAGTAACCTTCTCGTTGAATAGAAAAGAGAAGAAGTGCGAAAGTGTTAACCTAATTTCTCTTAAGAATTAAAGTGATTATGGGACCTAGTTATCATATGCTCTTGTAGCTCAGTCGGTAGAGCGCCAGGCTGTTAACCTGTAGGTCGGTGGTTCAAACCCACCCAGGAGCGTTTTTTTATTTTTGTTTTTTATATTTTATTGCAAATTCATCCTCACAACCTTCTCCTCAACTTCTAAAATAAACCCTCCAGAGAAGCTCTGGCACTTAGATCCCACTTCCTAAAGTCTCAAAATTGTCTCTCAAAGCTCTCAAAGCTCAGATAAATTTATTCGGTGCTTTTTCTGTAGATAATGTTTTCAAATTTTTTGAATGGCTGATCTCAGTAATGAGATGAGTCTTGATACTATGGCCCTAGCTACTTTTTATTCCTATCAGAAGATTGCATCTTCTAAAGTTTTCTGGATCCTACAAAGTCTCTTCAAAAAAAGTTCCTCCCTAGGCTTAACCCGTTGTCGTAAATAATAGACAAATAATCCGTTTTAGGGTTTAAATTAGTACCTATCATCTGCTAGTATATGCTCTCAGAGTGAATATAGAGAACATTGTCGATAACTCAATTTCTCCAAGTGCTTTTAAGAAATAACTCTTTACTTAGAGAATAGAGAACCTAAAAAGCAAGAGGTTTTGTTTTTAAGGCAGGAATTAACTAGGTTCGGTCATACGAAGATACATGAAGGATATAGAACTGAGCATGAACTATAAAAAATATCACTTACGTGAGATGAAAATGAAATCCTGATTCTTGAAATCTCTAGAGGATATATGAGTAAATCTCGGCCATGTTTTACATGGACTCTTTCTTCACTTCATGATCTTCTTTGTTTTGATTTCTTTTTTTTTTGGACCTATTTATTTTGTTTTTGACCTTGATCTCCTGCCTTCAAAGACTCCTTAGAGTCTTTTACTTGATCTCTAATTCTTGAGATTATAATCGCTTTCAAAAGCCTCTCTATATATAATTTCTGAGAGAATTTTCTTCCAATCAAAATCCAAGTTCCCATGGAAAAATTTGCAAAAAACAATCTTGAAAATTTTTGTATTAGTCCCAGAGAATATTCCGTCTTCATCAAACATCCATGTAAAACCATTTGCTAAAGCTTCAATATCCCTCATCTAAAACTTGCAAGTAAGACTCATAGACATTTGGTGCTAAATTGTCCCTCATATTATTGTACTATGCGAATAATCCTAGGTATCTTGACTTGGAAATTTCCTGCCGATTTAATCTTGCATCCAAACACGTGGAAAGTGCTGGAAATAGGATAGTTCTATTAGACATTTTCTTACAAGAAATTCATTGATGGTAGGAGGAAAATACTTAGGTTACTCAAAACTAGCCATCCTAAGCTTTACTGTTAACTAAGCCTAATAGTCTAACCATCTTTGCAACTGTTCAACCTCTAGTAGTTTTTCATGTTTTGACCTTTTTCGAGGTTTAAATTTGTTAATTGCTTAGTATACTATTTGAATATAGAAGGGTCTAATTAGGCCTAGAATGGAGAAATTCATTAAAGAAGTCGCCTCAGCCCTCACTCTTGTTGGCTTGTCTTCACACTACTCTACTAGCAAGAATGTTTCTATTCGAGTAAAACAGAGTAGGCTCCAGTCAAAACTATAATTATCCACATAACAAACATAGCCCAGACTAACGATAGGTATAATTAAATAGAGGGTCTTGAGGATGTAATAAAAAATTGTGAAATCAATCTCTAATTTTTAAAGACAGCCAGTATTTTGAGTCCACTGGACGCAGTCTACAAAGCCTGCTGACTGTATTAGACTAGAGACATTGTGTCTGCTTTAGAATTTTATCCTTAGTATCAAGGCAGATGAACAAAACTACTGAAAACTAGGAATTTGTATTAAAGAACGATTCTCTTCAACTACAGAATGAATGTAGTGCTCAAATGTAAAGAAAAAATTCCTAACGAAAGAGAAGACCAAAGAGGGTTAAATGGAGCAACGCCTTCTGTATATAAGGGTTAATAAATCTGTAAGCAGGGATTTTTAGGTTTTTGATCACTCATCCAAAAAGAATATTTTAGATTCTGATGATAGAGCTGAAATAAAATTCAACTGAGTTCTAAGCCTTAATCTTCGTTTCAACTTCTGCGAGAATTCCCTTCTATCGCTTCCTATGAGCATGATCTTATCATAACTAGCATTACATCTTCCCATGGGATGACTATATCTTTACTAACCTATGACAGTCTACAAGCTATATTTTCCTAAAATTGCCTGGTAAGGTGTAGTTATGGCTTCTAGGAGAAGAATATTCATTTTCAGAAAAATTCGTTAATCCTGAAGTCAGGCATTCCAAGCTCTAGTATCAAGATTTAGATGGATCGAAAGAGAGTGCCCATGCACAGTTTCTCTTCTAACCGACACGCTTAAACCTATTCAAGCATATATTATATTTTTGAAATTATTACAAGCGCTATTCTAGAAATTAAACTCTAAGTACGACATTGTTTTTCTCTAAACCCCACCAAACTCTTGTAGCTAAGGTGACCAAGATGAAGAGAATTGGCTCTCATACTTATGGAGAAGGTTTCCTGAATAAGTTATGGGGGCTGGAAGTACGCTGCCTGAGTCTTAATTGCTTTTCTGAGCAGAAATAATATTAGTAACTGATCAAATTAGCAAATTTATTTCAATACTGACTAGTATGCTGATAAAAAACCTGCTTCTATAATTTGAATCATAGAATATTTTATTTGATATCAGCTTGGTTTAATTTTACTCGTTTTACTGGTTGAATAGATTGGTTATGCAGCTATATATATCGCGCCTGAAATTAGCAATCAAATCATAAAAACATATTTAAATTTGAACAATGAACGCCTTCGCAAACTTACCGTTCAACATTGAGTCCTTCCAAGGCCTTCCAGACATTGAAACTCTGGAAAAACTTCAAAAACAGATTCAAGGTCTTTTAAAAAAATCACTTGATATTCAAAAGCAAAATTTCTCTGCCTACAAGAAGACCTATTCCTTCAAGGATCTCATTAAAATGAGAAACAATCCCTTGGTAAAGCTTAAGCTTAAACAATTATTCCAGGCCAAAAGCACTGGAATCAATAGTTCTTCTAGGTTTAGAGTTAAGCCCAAAGAAGGCTATGTTATGGGTCAGGGAGCATTCAAATTTAGAAGAGCACCCTCAGACGAAGAAAGATCCGAGTCTGAAGCCTCTAACTAAATAGCTAAACAAGGAACACAAATACCTAATTAGTATTTCTTCTTTTATGAAAATGATTTTTATTTCTTGCAGTATGCTCTTCTTACCTTTCCATCGTAACAATTTTAAAAAACCCAAATCGAAAATGATGTCTCTCTACACTACACTCTTCTAGTCCCCACTATAAGAATAACTGTTCTAACAGCAGTTTTTCTGAATTTTGTTGAAAACTCCTCCTTTTTCAAAATTCGTCCTTCAATAAATTCAAGCAAGAAGCCGATTGCTATTCTAAATTTCTTTAGGCCTCGAAATTCTGGATCATCTTATTAGATCAAGACCTTCTGCCGCCTACATTTTCTTTTCATTCACAAAAAGCCTTCAATTTTCCTCCTATGGTAGGTTTTTTTTTGCCTACTCCGAAAACCAATCTCTCATTCTACTCATCTCATAGACTCCATGAGGAATCAAAATCTTAGCCAACCCCCTATCAGAATTAAGATAATGAAGCTCGAGTTTGCCAAAATTAGAACCAGGACTAATTTAGACCTAATGTGGGATAAGCGAGTGTCAGGTTTGCTAAAAAGGAGCTCATATATTGTTTCTAATTTTTTAGTTGATAGAAGTCTAATCTCTGATTTAATCCTTCTTGTATCAATTTACAGATGAACTTAGGCCTCTAACCCCTTAGCCTGGTCAGAGGTTAGATAATTATAGACACACTCAGACTAAATAATTCACTATAGGCGAAGAGTTTCTGATTCATTTCAATACTTATTCATCATAATGCGATAATAATACTGAAAGTATGAAATACAGTAAAAGTACAAATATTTAATTAGTAACTGCGAATATCCTTATATTTCACAGGAAGAGTCCACAGTAGTTCATAAGGGCAAAGGATAAACGAAGCTTTCATCTTCAAAACTTCCAATTTAGCCATTTTCCTGAATAGTTGGTACATGAACATAGCAACTCTTTGGTCTATGAGGGCATAATCATCCCTAGCGAATAAGACATCAATCTCCTTGGCATTCATTGCCAATTCCAGCATAATCCCGACCACAATTGAGGGAACTTTGCTCGAAAATATTTTCAATTTCTGCAAGCTAGCACTCTTCTGGATACTATCCTTGAGATTTTTAAGTTCGCGGAGGTCCATAGCATCCGTTAATGGAAGGTTGTGTCCCTCCACCTTGAGTTCTAACTCTCTAAGTTTGGAGAGGTCAGATAATCTATTCAGAAAATATGATATTTCGTTTGTGCAACCCAGACTTACATTCTCCATAAAGGAAAAACGTTCTAGATTCTTTAGCAAGATCAAGGTTTCAAAGGTCTGGGTCTGTTGCTTAGAAGATCCGTTGTCAGAACTGCCGGGGGGAGTAGTCTCTGGAGAGAAACCAAGTTCCAGGTCCGTCAATTCATTACAGAAAGAGGATAGCAAATCGGACAGTGTCTTATGAAAGAGCTTAGGATCATAGCACGGAAGCAAACATAGGCCAAACTTCTTAACCTTCCTAGGGATTTGGTATTCTTTTAGAGATGTGATGAAATCCTTTTCATTTAGAGGTCCGTTTTCAAGAGAGACACGGTCAAAATGCACTCTAAGTTTCTCTAGGCTAGTGCTTGCGGCAATTGTCTTGAACAGATTGTTATAATTTAAGTCTGTAAAGATACAGTTGGACAGGGATAAACTCAAACTCTGAAGATGGTCTTTGCTAATAAGGTCACAAAGAGTAGTAGAAAATTCCCCCTTATTAGTGCAATTTGTCATTTGAATGTCCAAGTCTTGTAGTTTGTTAAGGTCACTTATAGCCCTGAAAAAATAAGTCTGACTATTTTCTCCACTATGTAATAGATTAAGAGAGAGTTTTTGAAGACTGGGCCATAATTTAGTGACATTATTAGGGATTTGTACTGTGCCAATAAATTGTTGTATCTTGGGGTGACTGAAGCATGACTTCTTAAGCTGTAGTTTTGAAGATGGGAAAAACAACTTTCTGAGATTGGCTAGATATTGGATGCCTCTTGATATTACTTTGAAATTTCTGTCGTTGAAGTTGTCCTTAATGGGCTGATAAGTGTTGACATACTTCCATCTGGGAGATCTGCAAGCTTTCAGAAATCTTTTGGCATCATTATTGGCAATCAGGTTGAAAGAGAGTTTTCTGAGGTGGCCACCGTGTTGGATGATCCAGAGGAAATAGCGGCTGATATTTTGGGCTCTGGTGAATGATTGCAGGTACCTAATGCTTTTTCTGAAGGACTTCTTCTTGACTAGAGAGGGTAAAATGTAAGAATTATTGTAGTTAGAGTAGAGTTCGAGCTCTGACCAATAACGGAGCTTAACTCGATTCCTATTGAGACAATGATCCATTGGAGAGTCAACGGCTCCTTTTAAACTGAACATGATAACCTTTTTGAAGACCTTCTTTGACATTTCTCGATATGTATATTTTTATTTTTGTATTACTCTTTTCTGAGTAGGAAAAATATACAGTTTCTATTTCACAAATTCGACTTAGAGACAGGAGATTATAGGACCTTCACAGGCATACTCATATTCTGCGTACCGAAGAAGTACAAGTTTAAGCGAAATGTTTTTAATGTTTACTTAGAGATAGATAATTACAATATCAAATTTCTTTTGATTAGTTAAAGACCCGTAAGTACGGGTAGGCCGCATAAGGAGGGTGTGCATGTCCGAAGCGACCTTGGCGAGGGCTTTGGCAAGCCAAAGCTTCCTCGACCCCCAAGAAAAATTTATGTGAAAAGTGCCTCTCAATAGAGAGGGTACCAGTTTTCACACTGATAAGAACAGATACTACACTTGATCTTAGCCAAAAGGCCGAGAAGGTATGATTAGTGAGTCAAGAATGCTTATTAAATATCATTAATAATTTGGAATTTTATGGGTTTGTTATAAGAATCTTCTAATCAAGGTTTTGAAATATTGGTCACAGAGGGTATTTCAGATTGAAAAGCTGATACAATCTGATTAATTCGAAAATAGAATTCAGAAATAAATAAAACCCATAAAATTCCAAACTAATCTTGTTATTTAAGGGGCAATTTAGGCTAACTAAGCATACCTTCTCGGCCTTTTGGCTAAGATCAAGTGTAGTATCTGTTCTTATCAGTGTGAAAACTGGTACCCTCTCTATTGAGAGGCACTTTTCACATAAATTTTTCTTGGGGGTC
>Ga0065720_1000089_pt1 | contig 23366 bp, 18 predicted proteins | sample Thericmetagenome_FD_59107 | JGI IMG/M metagenome (GOLD analysis project Ga0065720, IMG submission 59107) | Thermophilic microbial communities from the Joint Bioenergy Institute, California, USA of rice/straw/compost enrichment - eDNA_2 v2... | ecosystem: Engineered > Solid waste > Grass >... | reverse complement strand
GGTAATGGCTTGCGCGGCCAGTTCGACGCGCACTCGATAGAACGGCTCGCTCGCCTGCGAATTCCCCGCGAGCGCGGCCAGTTCGCTGGCGCTCAACGCGCTGTGGCTGATGCGCGCGACGCGCCCGGCGTGGTGGCCGAACTTCTGGTAGGGGAACGCCTGGTAGCGCAGCAGCACGGGGTCGCCCGGTTCGATGAAACCGATCGCGCGGCTCGGCACCAGCAGCTCCGCCTCCAGACGGCCATCGCCTGCGATCAGGCTCATCACCGACTGCCCCGCCTGCACCGACTGGCCGGCCTTCAGCACCTTGGTGGCCACCACGCCCGCAACCGGCGCGACGATGGCCAGCTCGCCGCGCGCTTCGGTTTCGACCTGCTCCTGATCCAGCAGGGCGCGATCGCGGCGGTAGGTGGAAACGGCCAACTGACGCTGCGCCGGGAGCTCACGCAACGCCTGTTGCAGTTGGGCCTGCAGGCGGCGCGTCTCGGCGGCCTGGCGTTGCAGCGCCTGCATGACCGCCCTGTGTTCGAGCATGGCGCTTTCCTGCTGCTTGACCTGCAGCTCGCCCACGTACCGGTTGCGCTGCAGTTCGCGCAGGCGTTCCAGCGATTCGCGCGCGATGCGCACCTGTTCGCCACGCGTGGCGATTTCGGATTGCAGTTGGCGCAACTGGCGCTCGGCCGCGTCGAGCTGACGCGCNAGGCCGCGTTCCTGGGCATCGAGCAGCGCGTCCTGGGCCTGCCGGGCCTGATCCAGACCCTGCATGCGCTGCCGCAGCTGCGCTTCGAGTGCGGCCACGGTGTCGCCGGTGGCCGGGGTGGCGCGCGGGACGCTCAGCACCGCGAGCAGTTGGCCCGCCTCGACGCGTTGGCCTTCTTCCACCAGGATGCGGCTGAGGACTCCCGATGCGGGTGCGGTGACCGTGGCCAGGCCCTCGACGGGCACGAGCTGGCCGACCACCCGGGTGCGGCGGGTGTAGGTGCCGAAGATCAGGAACAGGAGGATCGAGGCGGCGGCGACCACCGCGAACGCGGTGAGCACCCACGCGGGTAGCGGCTGGGCAAGCGAGATCGGCCCGAGCCAGCTGGTGCGCTTGGCCTCCAGCACTTCCTTGCGGAACAGCGACTCCGCCATTTCCCCTACGTCCGTGCAGCGGCTCCCCTGCCGCTCGTGTCCTTCAACGGAATGGGATGGGGTATCACCCACCTCGTGCTCGCGATGCTTCTACGAAATCGGCGCCGTTGTCAACCCTGCGAGCCGGCGCTTCACTTTAAGGATGGATGGAGCAGGCGCTGGACGGCGGCGGCTGGTTCGCAGGCGAGCGCTTCACCGCCGCCGACATCCAGATGAGCTTCCCGGTCGAGGCCGTCGCGGTGCGCGCCGACCTGCGCGGGCACCCGAACCTGCGCGGCTTTCTCGAGCGCATCCATGCGCGCCCGGCCTACCACCGGGCGCTGGAGCAGGGTGGCCCGTTCGCGGTGGCCACCGGCTGAGGATGCGAAGGCGCCTGCACCGGCAGGCGCGTCCCCGGCACATGCGGATCGAGTTCGACAACAGCTTCCTGCGCGACCTGCCCGGCGACGCCGAGGCCGGACCGCGGGTGCGCGAGGTCTTCGCGGCCTGGTCGCGGGTGGATCCCACCCCGGTGGCCGCGCCGCGGTTGCTGGCGTGGTCACCGGAGGCCGCGGCCCTGGTCGGGCTGGACGCCGCCGACGCCAGGCACTCGGACTTCGCCCGCGTGTTCGGCGGCAACGCGCTGCTGCACGGCATGCAGCCGTGGGCGGCCAACTACGGCGGGCACCAGTTCGGCAGCTGGGCCGGGCAGCTGGGCGATGGCCGCGCCATCTCGCTGGGCGAGGCGATCGGGCCGGACGGCGGACGCCGGGAGCTGCAGCTCAAGGGCGCCGGGCGTACGCCGTACTCGCGCTTCGGCGACGGCCGCGCGGTGCTGCGCTCCTCGATCCGCGAGTTCCTGTGCAGCGAGGCCATGCACCACCTGGGCATCCCCACCACGCGCGCGCTCAGCCTGGTCGGCACCGGTGAGGAGGTGGTGCGGGACATGTTCTACGACGGCCATCCGCGCCCGGANCCCGGTGCCGTGGTGTGCCGCATGGCGCCCGGCTTCCTGCGCTTCGGCAGCTGGCAGCTGCCGGCCTCGCGCGGCGACACCGTCCTGCTGCGGCGGCTGGCCGACCACGTGCAGCGCCACCACTTCCCGGAGCTGCACGGCAGGGGGCCGGATGGCGACGCCGAGTGGTTCGCGCGGGTGTGCGAGCGCACCGCGTGGATGGTGGCCGGCTGGATGCGGGTGGGCTTCGTCCACGGGGTGATGAACACCGACAACATGTCCATCCTCGGCCTGACGCTGGACTACGGCCCGTTCGGCTGGATCGAGGACTTCGANCCGGACTGGACGCCCAACACCACCGACGCACACGGCCGCCGCTACCGCTTCGGCGCGCAACCGGAAGTGGCGTACTGGAACACGATCCGGCTGGCCCAGGCGCTGGCGCCGCTGTTCGACGGCCCGGCGCCGCTGGAGGAGGGCCTGCGCCGCTACCGCCTGGCCTGGCAGCAGGCCGAGCGCGACCTGGTGGCACGCAAGCTGGGCCTGGCCGCGGCCGATGCCGCGGACGTGGCGCTGTACGGGGACCTGTGCCGGCTGCTGCATGCCGGGCAGCTGGACATGACCCTGTCCTTCCGCGCCCTCGGGCGGCTGGACCCGGCCGCGCCCGACCTGGCCATGCTGGAGCCGGCCTGCTACGACGCGGCGGCGCGCGGGCGCATCGAGGCGCCGCTGCGGGAATGGCTGGTGCGCTACGCGGCCCGCCTGGCCGCCGATCCGCTGGATGCGGCCGCGCGGCGGGAACGCATGCGCCTGGCCAACCCCTGCCACGTGCCGCGCAACTGGCTGCTGCTGGAGGCCATCGAGCGCGCGGAGCAGGGCGACATGGGCGGCGTGCAGGCGCTGATGGAGGTGCTGCGCCGCCCGTACGAGGAGCAGCCCGGGCGCGGACACTTCGCCCGCCGGCGTCCGGACTGGGCGCGGCAGCGGCCCGGCGCCTCGATGCTCTCGTGCAGTTCCTGATCCGGGCCCGCTCCACGCTAGCATTGCCGCATCCGAACCGGAGTCCCTGCATGCCATCGCCTGCCACCGTCCCGGCCTGGGCCGCGCTGATCCGCGACGTGCCCGATTTCCCCAGGCCGGGGGTCGTGTTCCGCGACATCGCGCCTCTGCTGGGCGACGCCGAAGGCTTCGCCGCCATGCTCCACGCCCTGGCCGAACCCTGGCGTGGCACCGGCGTGGCCGCGGTGGCCGGCATCGAATCGCGCGGTTTCATCCTGGGCGCGGCGCTGGCGCGCGAACTGGGCGCCGGCTTCGTGCCGCTGCGCAAGCCGGGCAAGCTGCCGGGGCGGGTACTGGAGGAGGCCTACGCGCTGGAGTACGGCAGCGACCGCCTGCAGGCGCAGGCCGACGCCCTGGCGCCGGGCGCGCCGGTGCTGCTGGTGGACGACGTGCTGGCCACCGGCGGCACCCTGGCCGCGGCCGCGCGCCTGCTGCAACGGCAGGGCGCGCGGGTGCTGGGCGCCGCGGTGCTGCTGGAGCTGCCCGCGCTGGAAGGGCGTTCGCGCTGGCCCGGCCCGGGCCCGCTGCACGCGCTGCTGGCCGCCTGATCCCGGCACATCGCGGGCCTGTGCCGGGCGGCCGCCACGTACAATGCGCGCATGCCCCTGATCACCCTGCAGAACGTCGACTACGGCGTCGGCGGCCCCCTGTTGCTGGAACGCGCCGAGCTGGCCATCGAGGCGGGCGAGCGCATCGCCCTGATCGGCCGCAACGGCGCCGGCAAGTCCACCCTGCTCAAGCTCATCGCCGGCGAGCTGCAGCCGGACGACGGTCAGGTCCGCGTGCAGGCCGGCGTGCGCGTGGCGCGGCTGGAGCAGGAGGTGCCGCAGGGCACCGATGGCAGCGTGTTCGACGTGGTCGCCGCCGGCCTGGGCAGGCTGGGGCAGTGGCTGGCGCAGTTCCACCACCTCAGCCACGCCGCCGAGCTGGACGCCAACGCCCTGGCGGCGGTGCAGGCGCGCATCGACGCCGCCGACGGCTGGAGCCTGGACCGGCGCGTGGGCGAGGTGCTCAGCCGCCTGGAGCTGGACGGCGAGGCGCCGTTCGCGCGCCTGTCCGGCGGCATGAAGCGGCGGGTGCTGCTGGCGCGGGCGCTGGTGTCGGCGCCGGACGTGCTGCTTCTGGACGAACCGACCAACCACCTGGACATCGAGGCGATCGACTGGCTGGAGGGCTTCCTCCGGGACTGGAAGGGCAGCGTGGTGTTCGTCACCCACGACCGCCGCTTCCTGCGCGCCCTGGCCACCCGCATCGTCGAGATCGACCGCGGCCGGGTCACCAGCTGGCCCGGCGACTGGGACAACTACCTGCGCCGGCGCGAGGAGCGCCTGCATGCCGAAGCCCAGGAGAACGCGCGCTTCGACAGGCTGCTGGCGCAGGAGGAGGCATGGATCCGCCAGGGCATCAAGGCCCGCCGCACCCGCGACGAGGGCCGCGTGCGGCGGCTCAAGGCCATGCGCGCGGAGCGTGCCCGCCGCCGCGAGCTGGCCGGCAACGTGCGCATGGAGGCGGCGCAGGGCGAGGCCTCCGGGCGCAAGGTGATCGAGGCACGCGACCTGCACTTCGCCTACGGCGACCGCGTGCTGGTGCGCGGCTTCTCCACCACCGTGCTGCGCGGCGACCGCATCGGCCTGGTCGGCCCCAACGGCAGCGGCAAGACCACCCTGCTGAAGCTGCTGCTGGGCCAGCTGCAGCCGCAGTCGGGCGAGGTGAAGCTGGGCACCAACCTGCAGGTCGCCTATTTCGACCAGTACCGCGCCACCCTGCGCGAGGACTGGAACGCGATGGAGAACGTGGCCGAGGGCCGCGACTTCGTCGAGATCAACGGCAGCCGCAAGCACGTGCTGGCCTACCTGCAGGACTTCCTGTTCACCCCGGAGCGGGCGCGCGCGCCGATCACCCGCCTGTCCGGCGGCGAGCGCAACCGCCTGCTGCTGGCGCGCCTGTTCGCGCAGCCGTCCAACCTGCTGGTGATGGACGAACCGACCAACGACCTGGACGTGGAGACCCTGGAGCTGCTGGAGGACCTGCTCTCGGAGTACGAGGGCACGCTGCTGCTGGTCAGCCACGACCGCGACTTCCTCGACAACGTGGTCACCTCGACCCTCGTGATGGAGGGCGGGGGCAGGGTCGGCGAGTACGTGGGCGGCTACAGCGACTGGGAGCGCCGGCGCCCCGCGCCGGCAGCCAGGTCCGCGTCCGCACCGAAACCGGCCGCGGCGGTGCCGGCGGCCGGTGCCCGGCCGGCCCGGCGCAAGCTCAGCTACAAGGATGCGCGCGAGCTGGAGCAGCTGCCGGCGCGGATCGAGGCGCTGGAGGCGGAGCTGGCGGGCCTGGCCGCGGCCATGTCCGATCCGGCCTTCCACCGGCAGGCCCCGGGCGTGGTGGCCTCGCACGGCCAGCGCATGGCCGAGGTCCAGGCCGAGCTGGACGCCGCCTACGCCCGCTGGGCGGAGCTGGAAGGCTGAGCCTTGCCGCCGGCCCCGTGCCGGCAGCAGCGGANGGCAGGGCGATGGCGGGACGGGCCGGCATGCGGTGGCGGCGCCTGGCCTGGCTGGCCGCGCCCGCGGCGGCGGGGGCGAAGGTGCTGGATGCCGCGCCGGCGGGCTTCACCGTGGCGGACACGCGCAGCGTGCCGGTTCCGCCCGAGCGCGCCTGGCAGGCGCCGGTGGCGGAGGCGGACCGGGCGATGGCGCAGCAGCTGGGCGGCCTGGCGGACTACCTGGGCCGGCCCTGGCCGCGTGCCAGGCTGTCGGCCGCGAGGAAGGCCCAGAACGGCACCCCGGCCTCGGCCCACCAGCGCGAGGCCTCGTCCAGTACGCCGATCAGCGTTTCCAGCTCCTTCGGCCGGCCGGCCTGCAGGCTCGCCAGGCCGTCCAGGGCCAGCAGGTAGCCCGGCGCCGGCGCCCAGGACAGGTCGCGTAGCGCGTCCAGCAGCCCGTCCCAGTTGCGGCCCCAGCCGGCCGGCAGGTCCAGCGTGGTGGCCAGGCGCAGCAGCAGGGTGGCCTTGTCGGCGCAGCCGTCCAGGTCCACGTGCCGCACCAGCAGGCCGGCATCGCGCGCGGCGGCGGCCAGCGGCGGCAGGTCGGCGGCCGCCACCTCGTACACGCCGGCCTGCGCCGGATCGTCCAGGCCAAGGTCGAATCCGTGCCGGCTCATCGATGCGTCTCCGTGGCGGTGACCCGGAAGGGGCGGAAGGTCTCGTAGTGGTCGGCGGTGTAGTACCACTCCGTGGGCGGATCGCCGCCGGTGACGATGCGCCGCGCGCCGCGGTGCGACAGCCCCGGCGTGGGCACGGTGTACTCGCGGTAGTGGCCGCGCGGGCGCGGCGGCAGGCGGCCTTCGCGGTTGCCGAACACGGCGCCGTCCTGGCGGTAGGGGAACGGCCCGCCGCGCAGGATGCGCTCGACCACCGGGCCGGCCTCCGGCGGCAGGAAGTCCGGCAGCGCCGGCCCCTCGTGCGCCGGGGCGGAAGGGCGCACGTCGCCAGCGGCGGGGGGCGTGGCCGGCACGTCCGCGCCGGGGCGCTGCAGCCAGGCCAGGCCGGCGACGAGCAGCAGGGCGGCCAGCCACCGCAGGCCGCGGGACAGGGAAGGAGGGCGGCGCGAGGACATGCGCCGCAGTATGCGGCGTGCCGGCGCGCAATGGCATGCGCCCGGCGCGCGTTTCCTTCACGTGCCGGTCACGCCACGCGCGGGCGCGACCCGGCGGAACGCGGCTTTCCCCGGCGGCGGCTTGGATGCCCGTGGTGCGATCCCTACACTGTAGGAGCGCCCGGATGTTCCGGGCAAACGATCAAGGAGATGACCGTGGCCTACACCCTCCCCGAGTTGCCGTACGCCTACGAGGCGCTCGAGCCGCACATCGATGCGGAGACGATGAAGATCCACCACACCAGGCACCACCAGACCTACATCAACAACCTCAACGCGGCGGTGGAAGGNACCGAGTACGCCAACCTGCCGGTCGAGGAGCTGGTGGCCAAGCTCAAGACCCTGCCGGAGAACCTGCAGGGCCCGGTGCGCAACAACGGCGGCGGCCATGCCAACCACAGCCTGTTCTGGACGGTGATGTCGCCCAACGGCGGCGGCCAGCCCAAGGGCGGCGTGGCCCAGGCCATCGACCGCGACCTGGGCGGCTTCGAGAAGTTCAAGGAGGCCTTCACCAAGGCCGCCGTCAGCCGCTTCGGCAGCGGCTGGGCCTGGCTGAGCGTGACCCCGGACAAGAAGCTGGTGGTCGAGAGCACCGCCAACCAGGACAGCCCGCTGATGGAGGGCAACACCCCGATCCTGGGCCTGGACGTGTGGGAGCACGCCTACTACCTGAAGTACCAGAACCGCCGTCCGGAATACATCGCCGCGTTCTACAACGTCATCAACTGGGACGAGGTCGAGCGCCGCTACCAGGAGGCGACCAGGTAAGCCTCGCGGGTCCACTGGATCCCATGAAGCGCCCCGGCCCCGCCGGGGCGTTTTTTTCATCCTCCGTCGCCGCGGCCTGCGCCGCTCCTGCAGCAGCCCCAGCCCCTCTCCCGGCGGGAGAGGACCGGAAGGCTGTTTCCCGGGGGCGGCGGAAGGCGCGGCGGAAAAGGAAAGCCCCGGCACCAGGCCGGGGCTTTCCTGTATGGCCGCGCAGGCAGGCCTGCGCTGGGGCGTCACTGGGTGATCGCGGTGGCCTGGCGCTTCTGCTGCTCCAGGTACTCCTTCGACGGTTCGTCCATCTTGTCGCCGAGGACGCGGCGGACGGAGACGAAGAACACCGGGATCAGCAGCAGGCCCAGCAGGGTGGCGAACAGCATGCCGCCGATCACGCCGGTGCCGATGGCGTGGCGGGAGTTGGCGCCGGCGCCGGTGGAGATGGCCAGCGGCACCACGCCCATGATGAACGCGAAGGAGGTCATCAGGATCGGGCGGAAGCGCAGGCGCGCGGCCTCGACCACCGCGTCGTGCAGGGTCTTGCCGTGCTGGCGCTCCAGCACCGCGAACTCCACGATCAGGATCGCGTTCTTCGCGGCCAGGCCGATGATGGTGATCAGGCCGATCTTGAAGAAGATGTCGTTGGGCAGGCCGCGCAGCATGCTGAACACCACCGCGCCCAGCGCGCCCAGCGGCACCACCAGCAGCACTGCCACCGGGATGGACCAGCTCTCGTACAGCGCCGCCAGGCACAGGAACACCACCACGATGGACAGCACCAGCAGCAGGGTGGCCGCGTTGCCCGCCAGGATCTCCTGGTAGGACATGCCGCTCCAGTCGTAGCCGAAGCCGGCCGGCAGCTGCTCGGTCACGATCCGCTCCATCGCGGCCATGGCCTCGCCGGAGCTGTAGCCCGGGGCCTGCGAGCCGACGATGTTCACGGCCGAGTAGCCGTTGAAGCGGGTCAGGGCCGGCGGCTGGCTGATGATCTGGTCGTGGTCCACGACCGCGCTGAGCGGGATCATCGCCGGGTTGCCGTCGGCGTCGGCCTGCTGGCTGCTGGGGGTGTAGAAGCTGGCCAGCGCCTCCGGGCCGGTGCGGTACGGGGCGTCGGCGCGCATGTTCACGCGCTTGATGCGGCCCTCGTAGAAGAAGTCGTTGACGTACACCGGGGCCAGCATCAGCTGCACCGCGCTGTAGATGTCGTTGACCGACAGGCCCATGGCCTGCGCCTGCACGCGGTCCACGCTCAGGCGCAGCTGCGGGGCGTCCTCCAGGGTGTTGGGGCGCACGCCGGTCAGCGCCGGGTTCTGCGCCGCCTGGCCCAGCAGCATGTTGCGGGCCTCGGTCAGCGCGGCGTGGCCGGCGCCTGCGCGGTCCTGCAGCCACATGTCGAAGCCGCCGAACTGGCCCAGGCCCTGCACGGTCGGCAGGTTGACCACGAAGATGGTGGCCTCCTTGATGCCGAACAGGGCGCCGTTGGCCTGCTGCAGGAACTCGGTGATGGTGGACTTGCGCTCATCCCAGTGCTTGAGGCGGATGAACGCCATGCCCACGTTCTCGCCCTGGCCGACGAAGCTGAAGCCGGCCACCTGCATCATGCTGTCGAAGCCCTCCAGCTGCTGCAGGCGCTCGCGCACCTGGTCGAACACCGCGTTGGTGCGCTGCAGGGTGGCGCCCGGCGGCAGCTGCACGATGGCCAGCGCGTAGCCCTGGTCCTCCTCGGGCAGGAAGCTGCCGGGCATGCGGGTGAACAGCACGCCGCACAGCACCGCCAGCACCGCGAACACCGCCATCCAGCGCGGGGCGTGGCGGATGGCCCGGCCGACGTGGCCGACGTAGGTGCGGCTGGCGCGCTCGTAGACGCGGTCGAACAGGCGGAAGAACGCGTTCTTGTGGCCCTCCTCGCCGTGCGGCGGGTGCTGCTTGAGCATGGTCGCGCACAGCGCCGGGGTGAAGCCCAGCGCCAGGAAGGCCGAGAAGGCCATGGCGATGGCGATGGTCAGGGCGAACTGCTTGTAGATCTCGCCGGCCGCGCCGCCCTGCAGGGCGGAGGGGATGAACACGGCGGCCAGGACCACGGTGATGGCCACCACCGCGCCGGTGATCTGCTCCATCGCCTTGACCGTGGCCTCCAGCGGCGGCAGCCGCTCCTCGGCCATGATGCGCTCGACGTTCTCGATCACCACGATCGCGTCGTCCACCACGATGCCGATGGCCAGCACCATGGCGAACAGCGTCAGCTGGTTGATGGTGAAGCCGATGATGCTCAGGCCGACGAAGGTGCCGAGCAGCGCCACCGGGATCACCAGGGTGGGGATGATGGTGGCCCGGAAGTTCTGCAGGAACACCAGCATCACCAGGAACACCAGGATGATGGCCTCGACCAGGGTCTGGACGACCTCCTTGATCGAGATCTTCACGAAGGTGGTGCTGTCGTAGGGCGAGAACCAGGTCACACCCTGGGGGAAGCTGGCCGACAGGTCGTCCATGCGTGCGCGCACGGCCTCGGCCACGTTCAGCGCGTTGGCGCCCGGCAGCAGCTGCACGGCGAAGGCGCCGGTCGGCTGGCCGTTGAACTTGGTGTCGAAGCCGTAGGCGGACGCGCCCATCTCGATGCGGGCCACGTCCTTCAGGCGCACGGTGGTGCCGTCGCGGTCGGCGCGCAGGATGATGTCGCCGAACTGCTCGGGGCTGCTGAAGCGGCCCTCGGCCGAGACGGTGGCGGTGAAGCCCTGGCCCGGCGGCATCGGATCCGAGCCGATCGCGCCGGCGGCGAACTGCACGTTCTGGCCGCGCACGGCCGCCAGCACCTGGGTCGCGGACAGGCCGTAGCCCTGCAGCTTCTCCGGGTTCAGCCAGATGTTCATGGCGTACTCGGAGCCGAACTGCTGCACGCTGCCCACGCCGGGGATGCGCGCGATCTGGTCGAGCACGCGCGAGCCGATGATGTCGTTTAGCTGGTTGCGGTCCACGTTCGGGTTCTCCGAACGCAGGGCCACCACCATCAGGAAGCCGGCGTTGGCCTTGGCCACGACCACGCCCTGGTCGACCACCTCGGCGGGCAGGCGCGGGGTGGCCAGGGCCACCTTGTTCTGCACCTGCACCTGGGCGATGTCCGGGTCGGTGCCGCTCTGGAAGGTGAGGGTGATGCTCGCCCGGCCGGTGGAGCTGGACGAGGAGCTGAAGTACAGCAGGTTGTCGATGCCGGTCAGCTGCTGCTCGATCACCTGGGTGACCGCCTTCTCGACCGTCTCGGCGTTGGCGCCGGGGTAGGTGGCGTTGACCGTCACCTGGGGCGGGGCGATGTTCGGGTAGGACTCGACGCCCAGCCCGAGGATGGAGATCACGCCCGCGAGCGAGATCAGGATCGCCACGACCCAGGCGAAGACCGGGTGATGGATGAAGAACTTGGGCATTGGGAAGGATCCTTCAGGTCGTCGGCTCGGGTGCCGTCACTTGGCCGGCGCGGCCGCGGCGGCGGCCGGCGCCTGGGCCTTGCCGGCATCCGGCTGCCACGGCACCGCCTTGGCCGGGGCGCCCTCGCGCACCTTCTGCACGCCGGCGACGATCACCTGGTCGCCGGCGGCCAGGCCGGCGGTCACCAGCCAGCTGCCGTCGCGGGTGCCGCCCAGGGTCACGTCCTTGCGCACGACGTTGCCGTCGCCGCCGACCACCAGGGCGTAGGCGCCGCGCGCGTCGCGCAGGATCGCCGCCTGGGGCACCAGGAAGGCGTCGCGCTGCTGACCGAGGTTGGCCTTGAGGGTGACGAAGCTGCCCGGCAGCAGGCTCAGGTCCGGGTTGGGGATGCGCGCGCGCAGCGAGACCGAGCCGGTGGACGGGTCCACCACGGCGTCGGAGAAGTCCAGCACGCCCGGTTCGCCGTAGGGCGTGCCGTCCGGCAGCACCACCTGCACGGTGGCCTGGCCGGTGCCGGCCAGCTCGACGTTGGCGGCGCTGCGCAGGCTGGCCAGCTCGTTGGCGCTGATCGAGAAGTTGGCGTACAGCGGGTCGAGCTGGTCCACCGTGGTCAGCAGGGTGGCCTCGCCCTGGCCGACCAGGGCGCCCTCGGTCACGCGCTGCTTGCCGGCGCGGCCGGAGATCGGCGCGGTGACGTTGGCGTAGCCCAGGTTGATCTCGGCGGTGCGCACGGCCGCGCGGGCGGCCTCGACCGCGGCGGCGGCGGTGCGCTCGGCCGACTCGGCGTTGTCCAGGTCGTTCTGCGAGACGAACTTCTGCGGGGCCAGCTGGCGGGCGCGCTCGGCCAGGGNCCGGGCGTTGGNGTAGGTGGCCTCGGCCTGGGCCAGCTGCGCGCGGGCCTGGNTGAGGGTGGCCAGCAGCGGCGCCGGGTCGATCCGGAACAGGACCTGGCCCTCCTTCACGTCGCTGCCTTCGGCATAGGCGCGCTCGATCAGCACGCCGGCCACGCGGGCCCGCACGTCGGCGCTGCGGTACGGGGACAGGCGGCCGACCAGTTCGCGCTCCAGCGGCACGGTCTGGGGCTTGGCCTCGACCACGGCCACCTCGGGCGGCGGCGGGGCGGCGGTCTGTTCTTCCTTGCAGGAGGCCAGGGCCAGCAGGCAGCAACTGGCCAGGAGCAGGGAGCGGAAGCGGGTCATGGTCACTCCGGGGGATGAGGTCAACGTTGGAATGTGTTCAGGAAAGCGGGCTGGGTGGGGCGAAGGCGCGCAGGAACGCGTCGATGGCGAACTGCGCCCACTGGCTGCGCGCCTCCGGCGACGCCCGGTGCGGCACCAGGTGCCGCTGCCGGTCGAAATCGAGGCCGACGATCATGCCCAGAAGCAGCTCTGCGGCGAAGTGCGGATCGTCATGCCGCAACAGGCCACGGCGCATGGCCTGCTGCAGCCATCCGGCCAGGCAGGCCTGTAGGGTACCAATACAGCCCTCGTAGAGGGCGGCAATGTCCTCCGGGTACTCCAGGGCCTGGGCGGTGACCAGCCGGGCGGCCCCCACCGCGGCCGGCTCGGCCAGGCGTGCCAGGTGCTCCTCGGCGAAGGCCACCAGGCTGGCCTGCAGGGTGTCGGCGGTGGGCACCGGCGGCAGGCGCGCGGTGGCCAGGCTCTCGGACACCACGCGCAGCAGCAGGGCGCGCTTGGAGCCGTAGTGGGCGTACAGTGTCTGCTTCGAGCAGCCGACGCGCGCGGCGACGGCATCCATGCTGATCTGCAATCCCTGCTCGGCGATGAGCGCGCGCACGGCATCGCACACCTGGCGGTGGCGGTCGTCGTCGGCCGGGCGCTCGCTGTGGGCGGGATCCATCGGGCTGGACTATACCGTCCAGTTCACTAAATGAAAAGGGCGCTTTTTTGCGCTTTGCGTCAAGGCAAGCGCGACGGCGGGGGCTACAATCCGCGCACCGCTGAACTTCCCAACCTCAGGCTGAAGCGATTCCCATGAATTCCAAGCGTCCGGCGGCGAAGNCCGCCAAGCGTGCGTCCCGTTCCGTGGCCAAACCCGCCGTCGGCNCCGCCGCGCGCGGCAAGGCGGCCAAGCCCGACAAGGCCGCCAGGACCGCAAGGCCGGCCAACACCGCTCCCCAGGCCACGACCGCCGCGGCGCCCGCCGCCCAGGCCGCGACCTTCTCGCTGGAGCCGATCTTCGCCGCCGCGCGCAAGCTCGTGCCGGCCGCGCGCCACGCCGAGCTGCGCGAGTTCCTGGCCGCCTTCTACATGCGCATGGAGGCCGACGANTACCCGTACCACGCGCCCGAGACCTGGGCCGCGATCGGCCTGGACATGCTCGAGTTCGCCCGCAAGCGCAAGCCCGGCACCGCCAACGTGCGGGTGATCANCCCGACCCGGGCCCGCAACGGCTGGGAGTCGCAGTACACCGTGCTGCAGATCGTCAACGACGACATGCCGTTCCTGGTGGACTCGGTGAGCATGGCCCTGTCCGAGATGGGCGTGGGCGTGCACGTGCTCGGCCACCCGCTGGTGCGCCTGGAGCGCGACCGCGCCGGCAAGCTGGTCGAGGTGGGCCAGGGCAAGGCCGAGTCGCTGATGCTGCTGGAGATCGACCGCCAGCCGCCGGAGGCGATGGAACGGATCGAGCAGCGCATCCGCCAGACCCTGGAGGAGGTGCGCGTGGTGGTGGCCGACTGGGGCCTGATGCGCGACCGCATGCAGACCCTGGCCGACGACCTGGCCACCCGCCGCATGCCGGAGTCGGTCAGCGACGCCGCCCGCCGCGAGGCCCAGGAGTTCCTGCGCTGGGCCGCCGCCGACCACTTCATCCTGTTCGGCTACCGCGAGTACCGCGTCGAGCGCCAGGGCGGCGAGGACGTGCTGGCGCCGGTGGAGGGCTCGGGCCTGGGCCTGATGCGCGGCAAGGACCGCTCGGCGCCGCGCCCGGTCCGCACCCTGGCCGCGCACGGCCTGAACCAGGCCGGCTTCAGCGAGCCGCTGATCCTGACCAAGACCAACGCCCGCTCGCGCCTGCACCGCAAGGGCTACATGGACTACATCGGCGTCCTGGAGTTCGACGCCAGGGGCCGCATCGTCGGCGAGCAGCGCTTCCTGGGCCTGTACACCTCCAGCGCCTACAACCGCCGCCCGTGGGAAATCCCGCTGGTGCGCGAGCGCTACGAGTACGTCATGCGCCGCTCCGGCCTGGCTCCGAACAGCCACAGCGGCAAGGCCCTGCGCCACATCCTGGAGACCCTGCCGCGCGAGGAGCTGTTCCAGGCCACCGAGGAGGAGCTGTACCGCACCGCGATGGGCGTGCTGAGCCTGCAGGAGCGGGTGCGCAGCCGCCTGTTCCTGCGCCGTGACCGCTACGGCCGCTTCTTCTCGGCGCTGGTCTACATCCCGCGCGAGCGCTTCAACACCGACGTGCGCCTGCGCGTGGAGTCGATGCTGCGCGAGGCCCTGGACGGCGAGCACGTGGACTCGGCCGTGGTTCTGGGCGAGTCGCCGCTGGCCCAGCTGCACCTGATCGTGCGCCCGCGCGGCGGCCAGGTGCCGGAGGCCGACATCGCCGCCATGGAGCAGCGCCTGGCCCACCTGCTGCGCAACTGGCAGGACGACCTGCGCGAGCTGNTGATCTCCCGCCACGGCGAGGCCGAGGGCCTGCGCCTGGCCAACGTCTACGGCCGCGCCCTGCCGGCCGGCTACATCGAGGACGTCTCGCCCGAGCTGGCCGCCAACGACGTCGAGCAGCTGGCCGCGCTGGCCGGCCCCGAGGACCTGCGCCTGAGCCTGCAGGCGGTGGCCCGCGAGGGCACCAGCGGCCTGCGCCTGAAGCTGTACCGCCAGCACGACGACATCCCGCTGTCGGACGTGCTGCCGCTGATGGAGAACATGGGCCTGCGGGTGATCTCCGAGCACCCGTACCGCCTGCAGGCCAGCCTGCCCGACGGCAGCAGCCAGCCGATCTACATCCAGGACTTCGAGGTCGAGCGCAGCGCCGGCGGCGACGTGGCCGCCCTGGCGCCGGTGTTCGAGCGCGCCTTCGCCGCGATCTGGTCCGGCGAGGCCGAGAACGACGGCCTCAACCGCCTGGTCCTGGCCGCCGGCCTGGAGTGGCGCCAGGTGGCGCTGCTGCGCGGCTACTGGAAGTACCTGCTGCAGACCGGCGTGCCGTTCTCGCAGGGCGCGGTCGAGCAGACCATGGCCCGCTATCCGCTGCTGGCCCGTCTGCTGGTGGAGCTGTTNCAGGCCCGCTTCGACCCCGCGCTGGCCCGCCAGTCGGCGGCGCAGGTGCGCGAGGCGCAGGCGCAGCTGGAATCCCGCCTGCGCGCCCTGGCCCTGGGTGGCAACGACGAGGGCGTGGTGCGCGTGCTGCAGGAGGTGGTGGCCGCCCGCGCCGGCGACCGCGCCACCCAGGAGCAGGCCATCCATGAGGCCCTGCTGAAGCTGCTGGACCGCGTCGAGAGCCTGGACGACGACCGCATCCTGCGCGCCTTCATCGGCGTGATCATGGCCACGCTGCGCACCAGCTACTTCCAGGTCAAGGCCGACGGCCGCCCGGCGCCGACCATCGCCTTCAAGTTCGACTCGGCCAAGGTGCCCGACCTGCCCAAGCCGCGCCCGTACCGCGAGATCTTCGTCTACGGCCCGCGCGTGGAGGGCGTGCACCTGCGCTTCGGCCCGGTGGCGCGCGGCGGCCTGCGCTGGTCCGACCGCCGCGAGGACTTCCGCACCGAGGTCCTGGGCCTGGTCAAGGCGCAGATGGTCAAGAACACCGTGATCGTGCCGGAAGGCGCCAAGGGCGGCTTCTACGTCAAGCAGCCGCCGGTCTCCGGCGACCGTGACGCCGTGCTGGCCGAGGGCGTCGCCTGCTACCGCCTGTTCATCCAGGCGCTGCTGGACGTCACCGACAACATCGTCGACGGCAGGATCGTGCCGCCGCGCGACGTCGTCCGCCACGACGGCGACGACCCGTACCTGGTGGTGGCCGCCGACAAGGGCACGGCCACGTTCTCCGACATCGCCAACGAGCTGGCCATCGCCCACGGCTTCTGGCTGGGCGACGCCTTCGCCTCCGGCGGTTCGGTCGGCTACGACCACAAGGGCATGGGCATCACCGCCCGCGGCGCCTGGGAGTCGGTCAAGCGCCACTTCCGCGCCCTGGGCCGCGACTGCCAGAGCGAGGACTTCACCTGCGTCGGCATCGGCGACATGTCCGGCGACGTGTTCGGCAACGGCATGCTGCTGTCCAAGCACATCCGCCTGGTCGCCGCGTTCGACCACCGCCACATCTTCCTGGACCCGAACCCGGACGCGGCCCGCTCCTACGAGGAGCGCAAGCGCCTGTTCGCCCTGCCGCGCTCCAGCTGGGCCGACTACGATCCCAAGCTGATCAGCAAGGGCGGCGGCGTGTACCCGCGCTCGGCCAAGTCCATCACCATCACCCCCGAGGTGCGCGAGGCCCTGGGCCTGCCGGCCGAGGTCAGGTCGCTGGCGCCGACCGAGCTGATCAGCGCCATCCTCAAGGCGCCGGTGGACCTGCTGTGGAACGGCGGCATCGGCACCTACGTCAAGGCCAGCACCGAGAGCAACGCCGACGTCGGTGACCGCGCCAACAACGCCCTGCGCGTGGACGGCCGCGACCTGCGCTGCAAGGTGGTGGGCGAGGGCGGCAACCTCGGCTTCACCCAGCTGGGCCGCATCGAGGCCGCCCAGCACGGGGTGCTGCTGAACACCGACTTCATCGACAACTCGGCGGGCGTGGACACCTCCGACCACGAGGTGAACATCAAGATCCTGCTCAACGACGCGGTGCGCAGCGGCCAGCTGACCATGCCGGCCCGCAACAGGCTGCTGGCCTCGATGACCGACGAGGTCGCCCGCCTGGTGCTGCTGGACAACTACCGCCAGAACCAGGCGCTGAGCCTGATGGAGCGCATGAGCGTGCGCCGCCTGGGCTCCAAGCAGCACTTCATCCGCACCCTGGAGGAGCAGGGCCTGCTCGACCGGCAGATCGAGTTCCTGCCGTCCGACGCCGAGCTGGCCGCGCGCAAGGCCCGCGGCCAGGGCCTGACCCGGCCGGAGCTGGCGGTGCTGCTGTCCTACGCCAAGCTGGTGGCCTTCAAGCAGCTGCTGGACTCGGACATCCCGGAGGATCCGTACCTGTCCAAGGAGCTGCAGCGCTACTTCCCGCAGCCCCTGCAGAAGAAGTTCGCGCCGCTGATGGAGAAGCACCGCCTGAAGCGCGAGATCATCGCCACGGCGGTGACCAACCAGACCATCAACCGGATGGGCGCGACCTTCCTGCTGCGCATGCAGGAGGACACCGGCCGCAGCCCGGCCGAGGTGGCCAAGGCCTACACCATCAGCCGCGAGGTGCTGGGCGCCCGCGACCTGTGGGCGCAGATCGACGCGCTGGACGGCAAGGTGGCCGAGTCGGCGCAGATCGACGCCCTGCAGGTCATCTGGCACCTGCAGCGCTCGTTCGTGCGCTGGCTGCTCAACCGTCCCGGCCCGGTGCCGAGCATCGCCGCGGCGGTGGAGCGGTACCACGACGCGTTCAACGACATCCGCCAGGCCTCCGGCGTGCTGCCCGACTCGCAGCGCCCGGCCTACGAGGCCGCGCTGCGCGAGTGGAAGGACAAGGGCATGCCGCCGGCGCTGGCCCAGCAGCTGGCCGAGCTGCCGTACCTTGAGCGCGCCTTCGACATCATCGAACTGGCCCGCGAGCGCAAGCTCAAGCCGGTGGACGTCTCGCGCGTGCACTTCCGCCTGGGCGAGGCCCTGCGCCTGCCGTGGCTGTACGAGCAGATCGACGCGCTGGCGGTGGACGGCCGCTGGCACGCGGTCGCCCGCGGCGTGCTGCGCGACGAGCTGGCCAACCACCACCGCGTCCTGGCCGGCCAGGCCATGGCGCAGCCGGCCGGCGACGCCGACGGCAAGGTGCGGATGTGGCTGGAGCGCGAGGACCCGGTCCTGCGCTTCACCCTGCGCATGCTGGCCGACCTGTCGGCGCAGAAGACNCTGGACTATCCGACCCTGTCGGTGGCGGTGCAGAAGCTCGGCCAGCTGGCCGCACTGGGCTGAGGACCGCCTGGTCCGGGCGCCGGTCCGCCACCGGCGCCCGGACGACGATCCGGCCGCGGCCTGCGCGCCGCGGCCGCCAGGCGGGTATGCTGCGCATGCAGACGGAGACCGACGATGAGCCGATCGCCCCGCATCGCCTTCCTGGCCAGCACCGCCGCCAACGCCCAGCAGGCCCTGGCCACGCTGGTGGAGCGCCACGGCCAGTGCCGGCCGGAGGAGGCCGAGATCCTGTGCGCCCTGGGCGGCGACGGCTTCATGCTGCAGACGCTGCACCGCCATGGCGGCCTGGGCAAGCCGGTGTATGGAATGAAGCTGGGCACCGTCGGCTTCCTGATGAACCACTACCACGAGGACGACCTGCTGGAGCGGCTGGCCGCGGCCGAGCCGACCACGCTGCGTCCGCTGGAGATGGTGGCGCAGACCGAGTCGGGCACCAGCATCGGCTCGCTGGCCTACAACGAGGTCTCGCTGCTGCGGCAGACCCGCCAGGCCGCGCACATCCGCATCGGCCTGAACGGCCAGACCCGGCTGGACGAGCTGATCTGCGACGGCGTGATGGTGGCCACTCCGGCCGGCAGCACCGCCTACAACTTCTCGGCCCACGGCCCGATCCTGCCGCTGGGCTCCAACACCATCGCGCTGACCCCGATCGCGGCGTTCCGGCCGCGGCGCTGGCGCGGTGCCATCCTCAAGGCCGACACCGAGGTGCGCTTCGAGGTCCTGGACCCGTACAAGCGGCCGGTCAGCGTCACCGCCGACTCGCACGAGACGCGTGACGTGGTCGAGGTGGTGATCCGCGAGTCGGAGACGCGCACCGTCACCCTGCTGTTCGACCCGGAGCACAACCTCGAGGAACGCATCCTCAGCGAGCAGTTCGTGGTGTAGTTTTTCGCACCCTTGCGCAGGGCCTGGTGCGGCAAGGGGGAGGGGACCATCCAGGCCTGGAGGGGGAGCAGTGAAACTCTGGCACCTGCTGCTGCTCGCCGCCATGCCGATGCAGGCGGCGATCGGCTGCCCGATCAAGAGCAACGTGCATCCGTTCCCGGCCAGCGGCCCGTGGATCGACACCACGGAGCTGCCGGCGCCGGTGGTGGAGAAGGTGAGCGTGACCCGCGGCCTGGACGGGGCCGGCAGTTGCGACCGGCTGGGCCTGCTTTCGATCCAGCTGCGCTGGCCACGCGCCAAGGGCGTGGACGTGGAGAACGTGGGCTTCGAGTACCGCGTGCTCCGCGGCCGGGCGCCCGAGGGCATGCTGCCGGATGCCGCGGTCGCGGCCCCGCCGGTCAGCGGCCGGCGCACCGAGCACCTGCTGACCTGGGACGACGGCCCGCAGGTGCGGGGGCAGCCGCTGGACCTGCTGGTGGAGGTCCGCGCCATCACCCGCGACTACCGGCGCGGCCCGCCGGCGGTGTTCGTCATCGACGAGGTGCGCAGCCGCTGAGGCTGCCGTCTCAGCCGGTGCGACGGGCGGTGCGATAATGCGGGCATGGACNCCCGNATCCGCCAGCAGGACGACAACGCGCCACGGCTGCTGACCGTCGCGGTCACCTCGCGCGCGCTCTTCGACCTGGAGGAAAGCCACGCTCTGTTCGAACGCGAGGGCGTGGAGGCCTATGCCGAGTACCAGCGCCAGCACGAGGACGTGGTGCTCGAGCCGGGCGTGGCCTTCCCGGTGGTGCGCAAGCTGCTGGCGCTGAACCGGCGCCTGCCGGCGGAGGTGCCCAGGGTCGAGGTCATCCTGCTGTCGCGCAACTCGGCCGACACCGGCCTGCGCATCTTCAACTCGGTCCAGCACTACGGGCTGGACATCGTGCGCGCGGTGTTCACCTCCGGCGGGCCGACCTGGCCATACGTGGCGCCGTTCGGCACCGACCTGTTCCTGTCGGCCAACCCGGAGTCGGTGCGCCGCTCGCTGCAGCACGGCGTGGCCGCNGCCACCATCCTGCCGGCGCGGGCGGTGGACGCCCCGCGCGACCAGCTGCGCATCGCCTTCGACGGCGACGCGGTGATCTTCGGCGACGAGAGCGAGCGCATCTCGCGCGAGCAGGGCGTGGAGGCCTTCGGCCTGCACGAGCGCCAGCGGGCGCGCGAGCCGCTGTCCGGCGGGCCGTTCCGCGGCTTCCTGGCGGCGCTGCACAAGCTGCAGGCGGCGTTCCCGGCGGGCGAGGACGCGCCGATCCGCACCGCCCTGGTCACCGCGCGCTCGGCCCCGGCGCACGAACGGGTGATCCGCACCCTGCGCGAGTGGGGCGTGCGCCTGGACGAGGCGCTGTTCCTGGGCGGCCGTGACAAGGGGCCGTTCCTGGCCGCGTTCGGCGCCGACATCTTCTTCGACGATTCGGCGCACAACATCGACAGCGCCCGCCAGCACGTGGCCGCCTGCCACGTGCCGCACGGCGTGGCCAACCAGTAGCCGCCGGGCGCAGGGTCTCAGACCGAGGCCAGCTCCAGCAGCCGCGCCGGGATCCGCTCCAGCGGCAGGATCTCCTGCGCCGCGCCCAGGCGCACCGCCGCGCCGGGCATGCCCCAGACCACCGCGGTGGCCTCGTCCTGCACCAGGGTGGCGGCGCCGGCCTGGCGCAGCTCCAGCAGGCCGCGGGCGCCGTCTTCGCCCATGCCGGTGAGGATCGCCGCCACCGTCTTGGCGCCGGCGGCCTCGGCCAGCGAGTGGAACAGCACGTCCACCGAGGGCCGGTGTCGGTTCACCCGCGGGCCGTCGTCGATCCGGCAGCGCCAGCGGCCGCCCTCGCGGACCACGCGCAGGTGGCGGTCGCCCGGCGGCAGGTAGGCGTGGCCNGGCACGATCAGCTCGCCGTCCTCGGCCTCNCGCACCACCAGCGGCGAGTGCCGGTCCAGGCGCTCGGCGAAGGCGCGGCTGAAGCCGCCGGGGATGTGCTGGGTGAGCACCACCGGCGGGCTGTCGGCCGGCATCTGCTCNAGCACCTCGCGGATGGCCTCCGTGCCGCCGGCGGAGGCGCCGATGGCGATGATGCGGTCGCCGCGGGGCACGGGGCGGCGCGGCGGCGCGGCCGGGGGACGGGCGCCGCCGCAGCGCAGCGGCGACTGCACGCGTGCCCGCGCCGCGGCCTTGACCTTGGCGGCCAGCTCCTCGGCGTACTCCTCCAGGCGCTGCTCGCCCAGGCGCGGCTTGCTGATCACGTCCACCGCGCCCAGCGCCAGCGCTTGCAGGGTGGTGTCGGCGCCGCGCCCGGTCAGGGTGGAGACCATCACCACCGGCATCGGCCGCAGGCGCATGATGTTCTCGAGGAACGCCAGGCCATCCATGCGCGGCATCTCGACGTCCAGGGTCAGCACGTCGGGGTTGAGCCGCTTGATCTTCTCGCGCGCCAGCAGCGGGTCGGCGGCGGTGCCGACGACCTCGATCTCCGGGTCGCGGCCCAGCAGCTCGGTCAGCAGCTGGCGGATGACGGCCGAGTCGTCGACCACCAGGACACGGATCCGGCCCATCAGAANAGCTCCACGCCGCCGCTGACCGGGGCGCGCGACAGGCGCGCGCGGGCCGCCGACTCGGCCGCGGCCACCTCGGCGTCATGCGCGTGGGGCAGGCGGTGGACCATCACCTTGCCGGTCTGCGGGAAGAACCACACCTTGCGCGGGTGGATGCCGCACAGGTCCTCGGCCACCACCGGGATGCCCTCGGCGTCCAGGTAGCTGCGCACGAACTCGGCGTTGCGGGTGCCCACCGGGTTGCTGGTGAAGCCCTTGAGCACGTTGGCGCCGCCGAACACCTTGGCCTCCAGGCGCTTGCGGCTGGCGCCGCGCTTGAGCAGTTCGTTGATCAGTACTTCCATGGCGTAGCTGCCGTAGCGCGCCGGCGCGCCGCCATCGGCGCCGTTGCCGTCCGGCAGCAGGAAGTGGTTCATGCCGCCCAGACGCAGCACCGGGTCGCGGATGCAGGCGGCCACGCACGAGCCCAGCACGGTGACCAGCGCCGTGCCGTCGTCCACCACCAGGTACTGGGTGGGCAGGAGCTTGGCCGCCGGGACCTGGAACTGCGGGTCCATGTAGCGGAGGATGCCGTCGTTCTGCACGGCGCTCACCCGGCCACCGCCCTGGGATTGCGGCGATAGAGCGTGCGCCCGCACGGCTGGATCAGGTCGGCGGCGTGCAGGTAGTTCTCCGAGTGTCCGGTGTACAGCAGGCCGTCGGGCTCCATGTGCCGGACCAGGCGCGAGAGGATCGCCCTCTGGGTCGGCTTGTCGAAGTAGATCATCACGTTGCGGCAGAAGATCGCGGCGAACGTGCCGCCGACGTCGTAGCGCTCCTCCAGCAGGTTGAGCGGGCGGAACTCGACCAGCGCCTGCAGGGCCGGATGCGCCCGGCAGCGGCCCTCGTTGGGGCCGGTGCCGCGCTGGAAGTAGCGGCGGCGCAGGCCGTCGTCCAGCCCGGCGATGCGTTCCAGCGGGTAGATCCCCCGGCTGGCGGTGGCCAGCACCTGGGTGTCGATGTCGGTGGCGAGGATCCGCACCGGCGGGGTGAGCGAGCCGAACGCCTCGCAGGCGGTGATGGCCATGGAATAGGGTTCCTCGCCGGTGGAGGCCGCGCAGGACCACAGCCGGATGGTGCCGCGCCCGCTGTCCAGCTGGCGCAGCTGCGTCTGCAGGTGCTCGAAGTGGTGCGGCTCGCGGAAGAAGGCGGTCAGGTTGGTGGTCAGCGCGTTGGTGAAGGACTGCCACTCGTCGCTGTCCGGGTCGGACTCGAGCATGTCCAGGTACTGCGAGAACTTGGCCAGCCCCAGGGCACGCAGGCGCCGCGACAGCCGGCCGTAGACCATGTCACGCTTGCCCGGCGCCAGGGCGATGCCGGCGCGGTTGCGGATCATCTGGCAGACGCGCCGGAAGTCGCGGTCGGTGAAGGCGAACTCGCGCTGTTCCANGGGCGGGTGCGGCAGGGGNGAGGCGCTCATGTCGATCGGTGCGTCGGGGCGTCGTCCGGGCTGACCGGTCTTCCTCCTGTATCGGCACGGCGCCCGTCGGACTGAAGCGGTGCCGGATCCGGCGGCGATGCCGGACCCGGGCGCGGGCATCAGAACTCGGCCCAGTCGCCGTCGGGGCCGACGGCCACCGGCCGCGCGACCGGCGGGTGCGGCACCGGCGCCGGCCGGCCGCGCGCCGGCACGCCGGCCGCCGGGGCGGGCGCCGCGGCCAGCGCCGCGGCATCGGTGCGGAAGGCGGCGATGGCCTGTGCGAGGCTGGCGGCCTGTTCCTCCATGGCCCGGGCCGCGGCCGAGGCCTCCTCCACCAGCGCCGCGTTCTGCTGCGTGGTCTCGTCCATCTGCACGATGGTCTG
>Ga0065720_1019565_pt1 | contig 23395 bp, 30 predicted proteins | sample Thericmetagenome_FD_59107 | JGI IMG/M metagenome (GOLD analysis project Ga0065720, IMG submission 59107) | Thermophilic microbial communities from the Joint Bioenergy Institute, California, USA of rice/straw/compost enrichment - eDNA_2 v2... | ecosystem: Engineered > Solid waste > Grass >... | reverse complement strand
TCATCACATCCTGGGGCTGGAGCAGGTCCCAAGGGTTCGGCTGTTCGCCGATTAAAGTGGTACGTGAGCTGGGTTCAGAACGTCGTGAGACAGTTCGGTCCCTATCTGCCATGGGTGTAGGATACTTGAGAGGAGCTGCCCTTAGTACGAGAGGACCGGGGTGGACGTACCTCTGGTGTGCCGGTTGTGACGCCAGTTGCATTGCCGGGTAGCTATGTACGGACGGGATAACCGCTGAAAGCATCTAAGCGGGAAGCCCCCCTCAAAACCAGGTATCCCTGAGAGTCGTGGAAGACCACCACGTTGATAGGCTGGGTGTGTAAGCGCAGTGATGCGTTGAGCTAACCAGTACTAATCACTCGATAGGCTTGATCTTAGCGCCCGCCATGTGCAGCGGTCAGACGCCGCGCAGGCAGTGAAAAGCAAGCACTCAGACATTGATACCAAGGATACATACTACTGAAGAGCTGGTTCCTCCGTGCTTAATTGGCCTGGTGGCCTTAGCGAGGACGCAACACCCGATCCCATCCCGAACTCGGCCGTGAAAGTCCTCAGCGCCAATGGTACTTCGTCTTAAGACGCGGAAGAGTAGGTCGCTGCCAGGCCTATTAAGCACGGACCAACCAGATCTTCGGAACTTCTTCACGAAACCAACGACTGCGCGAGGGCGTCCCAAAGGCGCCCTTGTATTTTTTCCAGTTTGACGCGGGGTGGAGCAGCCCGGTAGCTCGTCAGGCTCATAACCTGAAGGTCAGAGGTTCAAATCCTCTCCCCGCAACCACTCGGCGCTCTCGGGTCGAACTCATCTAGAAATACATGAGTTCGGCCCGAGAGACAAGCCAGCGATCGTTGGGACCTCTACCAGGAGGCGGCGATCATCTTCTCCCAGCACTGAAAAACAAAAACCCCGCAGTTGGCGCTGCGAGGTTTTTTGGTATTAGGTACGGATCAAAACGTGTTCCGAACTTAATCCTCCGACATATCGCAGTCAAGGCCGAACGTGCATTTTGCGCGCCGGATTTCTGCGCTCTTTGTCCAGGGCCGGGCCTGCCGTAGAGGATTGAACTACACCGAAATTAACTCCGATCTCGATCCTGTCGTTCACGAAATGCGACGACAGGAAGAATGGAATGCAACGCTAGCCGCAGGACTGGCCGCCAGCCGGGCGCGGGAAGAAGAGTTCGATCCGGCCGTCCAGGCCGAGATCCGCAAGAAGACCTACCGGAAGCCCAAATGCACAGAAGGCCTAGGCAGGCGATTATCCGGAATCGAGCAACTCCTGCTTACGCGGATATCGCAGCTGAACGATCTTGGGATTGTCCAGATCTCGGTTCCCGAGCTGGCCGGCGCAAGTGGATGCGACGATCGTTCGATACAGCGATGCCTCAAACGACTGGAGGCGTCAGGCTTTCTGCGACGGCGCCTGCAGCCGACCAGCAACCCCCGCCGCCACCGGCCCTCCATCATCATGTTGCTGGACCTCGGATGGGTCAAATTAAACCGGATTGGACCGGCGCCGCGACCGACTGCTGTTGGGGTGACAAAAATGCCGCCGCCTTCGGAAATAAAAAATAACAACTCTTGTACGAAGGATGATAGGAGCTCCGCTGTCGCGGCGCGCAGTGGCGCGCGTGCTACGCCTTCGGCTGCCGCGCGCACCGAGGCGCGATCGGCAACTCTGGAGCGGCGGACAACGCCAGGTTTGACGACAGGAAAAAAAGAGGACGAGCAAAATCCGGCTGTGGATAGCCTGGTCCGACCCGCGGAACAGGCACGTGTAGAGCGGCGGCAGCGGCCTCGAAGGCCAGATTCGATGCAGTTGGCGCGCCTGGCGGCGGCACGTTTGCACCCCTCCAGAGCGCCTCTTACGCAGGCTGACAGCCATTTTGAGATCATCGATGCTGTCAGAAGGCAGCGGCTCAGTCTGTTCAGTCCAGATGCTTGGTCACGCGCTGTCGCCGCACACGGCCGAGAGACCGCCCTACTCGCGGCTGCCTTGGCGCTTCTGCGCCATTCGGATGGCCGCGGCCATCCGATCAGATCGGCCGCAAGCTATCTCGGCGGCATGCTTCGGCTATCACCAGGCCAGCTGAACCCAGTGCCGTCGCTGCTAACGATATTGGCCAACTGAGTTGCAGCCTCACCGATCGACATGGGCTGCCGCCTTACATCGACATGCCGAGTTCGCGCTTCTGTCGAATGTCGACGCCAAGCGCCTTCTCCTGCAGTGCGACGTAGCTCATCGATGCAACGCGGATGTTATTGCGCCGCGCCTCCAGGATCCGCTTCTCCGTTTCCGTCAGTCGAGTTCTGTCGGCATTCAGCAAGCGAACATTGTGAGCTGCGAAAAACTGGCGCGCTGCATCGCGCGGCAACCCGTTTGCCCGGCTCTTCGGATTGGCGTGGCTCGCGTCGACCGCGAGGTACAGTCCGCTGTCGTGCACCAGCGGCAACATTTTTTCGGCCTGATCGAGCTCCTGGAGGGCAGACTTCAAACTGCCGCGCATTCCAGCGCTGTTGCCATAGAATCGCATCTCATTGCGGAGGATTTGGCGTTCTGCACTCAGGATCAGTCCAATGTCTCCAGTCCGGCCGATCGACCGTATCGTCTCTAACATGAGATCTTGGCTGTCGCGGTACTTCTTGGCTGCGGGGCTACGTTCTCGGCTGACATAGGCGACGCGCTCGTCCGATAAACGGATCGTCAGCTGATCAAGCAGCTTCTCATTATTCGGCGATGTCACGGTCCAGCCAGTCCTTACCGTACTTCCGCTCCGCTTCATCCAAACGCCAGCCCCTGCGCCGCAGCCAATCGGCGCCACGCGTCTCTTTAATCGCTAGGAGCGTTTCGGCCGGATAGAGAATCTGCCGGCGAATTTCCTCTGCCGCCGCCTCGTCGCCGCGCTTCTCCGCGTCAAATAGCTTATCGAGCAATTCGTCGTTCGGGGCAAACCGCTCCAGATCTTCGGCGCTGTAGTTGATCATGATCACCCCATAAGTCGGTCGGGAGGGACACAATTTAGCATCGCCGGAAGACCTTTTCCATGCTGCAGTGGTGTCATCGCCGGCGCCACCGGGCGCAGCGCCGAATGTCCTGACGATCGCTGCGAAATCGTACTGAATTCGGACACGATGTTGCATGCTTTGCTCAGCATCATTCCAATCAGGGACGACGTGAATTCGTTCGATGCAGGAGTGAATGGCGCGGATGGCCTCTGGATCTCCAGCAGACCGTGCCAGGGCATCCTGGAAGGAATCGACAATGGCGGCAATTGCATCGTCCGAAGGAGATGTGATGTCGCGTAGCTCCGCAGATAGCTGCTCAATATCCAAACGGAGGCGGCCACTATCCTTCTCTAGATCCTGGATGTGGGCCATCGTTTCTGGCCCACGTTGAGAGCGCGCGATTGAGCGCAAAAGTGCGCGAATTTCCTGCTGAACGGTGGTGCGGCGGCCTTCAAGTTGCTGGATCGCATTCAGGAGATTGGCGCGCCGCGAAGCCAGGTCGGCAAAATGCCTCACTATGGCGGCCGCATCGAAGCGCTGTAGCTCCGCAATCACCTTTGGAAGTACGTAGTCGAGCGGAAGATTCTGATTCGCACACTTCGGCTCGCGGCACCCATGTAGTCGACTACGGCGAAACACAATCGCGGCGTCGTGGCGAGCGCACCATAATTTCCCAGTCGTCAAATAGAGCGGCTGCTCGCGAATTCTCGGGACCGTTTGATATTGCCGAGCACGCCAGCTGCGTAGGTACTCCCGCTTTTGCTTCCGCTTCTCCTGGCTTGTCATCACCTGAGCGGCGAGAAGCTTTTGACGGTGACCACTTGAGCGCTCTTCAATAAGCACCTGCACGCGATCGAACAACTCCTCGCCCACGATGGCGAGTTCCGGCGCCGGCACACGGATCCATTCACTCTCCGGCCGCATAACCGAAAGTCGCTTCCCGGTATCGGGATGCTTGCGATAGGCCATTCTGTCGAACGTGATCAGGCCCTTGTAGAGCGTGTTTCGCAGAATTCCGGTTTGGCGCGCGGCCGTGCCGATTAACACTGACATCTGCCATTTGGCGCCGCGAGGTGACAGTATGCCGGCCTCATTCAGATGTCGGCAAATCTGCTTGAGCGATTCACCGTTGGCATAGCGGTTGAAAATGTTCCGAACCACCTCGGCTTCCGCCTCATTGATCTTTCGCTGCCCCGGTATCGGCTCCCCCCGCTCATTGAGCTGGTGAACGATGTCATAGCCATAGGACCTGCCGCCAGGAATGACGCCGTTCAGCACGGCGGCGATCATGCCACGCCTGGTCTTGTCGCCGAGGTCCTTCAAATAGAGAGCGTTCATCGTACCCTTGAGGCCGATGTGCAACTCCGAGATCTCACCCTCCGCTACTGTCCCCAGGGTGATCCCTAAAAAAAGTAATTTCTTGTAGAAATGGGCGATATCGCCCTGGTCCCGGCTGAGGCGGGAGAGGTCTTCGGTGACGATGCGCGCAAAGCCGCCGTCAAGGGCGGCTTCGATTAGGCTGCGTATGCCTGGGCGGTTCTGCATGCTGGCGCCGGATATGCCTTCATCACAGAACACCCCTGTTACAGTATAACCCAACCGTCTGCAGAACGCCTCGCACCGGGCGACCTGATCTCGGGTCGAGTTCTCCTGTTTGTCAGTCGAATGGCGCGCGTAAATCGCCACCTTCATCCTGCCTACCCCCTTGAAATGCCTCAATTATCTGAAGCTGACGCACGATTCGCAAGAGGGGCACGCGCTATACGTGCTGATTTTGCAAAACTCTCAATTATTCTCTGAATCTCTCTATGTTTCTCTGACTCTCTCTGTCATTCTCTGTGTTCGTCCGCATACGCATTAGTGTCGCCTCGAAATCTCTGACTTTCTCTGTGTTTCTCTGAATTTCTCTGATTTCGACCCGCCCCTATTCTCTGTCGTCACGATGGCAGGATAGGTGCGGTGTAACACCGCACATCCTGCTGGCCTGAAGGCCAGAAGCTTATTCGCGCCTTTGGCGCTCAACGGATTGTCCCTAGACAAATGGAGCCGACTGCAAGGCCCTAGGCACCTGGCGACGACCAAAGTAACTTCAGTGGCGAATGGCCCATTTGGAACCATAGGCAGGAAATGCAAGCCAGATTGACCCGCGGAGTATTTACAGTGGAGGCCCGATACGCGGAGCCCCGGTATGAAGTGGTGCAGCCCGGCATGCAATTCCTGCAGGATTTGCACTTCAAGGTTCAGCCAGTGTACCAGTTGCAGCCGGGCGACATATCAGGACTGACGGGCCAGACCGCCGCAGAGAATGGTATCAAAATTTCACTCTTCTACGGCGTCGGGGCGGTGGAGATCAAAGTGGATCGCATGTTGTTCCGGTTTGATGGCGATCCCTCCACCATCGGCGAGAATACGTTTGTGACGATTACTGGCCCGATTTGGGATTTGCTTGCTGAACGCTTCGGCGTCGCCTTAGGGGCGATGAGTTTTCGCGCTGGCTGTTGGTTTAAATTCGAAGAGGCGACGAAGGAAGAAATCTCAAATTTCCTCTTTAACACCGCATCGGCGCCGATCGAATTTGATAGTTCGTTAGGTGAGCATCATTTTTTACCATCGGGCGTATTGCGGAAAGAGGGCCTTTGGCATCTTCAGTACCGCTTTGAAGAAGGACATTGGCTTGGGTCTCATTTGTTTGCCGACATTAACGCGTACTTTTTCCCTGAGGCAGCGAAAGAGGGATACCGAGTTACAGTTGATGCTTGGCGGCATCTTCTCCTGAAGCTGGCGCAGGGATACGGATTGGTGCTTCCCGATGTTGAATAGCCCTCTAACAGAATCTTCGATCCAATTGCCGATCAGAGCCGATCGAGATATTCGGAATGATCCGGCACATTCGAACGAATGGGGCGACAATCCTTCGCGCCGCATGACCGCTGACGCATTTCGCCAGCTCCAAGCCAATCGGCGTCGGGCAGTTGAGCTTCTTGAGCCCGAGCCGCCGGAGGTGGTCGTCGAAAGCGCACTTCCGGCAGGTCAGTCAGGTTTGCTTTACCCTAGCATTCTGGAGGCAAGTCGTATTATTCCAGGTGGCATTAGGAAAAGCGCGGAGGGAGCGGCAAAGCTAACGACCCACCAATTTCTACTTGCTACACCGGAAAAAGAGTTAGGTGGTTTGACGGCGCGGGAAATTGCCGAACTGATCGCCAGAGTGCCCGTTGGGTTAATTGAAACTCCTCAATCGACTTCCGACAAATTGTCCGAAGGTTCTGATCAACAGAGAAGCACGCAACAGCCCGTCGAGTCCTCTGTGAAGTTTCTTCAGTATATTTCAAATAAATTTGGCTTCTCAGATGACCTTATGGCGACGCTCCTTGACTGTGAGCACGTGGATGAGCTGAGGTCGATTTACCTCGGCTTCCGGCCGTTGAAGCCCTCCGACAGGCAGCGACGCGCGCGAATCCTGATCGACTTGGTGAGCGGATTATATGACGCGTATGGCGCGCCAGGGCCTGTTTTAGAATGGCTCAAACTGCCAAAGATCGAACTTAGTCAAAAGTCACCCATCGATGTGATGATTAGTGAGGGGCTCGCTGGGTTTTTGATGACCTGGCAGGTATACAGAAACTTCACGACCCGATAGTCCGTGACTGAAGCGCAAACCATATCCCTGCGGACCGCTGTAGAGACTATGCCAACCGCGCCACACCGGGCAGATCTGGCGAGAATTGACGCGCATCCTCCCAGGCACCTTCTACTCGATGAAGTTGGATTCAGTGAACGGGAGCGTGCTGAAATCGATCAACTGCCTGGGGCTGATTTTGTACGCCAGCACGATCTTTCTTGGTTGTTCGACCGCTTCACTCCACGGCCGGGCTCTATTGGATTTTCTCGCGGCAGATTTGGCGATGGCTCACATCCCGTATTCTACAGTGCTAAGGAATCTGAGACTGCGGTCGCGGAATATGCCCACCACTATCAGAATCGCGTTAGAACGGGCCAAGCCCCTGCCCGCCCATATCTAGTGGGGCTTTACGAATTTCATTTCGATGGATCGTCCAAAGACCTGCGACCGTTAGCTCCGCATTATCCAGTATTGGTCGATCCCAATCCCGTTACCGCCTACCCGGCGTGTCAGGAGATTGGACGTGACGCTTTTCGCAGCGGGCCCGACGCGTTCCTAACTGTATCGGCTCGATGGCGCGAAGGGACTTGTGTTCCAATCTTTCGCCGGCAAGTGCTTGAGCGCCCTGCGTTCATTTCCGGAATTCATATTCTGCCGGACTGAAAGTTTTAGGGGTGAGGGACCAGACCTCTTCACCGCTAATGATTGGTAATTTGTGATGTGCTGGCCTGCTTCTCGCCGTCTGCAGCGGTCGACGTAGGTCGATTCGAATTGCATTTCGTAGATACCGCGACGACGTTTGGGCCTGCTTTAGCGGCTCACGGCGAGCGCTAGGTGACGGAGGAAGACAGGTAGATCATGATGCGTCTGTACTGGGGCCTAATTTCCGTTGGGAAACGCTTGTTTGGATTGGCGGACGATTGGGGGGAGCATGATTGAACCGAGCCGGAAATTGGTGGAAATTCTGATCGTTATCGAGATTCTTCTGCTGAGTGTGGTCGTGGCATGCTCTGTGCAGTGGTGGGAGTTCGTTCGAACTAATCTTGGACAACTCATCGGTACTGTATTCGCGGCACTTACTGCGCTGAGTGCAGGGTTAGCCGCATGGCAAGCGGCATGGGCGAAGATCAGATATGATGAAGCCGTTGCATTGCGTCTGGCAGAGGCCAAACAAGCTGATAGCGCGCTGGCCCTCTATTATGAACTAGACGGCATTCGCGATTTACTACATCACGCGCGGCGTGCTTTCGACAATGCGGCTAATTGTGATGCTGCCTCGGCGGTGGAGCTTAAAGAGTACGCGATAGACCAATGTCGCGAAATTCACCTAAATCGGCTTCGCGCGGCCGGCAACAATGTGAGCGCATATCCGCTGTCAGTGCGAGATACCCTCTTTTCGACGCTCCTGGAGATGGAGAAGCTGATTAAGCTGGCCTTATCCGCCAAGACATACTCTCCTGCGGCAAAAACGCTGTTCGTCCGGATATTTCGGAACCATATTGAGATTCTTGAAATGAAATTGACGTTGCTTATGAAAAAAATTCTTCCGATAGCACGGCGACATGGGCTCCTGACGGAGGAAGTGCAGACGCAATACTCAAGCGCTCACGAAATGAAGAACCGACTTGCCGAGCTTGAACGCGACGCTGATATGTTCAGAGCAGAACTGGAGGCCATGCCAACATAAATCGATCCGTTCAGTTGGAAATGGTTGAATTACACGATGGGCAATCCCTACTTCCTCACAAGAGGCCAGGACGCCATCCTCGATTTTGCCGGCGTCCTCATCGACTCAACCTGTAACTTGCCCGCTCTTCCCCGGAATCACTTGGTCAAAATGAGCCATTAAGTGGCCCGGATAAGCTGATCATCGCAGATGTAGGGGGCGATCTAAGAATCCCCCACGATATATGGATTCTACCCCTAGGAATAAGAACAACTTGCGAACTCTTGGGCTGAATCGCTAGTTAACCCGGTATGTCAGCCCTGGATCACCCAAGCGAATATCGCACCCTCGGAGAATGGGCAGATAGCCGCTTGCCGCTCTTTGCTCGATGCGATTGCTGCGATCGGCAAGTTTGCCTACTGCCATTGTCGTATGTGGTGCGCTTTGGGCGGCAGGCGCCGTTCAGGCGCACCGTGGCGCGCCTGCGTTGTGTCATCTGCCGTAGGAAGCCGCAGGTCCGCCTAACGCCCCATGGACGGCTTTCACCCAATCTGCTGGATGTGTTCAATGAGTTCCCTTCCCGTTGAAGCAGGGCAGGGGACGCCGGCCTACGCCGAGCTGCACTGCCTGACGAACTTTTCGTTTCTGGAGGGCGCCAGCCACGCCGAGGAGTTGGTCGCTCAGGCCCATACGCTCAGGCTGTCGGCACTCGCTGTCACCGACCGCAACAGCCTGGCCGGTGTCGTCCGCGCCCACGTGGCGGCGAAAGAGCGTGGCTTCAGGTTGATCGTTGGCGCCAGGCTGGATCTGCAGGACAGTCCCTCTGTCGTATGCCTGCCGACCGACCGGGCAGCCTATGGGCGGCTCTCTAAACTCATCACAATCGGTCGCCGGCGCGCCATCAAAGGCGAATGTATTCTGTACTGGTCGGATTTCATCAATCTGCTTGAGGGGCAGCAGATCATCATTCTGCCGCCGGCAGACCTTGACGACGGCTTTTGGGGCCGCGTACAGCAGCTCGCCGCTTTGACCCGCGACAACCTGTCCGTCGCGATCTCCAGGCCGTTGAGATCCAGCGACGAGAAAGACCGGATTGCGGAGGTTGTAGCGAAGGCACGCACCGCCGGGATCTCCGTCATCGCAACGAATAATGTTCTGTTTCATCATCCAGAGCGGAAGCCACTCCAGGACATCTTGACCTGCATTAATCGTGGTTGTTCGATCGACCAGGCGGGCTTCAATCTGCAGTCCAATGCAGAGCGATATATCAAGCCGCCAGCGATGATGGCTCGGCTATTCCGGGACTATCCGGATGCCATTGCCAGGACTGTTGAGGTTGCAAATCGCTGTCGTTTCTCGCTCGATGAACTTCGTTACGAATACCCGGAAGAATCCCGCGGGGAGAGCGACACGCCGCAAGAGGAACTGGTGCGGTTGACTTGGCTGGGCGCCGCCGAGCGCTATCCGGAGGGTGTTCCGAACAAGGTCCGTGCCCAACTTGAGCACGAGCTGCAGCTAATCGGTCAGCTGCAATACGCGGCCTATTTTCTGACCGTCTATGACATCGTTCGCTATGCTCGCTCCATCGGCATCCTTTGCCAGGGCCGCGGCTCGGCCGCCAATTCCGCTGTCTGCTACTGCCTTGGCGTTACCTCGGTCAACCCTGCAGAGCAGGATGTGCTGTTCGAGCGCTTCATCTCGGCCGAGCGCAATGAGCCGCCAGACATCGATATAGATTTCGAGCACGAGCGCCGCGAAGAGGTGATGCAGTATATCTACCGCAAATACGGCCGGGAGCGGGCAGGGATTGCCGCGACGGTGATCAGCTACCGGCCGAAATCTGCTATTCGAGATGTCGGCAAGGCCTTCGGCCTGTCGCTCGATACGGTCGACCGGCTGGCGAAGTCAGTCCATTGGTGGTCGCGCAGCAATTTCGATGAGGCGCAGATAAGGGAGGCGGGCCTTGATCCGTCGTCACGTCGGCTGCAGCTCGTCATTCAGCTTGCCAATGAGCTGATCGGCTTCCCGCGCCATCTGTCGCAACATGTCGGGGGATTTGTGATCAGTCGCGGGCCGCTGGCCGAGCTGGTTCCCATCGAGAATGCCGCTATGGAGAACCGCACCTGCATTCAGTGGGATAAGGACGATCTCGACAGCATCGGCCTTCTGAAAATCGACATCCTTGCGCTCGGGATGCTGACCTGCATCCGAAAGTGCTTTGACCTTATCGAGCAACACCACGGAAAGCGCTACGACCTCGCCAGTATTCCGCAGGGCGATGAGGCAACTTACGACATGCTATGTCGGGCGGACTCCGTTGGGGTATTCCAGGTCGAAAGCCGGGCCCAAATGACAATGCTTCCCCGGCTGAAACCTCGCTGTTTCTATGACCTGGTCATCGAGGTGGCCATTGTCCGCCCTGGCCCGATCCAGGGCGACATGGTGCATCCGTATTTGAAGCGGCGCCGCGGCGAGGAGCCGGTAACCTACCCCTCCAAGGAGTTGGAAGCCGTGCTGGGCAAGACGCTTGGCGTGCCGCTCTTTCAGGAGCAGGCGATGAAGATCTCCATCGTCTGTGCTGGCTTTACGCCGGGCGAGGCCGACAAACTGCGCCGGGCCATGGCGACATTCAAACGGACCGGAACTATCGGTTCCTTCCGGGGTAAGCTGATCAACGGCATGACGGGCCGCCGATATTCGGCCGAATTTGCGGAAAACATCTTCAAGCAGCTCGAAGGTTTCGGAGAATATGGCTTTCCGGAGAGCCACGCAGCCAGTTTTGCCTTGCTGGTCTACGTCTCAGCCTGGCTCAAACGCCATTACCCGGCAGCTTTTGGCGCCGCCATCCTCAATAGCCAGCCAATGGGCTTCTACGCACCGGCGCAGCTGGTCCGCGATGCCCGGGAGCACGGAGTTCAGGTTCGCCCGATCGACGTTAATCACAGCGATTGGGATTGCACTTTGGAGGCCCTGCCGGGCTCCCGGCAGCCAGCATTGCGGCTCGGCTTCCGCCAGATCAAGGGGGCTCGGCAGGATCTCTGCCAGCGCATTGTTGAGCAACGGAACGAGGGCTATTTCTCGATCCGAGATCTCTGGCGGCGCGCTGATCTCAGTAAGGCGACCCTTGAGCTCCTCGCCCGAGCCGACGCGTTTGGGAGTCTCGGCTTGAGCCGCCGTGCGGCCCTATGGGACATCAAAGCGCTTGGCGAAGATTCTTTACCGCTGTTCGAATTTGCCGAGGACCAGGCCAGTGGCGGCAACGCCGGCAATGTCGAAACGGGCCAGGAGGCCGAAGTCAGTTTGCCAAGGCTGACCACTGGCGAAAACGTTGTCCAAGACTACCGAAACAGCTCGCTCTCGCTGGGGCCGCATCCGGCCCAGCTGCTGCGGCCCCAGCTCAAAGAGCTCGGCGCAGTCCAGGCTAAGGATCTTGCAACACTGCCGGAGCACAAGAACGTCCGGATTGGTGGTCTGGTTCTGGTCCGGCAGCGGCCAGGAACGGCAAGCGGTGTGATCTTTGCCACACTCGAAGACGAGACTGGCATCGCTAATATCATCATCTGGCCCAAGGTATTTGAGACGTTCCGAAAGGAGGTGCTTGCATCACGCCTAATGGTCGTTGAGGGCAAGCTGCAGCGCGAGGGCCTGGTCATTCATGTCGTCGCAAGTCGAATTTCCGATCGTACCGACCTGCTCGGGAGGCTTAGCGAAATCGACGCCGAAGAAGCCTTCGACGGCACGCTGAGCCGGGCAGATGAGATAAAACGGCCCCCGCGGCAACTTAAGCCTCTTAAAGAAGTGGTTGTTGCCTTCCCGGACAGCCGCAATTTCCGTTAGCTGGAGTCAGTATGTCGCGCCATCGTGGGTACAGGAGTCCCATTTCCCTTGAGGTCCAATTCCCTTATGTCGTGGAGGAGCCCATTCCACCAATGGGCTTGAAGGTCCAACTCGATCTGATCGAGGCGTGGATCATCGATAATGTTCCGCGGCACCGATACGCGAGATGGGGGCGGCGGCGCGATATGCAGGACTTCGCGGTATGGGCGTTTACCGATCAACATACGGCAGCCGCCTTCCGGATCCACGTGGACCGCGTAATGAAGCTGTCCGACAGGCAAGCGACGAAAGAGGCCGCGAAGCAACGATCGCGCTGACTTAAGCAAGAGGGTGAGCGCATGAGCGGATACAGATTGGTTGCCGTGAGGCTCCGCACTGGGGATGATGGCGTTCCCGCGCCCTGGACCGCGGATCCGGAGCGCCTGGTGATTGATGAGCGGTATGACGAAATCCCGCTCTTGGGCGAAACCCTTGACGAGGCACGCCAAGAGGCAGTTGGCTATTGGCTCGGTCGGCAATTCCCCGAGGGCGAGCTGGCGCCATTCGGATATTGGGTTATTGATAATGAGACCGGCGACATAGTGGCTACGCGCCTCGATGCGGATGCTGCAAAACGAGGTGGCAGCGCCCAAGAGACTGTCACTCGCTTTGGCCTCGTCGGAGAGCCGATAAGCGATGAAGAAATGAAAGAGCTGTGGAGGAAACGTAAGGCCGAAATTGAAGCTCAGCCAATCGAAATGGTGTTTATGATTACCATTCCTGGTCTAGACCGTACTCTGGATGGGTGGGACGATTTTGGTGTCTTTGGATATCAGGCCGACGATCGATTTCAGCCTGTGATCCTGCAGTCGACCAACACGGAGGCCGCCAAAGGCGAGGCCCTCCAAATATGGAAAAATCGCCAGCGCGCTGCAGGAAAACAACCTGAAGGCTTCTGGCTCGGTCACGGCGGCCGAGCTGCAGAAATGTACATCGATGACGGAAAGTTCACCGGTTGGGCTTTTTGAGCATATCGATTACCTGAAGCACGAGCGTCATTTCGACGCCAATTCCGATGTGCCAAAGCGGATCAAAATGTCCCCCTGACGGCAGGTTTCGGAAATGCCCGCATTCGCTGGCAATGGAAGTACCACCGCGGAGTTTGGGAACGGAGCGATTTCCCCTGTTTCTAGATTTACGAACGGCCAGCAGATATGCCCGGCGGAAAGTTCAACTGATTGCTGTCCTTGGAGACCGCGCTGAGTCAACAGAGCCCCGCAACTGCAGCCGATGCGATCATCAGAATTGCTATCGAGCGGATCGTCATTTGAATGCGCCCCCTGGTTCTTTCATAGAGGCGACCGACTAAGTGACCGGTCAAATTGGCAATCGCGACGAACGCAATTGCTACTGGAATAATGAGAGCCATACAGCGAGGGAGCTCTCTGGGTGCCACGGCAGTGTGGCTCGAATTGCTTGCTCGATCCTTGTGAGGAAGGCAAATTTTTCATCGATCGTCATTTGGAACCCTGTGTCAGATAGTAGCGGAAGGGGTCGCCGGGGCCGCCGCGGCCTTGGCGCTGCAGGCGGCCTTCTCGAATGAGCCGCCGGCAGGTCGGGTTCACGCGCTGCTGATAAGGATCGTCAGGGAACAGCTTTTCCGCCAGCTCACTCTCTGTCTGGCCAGGCCTGCTCCTCACGAGTGCTTCGATCTCGTCCGCGATCGTCATTTAGGAAACTCCTGGGCTACTTGAAGGGTAAATACAGCGGCCTGGAAAATCGCGGCCATAGTTGCTGCCGCGGCCGCGCGCTTGTTCCAAACTGACTGTATTTTCAATGTCTCAAGGATTTCTATGCCGGAATCCATGTCTGTTAGGATAACACCTACCGGATTGGCTGGAGGATACGCTTTGCTTGTCGCCGACCTAAGCCAAAGCAGCGCGGCAAGCCCCGCGAAAAGAGCTGAGCCAGCGTTGAGCAGGACGATCGTCATTTCGACACCACAACAAACTGTGTCGTTTGTTCTCTCAATTGGCTCATGTCTTCGGGCGACAGAAGTAGATTTAGCATGGTGATCGAATGCGCTATCTGCCTGTTTGTAACGCCAGCCCCTTTAAACTCAAGAAGGCAGGAAACATACCTCTCCGATTGTCGAGACTGATCAGCCATCGAAAGAGTCGAGTACCCGTCGAAAATCTCCTTCATTGTGTCAGCAATGCGTCGCTGGACCGGATCTGCATTTCGAGCCCGGGTGCTACGAACCCATATGGCCAGCAGGAATCCAGCGACTAATACTCCGGCAACAAATGCTAACAGTATCGTCATTTCGACACAGCTCCTTGAAGATGATCCACGAACGTCGCCAGAGGGCAATCTGCTGCCGTGGCCAAGCCTCGCGCCTCTGCGGCGAAGGCAACACTAGCAGCGAGAATCGAAGGGCCGTGGGCCGATGTATTTTGGGGAATAGCTTGCAATGCGGCGGACATGAAACAGGTATATGAGCTCGAGCTTGAGGCAATACTCTTTCTGATCGCGCCCAAAGCCGGTTGCAGCATTGGTAGGGAACGCAGAGAGCGCCAGAGCCAATGCGTAGACGCCCAGAAACAGCGACACTAACCGGATCGTCATTTGAAAATTACCCGTGCAGTGAAGTAGGGATTTTCACCGCAAGAATAGACCGTAGGCGCTGGAGTGACACGGACTTCCAATAGAGAAGTCCTTTCGCCCTTAGTGCGTCTCTTCTGATGTGCGGCAACAATCTCGTCGCAGGTTAGCCCCTGCCTGGCAACCAAGCTTCGCAGCAGCTCTTTGAGTTTTGCAGTCGTAATAGCTCCTGCAGGAATTTCACGGCGGTATATCTCGGTTAAGCTGTCGAACCCCTCGATCAGTAGCACGGGACCGCTAGGAGCATTTGTCATCTGGAGTCCTCGCCGGTTATTTCCTCTGTCTGCGAGAAGCGTTCTTTGCGGGCAAGCGCTTCCTCGCGTGCTGCTTTTCGATCTGATAAATCAACCTGCGCCCGTTCGAGATCATTCTGCCTGCGGGATTTTGTATTCCAAACGTAGCCAGCGGCAATGAAAGAACCGAATACGGCCCCCCCAACGGCTCCCACCATTTGTTTTGCCCAATAACCTACAGCGACAAAGCCTAATGCAATGAAGGCTGCCTCGCCCCAGGGTAACGTTTGGAGTTTCTGCTTCGCCTTGTGGTGCTCTTGCTCTGCCTCAAGCCAGTGAAGCCGCCACCACTCCTCCCATTCCCGCCGAAGGGCCCTATCGGCGGCGATCAGCTTCTTCCGGGCATCAATATCAGGAAGGCTAAAGTATAACCGTCGAATCCCTTGCCGTACAAACTCGTGCTCCTCATCAAAATATTCGGATGGCGTCTCCGTGAGATCGGGCATAAAGCGCCCTTCTCTAATGCGTTCAGCTTTTTCGTAGATGCCGTACTGGCGCTCCAGCGAAAATAGTGCTTCCGCCATTTCCGTTTCGCGATCAGTCATTCATCGAAGCCAATTTCGAATCCTTGCACCAGCATGCCATACGCCATTGACCGATATTTTGGATAATGGCGATGCCTAGGAAAAGCGTCAAGGTACTGTCTAATATCTCGTTGCCGCTGATGCGCACCCCTGATAACGTCGAACGAGTTTTGGGACAGGCTGATATGCGACGAAAATTCGGCTACGCGCGAGTATCAACGGCCGATCAGACGCTCGATTTACAAGTGCATGCACTCCGCGAAGCCGGGGTGCCGGATGTGCGCCTGTTCATTGACAAGGGTTCAGCCGCTTCTGTGGCGAAGCGCAAAGGCTTGTCTGCGGTGCTGGGTCTGGTCGGTCAGGGGGACGAGCTGATCGTCTGGAAACTTGACCGCCTGGCGCGCTCTGTATCTGAAGCAATTGCCTTGTTGAAACAGATCGAGGACCAAGGCGCGACCCTGCGCTGCCTGACCCAGCCGATCGACACGAAAACTGCCGTCGGCCGACTTCTCTATGGCGTGCTGATGATCGTAGCCGAATTTGAGCGGGCGCTGATCATGGAGCGCACCCGAGAGGGCCTGAAGGCCGCCCAGAAGCGTGGCCAGAAACTCGGCGCCGAGCGCAAGGTGACGTTAAAGATGGAGCGGCGGATCAAGCGCATGCATGAGGCCGGTACCAGCCCGGGGAAGATCGGGAAGGAACTCGGCATTTCCCGGGCCTCGGTTTACAATTACCTGCCGGGTGGCCCGCTCTCGTCGTTCGAAAAATCGGGCAGGCCCAGATCGAGGTGAGGACCTAAGCAATGTCGGGGGAAATCAAGCTAACCAGTACGTTTTTCATAATGCAGTCCTCGCTATTGGTCATTGTGGCGACTGGTCTGTTTCTGTTGAGCACTGCGGAGGACAAGCCGAGCCTCATGCGTCCCGATAGGGCCCCGGTGACGCGGCTCTGGATGTCCTATGCACTCGTAGCCCTAGTCACGATGTTGCTCTTGATTTTCACGGATGAGGTGGTGGGGTCCTCACAACCAATGTTTGGGGAGATACCGCTTCCCAGTAACGATCAATCCTCGGCTTTTCTGGCCGTATTTATCCTCGATATTGTTTGCGCAGGGTTGTTGATGCTCGTTACAGGGGGGCCGCGCAACAGCCCATTTTCGCCGGTGTTATTTATGCTGCCGACGCTCGCAATTTTTCTCAGGGAGTCGCCCCTGCGCTTTTTTATCTACACCGCTATTGCGGCAGCGCTCTTCTTATTGACACAAGCGACAGATGAGCGCCGCATTGAAGAGAACCAGCGTTATCGGTTGACACTGAATATCGTTACTCTCCTGTGTCTCGGTTTGAATACGGTCATCGGGTTTGTTACGAGGCCCGTCTAAGTGAGGAACGCTGAGTGGGGAGAATGCATGGCAGACGCGAGGCACTACGCCATAACACGCACAGGTCAGCGGGTTCTTCCCGAGAGCTTAGACGAAGCTACGTGGCAGTTCATCAAAGATAACTATGCTGTTGGTGACTTCCGTATGCCCTGCTGCCCGGACGTGCCGGCAATCCCGAAGACCGGTCCGAATGGCACGCGCTTCTTTGCTCATCTTAACGGTGGCTGCGAAACAGCGCCGGAGAGTGTGTGGCACCAATCGGCCAAAGCCCTTCTATGCCATCACCTCTCGATGCGCGGAATTCAAGCAGCGGAGGAAGTGAAGGGACACGGATGGAAAGCGGATGTATTCTTTACGCATTCCGGCCGGCCGTATGTCTTCGAGGTGCAGCATTCCTATCAGAATTTGCGGGACTATCGGATGCGCCAGGCGCGCTACGTGGCGGCCGGGGTACAGTCTTTCTGGGTATTGTACAAGCCCTGCTACAAAACCTTGCTCACTAGCATCGTGAAATGGCGGCTTCGGAACGAGTTCGGTGGCAAGCTGCCATCCGCGAGAGTGTTTCCGTTCCTTCCCGACCTGCCGATGGTGTGCCTAGATGTTGACCCATCCACGGTGATCATGGGCGGCACCATTCACCCCACGGCAACACTTGCCGAATTCATAGAGGCAATCCTCTATGGGCGGTTTCAGTTTCAAGACGGTCGATGGCAAGTGTTATAGTCAATCCAAGCGAGGAAGATTTAGCCGCGTTAAGCCATGTGGTGCCGAAAGCGCAATCAGTTGTGGCGTTCTGTCTGAATGAGGGCGAGACGGTAGAGCAAGCCGCATAGGGGGTAGATGGCGGAATGACTTGGTTCTCACGACCAATTTGGTCGAAGATTCATTTTCACACGATCTTGCAACAGTACGCAGATCGACCAGAAGTTTTCGATGACGCTTACTTCGAGGCGCTACAGCGGAGACGCGATTCCAAGTTCGCGCTGCAGGGCAAGCTACTCGTAGCCTACCTGATCCTTATGCTGGCTATGGCTTTATCGGTATTTGGTCTTTCGCCGGAGATCAGCCAGTTTGGCATCAATCTCAAAGTGGACCCTGCCAGGGACCTCTTATTGGCGGTAACGACGAGCATCTCGTTTATCTGCGCAATGATACACAATGATCTGACATTGATGCAGGCGATGCTCAGGGCCAGAACGCAACATCTATTGGCGACAGGGAAGTCCAAACTGTTGGAGCTACAGGTCCAAGCCGGACAAGCACGCGATATGATGTATACCGACAGCTTTGGGGATTATCTCCCAACACATCTCTATCCATTTGAGGAGCAGACCACCCGCTGGAATACTCTTCGGGTGAAGCTTATCGGCGCGTTAGCCGCAGTCGTGAGTCTAGCATTCATTATATCGTTCGTCTCGTTGCAGCTTTACGTCGTCTGGCTTACTTGGACAAATCCGGCACTTCTGCCCTGGCTAAGCCGATTGATTTGCATCTACGCTCTATCCGCCAATCTACTATGGATCGTCATGGCATTTCCCTACAAGATACGTTCGATTGCTGAATGCGCTTAGTGTGTCTAAATGAGGAACAATTTAGAGGCCCCTCGAAACAATACTAAACCTTATACTGGTCGCACTGGAATCAGCAGGCATGGACATCACACCGGAAATATTGGCGAACCCGCAAGCCGCTGGATTTCAAACAATGATGTTCACCGGAAGTGTGACGCAGCAGTCCGCGATTGCCCTATTACAACAAATTGTCAAGGCAGTGCAGCAGGGAAAGAAGGGCGTGTGGGTCGGCATTTACTCAACGGGGGGACACCCTGGCGCTGCCCGAACCGTTAGCGAAGTGTTGGCGTCGTTCCCGATACCAGCGATATCCCACGCTATTGAGGTGTTCTCTGAGGGAGCATGTCTGGCATTGTCTTTCCCGACCCGCACGGTTGCACCCACCGGAAAAATTGGCTTCCATCAGGCGTCGATGACCTTGAACGCTGGTGGTTATTCGGAAGCCGCAATCTCCGACTTGCTTCAGCAGATTAAGGGACACAATCGGTCCATGATTGAGCATGTTGCGCGGAGTACCGGCGTCAACTCTGAGGCCGTGCAGCATTGGATATATGATGGCGTCGTCTTCGTCGGATCAGAGGCTGTCGCGGCCGGCGTTGTTCGAGATGCAATTACACCACATCACCCAACCCCCTCAGAGCATTGGATGCTCACCTATCCGCAGTAACACTAGTCTGGCAATTCGTCCAAGTGAGGAACGCATGGCCACAAAGAGCCGACAAGATCAATTGCTGGAGTCTCACAGTAACGACCCAAAACAAAAAGGCAGTTTTATTCGAGCCGCCCGCGATATTCTGAGGGTCGTGAAAGCTCTGCCGATCAGCGAAACGGATCCGCGGATTCGGTTCATAATTCTGTATGGCATGTGCGAAAAACTAGCTGGTGCGATGGACGGAACGGTCCGAGACCTAACGGTAGCTGAGGTCTACAACTCGAAATACAGAGTGACGGTCGGGCACGTTTCGGAAGCGTGTAGGGCCATAGAGTTTGAATTTGACCCGCCCGACATAGAGCGAATCTTTGACGCCAACAATCCTCGCTCTGCTCGTCGCCTGCGAAATGATTTTCTTCACCGACCGGGCCCGGCGCATCTCAAAGCAATTGCCAGCAGTGCACCCAAGTTACTGCCCGCCATGAACAAGTTTTTAGGCGGTGTGGACGTTCTGTCTCGGTTTGTCCAAAAGCGCATCTAACTGAGGAACGCATGCGTGTCTGGTCGACGCGGCAAGTGGTACAGGCGCTTCTTAATGCGGCGCCGGCGGGGACGGTGCGATATCCGTCGGGACAGGAAGGGGATTTGGTTTGCTTCGATATCGACGATACCGATGTGACGGCGATGATGTTGTGATGACGGCAAAGCCAGAGGACGAGCCCTGGATTGAAGCAATATCCAACTGAGGAATAAATGATGGGATGGCGGTCCGGCCTGTTAAAGCACCCGCTCTATGTGCTTGGGGCGGGCATAGTCTTAGCGACCCTCACTGGATACAGAGCATATGAAGCGTTCAATTCCGGCAAAGGCTTGGAGGGCTGGATTCTGTCCCTCTCCACTCCGATGGAATTTATCCTTGCAATCCTTCTGTTCCTGACTGCCCGTGATAAACGGCGAGCGAATTCTTCTAAATGAGGAACTGCTTGATGACCGATGCAACACCGCCGACGGTTCCGGAACCCTTGGAACAGGACGCCGCTCATCTCGGGGGAAGGCCGGACCCTCAAAAGTAGGAGATCATTGCTTCGTCATCGCCCGCTTCCATGAAGACCTCAAGTTCTGTCGGCCAACTTGGGGGCCCTCCGCCGGTTCCGGCAGGCCAACTTGCCGCTTGACCCGGCGTTGCCGTTCGGATGGAGTCACGGCGGGCAAGCATCAGGGAGTATTCATGCTGGGCAATACATTCGGCCCACTGCCGGTGTTGGCGAAACATCAGCAGGAATTGGGAGGACTGACCTACAATATCGCCAAAGATCTCGCGAAACGGCTGGGATCGCCAGAGGTCGTTTTCCATTATACCGATTCTAAAGCCCTATTGGGAATCCTCGGCGATGAGTTGAGGGCAACGCATATCGGGTTCATGGAAGATGGCAGTAAGTACCTGCATGGGGTGAACCTTCTCACCACTGCAATCGAAGTCATGCATAAGAAGATGCCGCCTGGTCCGCGTAAGCAGTTTGCCGCACACGTCATCCAACAACTCGAACTTACCAGCATCGAAAACATGCCGACATTGTTTGTCGCTTGTTTTACCTCGGCGGAAGACAGCTATCCGCATTGGAAGAACTACGGCAGGGCAGAAGGTGGCTTTTCCATTGGATTTGACACGCTGCAACTCGCAAAGCAGGTAACGGCGACCGGACACGGCATGTTTGCCCCAGTCGTGTATAAGGAGCGACATCAGCGCGAGTTAGTTGGATTGATCGCAAACCTCCTATTCGAGACATGGGAGAAGCACATCGCAGAAATCCCAGTTCAACAGCAGCAGGCGTATTCTGCGGCGTGGCTGGAAAGTTTTTTTGCATACTTTTCTGGATTCGCGGCAATCACAAAAGGGCAGAACTTCGTCGACGAGGCCGAGCACCGCCTGGTGTTCTCCACTCACGGCACGGTGGATCAAATCATCTTCGATCCGAAGCCGCATGTGCTCTCCGGCTACGTGGCGCCTCAATTAGGCAAGTTGCCCATTCATAGCGTGCGGGTCGGCCCCGGCACATATCAGCGGAATAACGTCACTGCCCTAAAGGGCTATTTCTTGCAGAAGGGGATCAAGGAAGACGATATCCGCATCCGAGTTTCTTCGCACCGCAAGATCACCTGATATCGAGGATGCCCGGTATGACACGCGAATTTGAATCGAGAGAGCTGCCCTTTCGAGCGCAAATTGGGCCCTTATTCTGGAGCCACTCGATCGCCTCCAAGCAGAGTGGCAAGCTTGGCTCAACGTGGAGAATTCGCTCAGCGTCGGTCCCGACTACGAAATCGAAACTTGCTCGGAACAATGGGGAAATGTGATCTTTATAGTAATGGAACCTGCGTGATGCCGATTGCGGACATTGAGACCGCTATGGCAGAAGGTGAGCGCCTGGCGCAGAAAGGTAATATTGTACATATCGAAATATACGGTACCACGAGCGCCGCACCTATGCTGGGCAAACGGTACGACCCGGACATTAACTCCTGGGTGACTATATCACTGCCTGTCCGATGAGTACTGAATGAAGCGGCCTTATCGTACTCGATCAAGAACCGGTGTCGTATCCGGCTGTTTCTCAATATGTGCGCCGTGCGCTTGATCCGGCCCGTGCTTGAACATCGAGAAATCCTGCCAGGTTTTACGATCGTCGATCGCCTCGAGCGCTGATAACTTGGCGCCCGTCGTTTGCCGGATGCGATCGACGGTCTTCTTTGCGTCGTCGACATGCAGTGTCGTCAGATGGCGAGCCCGCGATATCGTCACATAGTAGTTTCGCTGATTGGTCGTGAATCGCGCATGGGAGTCAAAGACGCCTATCGTATAGTCCGATGTTTTCCCCTGGCCGGAGTTGGCAATGATGGCGTACCCGTAGTCTATGTGGCGCAGCGCGGGGTCGTTTAAGGAAAACGTCTTGCTACTTCCATCCGCCATCTTCAATGTGACGGTCCTTCCATCTAGCGCCTCTACGTGTGCCAGTTCGGACGTTTTGATACCGTGCGCTTTGCTGATCTCAGTCCAACGAATAGTGAGGCCAACGCGAAGGTCTACCGTGCCGGTTTTGTAAACCGCAAATCCGGGGCGATCTTTCTTCGCATGCTCTCGCAGAGGCAGTCGAATAGTTTTCTTTCCGTCCGTAAGGTGCACTATATCGCGGTTCTTGTCCGTCCGAACGACGCGCAGTACATCTCCGGTGCGGACCCCGAGTTTCTTGTCGGAGAGGTAACGTAGAATGACCGGATATTTCAGGGCCAGCGCCCAATACAATGACTGGAAGGGAACCGCCGCTGCTGACGATGCCGATCGAACTGCATTCCGCGAATACCTGGTCAGCAAGGGGCTCCATGACCGGGACAAAGAATTTCTGGTAGGCATCTCCATGTATTCTGGTGAGAACCATGGAGGCGAGGTAAGCGATTTCTATGTGTCTGCCTTCTTCATCGACCGTACCGACTTCGAGACTGCGGATGCCTGGCTGAAAGCCACGCCCGATCCGATTCCAGTTCGCCAAGTCGATTTGGAGCTTTCAGCCGTCGAGTTCTTCGGCCTTTTCAAACGCTTCAGTGTGATGCTGAGCTGGCGCGATCTCCCTCTGCGCGGTCGTGAGTATCAGTCCACGTGAGGAACCAGCGACGTTATGTATAGGATGCTGCCAACCGAACAACTGATCTCCGACGACGCGAAGATGCGGATGGTCGGTAATGTCGGGCTGGTCCTCCAGTACATCCGCTCCAAGCAGGCCAAGCAGCCGCTTGTCTACCATTACACGAATGGCCCGGGTCTGATCGGGATCGCCAACACAAAAACCTTATGGGCGACCCACCTCGGTTTCATGAACGATAGTTTGGAGTATGTCGAAGCGACCCGCATGATCAGCCGTTTGTCCGTTAACCGATGCCGCGATGGCAAGCTACCTCAGGCGGCCGCCCTCGCAATGATTGAGCTAGGGCAGGCTACCAACTTCATTCAGGCGGATCACTACTATCCATGGTTCGTGACCTGCTTCAGCGAGTGTGGAGATGATCTCGCACAATGGCGCGGCTACAGTGAACCGCGCCGGGTTTGCCGGAGGCTCCAACTCCTGAGTAGGATGGAGCATCATGAGCAAGACGACGAACAAGTTTTCCCCTGAAGTGCGCGAGCGCGCGGTGCGGCTGGTTCTCGACAAC